>Ga0182024_10021963_pt1 | contig 11542 bp, 10 predicted proteins | sample P32metaG_FD_120480 | JGI IMG/M metagenome (GOLD analysis project Ga0182024, IMG submission 120480) | Permafrost microbial communities from Stordalen Mire, Sweden - P3-2 metaG (Illumina Assembly) | ecosystem: Environmental > Terrestrial > Soil > Wetlands > Permafrost | place: Sweden: Stordalen... | reverse complement strand
TGGAAGGACGAGAGATCTGGTTGCGGCGCATCACCAAGCTGGATGACGAACAGCAAAAGATTCTTCATCAGCTCCAATGGCAACTGCCGGAAAGGCTGGAGCCCATGCAGATTCAAAAATGTAAGTGCAGACTCAGCCATCGCCTAGACTGATTTAGAAAGGGTTAACCCTCTTTTAACCCGTTTCGTGACGAACATGGGCTAGCTGGGGCTAGCTGGGTCTAGCTGGAGGTGGACGTCATGATTCCACTAGTTCGCCTCGCTCGTTGAGCGTCACTTGTTTCACCGGGCGCAACGGAACAGCCAGATCGTAGCGGGCATACCGCCGTTCACCGGCTCGAACCAACGCGCCCTTATCGACCAAGTCCGCTAGGTCCCGCGTCACTGTGGCCGGTGAGGCGCCGGTGATTGTGCTGTATTTTCCGGCGGTGAGCCCGCCCTTAAAACCTCCCGGGCCTTCGCGGAACATACGCAGGAGTGCCTTCTCTTGCCTCTCGTTGAGCTGACCCTTCAGTCGTTCCAGCAGCTTTGCCTTATCGATCAGGAATTCAACCAGCGCAATCGTACGGCGTTGAGCCTCGATGGCGACTCCCGCGAACCATGCTAGCCAAGCCGTGATTTCGTTTCGCTTGTTCGCGGCTTCGAGCGCCTCGTAGTAGCTTTTGCGTCGAGCAAGGATCGTAGCCGCCAGTGCCGTCAGCGTCGGTTGTCCTAGGCTCTCCGCCAAGGACTTTTCGGAAATGGCTCGCCCGATTCGGCCGTTGCCGTCCTCGAACGGATGGATACTCTCGAAGTAAAGATGTGCGATGCTGGCCCTCGTCAGGGCAGACAGAGGCTCTTCGCCACGCGGTCCAGTTCGGTGGAACCAGGCGAAGAATCGCGGCATCTCGGACTCCAATTGTGACAAAGGCGGCGCCTCGAAATGGACCCTGGGCTCATAAAGTGCATGTGAGACAACTTGTATGGGGTCAGCGCCGGTCCGATACCGTCCGATATCTTTCAGATCCCGCCTGCCACTCGTCACCATGCGATGCCACCGAAACAGCATTTCCGCAGAGAGCGGCTCGGCAAAGGAGCGGTACAAATCGACCATCATCTCGGCAATCCCCTGCTCGGCCGGTCGCACCCTGCGAGCGTCTGTATTGAGTCCCAGCTGCTCGCGGATGGAGGATTGCACGCTGGCTCGGTCCAAAATGTCGCCTTCGATCTCCGAGGTTGTGAGCGCTTCCGTGCTCATCGCTTCAATCAATAGTTGATCGCGCTCTTCGTTTCCAAGATGCTTGGCAGTCCCGACGAGCACACCTCCCCCGATGAGGAACTGCTGCTCCACCGCCTCCAGGCGGGATCGGTCCCAGGTAAAGACAGGCCAGTCGGGTTGTTGCCAGTTCCAGACCATGAGCGATAGGAGTACTTTCTATCGCTCATACAATATCAGGAACATGAGCGATAGAGGGCGTTCTTTTCCCTCGGCAGCCCCTAATCCGACTACGATAACTGCGCATGTAGTCGCCGTATTCTTTCGCAAGCTGGATTCTTGCATCGCATTGGCCGGACCAATCCAAAGCGAGTGATTACCGCAAACATCTGAGGCCGCGAGACAGCAAATGCTAGCGGAGCGCTCACTTTCGCTTTTATTTCCGTCTAGCCGCAGCGTGATACACTGAAGTATTCAGGGCGTGTGTTCTTTTTCCCGTAGAAGAGTGTAGAGAGATGGCAGAAGCCCGCATGTCACTGCGCAACTTGGTCGTGGTCTTCCGGATATTCCACCCACAGTTCTTGCAATAAACGAGGCGACCTTGAGACAAGAACACTCGGATTTCTGTAGCTTCGGTGTGGCAGTGTGGACAGTGCACTTTAGTGGAAAGCAAGCTAAAGAGACCTCGCGGAGGGCTTATGCAGCCCATACTTGGTAATCGAATTCTATCGCAGCGGATTGCTCACTCGATACCGAACGTACCGCCGATCACTACCGCGGTCTTATCGGGATAGATCCAATGAATTGAATGGCACCGGCCACCTGAAATAATTCCGTTCGCGCGAGTGCTAAGCAATTGCGGAGTCTGTGCTACGCGACGATATTACGCAAACATCCGATGGGATCGATGGTGATCTCAACCTCATCCCGCGATTGCAGTGTGAAATCATCGGGCGGAACAATCCCGGTACCGGTCATCAGCAGGCAGCCATGCGGATAGCTGGTTTCTCGATACAGATACTCGGCGAGCTCCGTGAACGCACGCTTAATGTTTCGAACTTGCGTCGAGCCGGCAAATATCATCGCGCCTGCCCGATAGATGTTCATTTGGATTTTGGTGTCGAGGGGGAACGGCTCGCGGGTGAGATAAACGCAGGGTCCTAGTGCGCAGCTCCCATCGTACATCTTGGCTTGTGGCAAGTAGAGCGGGTTTTCACCTTCGATGTCGCGCGAACTCATGTCGTTTCCGATGGAGTAGCCCACAATAGATCCGCGATTGTTGATCACCAGGGTGAGTTCCGGTTCTGGCACGCTCCACTGGGCGTCACGGCGTATTCGCACTGACCCACCCGGACCTACAACCCGGTAGGCGGGTGCCTTGAAGAATAGCTCCGGCCTTTGCGCTTCATATACTTTGGTATAAAAGTCGCCAGCGCCTTGGCTTCCTGATTCTTTCACGCGAGCGTCTCGGCTTCGATGGTAGGTGACGCCAGCGGCCCAAATTTCCTGACTGCCGATTGGGGCTAGGAGTTCTGATGAAGCTGGCGCGGAACACAGGGGAAGATCCAACAGAATGCTGGGGTGATCGTCGCTATTGATGAGAGCATCCCAACGGTTAACGTCCTCTCGACGAAACGCGCCTCCACTCTCAATGATTGCGTGGTGTAGAGTTCGAAATATTTTCACAAAACCTCCGCTGGATCGAAGCTATTGGGATTGTCACAGCAATGGTAGGACCGACCACCGTGTTTTGAGTTTTTGATCAGCCTACAGGGCACTTGATCACGTTGCGCAGTCGCACAAGCGCACCCAGCAAGAATCACTGCGAAGGACGCGAAGGATCACATCGGTCAAATGGAGACGGTTTGCGGCAAAGCGGCCAGTGCCCATTACGCTGACCGACGCAAAGGGCAGCCGACATTCCTAAACCTTGGCGAGCCGTACCCGCACGAAGTTTTTACCGTGGTGATCTGGGGCAACGACCGCAGCAAGTTCGGTGCTCCCGAACGGAAGTATCGGGATGTTCGGATAGGTGTGACCGGGAAGACTTCGCGCGCCGGCTGTCGGAACACGGACAGGCCTTTCATCACCTGGTCAATGCGTCCCTCGAAATTCTTCAAGTCATCGAGTGCGGACATCGTGATCGCTTTAGTCCTACTATCTATATCTAACCACCAAGAACCAACTAGCTAGACTTGTTTATAACACATAGCCTTCTGAAGCGTTCGAGGCCGCTAACCGGATCAGATCCTCCAAGTCGCTTGCCGATCGTCCGGATCACGACGTACGAAATCATGTGACACTCTTGAGGCAGCCTGTATATAGCTTCCGGATTGGCTATACGTCCACTACGCCGCGGTCAGGAGATGGCGGCTTCGGCGTAATGAAACGGTGGATAATGCATGAGGCTTGATTAGAATTTGCGGATCGGTTTCGTCATTAAATCGACGAAAAGTTTCTTAAAGCGATCGTGGTCGACTGCCAGCAGGACGTTGACCAGTCCTGCGGAAGGCGGCGGCCCCATATAGAACTGGCTCGGGTCGACAAAGACTCGCCGATCTGCCGGAGTCAGAGGGTGTCCTCCAGTATCGGAAAGGTCCTGCCAATTTTGGGGCCAGAACATCGAATCCCCGTAGCGCGGACCAGGCGTGGTGCAAATGTCCACGTACATCGGTTCGGATTTCGTGAAAACGGCTGGATCGATCACCTGCGCCGCCAGCATTTCGTCGGCCATGCGGAAAAAGCGCATGTTGGGATTACGTCGCAGCGGCTCGACGGCATATCTTTGGAAGAGATCGGAAATGGGGCTCTGCGCGCGGCTGGCGATTTCCTCGATCATCCGGCGGCCCGGCGCTATTTCATCGCCTTGGTGAATCTCTTCGGCGACGTCCACAGTGACGATGCTGCATTTCGGCCACGGAGCGCGCAGGACCTTTCGCGCAGCCTCGGGATCGAAAAACACATTGAACGAATTGGTGAATACGTGGAAGCCCGTTCCCATGAAGACTACTTCAGGCACCAAGGATACGATGTCGGGAGCAAGAGCAATCGCGAGCGCCAAATTCGTGAGCGGGGCTCCGGCATAGATGGTCACCTGGCCTGGATTTTCGCGGACGGTCTTGATAATGAAGCGCGCGGCGTGGTCCTGCTGAGCGGTGATGTTCGCGAAGCGATCGTAAGGCGGCGGCAGGGGCTGGATTTCGTCCGGCCCGCCGTTGCTGCGATTGAAAGCGCCCAGCCAAGGGTCCAGGCGGTGGCCGCCGTAGAGTTGTAGTCGAAGCAGCCATTCTTCTTTGGTATTGAGCATGGGGAACTCGGCACCGGGGTAAACCGGGATCTCGCTGCGTCCCATTATTTCCAGTAAGCGCAGAGTGAACGCCATCTCCTGTTTCATCCAGGCGTCGCCGGTTACCAGCGTGATGCCCAGAAGATCGATGTTGTCGGCCTGCAAGATCATCAGCGTTCCGAGGATGTCAGTGCCGAAGGGGCCCGAATTGTCCTGATCGTAAATTACCTTTCGCCTGCCACCAGCTTGCGGCGCGACAATGCCCGGCTTCAGAACCAAAGCAGCCTGTGCGCCCATCGCAGTCGGTGCCGATGGAATCTGCGACGAGGCAATGGCGGCTCCCACTGTTGTGATAAATTCCCGGCGCGTCGTGGTCATGGATATTCCCTTTCTGACCGAAAACCTCGGTAATTCGTGCTATGTCCTGGAACGATGGATGGGGCGCGTCATCAGATCAACGAAGAGCTCCCGAAAGCGCTTTTTGTCGAGCCCATTCAGCACCTGAACGCGTCCAGATTTCATGGAAGAATTGTTCTGACCTGCAATCGCGGTGCCCTGGTCGACGTCCTTCCAATTGCCGTCCCAAAATGAGGTGTCGCCGTAGTGACCGTCATTGTGGGTCACGATATCGATATACATTTCGTCGATGCCGCCAAAAATCGAGGGATCGATCACATGGGCTGCCATCATTTCATCCGGCATGCGGAATGAATGCCTTTGCGGATTGGCGCGCTGCGGCTTCTGCTCGAAATCGCGGAACAGATCGGCAATCGGCGGATGAGCGTGATCTACGATGTAATCGACCTTGCCATCATCCGCCATGTGGACTTCCTCGGCGAGGTCTGTGGTGACCAGAGTGAATTTCGGCCAACCCGCCCGAAAGCCGATCTTGGCGGCTTCGGCGTCGAAATAAACGTTTACGGAACTGGTGGAGTGATGAATGCCTCCGCCCATGAAAATCACTTCCTTGGTGATGGGCACAATGTCCGGCGCGAGCATGGCGGCGAGCGCCAGGTTCGTCATTGGGCCGCCGCAATAGACGCTCACCTCGTGCGGGTTGGCGCGAATCGTGCGGATTATGAAATCCGCGGCGGGCTCGGGCTGGGCCTTGATTTGAGCAAACCGGCTGTATGGCGGAGGCAGCGGCTCGACTTCGTCACGGTTTCCGGCATCTTTTGCGAAGGTCCCCAGATATCCTTCGTTTCCGAGCGCTCTGGAACCAAACATTTGATAGCGCATCTGCGCCTCGGCTTTCGTGTTGATCAAGGGTTCCTGGGCACCCATGAATACCGGCACTTCGGGGCGGCCCATCATTTCGAGCAGACGCAGCGCGTAAGCGGTTTCCTGCTTGGCCCACATATCGCAAGTCACGGTGCAAATGCCAAGCAGATCGATATTGTCAGCCTGCAGAAGCATCAGTGTCGCGACCGTATCGGTGGAAAGCGGTCCGCGGTGATCCTGGTCGTAGATCAGTTTTTTCCTCCCGCCTGATCCTGCAGGAGTTTGCGTAACCGGAGAGAACATGGCGCTGTGGCTGAGCAGACCGGATGATGTTTGCATTCTGTCCCTTCTCCTTCGATCAACCGCTCCAACAACCGCGGCGTCATTCTAGTGTTTCCGCCGTAGATTTAACCACAGGGATGATGGGCCGAGTGACGAGGTACTCGGACCGAATCAATTTTGGGGAGAGTCCGCGAGGATACGCCCAGAATGCGCAGGGCACGAACGGCAAGATCTGGGGGAATTCAGTTCAGCTCGAGCATCGAATCAACCCTTTCCGGCGGCCGCAAAGACCTGTTGATACGCTAATGCGCGGCGCTGAAGGGGTCCCCATCGAAGTATCAAAGCTCCTGGCAAGCTGCGCAAGCTGACCTGCAGCCCAATGGTTCCTCCTTCTCAAACTTCCTTTGCTCTTTCCGGATGACGCTCGGCTGGTGAAGTCTCTGGCCCGAAGATCTATTCGTATTTTAACGCGACCATAGGATCGACGCGGTTGGCGCGGCGGGCGGGGATGAAGCAGGCTAGCAAGGACACGCCCGCGAGCAATAGTGCGACTCCCTCGAGAATTGCGGGATCCGCGGGGCTGACGCCAGAGAGCATGCTGGCCATCCCTAGCCGATGCTGCGGGCAGGGCCACCGCGGTCATGGCCTACCTCGACGCGCGTGAGCTGACTCCGACAAGGTAGTGACCCTGCGGGCGGCCTAGGTGCCCGCGCGACGAGCGTCCCGGATTGCGCCGACCCAGCCGTTGAAGATACCAATAGTCAGTTACCGACACGGTGCGGGCAAGGCCGGGGTGTGCTGGGGTAGGAGAGACGTAAAATGTATGAGCTCAACGGCCGGTCGGGTGTTCCTCGACAGTTCGGGCGTCCAAAGAGAACAGAATTGAGTGCATACCCATGATCGTGTCACGCCGCGTGGGATGAAATCCTAACTTCTCCAAAACGCGGATCGAAGCGGTGTTTCCGGGATGAACGAATGCGGTCAGTCGGTCCATGTGAAAGTCATCAAATGCGGCGCGAACCCAAGCAGATCCTGCCTCCGTCGCCAGCCCCTTGCCCCAATATCGCTGGGCGAGGCGGTAGCCCAGATCAACCCAACCGTAATCCTGCAGCATCACCAGCCCCGAATCCCCAATCGGGCAGCCCAAGTGACGATCCAAGATGATCCACCTGCTGAAGCCATGTTCGATCTGGTGCTCCTGATAGTTGGCTAGCCGGGCCTTGGTCTGCTCGATCGAAGCATCCGGACCCGTCGTAGAGAAGCGCATCACCATCGGGTCGCCGCACCAGGCGAACGCCGCCTCAGTGTCGCTTGACTCGAATGGCCGCAGAATGAGTCGAGCGGTCTCAAGTCTGGCTCGCACGGAGTTCGAACCTCCTCGCCAACGACCTCGCCTCGTTCCCGAACGGAATTTCTCTCAGTGTGACTCGGTCCCTGCGTATACAGACTGAGAAAGTCCCCTTCGCCTTCCAATATTTTGGCATGGCTCGGGATTGTTTCCGTCGAATCGTTTTCATATACATAGAGGCGTATATCCCTGCGCCTGGTCTCGATTCCCCTGGCCTTTTGTCTGTTCCCTGCTCGTGCCCAGTCTGATCTCTGCGCGAGGCCATCATTCCGTGGGTGAGGAGGGGACCAGACACTTCCCGTGCAGAACCCTAACTTTTCACCGACTTGCTTCCTTTTCCTCGTGGCTCATCATCCCGATATACCTTGCCGCCCGCTCCACCTCGCAACGTTGGCCTCCCGCTTGACAGAACCGCTGATGCTATAAATGATTCCCGCTTCAAATCAAGTGAGGTTTGCTGTTCTACTGGGCAGCCGACCTCAAATGTTCCAAAGATCAATAGATCGACTGGGAGGGCAGATTGACCCGAATTCCACGGCGTATGTTTTTGCAGAGGATAGGTCAATTGTCCAGTTTGGCGGCCTTTCCCCTCACCTCCCGATCGGACGGCGGTCCACGCTATCCGTGGACGGACGGAGAATTGGAGAACTTGGAGTTCCGCCTGTCTGTTTCGCCTCCCGAGAATCTCGGGCTAACGCGCTTAGTTCACCTGCCCACTGGATTGGTGTTGGCCGATAGGAATTACAGCTATTCGTTTGGGCGGGCAAAGTTCCGCGAGAGCTCAATTTCTCGCGCGCCTGACGGCTCGTCGGTGATTTCGCTCCGAGGTGAATTTTCGGGGCACTTGGGAATTCTCCACGAATTTCGGATACCCCATAAACAGCCTTGGATTGAAGAGCAGATTACCCTGCTCAATCAGGGTTCGCTTCCATTGGATCTGGATTCTTGGCGATGCGGATTCGTGCTTCCTCTCCCTCCACCAGCGGGGGGCAAACTGACGGTGCTTGGACCCAATTCAAATTCACGGCTATCCCTTTCCGTCGTGAGCCCAACGGATCACGAAGCCAGTACGCCGATTTCTCTCCGGCGCAGATCTTGACAGAACAATCCTCCTCGGCGCTTTGGACCATGGAGATCAGCGTCACATCTGCTTACGCGGCCGAAGGATGGGCTTGGACGGACGGCAAGCAGGGCTTCTTGGTGACCAAGTATAGCCAGAACGGTATGGAGTGGTCACTTCTGGATCGAGTGCCGCTCGATTCAGAGGAGTCGGGATTGCGCTGGGGCGGATGTGGAATTTATCGCGGCGATCCGGAACACGGCGCCTGGCTACTTCCGGGTGAGTCTCACCGTTTCGGTGTGACCCGCCTGACCGCTTATGCAGGAGGCCTGGTCGAAGGTTTCTATACATTTCGTAAGGAGATGGAAGAACGAGGTCACGGTTGCCCGCAAGGATTTGACCCGCCCGTGCATTGGAATGAACTTTACGACAACAAGCTTTGGTGGCTCCCGAACGACCAGCAGGACGACCTTGAAATGCGAAAAAAATACTACACCCTTGCCGACATCCGACAAGAAGCCGCCAAGGCCAAGACCATTGGCTGTGAGGCGCTGTACCTCGACCCGGGCTGGGACACTACATTTGGATCAAAGATCTGGGACCAGGCCCGGTTGGGCCCGTACCAGGCGTTCACCGGCATGTTGAAGCAAGACTACGGTCTGAAGTCTTCATTACACACCCCGCTGTCGGGTTGGTGCGATCCGACCTCCTACCCGGCGGAAATGCATCGCCTGGACCGTTCCGGACATCGGCTTACCTGGGAAAGGGCCAACGGGTTTGACTCCTCTCCGCTCTGCGGCGCTTCTCGCCAGTACGTTGAGGAGACCGCGCGCCGACTTATCACCTTGGCCCGTGACGGGTCGGCTTTTTTTATGTTTGACGGTACTGGGTACCATGCTGAGTGCTGGGATCCGCAGCACGGCCACCGGATCCCGGCCCGACGGGAAGAACACGTCCAAGCCACATGCCGTCTGGCGCGCATGGTTCATGCTGAATATCCGCAAGTGCTGATCGAGATGCACGATCCGGTGGTCGGAGGACAACCCTGTCGCTCCGCCCCCATCTATTACGGTCACGGACGCGCAACCACCGGAGAGCAGTTTCCTCAGGCCCTCGGTTTTGACTCGGTCTGGGCCTTTGAACTCATGTGGATGCCCAGAGAAGATCTTCTGAGCGGAAGGGCGATCGCACTTTACTATTACAACCTCGCATACAACATTCCTTTGTATATCCATATTGATCTCCGTACGGATAATCTGAACGCCTTGGTCTTCTGGTGGAACGCATCTACCTGCCGGCATCTGGGAATCGGAGGGACCCACGAGGATGCCTGATGTCCGGAAAGCGCATCAGGACGCGATGGCCACGTACTTGCGTCTGGCACCCTTCTTCAAAACGGGACGCTTTTATGGTTTGGACGAAATGACCCATCTCCACGTCCATCCGGCTAAGCCAGCCGCAGTGATTAACTGTTTCAATCTGGAGACGCACGCGGTCGAGCGGGAAGTGGAATTTATCCCCGAAAAATACGGGCTCAATGGGGAGCGCTCGTACCAATTTAAGGGGGTTCGGTCACGAAGCACCGGGAAGGGCTATACGATGATCTTCCGCGTGCCAGCGCTAGGGCATAAACTTACTGAGATCGAGGCCATCTAGATTTTTGGCTTCGACCGCCGTACCCCCATTCCGCTCAGCGCCGACACTTGCGGACGGGAGAGCCGCAACGCGATTGTTCCAAGTATGAACGTCGCAGCCTAATGCACTCAAGTCATCGGAACCAACGCGGCTTGCTCGTCTCGAGCTTGTAGAAGTCCCCGGAGGAGTTTATTGTTGCTCACCCTAAGTTCCAGGAGACCCCGGATGGAAGGTATTCACAGACTCGATCAGAATCCCCGCAAAGCACTCCCTCGCCGGAGCTTGCTCGGGTACCTGGCTTCGGCAGGAGCAGCGCTCGGGCTCGGCTCCGGCGCCTCTGCCGCTGAGCCGAAAGCTCCGGATCAGTCCCCCCGCCCTTTCCCCTCCCCGCTCGCAGAGCTACCGAGGTTGCGGAACTATCGGGCGCGGCGCAGTTCGAGCGCGGATCGCAGCGGCGGGAATGCCGATTATGTTTCGATCGAGCCCGGCGCGACTGCCACCGTTCTCGAAACGGCAGGTCCGGGCACGGTCACCCATGTATGGTTCACGATTGACTCCGACGAAGACTATCACCTGAAGAAATTGATCCTGCGCGCCTACTGGGACGGAGAAAAGGAACCTTCGGTGGAGGTTCCGGTGGGAGATTTCTTTGGACTAACCCTGGGAGACTACTTTCCGTATCAGTCCGCGCTAACTACAGTCGCTTCGATCAAGGCATTGAATGCCTATTTCCCCATGCCATTCGCGAAATCGGCGCGGATAACCGTGACCAACGAGGGCAAGATTCGCACCGACAGCTTTTATTACAACATCGACTATATCACTCTGCCGGAGCTGCCTTCCGACTTGGGCTATTTTCACGCACAGTACCGGCAAGCGGCGCCGTGTGCTGGTTGGACCAATGACTGGAAGAAGAATTCGGACGATTTGGTCAATACCAAGAAGAATCTTACAGGTGAGGGCAATTATGTTTTTCTGGAAGCGCAAGGGAAAGGGAGCTTCATCGGAGTAACCCACGGAGTCTTGCAAAATCAGGACGGCTGGTTTGGTGAAGGCGATGAAATGATCTATGTCGACAACGATCCCAGATTGTCAATTCTCGGAACAGGGACTGAGGATTATTACAATGGCGCGTGGAATTTTGGAGGGCAGCCATTCGCGTACTTACACAATGGAGCGCCGTTCATTGTGAATTTCGAGAAGGTAGGAGGGCGATACTGTTTGTACCGATGGCATACCGAAAGTCCGATCACCTTTGAAAACTCCATCAAGGTAACCATCGAGCACGGACACGCCAACCATCGTTCCGATAGTTTCTATTCGACCGCGTTCTGGTATCAGTCCGAGCCGCATGCTAAATTCCCGGTTCTGCCGGCGTCCGAACTGCGCATCCCCAGGACCTTCGAGGTTGGTGGCCCCGGTCCGGCTCCGCTACCCCGTACCGAGTGAACCATCTTGGGTCGATAGGACCGCCGCCTCAGAGAACCGGTTGGGCGAGCACACCTTCCCGAGCATT
>Ga0182024_10021962_pt1 | contig 11543 bp, 8 predicted proteins | sample P32metaG_FD_120480 | JGI IMG/M metagenome (GOLD analysis project Ga0182024, IMG submission 120480) | Permafrost microbial communities from Stordalen Mire, Sweden - P3-2 metaG (Illumina Assembly) | ecosystem: Environmental > Terrestrial > Soil > Wetlands > Permafrost | place: Sweden: Stordalen... | reverse complement strand
TCCGTTGCTTCCGTTAGCTCCGGCTGACCCGGCTACTCCCTGGGCTCCGTTGCTTCCGTTGGCTCCGGCGGTTCCGGCTGCTCCGTTGCTGCCGTTGGTTCCGGCGGTTCCGGCTGCTCCGTTGCTGCCGTTGGTTCCGGATGTCCCGGCTACTCCCTGGGCTCCGTTGCTTCCGTTGGTTCCGTTGGTTCCGTTGCTTCCGTTGGCTCCGTTGCTTCCGCCACTACCACCGCCACTTCCGTTGCTTCCGGCGGCTCCGGTTGCTCCGTTGCTTCCGTTGGCTCCGTTGCTTCCGTTAGCTCCGGCTGACCCGGCTACTCCCTGGGCTCCGTTGCTTCCGTTGGCTCCGGCGGTTCCGGCTGCTCCGTTGCTGCCGTTGGTTCCGTTGGTTCCGTTGGTTCCGTTGCTTCCGGCTGCTCCGGTCGCGCCTTTGGCTCCGGCGGTTCCGGCTGCTCCGTTGCTTCCGTTGGCTCCGGTGCCTCCGTTGCTTCCGTTGGCTCCGGTGCCTCCGTTGCTTCCGTTGGCTCCTTGGGCTCCGGTAGGTCCGGGTGGTCCGGTCGGACCGGTCGCTCCACGTCCGTTTGATCCGCTGCCGCCGCCTATTGGTTGGTAGCACGACGTGAGCGCCGTGAACGTAAACGGCAGTGTGTTGCTTCTGTCGATACCGACCGTGCCTGTGCCGGTTTCAATCGACAAGAACAACGCTACGACCGCCGTTGCCTGGGTGTTTTCCACCGTCGTTACTGCGGGTGTTGTCGCAGAATTGAACAGAAAGGCCTTTGGGTCGTACCATTCTGCGGTCGTTTTCGTTCCCACTTTACCGAAACCAGTCCCTGTGAAGGTGACGACTTCTGTGGCGGGAAACACCTCGCCTGGACAACCTGTCGATTTGGAAATGCTTGTTAGGTGCCATGCCGATGCAGCTTGGGCGCTGCCCAGGAACACAAGCAGGCCGATGGCACTGGCGAGGAGGCTCATGCGCCCCATAAATCGCCGCTTCAGTGCCTGTGGTTCGGCCGTCGTGCCCTGCATGGCTTCCCTGCGCTTACGCATAAGGTCTCCTCCTGGAATACGGACAAATATTGACGTACGTCCTCCTTACGCCCGATGGAATGCGGACGTAGGCCCTTCTGCGCTGGGACGCTACTGGATCTGGCCCTTCCTGTCAAGCCGTCGAGCCCCCGGCGCTGGGGCCGTCGAAGGCCCGCGTGGGCAGCGTGGGGTATGCGGCCGCGGTCGTCGCCGAACGCGCAGGCAGAGCCGCACGCGACGGCTCGGGTCCATCCCGCGCGGGCGCGCCGATCGGGCGCGCCGATGTCTTGCGATCGGGCCGCCAGCGAGAGGGTTTGCAGGAACCTATTCGTGGCACCTGTCGGGGGCCCTCTGTGGCCTGTCTACACACGCGCGCGTGCGCGAGGCGCCCTTGGTGCTCACCCCGGGCGTGTCCGCCCAGCGCTTCGCGCGTTCAGCCTCGAACGATTAGTATGCACGCATGCACATCAAATCCCCCACCCCAAGAACCGTCACCGGCGTCCGATCTCGTCGCGGAGTAATCGTCGCGATCTCAGCACTTGCCTGCGCGGCGCTGTTGAGCGCCTGCGGCGGGTCCTCATCCACCTCGACAAGCTCCACTTCGACGACGAACCTGGACACAGCTCGCGTCGCGAAGTCGATCGAGGCGAGCGTTCTCACCGAGCGCCACCTCCACGTGATTGTCACCTGCCCGACGATTGTGGCGCAGGAAACGGGCAAGACCTTCGTCTGCACCGCGATCGGCCGCTCCGCCAAGAACCCCTCCGTCATCGTCACGAAAACGCCTTTCACCGTCACCGTGCAGAACAACAAAGGCTACGTCACCTATAAAGGGGAATAGCCCGCACGGGGCCAGCGCTCCTGGCGGTCGGGCATCCACAGCTCTGGGGTGAGCGGCGGAAACGCAACCGGCAGGCGCTCGAGCGCGGCGATGTCGTCGAGGCCGATCGGGTTGGCGAGCGAGAGCAGGCTGTCGCTGCGGCAGGGCAGCGACAGGCCGGCGACCTCGACCGAGCGCAGACCGACATAGGTCGCTCATCCCTGTTCCTCGAGCGCCACCGCCGTCGCTATGCGATACGCATTGGCCATCGCTGAGAGGGTGACGGTCCCGCTCGGGATCGACGGGAAGCACGAGGAGTCGACGACGTGGATCCGCCGCACCGGGACCGGGCGCCCGAAGGTGTCCGCCTCGCCGGCCCGGGGGTGCACGCGCATCGGCACGGACCCCCCGAAATGGAATCCGCCGCCGGCGGGCGCGCGCTCGGCGAGGGGAGTCAGCGGGATCAAGCCGATCGCTCCCAGCGAGCGGCGCAGGGCGCGCTGCAGGCGCGCAAGCGTCGCGGGCGTCGTCGGATTGAGCTCGGTCGCGAAGTCCACCGCTCGGCCCGTCTGACCGACGCTGCTGGCGATCCGGTGGGACGCGTCGCTGTGCAGGAAGCAGATCCCGATCACCAGGTGGCGGTTGATGGCGTCGAGCGCGGGGCCGAGCAGTGAGGCCAGGTGCGGATGAGTCGCCCGCGCGCGCTCGGTCAAGCCGTCGTTGTAGGTGTACAGCGAGATGTGGATGGGATGGGCACAGACGGCGGGGTCCTCGAGCACCACGAACAGCTGCGCCAACGTGTGGCCGGGCTCGCGGCCAGTCCGGCCCGTGCGCCCCATCCACAAGAACGGCAGGTACAGGGTTTGGCTGTCGAGGATCTCGGCTCGCTCGGGCAGGAGCCCCGAGCGTTGCAGGATGACCGTGCTCGACAGCCCGCCCGCGGCGAGGAAGGCCCGCGGGCCGCTGAAGCTCACGCCGGGGCCACCGTCCAGGGCGCTGGCCTCGACGATCACCTCCCCATCGCGCTCGGTGACGCGCTCGACGTGCAGGCCCGGCCGGTAGTCGATCAGCCCGGCGTCGCGCAGGGTCGCGATCGTATCCGCGGCGTTGTAGATGTGCCCGTAGGGGCAGCCGTCGAGGCAGTGCGCGCAATAGCAGCAGCCGTTCGAGGGCGCGGGGTGCCCGACGCGCACGGCAAGGCGCGAGGCGCCGAAGTGATAGCCGGCCCCCGCGAGTGCCCCGGCGTGAGAGCGCAGGCGCGCGAGCAGCTCTTCAGCGGCGTGGGAGCGAAGCAGCGGTCCGTCGGGGACGGCGTGGAGTGGATAGCGCCTTGAAAGCTCGTCCTCCTCCGCCGCGTACGGCATGAACCCGAACACCGCCCGGTAGCCCTCGCTCAGCTCCTCTGCGGTGATCGGCCAGCCGCCGAGATCGCGCTCGGCATAGGGCAGCACGCCTGCTCCCCAGACGTTGCTGAAGCCGCCCACGGCATAGGACGGCCGCGCTCCCACGCCCGGCCCCGCTCGCAGGTCCAGTGCGCCGTCGTCGCGGAACGCCAGGTCCGAGCCGAACAGCTGCTTGTAGCCGGGCCCGTCGGCGCCATGAGGCGAAAAGCGGGTCAGCGCAACGTCGGCCGGGGACCACTGGGTCGGCAGCGAGGCGGCCATGCGTCGCCTGGCCGCCTCGCGCTCGCCCTCGAGCGCGAGGCCCGTGTCGAGGAGGACGACCCGCCGCCCGGCTGCCGTGAGCGCCATGGCGGCCGCGGCCCCTGCTGGACCGGCACCGACGAGGAGGTAGGGCGGCGGATCGCTCATCCGGATCGCTCAATGCCCGACGGAGCTCGCGCGGGCGTGATCGGCGCCCGCGGCCTGAAGGTCACGAGCTCGAGGCGCCACCGCTCACCAGCTCGACCCATTCAAGCGGCCGTCCGCACAGGCTCTTCGCTTCCGCCGGGGCGACGCTCAGTAGTTCGCTGCGCGGAGACTGCGGCTGCAGAATGACTCCCGTGAGCGAGGTGAAGTGCACGTCGGAGGCGAATTCGCCGGCGTTCACAGTTTCGCCGTCGCCAGGGGTGAGGTTCACATGGGGATATGTGTATTCGAATCGGTGGACCCCCGCGGTCAGGAACACGTCCGCGACGGGGATGTAGCTGAGAAAGCCCGTGAGCTGGTCCTTGACCGTGCCGACCTTGCGGCCGTCCACACGCACTTCAAAGCCGCGGCCGAAGGTGCCGCCGAGGAACAGTTCGTAAAGCTGGGAGCTCGCGACGGTGATATGGCCGACGGCCGTTCCCGGGGTGGTCGCGACCAATGTGTGGGCTTCCTGTTCGTGGATCCAGCTCCCCGGCCAGAGGACGTCGTCGCCGTAGGCGAATACGGGTATGGCGCGTTGGTAGGCGACAAGGTGCGCGTGCTCCTTGCTGGCCCTGCGGGCGAAGCCCAAGAGCTGCGGACAGGAGGGGATCGCGACCGGGTTGGTCGAGCAGAGGGCCTCGGTCGGCGCGTTCTCGGCATTTCCGCAGTAGGGGTGCGTGTTCGGTTCACCGTAGGGGATGTGTTCGAGGATCGTCGTGGGAGCCGGTTCCGGACGCTGCCAGAGCTGGTAGTAGCGGCCCTGCCAGACGAGGCTGTAGATCGACGGCGGGCGGCTTTCAACGGGGGAGCGTCGCGTCACGATCGAGCGGTAGGGCAGGAGCGTGGACAGCGGGAACGCGTCGAGGTTGGCCCAGGCCGCCTTCGTCAGGATCGCGCCGCTGCGCAGCGGAAGCGTCACGGGGCGGTACTCGGCCGGCTCGACCGGCGCGCCCGCACGCAGGAAGTGTCGGTCGGCATAGGCTTCGTACTCGTTGACGAACGTGGGCCCCTTGCCGGCGAGGAGTCCGCCGATGTGCTGCAGCTCGACCAGACGCGCGCGCGGTGCGAGCGTGGCGTCGCTGTAGGCGAGCACATTGGAGAACAGCACGCCCCCGCCGATGACGAGCATCAGGAGCGGTCCGAGCATCCACACGTTCCGCGGGCGGCTGCTCCACAACATCGCAGCGCCGGTCAGGGCGGCGGCCAGCAGCGCCGGCGAGGAGATCGCAAGCGACTTGCCGAGCACCCACGGGGTGGCGCCGACGACCCAGGCCAGGCTGCAGGCGCCCAGCACGACCGCCACGTACAGCGCCGGGCCGAACTGGCGCCGGCGCACGCTCAACCACAGGCCCACGAGCGCCGTGATCAGCGCGACGACGATGAACAGCACGGTGGGGATGGCCGGCGCGGTGAAACGGAAGTCACCCGACGGCCAGATCCCGGCGAGCTGCCAACCGCTGATCGGCTGCACGAGGTTGCCGAATTTTTCGGCAACCGTCTGGCCTTCGGAGAACAGCCCGCTGTAGTTGCTTGTGAGGAAGCTGTGCAGCGCCACCCACACCGGCAGGATCAGCACGGCGGTCATCGCAGCCAGGCCGCCGAGCGAGGCCAGGCTCATGCCCAACCTCTTGCGCCCCCGCCTCTGCAACAGCCAGGCCACGGCCAGGATCAGCAGCATCGGGCCCGCCCATCCTCCCCCGCCTATCTGCAGCGTTTGAATGAGCGCTCCGCCGGCGACTGCGAGGGGCAGCATCGCGCGCACGTCGCCCGCACCCTGCGGAGGACGCCGCAGAAGGGGGGCGGCCAGCGCGATCCCGAGCACGACCACGAACCCCGCCGTCATTTCCTTGATCCCGCCCCACAGGCTGTAGCCGTAGAGCAGCGCGGGCTGCGCCGCGAGGAACGCGACGAGCGCACGCAGCCGCGAGGAGGGCACGAGCGGTTCGACGAGCGCGTAGACGCCCAGCGCCAGGGCCGCGGCGCAGCACGCGAAGTAGGGCTGAATGATCCATGCGGGGTCGATGCCCGTCAGCCCATGACCGACGCCCAGCAGCATGAAGGCGCCCAGCGGATAGTGTTCGCCGACGTCGGTGGTGAACACCTCTGTGAACGTCGAGGGCGGGTGGAACGCCGCGTTCAACGCCGCCAGCGAGTGCGAATGCGACATCACGATGTCGACGACGTTGAACCATGTCGCCGTGTCGTCGAGCTTGACGTAGCCGGTGAAGTTCGCGTGCCCGGAGAGCAGCACGGGCGCGCCGTAGACGAGCAGCGCGCCAACGGCAGCGAACAGCGGCCAACGGCCCGGCAGCAGCCGGCGGCGGCCAGCAGGCCGGCTCTCGGGGGCGGGCTCGTCCGCGGCCGCGGGGCTCGAGCGATCGAGCAGGCGCGCACGCGCCCACAGGATCAACCCCGCGGCGGCCCCCACGGCCACGACCGGAACCGCTGCGGACGCCGTCGCTGAGAACGCCGTCACCGAGCCCGCGACGATGAGCGCCGCCGCCATCCCCAGCGGCAGCAGCAGTGCGTCGTTCACCTGCACCCCAGCCGCGCGCTCGACGAGGACGCCCCATCCCGCGCCGATCGCGGCGAGCAGGAGCGGGAACAGGACCCAGGAGGGGATCAGTGACACTGTGTGCGCCGCGATCGCAGCGGAGCTACCGTCCGCAGACGCACGCGGCGCGTACCGGCTCGATGTACGCCGCGGCGAGACGAAAGCCCGCGACGCGGCCGGCGCCGGTAGCCGGTGCGCGATGAGATCCCAGGAAGCACAGCGCGGGGAGTATAGGCCATCACCCGACCTGCCGATAAGTCTCGGAAAGACGGCAAATATGGTCTACCCTTGGATCACTATTCGTGAAGTGAGCGGGGGGGACGCGGCGGTGCGCAAAGGAGGACACGGTCGTACGCAAGGACGACATATTTCAGGTGCGCGAGGATGACGCCACGGCGCTGAGCGCGGCCGGCTCTGTGCCCGGCGGCGAGGACAGCTCGGTGCTCCTCAGCGAGGACGCCGTCGCGGAGACCGCGGCGGCCGCACGGGCGAGCGAGGACGGGTCGCAAGCGATGCGCGAGCAGGAGCTGCTCATCCTGATTCCGGCCTTCAACGAGGCAGGGCGCGTGGGCGCCGTGGTGGCCGACGTGCGGCACACGCTTCCCGGCGCCGACGTCCTGGTGATCGATGACGGCTCGGAGGACGCCACCTCCGCCGAGGCCGCCAAAGCCGGCGCGATCGTGCTGTCGCTGCCCGCCAACTGCGGCTACGGGACCGCGCTTCAGACCGGTTACAAGTACGCCGTGCGCCACGGCTATGAGCTGGTGGGCCAGATCGATGCCGACGGCCAGCATCAGGCCGAGTTCCTCGCCTCGATGCTCGCCATGCTGCATGAGGATCGCGCCGACGTGGTCGTGGGCTCGCGCTTTCTCGGCAAGGACGGTCACTATGAGACCCCGTTCGCTCGCTCGCTGGGTATCCGCCTGTTCGCACGCGTGGCCTCGCTGGCGACCGGACAGCTCGTCACCGACCCGACGTCGGGCTTCCAGGTCATGCGAGGGGAGATCGCGAGCCTGTTCTCGCGCGACGTGTTCCCGGTCGACTACCCGGACGCCGACATTCTGATCCTGCTCCACCGCACCGGCTATCGTGTGCGTGAGCTGCCCGTGCAGATGCGCCCCTCGGCGGGCACCTCCATGCACTCCAGCCAAAGCACCCCCTACTACGTCTACAAGATGCTCCTGTCGATCCTCGTCACCCTGCTGCGGCCGCGCTCGAGGAGCAGTCGATGATCAGCTGGAACCTGCGCATAATCGGCATCGTCGGATGCCTCGGCCTGCTGCTGTTCATCCTCGAGCTGGTGCGCCGGCGCCAGCTCAAGGAGGAGTACACGGTGCTGTGGGTGATCACCGGCCTCGTGCTGCTGCTGTTTGCCGCCTGGGAAGGGCTTCTGCGCGACGTTCGCAACCTCATCGGCGCCAGCTCAGAGGCCAGCACGCTCTACTTCTTCGGGCTGATCTTCGTCGTTGCCCTGCTCATGCACTTCACCGTACGGGTGAGCCGCCTCGAGCGGCGCATCGTCGCAATGATGCAGGAGATCGCACTCTTAGGAGCGACCAATCAGAACGGTACGCGCAACGGCGACGGCGGCGCGCCGGATGGCCCCGGGGGCGCCCCGGAGACACTTCACGCCCTCCCGGACGCCGCCTCCCACGGGGGCGACTCCGTGGCGGACGGCGCCGCAAGGTGACGCCCAATCCGGAAGCACACCGAGCGCCTGCGGGCAGTCCGGCGCCGGCGGACGGGCTCGCTGAGGCGAACGGCGACTCCGCGGGGCCACGCGCGGGCGGCGCGGGCCCCAGGGACGCGCTGAGGACAACCGTCACGGCGGTGGTCGTCAGCTACGACGAGAGCCCCGAGGAGATCCACGCCTCGCTGGACAGCCTGCTGGCGCAGTCGCCCTCGCCGCTTGAGGTCCTGGTCATCGACAACCGCCCGGACAGATCGGTTGCGTACGACCTAGGCGGCTATGCCGATGCGGTGAGGGTGATCGAGACGGGCTCGAACATCGGCTACTCCCCCGCCATCAACCTCGCCGCCGCCCACGCCCGCGGCGACTACCTGGTGACCCTGAACTCCGATGCACGCGTGGAGCCGGGATGCCTGGAGCGCCTGGCGGCCGTCGCCGATTCGGACCCGCAGATCCTGCTTGCCGGCGCGCAGATCCTGCTCGAGGACGGCGTCACCCAGAACGCCGGCCACAATCCGCTGCACCCGACCGGCATCTCCCCGGCGGGGGGATACGGCGAGCCGCGCGAGCAGGGTGAGCCGCGCGACGTGGCGGTCGTCTCGGGCGCATGCTGCTTGATCCGCCGCCAGGCCTTCGTGCGCCTCGGCGGCTTCGTCGATGAGTTCTTCGTCTTCTACGACGACCCGGACATGGGCTGGCGCGCGCTGATCGCCGGAATGCGCGTCGTCTACTGTCCCGAAGCCGCGGCCGTGCACGGCTATGAATTCGGGCGTCGCGGAAAGCACAAGTGGTTCCTGCTCGAGCGCAACAGGCTGTTCAGCGTTCTGGCGAACTACGAAGGACGCACTCTCCTGCTCCTCAGCCCGCTGCTGATCGCGACCGAGCTCGGTCTGCTGGGCGTCGCCGCCTACGGCGGCTGGCTACCGCAGAAGCTCCGCACCTACGCCTCGGTATTCGCGCTGCGCAAGCGGCTCATGCAGCAGCGCCGCACGGTGCAGGCCTCGCGCCGGCGCAGCGACGTCGACGTGCTGAAGCTCTTCGAAGACCGCATGGACTCGGCGCTGCTGCCCCCTCCCGGCCCCGCGCTCGCCAACGCAGTGTGGGTCCCGTACATGCGGTTGGTGCGCCTGCTGCTGCGACTCACCTCGCCCCGTTCGGGCGCCTCAAGATGATCGCAGCGACTACCTGCACAGCGCGGGCCTCGCGGCCTAGCGCCGTTGACGTCGACACGAAAGGAACGCAGTGCAGCGACCACAGACCAAGCTCGACGGACCGATTCTGATCGCCCCGCGGGTCATCCGCGACGAGCGGGGGTTCTTCTGTGAGACCTACCGCCGAAGCACCTATGAGGAGCTCGGCATCCCCGAGGAGATGGTGCAGGACAATCACTCACGCTCGGGCAAGGGGATCGTGCGGGGCATGCACTTTCAGATCGGGCAAGGGGCAGCCATGCTGGTGCGCTGCGGTCGCGGTGAGATATTCGACGTGGTCGTGGATCTGCGCCGCGGTTCGCCCACCTTCGGTGAGTGGGAGGGTTTTCACCTGAACGAGGACAACATGCACATCTTCTACTGCTCGATCGGCTTTGCCCACGGCTTCTGCGTGCTCTCAGACGTCGCCGACGTCCTCTACAAGCAGAGCAACTACTACGCCGGTGAGGCCGAGCGGGGGATCGCCTTCAACGACCCCGCCATCGCGATCGAGTGGCCGCTTGCGACCGAGCAGCTGATCACATCCGCCCGCGACACTCAGGCCCCGCGCCTGGCGGAGATCGCAGACTCGCTGCCCTTCGAGTTCGCAGCGGCCTAGGACGCATGCCCGACGAAAGCTCGGATTTCCCAGGCAGCTGCCCCGCGTGCGGAGGCACCCTGGCCTCCCGGCCGGCATTCCTCGGGCACGACCTGATGCACGGCAGGTCCGGTAGCTACGAGGTATGCGTATGCGCCAGCTGCGGATCGGCCGCGACGCTCCCGTTTGCCGGACCGGATGAGATCGCCGGCTTCTACCCCGAGGAGTACGCCCCCTACACACCGCTGCGCGGCCTGCTCGGCACGGCCCTGCGCATCGTGCAGCGTACGCGCGACCGTCTGTTTCCCCTCTCCGCTCTGAGGCAGCCGGTGCCGGGCACGCTGCTCGACCTCGGTTGCGGGCGCGGCGATCTCGCCGCCTCGTGGATCGCCGCGGGCTGGCGGGTCGTGGGAGTGGAGCCGTCCGCCGACGCGGGCGCAGTCGCCCGCTCGCGTGGCGTGGAGGTGCTGAGCGGCACGCTCGACAGCGTCGAGCTAGCTGCCGACTCGGTCGATGCGGCTGTCTTCCGGCATTCGCTGGAGCACGTCCCCGACCCGCGCGCAGACCTCAGACGGGTCCACGCCGCCCTGCGCCCGGGAGGGAAGGTGGCGATCATGGTGCCGAACTGGAGCTCATGGCAGCGCCGCGCATTCGGCGATCGCTGGTGCCCCCTGGACCTCCCGCGGCATCGCACCCACTTTACCGCCGCCGGATTGCGCGCCGCGCTCGAAGACGCCGGCTTCATCGATGTGGTCACAAAACCGGCCGGCTCCATGATCACCACGACCTGGAGCCTTCAGTATCGCTTCTTCGGCCGAGCTCTGACCACGAGCGGGGTCGCGCTGTGGGCGGGTTATCTGGCGTCGATTCCGATCTCGATGCTCGTTTGGCCCTTGGACCTGCTGCTGGGCGGCGGTGACTCACTGCACGCCGTCGGACAGAAGCCGGCCTGAGCGCGGCGAGGAAGCGCAGCGCTCAGGCGACGACGCGCAGGTGCGTGGCGCCTCATATCGCACCGGATCCGGGCCCGCCCGAGGGCCCCCCCAGGCGGGCGAGCAGCCGGCGCAGCGCGAGCGCCTCGTGCACCTCGCTGGGGATCATGCCGATCAGCTGACCGAAGCCCAGGAACAGCACGCCTGCCAGCGCAGCGGCGGCGAGATCGGGTAGCCCCGAGATGAACAGCGGAGCGCTTGCCACCGCGGCGGCGGCGGCGACCCTGAGCAGGAACCCGCGAGACACCATCACCCGCCCGGTCGCCGCACGCAGCCGCCAGTAGATCAGCGACGCGAGCAGAGCGTCGCCGAGCACGCTGGCAGCCGCCCCCCCCTTGGCGCCGAGGGGCGGAACGAGCACGATGGCAAAGACCGCCAATCCGACCAGCGCCAGGGCGTTCGTGAAGATCAGCTCCCGCTGACGACCGAGCGCAAGCAGCGCCGCCGTCCACAGCTGGTACAGCGCGATGAACAGCAGGGCGACCACCTGAATGCGCAGCACCGCCCCGGCCGGACGGAAGGCGTGGCCGCCGATCAGCATCATCACGGGCTCGGCGGCGCGAACGGTGATGAGGATGACCAGCACACCGGCGATCACGGCGCCCTCGCTGAGGCCTCCGATCGCATAGCGAAGCCGCGCCAGGTCGTCGCGCGCCGCGGCCGCAAGCAGCGGTAGGGCGACGCCGGCAACCAGGATCGGCATGATCACGACGTTTTCCATCGCGCGCAGCGAGCCCCCGAAGTAGCCGGTCTGCTGGGGATTTGAGATCAGCGACATGAGGATGATGACCAGGCGGAAGTACACCTGCCCCAGCGC
>Ga0182024_10021961_pt1 | contig 11543 bp, 10 predicted proteins | sample P32metaG_FD_120480 | JGI IMG/M metagenome (GOLD analysis project Ga0182024, IMG submission 120480) | Permafrost microbial communities from Stordalen Mire, Sweden - P3-2 metaG (Illumina Assembly) | ecosystem: Environmental > Terrestrial > Soil > Wetlands > Permafrost | place: Sweden: Stordalen... | reverse complement strand
GACGAAGTCCAGACCGGCATGGGCAGAACTGGTCGCATGTTTGCTTGCGAACATGAAAGCGTCGTTCCGGATATTCTCTGTCTGGCAAAAGCGCTTGGCGGCGGAGTCATGCCGATCGGCTGCTTTATGTCGACCTCGAAAATTTGGAAGGTGCTGGAGCCGAACCCGAGTATTCACAACTCAACATTCGGCGGCAACCCGCTCGCTTGCACGGCTGCATCCGCTTGCATCGAAGTGCTGGTGGAAGAGCACTTGCCTGCCAGATCCGCCGTCATGGGCACAGTCTTTATGCGCGAACTCAACGAATTGAAGGAACGCTATCCTGAGTTTCTGGCTGACGTGCGTGGACGTGGTCTTTTGATCGGACTGGAGTTTCAGAGCAAGGAATTGCGCGAGCAAGTGCAAGTTGGCTTGTTCCACAAAGGCGTTCTGGTGGCTGCCACTATGAACTCCAACAAGACGATCCGCATCGAACCGCCATTAATCATTACCGAAGCACAAATCAAATTTATGATTGAAACTTTGGAGTCGATTCTTCTGGAGATACGCTCCAGTCTGAAGAAACCTGCCCGCAAAAGAGCGAGAAGAGCAAAATAAGAATGCCAGAAGAGATCGCCAGCTTCCTTCGCCATCAGATCCGCCGCAGCACCGAATGTGGTGACTCAGAGCAGGCCATGGCGCAGCTCAGAAAATTTCTTGAACTCGAGCGCGAAGCGAAAGCCGGCGCCCTCGAGGGCTCGTCCGAACCGGCCAGAATCAACCGCTTGCGCGTAGTTTCATAAGCTCTCCGGCTTCGCCTTCGGCTGCAGCCTCCGAGCGTGTTGGACGCTTTGCTGCGCACGGCCCATTCGACTGCGCTGCGCTCCGCTCAGGGCAGGCTTCCTCGCCGCGCTTGCTTCGCTACACTTCGACATTTCTACTCGGCGGCGATGCCCACCAGGCTGTGCTCCCAGTTGGCGCATTCCCAGATCACCGTTTCTTTTTGCGTTTCAACTGCTCGGGTGGTTCTGACTAAGCTGCGGCCGAAGTAGCTTTCCTGCCGCCCTTCGTTGTCGCCGCGAAAATCGTCAACGTCTTCACGCTCGCGATCTCGGTAAATGTGTGCGAACTCGAATAACTGGGCCAGCGATTCTGCCTTGTCGTCGTCAAGCATGAGCAGATTCGACCAGAAACCAGAAGCAACCTTTTCGGCGAATTCGATACCCTTGCTCATCCAAACGTCGAACTCTTGCGGTGACACTACCAGCTGCAGCTCGGCGCAGTCGAGTTGAAAGGCGTAGCAATCGACGCATTGCAGATCTGTCAGCAGTGTTTTGATATGGTCGGCTGCCGGCAACGAAATGGCGCGACTGGCCCAGAGCCTGCCGGCGAAGTCTTCAAACGCAGATACTGCGACGCTGCGTTTGCAAAACAGCGTCATCGCTTTAAATTCGATCGGTCTGCCGTCCGGGCCGAGTGCATAAAAGTTGTGGCGATTGACGTCGAGCGTTCGGAAGCAGCCAAACCACAAAAGCGGGATGATGAAGTTTGCTCCACGCATCACCAGAGCCGCCGGCGAATTGATGTCGCAAGGCTCTTTGGTGTTCGTTGCCAGTAGATAGGCGCAGTTTGCCATAGTGGCACCCCACTGCCGAGAAGCAGAACAAGTATTGTTAGTAAGGTTTCGCGTGCATGCCAGGTTGAGTAGCAACTGCCACTCAGGCTTTTCCTGGTTGTCAGCCCTCAATGGTACCGACACAATCATCGCTTGTCAAGCGAAAGTTTGGCGCTTCTAATTTCTGTCAGGAATTGCGGCCGGAGGCGGTGGCAAGTCACGCAGATACGAAGTAACCACGCTAGGTTTGTCTATTTCCAAGTGAGGCATCGCCTTCTTGAATGGCTCAATGATCTGCGGTGAAAGCTTGTCGTTCAGCGTCAGATTATTTATAGGCAGCTTCTTCAGATACTCGACCGTCAGGGCGGTTGGCAGTTTAGGACAGCCATTGATAGAGAGCATGTGAAGGTGGTGCAATTTTGTCAGATAACTCAATCCGGTGTCGGTAATTTCCGGGTTGTCGCTGAGGTCGAGTTCCTCGATGTTCGGCATTTTGCCGATCAAGGCCAGACTCTCGTTATTTAGCTTGCATTTCGGCAAAGCCAGGTTCATTAAGATCTTCGAGCCAGAAATCTTTGTCAATACTTTGTTCATGCCGTCCATGCTTGATAAGCGAAGGTCTGTCAATTTGCTCAAACGTTTGAGTTTGAGCAACCCATCAGCTGTGATACTGCATTTGGATAGCCACAATTTTTCCAGATGCGGCAAATGGTTGAACGAATCTATCGCAGCATTGGTCAGTTCGTTGTTCAGCACAGTTGAGTCGCTGCTGCCACAAATGACTTGCTCAACAGTAACAAGGTGTTCGATATCTTTGAGCATTCCATCGGTCATCGATAGGTGCTGGGAAAGATTCATGCATCTAACTTCATCAGGACGCATATGTTTCAACTGGCTGAAATCGCTCAATGTCGGGTACAACCTGATTTCGCCTGGCTGAAATTTTTCCACGATGACGACACCGCTGGCGAGGGCGCGGTCCTTAATGCTGAACGTGTTCGTCCTTTCTTCGAGCACGTGACAAACGGTACTTTTACCGGGAAAGGTGATCACTCCCAGCGGTTCCTCGGGGAAGTGGAAATAGCGCCAACCATTTCCCAGGTCTGCGGAAAAATAGGAATGCGCAGGCGCTTCAACCATGGTGGCAGCAGGTTCCGGAGTCAGGTAGGTTCCAGCCTCGTGCATGATGTCATTGCTGTAGTTGTATAATCCGGGGTTGGTTTTCACAGGTTCTTTGGTGGCAACGTACATGCGTGAGCCTGCAAAAAAGCCGATTGTGCAAAAGACTGCGGCAGATAATGCGGCAATTAAAATGTAGAGCCATCGCGAGATTCGATCTTCCTTTAATGCCGGCCGCGCCGGCCCGTGCACACCCAGCTCAACTGCCTCGCCAACCATAATGCGTTGCAAATCTGCCGCCACATCCAGAAGGGTTTGGTATCGCGCTCTCGGCTGTTTCTCCAGCAGTTTCGCTACTACTTGTTCCAATCCGATGGGAAACTTTTTGCCGAGACTGGCTTCCTGCAAGGAAGCGGGGAGTTCGGATTGGTGCCTCATCATCATGCTTAGCGCCGTGTCGCTAATAAAAGGAGGAGATCCTGTCAATGCTTCGAACATTACGCAACCGACCGAATACACGTCGGCTCGATGATCGACACCGATGCCCGTACACTGTTCTGGGCTCATGTAGTAAGGCGTTCCGAAAATGTCGCCGGTGCGAGTCAACGCCATTGACTCCGGTGCTTCGCCACTTTCGATTTTGGCAATGCCGAAATCAACGATCTTTACTCTGAGCTCCTCAGGCTGCGATGCATTGGAAACCATGATGTTGCTGGGCTTGATATCACGATGAATGACGCCTTGTCCATGAGCATATCCCAGCCCAAGGCAAACTTGCTGAAAAATCGCCAGCACCGTATTTAGTGGCAGCGGTCCTTTCTTGAGCAAGTGCGACAATGTATCGCCCTCGACCAAATCCATAACGAAGAACGGGTGCGCGCCGTCGATCATGCCAAAGTCTTGAACCTTGACCAATGCCGGATGGTCGAGCGAATTGGCAGCTCTTGCCTCTTTTTGAAACCGCCGCCATGTTACTTTCGAAACATTCTTCGAGCTGAGTGTCTTCAAAGCCAGAGTTTTGCGCAGAAAGATCTGCTCCACTTTGTAGACGTGGCCCATTCCCCCCGTTCCCAGCAAAGAAACGATCTTGTAGCGTTCGGCAATTATCTGCCCTGCAACCAGCGACGGCGATTGCGCCATCGTTTTGCCATCGGGTGGATCGGAAGGCGGCGGCACAGCTGCATCAATGCGAATAGAAACGTCGTTGTTCGCATTCGAGTCCGCATTAGACATGTGAAAATTTGCCCACGGCAGCGAGGTCTGAGAAAGGGCTCCATTCGAGATATACCCGTTGCGACAGCGCGCGTCTCGCTCGGTCGTTGGAACTACATCTGTAGCTTCACTGCCGATGCACGACCGGGCGCGCATGATCGGGTTCTTTCTCGACCTCGCTAGTTCGCCTGTGGACGGGGGCGTAACGACATCAGTTGTGTGTCACCACTGGCTGTTGTCCCTTTTGCCAATTGATGTCGTAGGTGCCTTTGTTATCAGTTTGGATTACAGATGATGCACCCTGCCCTTTTGTATAATCGGTGTTGCCGTTGTATCCATAGGCTTGTCCAGCAGCGTTCTGCACTTGTTCGGAGCTGCTTCTTACGCCTTGTCCTGTTTGGGCATTATATTGATTCCTGGTGTAACCAGAGCCGGTCGCACCATTGGCGGCCGTGCCGTTCCAACCACTGCCGCGAAATGCACCAACGCCTTTTTGATAGCCGAAGGCGCCGCCAGCCTGGGCTGTGCCACCGTTCGGACCGACGTATTGGCCGCCTCTGATGCCGGCGCCTGCATTTGCTCCTAACACTCGTGCTCCCGCTCTGCTGCCGTAGGTTCCGGAGTTTGCATAGGCACCAGCAACACCGTTGGCACCGCGAGCAAACGCTCTGCGCGCCTCGGCTTTTTGATCGCATATCATTGTCAGCACACTAAAAACTGCGGTCGCAATGGCGACGGTCTGGATTATTTTCATACGCTGCTGTCCCTCTCGCTGGCGTTCCGTGTCCTACGATGGGCATTACACTGGCAGACGAGAAAAGTTTCGCTGCCAAAAATAAATTTTCGGGTCGCCTCAGTTTGGATACATCCTGGTCATGATCGAGCCTCCGGTCTCGCCCCCGGTGATGGTGCATCCGGGCAAGGCATCGCTCAGCGCTTTCATCTCCGACTCGGAAAAACGATTTCTATCGAGGATGAGTTGGCGAAGGTTCAGGTGTTTGAAGTAATCAAAGCAGCGTGGGGTCAATTTCCCACAGTCTTCTATCGACAAAGCACGCAGGCTCTTCATTTTGCTCAGCGGTGCCAAATCTTGATCTTGCAGATGGTCCAGACCGCTTAGATTGAGAGTCGCCAGGGCCGGCATTTTTGCGACTTGCTCAAGGCCTGCTCCATTCACATCGGTGCGTCTGAGGCTCAGATCTGTCATATGTTTCGAGCTAGACAGGACTGAAAGAAATGCGTTGACATCGTCGGGTACAGCCCTGGCATCCAGCATTGTCAGCTGTTTAAGCCTTTTAAGCTTGAGTAAATCTTGAAACAACAATCCTGATTGTCCAACACTGAGTCTCTCAAGCATAGGAAATTGATTGAGAACGACGATAAATTTGCTGGTCAGTTGGTGCACCTGGTCGAATTCCAGCGTTTTGATGCTCTTAAGATGTTCTGCGTGGTTCAATGTGTTGTCGTTGACATCGATGTTGCGAGAGAAAATAATGCTATGGAGTTCACCGTCACGAAAGCATTCGAACAGTTTTGGATTCTGACACAGTGAAGGGGCTGCGATCAGGGCGAAGCTTTTGAAGTTGTCCATGACCAAGTCATCGTGTGCGTTCGGACCGATTTCCCTGACGAATTCGCCGTCCTTATAGCGGTAGACCTTCGAGCCAACCGCGAGGTCGCTGATTCTGCCTATGCAAACTTTTGGGAAGTGAAAAAGTCGCCAGGTGGCCGTGGGCGTCGTCTGGGCTGAGAAATAACGGTTGTCCTGTTTGACAGCGCCGGGATTGAGCAATTCGTCGCTGGCGGAAAGGAGAACCTTCGATGGTGAGTCTTCCGCGGTCGCGTGCGGCTGCAGTGTTGCCACCGGATGTGGTGCTGTGGCTCGCCCGAGGAAAAATGTGCCTATAGAAGCAGCGATCAGCGTGGCGGCAAATGCAGCATAAATCGTTTGCGGGATCGTCTTGCCCTTCTCGGCCGATATCGGCGCTCTATGCCGTCCAAGCAGAATCGGCTCGCCATTTTTAATCCGTTGCAGATCGGTGGCGACATCGAGCAGACTTTGGTATCGCTGTTTTGGCTGCTTTTCCAAAAGTTTCGCCACTACTCTTTCGATTTCGCTGTCGAAGTTCGTGCCCAGGCTGGCTTCTCGCAGTGACGGCGGCTGTTCGGATTGATGTTTCATCATGATCGTCAAAGCTGTTTCGCTGATGAATGGTGGCAACCCGGTAAGGGCCTCGAACATGACGCAGCCTAAAGAATAAATGTCGGAGCGATCGTCAATTGAGGTACCGATGCACTGCTCCGGGCTCATGTAATATGGAGTGCCGAAAATTTCGCCCGTGCGTGTCAGGGCGATTGACTCGGGATCGTCGAAGCCGAGAACTTTGGCGATGCCGAAATCTACGATCTTGACTTTGAGCGAGGAGAGATCGGGCCAGTTGGAGATCATGATGTTGCTAGGTTTGATATCGCGATGGATAATGCCCTGCCCATGGGCATATCCAAGCCCAAGGCAGGCCTGCTGAAAAACCTCTAGCACCATATTTAGTGGCATCGCTCCGCGCTTGAGTATGGCGGACAGTGTTTCACCCTCGACGAAGTCCATGACGAAAAATGGCTGATCTTCATCGAACAGCCCGAAGTCCTGCACTTTAATCAGCGCCGGGTGGTCCAACAGTGCCGCGGCCTTCGCCTCTTTTTGAAAGCGTCTCCAGTTGACCGTTGAAATCCCGCCTGCACTGAGCGTCTTCAAGGCGAACTCTTTGCGCAGAAAAACCTGCTCGACTTTGTAAACTGAGCCCATCCCACCTTCGCCTAAAAGCGAAATCACTCGGTAGCGGTCGGCGATCAGCTGACCGGCCTGCAATCGCGAGGACCGCTGGGGCAACTGTTGAGTCCGATCGAGGTCTTCGGTGGGCGGTGCGGTTGGTGACGCCATTCGCCGTACGGCGTCGATGCGCTCAGCCGTCAGCATATTGTCTTCAGATTTATCCGGTTGCCGGTCGGATCCGGTCAGGTTTGGGTTTTCCAAAGCTCGGTCCAGCGACGGTTGTCTTGAACTCTTTATACCCGCCAGAAACCAGCGTCACTGGAAAGTGACCATGCCTTTGATGTACTTATGACACAAGAAAAATTTGGGCGATGAGGGATTTGAACCCCCGACCTTCACGGTGTGATCGTGCTACAAGCCTGAAACCGTAGAAAATAATCTGCAATCAGATCAATCGCCGAAAACCCCGAAAGTCTTGCAGATTAACCATTACCGGATTTCTTTGGTTTCCCGGACGTTCACCTGGCAACCCTGCGATTTATGAATTCTGCCCTTACATTGCCCTTACGGTTGCCTTATGATAATTGAGTGCGGCCAAGAGCACGCTAATGTTTGAAGGTCAGGGATCAGTTCAGATCTGTAAGGGAAATAGTGGACTGCTTATGAGTGAAAGGCTTACCAATACGTTCATTTCGAAACTGAAGCCTAAGGACAAACCGTATGAAGTGCGAGACGCCACCTACAAGGGACTCCTTGTGCGCGTACAACCGAACGGGCGTAAATACTATTACTTCGAATATCAGCTCTCTTCTGATGCCGCCGGCAGAAGAAAGCGTGTCCGGTTCAAGATCGGCCAGGCTGATGCAGCCATGGCACCAGACGTCGCCAGGATCAAAGCAACAGAGATCATGGCAGGACACAACAAGGGTGACGATCCAGCAGCGAAGCGCAAGCTTGCGCCGATAGGCACGTACAAACGATTCCTCGATGACATTTACAGACCATGGCTCCGGACTAATCTAGTGCACGGAGAATATGCATACGAAACGCTCGTTAAGGCATTCGAAGAGTTTCACGAACTTGCGCTCGTGGACATAACGCCGGGTGCAATCGAAACCTGGCGAATCCGCAAGATGCAGGAAATCAATTCGAAGACAAAGAGGCCTTTGGATCCGAAGACGATCAACCGACAATTGAGCGACTTGAAAGCATGTCTGAATAGGGCGCGTGACATTTGGGAGATCGAGGTCTCAGACAAACTCGATAAGGTCAAGCCATGCAAGATTGACCGAAGCCCAAAAGTGCGTTACCTGTCGGCGGCCGAAGAGAAAAGACTCCGCGAGGCACTAGACGCACGCGAGGGAGATTTGCGGACCGGCACCATTGCTTATGCGATTCGAAAAGGCAAACAGTTCGCCTACTTGCGTCCAGAACAATTGAAGAAGCGAACCTTTGCCGATCATCTAAAGCCGACGGTCTTGGTATCAATCAATACTGGGATTCGCCAGGGCGAGCTTCTTAAGCTGACATGGGACAACGTAAATCTTGAACAAGCAGTACTGACGATTGTTGGCAGTACGTCGAAGACGGGTAAGACGCGCCACATCCCGCTGAATGAGGAAGCGCTATTTGTGCTGCGCGCGTGGAAAAATCAACCAGGAACCAAAAGCATTAGTGGTTACGTTTTTCCTTCGATAGACGGCGAGCCAATGTGCGGCATTGGCAATTCGTGGGAACGGTTGTTGGCACGCGCGCGAATTTCGAATTTTCGATGGCACGATCTGCGCCACACTTTTGCAAGCAAACTGGTGATGGTTGGCGAAAACCTGAACACCGTGCGTGAATTGCTTGGACACGCCGATTATAAAATGACACTCCGCTATGCGCACTTAGCACCAGAGCACAAGGCCGCTGCGGTTGCGAAACTTTGCCCGCCAGCAGCCAGGCAGAAGGATCGCTGACGCAGCCGCTTAGGGCGAGTTCGCAAATCGATAAGACTAAAAGTCGACTATCGTAATCCCGCTTGCTTGCGAGACTATTCGATACCAACTTACAACCGCTGCTAGTATGGTGTCATCAAACGAATTGGAATCCGAGGTAGAGGGCGATGGATAAGAAAAAGATTGATAGAGAAAGAAAGAGACAGGAGCAAATGCGCAAGCAGCTCTGGGCTGCGCGCGATCAGTTCTATGCTAAGCACAATCCGCTCTCTGCCAGCGATGCTGTCATAGAACAGTTTTTGGAGGAGACTGCTCACATCGATATGGAGCCAGAGACTAGGTTGATTTTCTTCACTGATTACGAGCGATTCGGATGGGATGGCGTGAGCAAGATCCACAGATATGTGATCGACCGGAACCCTGATCAAACTTTCGAATACGTTTCATGGATTAACGAGGGTCTCGCCCTCATGGGAGACAAGGATAAAGATGTCGAGTTTCGCACTCAAGTCGCGCAAGACGTTGAGAAACTGATTCAAGAAGCGAGCGCAAAAGAAACTGAAGAATGGGTGGCTGGTTATTGGGCTGACTATTACCTTCAGCACCCAATGCGTAACGATCAAGATCCTATCTGGTTGCAACAGGCTGCGAAATGGCTTGAGTTATTAAAAGACGCAGACGATTATGATTATCATCAGTTATGCAAACTTGCTGATGTGTACCGTGAGCAGGGTCGGCTTGACGAAGCCGCTTGTTTATACACCGAAGCACTCTCATGTAATGTTCCAGGGTGCTGCGAAACAACAAGAAATGTAGAAGAGCGGCTTGCTATGTGCAAACCTTCTAATTCAATGAAGAGCACTGGTTGACACTGCGTCTCAGGGAGTGGTGCCTACTGCAGGGCACGCACTTGCATGCAACAATTTCCGGTAACTGCCCATGATTCCGATCTGCACAAGGATGCACGCTAACAGACGATACGAATCGGAGGAGAAGAGGTGAAAAAAATCGTGCATTGGTGCTCATGAATCTTCTGGTGGCGTATTGTCAAATCTTGCTGGCCACACCGAGCAGCAAGCCAACGCACTCGTGAAAACGCTGAGTGACTTAAACAGCTACGTAAAGCGCCAACCCCAGCATCTGGCGCTGCGCGCCTGGCTCCGGCTCGCGCCTTCGGCGCATAGGACCGGGCGGTTCAGGGGAGAACTTTTGGGTTGGCGTGTTGGCGGTGAAGAGTCCTCAGAAATTTTCAGCGCCCGATCCGCGATCTGCGAATTCTTTGAGATGCCTGGGCGGCTCGCCACTGCTTCGCATTAAGGCACACAAATTCCGACTGCAGCTCTCATGCGTACAGACACTATATGACTGATGTGCATTGTGTAAGCGCCCCTGGCCAAGAAGATCGGTCGGCATTTGGGCTGCTCCGGTGCGCGCATACATCGATCTATCGCGGCATCGATCAATCTATCGCGGCATCTATCAATGTGTGCCCGAGTCGCCTCGATGCGCTCACCTTCTACGATCATTCCTCACTATCATTACGCCAGAATCTTAAGTTCTCACTTTCTCATAGTGCGATGATAGCGAAAGTGGCATTCTTCGCCAGACATCATACATCTTGCTTTCGTACACTAAATTCTTCTGTCACTACAATCCGGTTGCTCCTGGTTTGCCAGTGTCGCTCTCGCATGTCAAATCTTTCCCTGACAGCACACGGATGTCGCAAAATCTGGATGCACTGCCCGAAAACCCGGAGCCGAGCCTGTGGCGAGGGCGGAGCCCACTTTTACGACGCCGTCACCCGAGGGCCCCTAAGAGGGGCAAAAATGGAAAAATGGGCGATCGAAAAAATGGGCAGGATAAAGGCCGGTATACGCGCGGTTGCAAAGACAATCCAGTTCAGTCTTTAGCCCGTCTACCAACTGGGGAAATTGATGGTATGCGCGTATACCAAATCTGTAAACTTAATAGTAGTGAGGCTTTATCTGTTCTACCAGCGCATTTACTGCGTATACCAAAAAAGGGGACACTATGGCAGCCAAAGAAACGAGCGATAAAAAAAAGGGACGTGTACCAAAGTACAAGCCGGTTCCGTCGCGACTATCTCAAGCGAACGTCGATGACATAGACGCCATCGCCAAAGCTGAGAACATGACACGGTCCGAGGTTATCCGACGAGCCATCGAAGCATTTATTTTCAATTACAAAACCGACCAGCTCGACCAGCGACAGGTCCAACTTGAGAAAAGAATGAAGACGATGGAGAGCGCGATGCGAACGCTTTTGGTCAAAGCGATCCGGTTGAACGGTCAGGTTCTCTACTTCACTTGCTTGCCCTGGACCCAGGGTTTTCCAAAGCAGCGTATCAACGACAAGGGCTTCAAGATGCTTTATGAAAAGAGCGGCGCATTTGCAGCACAGTTTCTCAAATCAAAGACGACCGGGATGTCCCCTGAGGAACTGGAGCCAAACACCGAATTGAATAAGTAATGCACTACGAAACACAACGCATCTCCTTTAGGCACGCTATTGACTGGAATAAGAAAAATCGGGAGTGGTGGCGACGAGCTGGCAAAATAGAATTTGAATCAAGGCCCAGTCGTGGCAGACATAAATACCCATGGGCACCGCCTGTTGCTCATGATGGATGCAAAGAATCTTTCAACTCCGCAGATGCACCCGTACAGTGTTTATGAAACGCTTTCGTACACTTTGTATGATCGCGGTCGAACGTGCGCATACATAAACGGCGACCTGTACCGCAAGAAACGCTAGGTTTTCCATAAGATGAGCAGACCTCCTGGAGTAGCTTTGAACCGACAGTCAATCTGGATCCATCTTGTATTGATAGCGAGTTGTGTGATGACATTGATTGCTGGTCCTTCACCTGCTAATACAGTTTCGTGGG
>Ga0182024_10021960_pt1 | contig 11544 bp, 7 predicted proteins | sample P32metaG_FD_120480 | JGI IMG/M metagenome (GOLD analysis project Ga0182024, IMG submission 120480) | Permafrost microbial communities from Stordalen Mire, Sweden - P3-2 metaG (Illumina Assembly) | ecosystem: Environmental > Terrestrial > Soil > Wetlands > Permafrost | place: Sweden: Stordalen... | reverse complement strand
CGCAATTTCCAACCGTATCCGATCGCCCGAGTCAAGACGCCACGACGTAGGTTCCAGCGCAAACACCCATCGATGAACGCTGTCCGCCGCGTAACCGCCATCCGCAAACAAAACACTCGAGCGAGCAATGCCAATGCAAATAAATTCCGCCACGCCACCAGGCCGAACGCGCACCAGCTTCGCGGCAAAATCCGTGTGCGCCGAGGAAGTAGCACAATACAAAACGACGTAAGGAACGCCGAAGACAAACAATGGCTCGCTCAACGGCTCCGACGTGTAAACCAGCAAATTGTTGCCCAACTCCAGCGCGGCCTGATCGAATTGCCCGCGCGACGCCGTAGCACCCCCAGGCGCGCACACCGGCACTTCCGGATCGTAAACAAAAATGTCGCTGGCTTCAGCCGCATCAGGTCGATCCATGGAAAGCATGCCGTCGCCCTTCCGCGAGTTGGCCTTTCCTTCACTACGTATACAAAGGATGTGGTTTTCGGCAGAAGGGAATTCATCCGCCTGCCGCCATCGGTTCGCGCCCAACACAAAATGCCGAATGCGCGGCTCCTTCGCAAACTCTGCGGAATCTTTCAGCCAATGGTTGAACCAGCGCAAAAGAATCGCATCGGTATCCAGCAGCGCCTCCGCGCCGAAATTCCCGGCGCCCGCCCGATCTCCCCACGGAATGTGCTGCCAAGGCCCCGCGATCAGATATTGGTTTTGGCGTGCAAACTCACTCCCGGCACGCTCCCGCAACGCCAGAAAGCCTTCGACGCTCCCCTTCACAAACATGTCAAACCAACCGGAAACATGCAGCGCGGGAACCTGAATGCGATCGAGCCGCTGGCTGACGTCGAGCGCCGACCAAAATTCTCCCGGCTGGTCGTGATCGAACCAATCCAGCACATACTTTGGCAAGCCTTCGCCGTGCAACGCCGGATGCTCGCGAAGCGGCAGCACACTCATCTGCGCCACAAGATTCGCCCACGCGTACTCCAGCCGGTCGCTGGCTTCCCGCAATCGTTTGCGCCGCGCATCCGCCTTCAACATCTGCAATCCCCAGCCGAGACTGGAAGCCAACCGCAACGCGCCGTTGTGATAGAACCAGCCGTGATACAAATCGCAAGCGCACATTCCCGGCGCGATGCACACCAGTCCTTCCGGCTGCTCAGCGGCGGCCAGCAGTTGCGTCATTCCCTGGTAGGAAAATCCGTACATCCCGATGCGCCCGTTTGATTCCGGGCGCGCCAGCAACCACGCGATACTCTCCGCCCCATCGCGCGCCTCGTTGCGAAACGGATAAAACTCGCCCTCGGAATCGCCACGCCCGCGCACATCCTGAATCACAACGTTGTAACCATGCCGCGCAAACCAAACCGGGTGCGCGTAAACCACCGTCGATGCAATGTCGCGCCCATACGGCTGCCGCATAAATAAGGTAGGAACTGGAGCAGTCTGCGCAGGATAGTAGTGATCGGAGACAAGCTCAACGCCGTCCGGCATCCGGCAGCGCACGCCGCGTTCCAACCGAACGCCGTCGCCGCAGTCGACCCACTCCCCGGATGCCCCGCCAACGCCCATCTCTAGAAAAACCCCGTAGGGGCACGCCACGGCCGTGCCCTTCTGTCTCCCGGCCACAACCGAACGATTCCGCGCACCCACATCCGGACAAAAAATGCCGCGCGTTATTTTTCTGGATTCGAATACCGCGCCATCGCCTGCAAAACCGCAGCCAATCGGATGGCCGCTTGCTCCAGCCAGCGGGCCCCATTTTCCGCCGTCGCAGGCCGCGGATCGCCCATCACGCCGCTGGCCGCGATATCGCGCGTAAGCCACGCAAACGTAGCCGGTGCATTCTCGGGCTTCAGCAGTTCGGGTTTCGCGGCGTCAGCGATGTAGTTGACGGTGTACGCCGATTTATCCACAAGTTCCGGCACCGAAGCCAACAAAAGCGCCGTCTCCACTTCCCCGGCATGAAAACCGTACGCGCGTTCCTGTTCGCTCAACCCTTCGTAAAAAGCGCCGCCCGATCCGTGCAACGCAAACGTGCGCAGTCCGAATTCCGCGCGCAGATCCCGCGCCATCACGTCGATCAGCGAAGTATTTCCGCCGTGCGTGTTGTACAGCACAAGTTTCTGGAAGCGCGCGCTCGCCAGACTAGCTCCCAAGTCGCGCAACACCGCCATGAATGTCGCCGCACTCACCGAAAGCGTTCCCGCAAAGCCGATGTGCTCGTTGCTTTTGCCGTAATGCACCGGCGGCAATGCATAGACGGGCAGTTCCGCAGGCAACTCGCCCAGCGCATGGCCCAGCAGCAAATTGTTGATTAGCGTGTCGGTGGCCAGCGGCAGATGGTGCCCATGCTGCTCGATCGCCGCCGTCGGTAAAACCAGCAGCGTAGACTCGCGCGGCAGCGCATCCACCTGCTTCCAATTCAGATACGCAAAGTTGCGCGCGTCGGGAATCCACGTTTTCATCGCGAGGTAGCCTGCGGCGTCGGCACTTCTCGTTGAAACGTAGTCATCTTACCCGGATTCAGCAATCCCTTCGGGTCGTAACGCTGCTTTGCCAGCAGCTGCACGTTGTCGGCGCGATAGCGCCCTCCGCCCTCGACATGATTCACGTGCGGGTTCGCCACGAACACGCCAATCTCCCGGCAGAAGTCGATCATCTCGTTCAGGCGCTCCTCGGTGGTGTAGTAAACGAGGGGAATCGCGCCGGGAATCACGCGGCCGTCGCCGCCTTTCCAGAATTCCATGTGCAGCAAAAATTCCTTGCCGAAGCGTTCCTTCAACTTCCGCATTTGCTCGCGCACTTGATCCGGACCAAACGCGCACTGCAGATAGGTATACGCGTCGTCCGCACTCATGGCCCACAACGTTGTGTGGTTCCAAGTGTAATCCGAAAGCAGCGGCCTGGTGCGCAGCCCGGCATACGCGCCGGAATAACTCACTTCGCCACCCGCTCCGCGGGCCGAGGTTTCGAACGCGGCGAGCTGCGACGACGCAATCAGAAAAAAGATCAACGCCTTGCCTTCCCGCGTGCATTCCTTCACCGGCGTAAAGAACGATGGAATTGGCCATTCGAAGGTGGTCACCAAACGCTTGGTCCAAGCCGCGTCGTTCGCAATCTGCTCGCTGAAATCAAACGCCGCGTCGAAACTTTCAAATGCCACCGCGCACTGAGACCACTCCACCGCGGGCGCCAACGCCAGCCAAATTCGCGAGATCACTCCGTTCGTGCCCCACGCGTACAAAATTTCGTGTACCGCTTCTCCCTCGTGTAGCAGCACGCGAGGTTCCGCTTCCATCGTCACCACTTCCAGTGCACGTACTGTTTGGAAATCTCGCAAATTCCCGTGCGCCACCGACCCGATCCCTCCCGACCCGCCGCCAAGAAATCCGCCCACCGACGCCTTCACGATCGTCGATGGATAGCATCGCAACTCCCACCCAAACTTACGCGCTTCGTTCTCCAGCGCTCCCAACCGCACGCCCGGCTGGCAAACGGCCACGCCGTCGGGCTGAATCGCTTCAATTCGGTCCATCACCGACAAATCCAGCACCACGCCGCCAAGCAGGGGCACCGCTTGCCCGTAGTTCCCCGTGCCCGCGCCCCGCGCCGTCACCGCAAGATCGTTCGCATAGCAATACCGCAGCACATTCTGGATCTCCTCCGCAGTCCGCGGCTGCACCGCAATATCCGCCGCTTTACCGTCCAACTGTTTCCGCAGCACCGGCGAATACCAATAAAAATCCCGCGAAAGCTGCTCCACCATTTCCCGCTGCGTCAGCACCCGCGCCGAATCGCCCAAAGCAGCGGCAAGTCCATAAGCGTGGGTCAGGTCCATAGAGACGTCCTTCGCATACATGCCCGCATGTGTGCTCGAGTCTGTGCTCCCATGTGTCCCCGCAGGTGCGCCCGTAGGTACGCCCGCATGTAGGCGCCGGTCTTTAGCCCGACGTCCACCTACTCCGTCTCCCGACAAATTTCAACCACCACCGCCGCACCCTACGATTTGCCTCGCGATTCCTTCCGCGAACTCCAACTGCGAAACGCCTTCAGCATGTTCGGATGCGTAAAAAGCCCGTAACACAGTTCGCGCAGCACCGGACCTTCCACAATGCAGCTCATATCTGACCGCTGCGCCACTTCCTTCGCCGGAATCAAAATTTGCAGGCAGTGCTTGTTGGCGTCCTCGATCGTCGCGCCGTATACGACGCGATCCAGCCGGGCCCACAACGCGTTCGCCATGCACATCGCGCAAGGCTCGCACGTGGAATACATCGTGTAGCCCGCCAGCGACGTGCTTTTGAGTTTCTTGCACGCCAGCCGCACCGTGCGCACTTCGCCGTGGGAGCTGGGATCGTTTTCGCGCACAACCGCATTGGTAGCGCGCATCAATCGTTCGCCGGTCTTGGTATGTACGATCAGGGCCCCGAACGGCGCAGGGAAAGGGGTTTCCAGCGTGCGTGCCGTGAAGCGAACAAGCTCTCGCATGCGCTCTTCATCGAGCGAAGTCACACCCATCCGGCGGGCAGCCGTGGCTGGCATGGCGCAATCTAACACGATGCCCGGAAGCGATCACAAGTTGAAAATCGAATCCATCAAATCGAACTCGCCGCAGGTGTCCGGCTGCGGATGCGGTTAGAATGCACCGAATGTCCGCCGCATCCAGTGCGCTGCACCAGTTGCGCGAAGCCCTCGGTTCCGGCTCGATCACGCCGCGCGCCGCCGTCGAGCAGGCGCTCGCCCGCGCCAACAGCAACGCCGGCCACAATGTATACCTGGCGCTCGACTCCGAACGCGCCCTTCGCGACGCGGACGAACTCCCGAAGCGATTTGCCGGCAACGCAAAGCCCCTGCTCTACGGCTTGCCCATATCCTTAAAAGACTGCTTCGATCTCAATGGATTCGTAACCACGGCCGGTTCGCGTTTCTACGCCGAACGCAACGCTCCCACCGTCGAAGACTCCGCCGTAGCCGCGCGCCTGCGTTCCCAAGGCGCGATCATCATCGGCAAAACCCACATGCACCCGCTCGCCTACGGCATCACTGGCGAAAATCCCGACTACGGCGATTGCACGCAACCCTGCAACCCCGCGCTGCTCACGGGCGGTTCCTCGAGCGGTGCCGCAGCCAGCGTGCAAGAGGGCTCCGCGGTAGCCGCCATTGGCACAGATACCGGAGGCTCGGTCCGCGCCCCCGCGGCCCTCTGCGGCCTCGCAGGCTACCGCGCCTCCATCGAACTCGCGACCAACTCCTCTGTAGGGGCGGGGCTTGCTCCGCCCGGCGTCAACTTCAAGCACAACCTCTGGCGCGGCGCAGTCCATCTCGCCCCTTCGTTCGATACCCTAGGCTGGCTCTTCCGCGATCTACGCGACGCCCCGCTGCTTGGCGAGGCGTTGTTCGATCTCGATGTCCCCGCAACCGCCGAAACAAAAGTCCGCATCGGTGTAGTAGCGAAACAATTCCTGCACGATTGCGAGCCCCAAGTCCTCGACGCCTTCAAGCAATGGCAAGACCGCCTAAGCGACCTCGGCGCCACGCTAGTGCCGATCGAAAGTTCCTACTGGGAAGGAGCCATGGAAATTTACGCTCCCATCCAAGCAAGCGAAGCCGCAGCAATCCACACCGCCACCACGGGCGGCGACTTTTCCCGCTTCGCGCCCACCATCGCCCAGCGCCTGACCTGGGGCGCCTCCCTCCCCGCGGTCGATATTCAACAATTCCGCCAACGCCACGCCGCCTTCCGCGAGCAAACCGACGCCCTGCTCCGCGATCACGATTTCCTCATCCTCCCCTGCGCTCCGACAACCCAACTCGTGGCCGGCGCCGACCACACCAACACCCGCAGAGCGATCCTCCGCTACACTACGTCCTTCAGCCTTGCAGGCGTGCCGGTGATAACGCTCCCCGGCAAAGGCGGCGCAGGCGTGCAACTCGCTGCCGCCCGTGGCGCCGACACCCGTCTTCTGTCCTACGCCGCGCGCGTTGGAGCGAAAACTTGAATCATCGACCGAAGAAAATCTTCGCGCTTCTACCCCTAACCATCCTTTTCCTAGGCTGCCACCACCAATCCGCCACCACCCTTGGCCTGACCAAAGTCACCCTGCAGGCCGACTGGTACCCGCAGCCCGAACACGGCGGCTTCTACACCGCGCTGGTTAATGGCTATTACAAGGACGAGGGTCTGGACGTCACCATCCAGCCCGGCAGCCCGTATGCGATCCCCGACCAACAAGTCGCCGTGGGCGCCGCCCAATTCGGCATGGGCTCCTCCGACCGCACTCTCGAATCGGTAGCCGACGGCCACCCGCTCGTAGCGGTAGCCGCCACCATGCAAACCGACCCCCAGGGCGTCATGGTCCGCAAGGACTCCCCCATCCGTTCTTTCAGCGACCTCCACGGCCATTCCGTCGCCGTAAAGCCCGGCTCGACGTGGTTTCAATTCCTGGTCAAGCGCTACAACCTCACCGACGTCAAAGAAATCCCCGCCACCATGAGCGTCGCCAACTTCGTCGCCGACCCCAACTACATCCAGCAAGCCTTCGCCACCTCCGAGCCCTTCTTCGCCCAGCAAGCCGGCATCGAAACCCGAGTCCTGCTCACCCGCGACGCTGGATACAACCCCTACCGCGTAATGTTCACGACGCGCGATTTCCTGCGGCAGCATCCAGACACGGTAGCCAAGTTCGTACGCGCCTCTATAAAAGGATGGCGCGAATACCTCAACAACCCCGCCCCAGCGCACCAAACCATCGCCAAATTGAATCCCGCCCTAAGCCCGGAATGGATGAATTTCAGCTGGCGCGGCATGCGCGACGGCCATTTCATCGCCGGCGACGACCCCTCCGGCGCCCAACTGGGCCAAATGACCGCCGCCCGTTGGACGACCATGTACCAGCAACTCGTGGACCTCAAGGTGATCGAGAAACCCTTCGACCCGACCACCGCCTACACCCTGACATTCGTCCAGCCGAAGTAAGTGCGGCTTGAAACAAAGAGGTTTGCGCGGTTGAAGTGGTTGATTGTATTCGGGTTATGGCAATCTTACGCGGATTTTGCTTCTTGCTCGTCTTGGATACTACAGGGCTGTCTTCGTTCGACTAAGACCGAGGGAAATAAAAAAAGCGCCCGGTCACGTTTGGGCGCTTTCCGTAGTTCTCTAGGAAGAGAAGTATATCATAAAGTTAGTTTATGTTACGATTACTTTTTACACACCTCGGCCTTATGTGAATGGGTCAAGTAGGAGAGAGCTTCTAGTGTGTGGATTCGAAGACGTGGAACCTGCGTTCCAGCTCCCACTGCTGCGCAGCCTTCTCGCTGGTGTTCACAAATTCGGCGCAAATTTCCGACCGTTTGTCCTGGGCAAAGCTCTCCTGCGCGCAAGCCGCCACCGGACGCTTGAAACCGTCCGGGTCACTCCACATGCTGGCTCCCGGCAGGAAGCTATGCTCCAGGCTGGTGCGCACCATCTGCTTCAAGTCGGCGTAGCGCAACCCGTAGCTTTGGACTGCCCGGACGTACTCATGCGTAAGGTCGATCCGCGACACCCCTTCGTCGTCGGTCGATAGCGCCACGGGCACACCGAATTTCCGGTAAATCGGGAACGGGTGATCCTTGCCGCTGATTCCGAGAATCACATCGTTGCTGGTCAACGCGATTTCGACCATCACGTGTTTCGCCGCCATTTCTTTCAGCAGATCGTACGGCCGGTCTTCGTACATCACGTCCACGCCGTGGCCGATGCGCTCCGCGTGCGCTTGCTCCACCGCCAGCCGAATGTGGCAGCAAAGCCCTTCCTCGGTGACCAGTCCGGGCGCCAGCTCGCCTGCGTGCAGCGTGATGTGCACCTTCGGATATTTCTCGTGCAGAAATCCGACCATGCGCATTTGCAGCGCGTAGTCGGTCATCGATATGTATCCGTCCTCCGGCATCACGAAATTGAGCCCGACGACGTGGGGATCGGCGGAAGCGGTCTCAAAACCCTGCAGCGTTTGCGCGAAAACAATCTCTTTCGGGAAGCCGCGCAAAATTTGGTAGATAAAGCGAATCTGCACGTGGCAGGCCGGAGCTTCGTCGGGCTGCCCGCAGCGCTCGCTCTTGGAGCGCAAAGCTTCCGCTTCGGCAAAACTTTTTCGCGCTGCTTTGATGTCGGCATCCAAATTGTGCGCCAGCAGCGCGTCGCGCATCTGGCCGAAATCGTCGTGCCATCCGATGTCGTGCGCAAGGCCGCCAATATGCGTGAAATCCGGCGTTTCCATCAGTTCCAGATACTGCTCGTTCTGCGCCGCGGCGCGTGTGGCGACTTCGCCGAGCCACTCGCCCTTGTGACGATGGTCAGTGCCGCCGAATTTGTCGAAGGTGTCAAAGAAATGATCGTGCCCGGTCACGCCCGGCGACGGCACGTAACCGCGCATGGAGAACGCATCGATCAGCGCGTCATAGAGATGTTGATCCTTGAAAGCCTGAGCAGCGGGCACTTTTCCGTCTTCGCACGCCGCCTGGGCGGGCGCATTTTCGGCCGCGTGCTGCGGCTTAGCAAAGGAGAGCGTCGCCAGGTTGACGCAAAGCTGGTCTTCGGCCGCGGCGCGAATCCAGGATTCGGCGTAGACGGCTCCGCTCAAGTGACTGTGCAAATCCGCGCCCTTCGGCATGTCCGCGAGAAATGCGCGCAGATCCAGAGGATTCGCGCGAGCGTTCTCCAGTGCGCGAGCGGTGCGCAGCTCGGCCGTGGATTGCTGGCGCGCAAGAGACGGCGCGCTGGTTTGCGCCAACACCGGCGTGGCAAACAAAAGTAAAAAGGCGGAAATCCTGCACCATTTGGCGAACATATCTGCCGGCCGCGGAGATTTCATTCTCGGTCCTTCCCTACGAATTGTTGGCAAACACTTCATCACACTTGGTTCGCAGCGACAAGACAGTTCACCGTTGCCGATTCGAAATGTCGCGAGCACAAATCCTGCGAAACTCGGGAACCTTGGCGGCGAACATGGCAGGGACTAGAATGCGTGAAGGATGCCATTCCGGAAAATCGGCAACGGATCGTTCGCATCGGCGCTTCTCTTGACAGCAGCGCTTTTGAGCTGGCCGCAGGTCACAATGGGTGCGCAGGCTTCGTCCCCGCAATCGCACGATGCAATCACCGTCAGCGGCACGGTACGAAACTCGGCGGGCGAAGCGGTTGCCGGCGCCTCGGTGTCTCTGGAAGAAAAAGGCTCGGCCATGCCGATCGAGACGCAAACGAACGCGGACGGGAATTTTGTGGCGTCGCTGGATCACGCCGGTACCTACACCGTCCGTGCGGAAAAGTCCGGGCTGCGCGGCGGCAGCAAAGAGCCCCTGGTTCTATCGGCGGGAGAAAAAAGACATCTCGACTTAATTCTCGGCGCCGCGGCTTCGCCCGGAACGATGGAATTCAAGGACGAACCGAACTTCACCGTAGCCGGCGTCACCGACTGGTCCAACGTCGGTTTGCACGGATCGGACACAACGTCGCGAACCAGCGAAGCGCTCGCCAAGGAAACGCTGAACCTGAAACCCGGCGAGCCTGAGAAATCGCCTGGCCACGTTTCGGCCGGTAAGTATCAGGCCGCGCTGGAATGTCAGGCCAAGGGCGATTTCGCGCAAGCTCGCGAGCAAGTCAACAAAGTCCTTCCGGCCTCGGACGACGCCGAAGGCCATCATTTATTAGGCGATCTCGACGAACGGCTGGGCGATCCGCTCGAGGCCGTGCGCGAGTACGAGCGCGCCGCCCGCATGTACCCGAGCGAACAAAATTATTTCGACTGGGGCGCCGAACTGTTGCTTCACAAAGCGGCGCAGCCTTCCGTCGAAGTTTTCACGAAGGGCGCGAGTCTCCACGCGGAGTCCGCGCGAATGCTGGCGGGACTCGCCGCCGCCTTGTACGGCGTTGGTTCCTACGACGCCGCGGCGCAACGCCTTTGCCAGGCTTCCGATCTACGTCCGGCGGATGCGGCGCCCTACCTTTTTCTGGGCCAGATGGAAAAAACGGTATTGGCCCCGCTGCCCTGCGCCGAAGCAACGCTGGAGCGTTTTGCGCGCGACCAGCCCGCCAACGCTCGCGCCAATTATTACTACGCCGTTTCCCTGTGGAAGAGCCAGCGTGGATCGGAAAACTCGGCGACTTCGCGGCAAGCCCAAGCGCTGCTCGAAAAAGCCGTGCGGCTCGACCCGAACCTTGCCGAAGCTTACGTGCAGCTCGGCGTTTTGTATTTCGCGCGAAACGATTTCGCGCCGGCCATTCAATCGTTTCAGCAGGCCATCAAGATCAACCCGCGGCTTGGCGACGCGCACTACCGTCTGAGCCTCGCGTACAAACGCACCGGCGAAGACGCGAAGGCGCATCAGGAATTTGAAGCGTACCAGCTGGCGGAAAAAACAGAAACGGCTGCGGTCGAACGCCAGCGCAGTGAACTGAAACAGTTCCTGGTGATTTTGAAGAACCAGCCTGCGGCTTCCAACCCGAACTGAAGAGCGATGGCGGAGGTTTTTCGTTTGCGTAGGTGCGCCGATTGGTTTCGCGCGCCGGATCTATGTTTGCTGAGGTCTGGACGGCCGGGGCACCGCGGTGCTGTGCCCCTACGAGGATTTGGTAGGTGCGTGAAGGGCCAGGATGCCTTGGCCTTCGCGGATGGTGAGGATCTGGTTGACCTTCAGTTTTGTGAAGCGCTCGATTTTCTGCGTCGTCGGCCACTTCACTTCCAGCACGTCGACCGTCGACGCTTTCCCCAACCCGAAGTGGAGGCGCAGATCGGATTGCGACATCACGCTGGTGCCGCTGTGCACCTCATCCATCTGCGCGTGAGTGCCGGTAACGACGCGCACACGCGCTCCGATCGCGGTGCGATTGCACTTCGTTCCGATCAATTTGATCTTGATCCAATTCTGCGCGTTGCCGCCGTCGTTGCGAAGAAGGGACGGCAGGTCATTCATGTTCAGGATCAACGCGTCGATGTCGCCGTCGTTGTCATAGTCGCCGAAGGCCGCGCCGCGACTGGAGTACCGCTCGCTGATGCCGGGTCCCATGTCGGCAGAAACATCCTTGAATCGTCCGCCGCCGAGATTCTTATAGACGAGGCGCGGATTCTTGAACGATTGTCCGGTGTCGTGTCCTTCAATTTCGGGATACACGTGGCCGTTGATCTGCATAAGGTCGGCCCAGCCGTCGTTGTCGTAGTCGATGAAACCGCAGCCCCACGCCACATATTGATTGTTGATGCCAACGCCCGAAGAAAAAGTCACGTCGCTGAAGGTTCCATCACCGTTGTTGTGGTAGAGATTGCATGTGTCGTCGGTAAAATTTGTTTTGAAAATGTCGAACCACCCGTCGCAATCGTAATCGGCAACGGCAACGCCCATTCCGGCTTGTTCGTGGCCATTCTCGCTGTAGGCGACGCCCGCAATCACGGCCTGATCGCTAAACGTGCCGTCGTGGTTGTTGCGGAACAAAATGCTGGGCTGCGAATCCACCGCAACGTAAATATCGGGCCAGCCGTCGTTGTCGAAATCGTACGACACCGCGGTGAT
>Ga0182024_10021959_pt1 | contig 11544 bp, 14 predicted proteins | sample P32metaG_FD_120480 | JGI IMG/M metagenome (GOLD analysis project Ga0182024, IMG submission 120480) | Permafrost microbial communities from Stordalen Mire, Sweden - P3-2 metaG (Illumina Assembly) | ecosystem: Environmental > Terrestrial > Soil > Wetlands > Permafrost | place: Sweden: Stordalen... | reverse complement strand
AAGTCGAGTTCGACATTGTCGAGGGGCAAAAAGGCCAACAGGCGGATGCCGTGACCTGCCTCAAGCACACTGACCACGGGACAGCCTGACATCGTGCCGGGTAGACCTCTGCGATGACCGACTTGCTCCGCGACCTCCCAGCCGTCGAAGGGCCAGAAGTGGACGGAGCGTTTGCACTGTTTGCGAAGGTGGAGGAGCCAAGGCAGACCGGCAAATTCGGCTCAAGTTCTCACAAATCACAACTTCACCCCTCCATACGCTTTGAGAAGTAGAGCCTTCACTTCATTCGGACGAGGAGCTTTCTTGAGCCTTGGCTTCGAGCCGATGTTCGCGGTCGGAAGTGCCGCGATTAAATTGCCCTCCAACTCATCCCGCTTCGCCGGGTCGTCTATCGCAAAAGCGGAAAAGAAATTCCAGTGGTGAAAATGCGGACTGCTTGGCTTCGTTGCCCAGAGATGCAGCCGTCTTCTGAGCATTTGCGCTTTTCCGACGTAGTAAGGCAAGGCCGGATTGAGCGGAACTAGACAGACTGCCATTGTGAATGCTGGTATTGATGAGAGCATCCGGCACAAAGAGGCCGCGTATTGTTTATGCAGAGTCGGGACGGATGGGGGTTAATGACAACATCGCATCGTGAAATTGTCATGATGTCGGGATGGTTAAAGGGCATGGGACATGAGGCAGAATGCACAGTGAGCGCGGTCAAGGTATCGCTGCCCCAACTCAATATTTGGGAGTACGTCAAGTGCGACATTCATCTTGCCCCGGAGGACTTACCCAACGGCGTGTATCAAGTGACCTTTGAAGGCATAACAATGAAGGTCAAGAAGCTGGATGGAGATTGGCTGGATTGAGGAACTTGATTAACCTGCTCTCGTGCGGCTAATGGCACTTCTCACCTACCTCCACAACCATCAGCGGCACTTTGGAGAATTCGATTTTGGTTGCGGGAGCGGGACGGCGCGGGTCGCTGGGCGGTCAGGTTCTATGACGCACGGAGGGTCTGCCGCCTCAGTTCCAACAGCACCGGGCGCAGCAGAACATCGGCGGACTCGATGGCTTCGATGCAGCCGTGAAAGGAACGTGTATGGATGTCAGATAACTTTCTTGTAGGCATCTACGACGTTTTGAGCCGCCGATTTGAGCGTAGACGTTACCGCATCTCCGGCGTCAAGTGTGTGTCTGAGAGCCGATTTTCTCCGCGTTCCGCTGTGCGCCACAGGCCCGGTCTCAATCCCGCCGCCAAAAATCGCGTACGTCTCTTCCAACCGGTCGATCGCCGAATTCAGCTCCGCAACCACCGCGGCGGCTTCCTCGGAAAAGACGATCAACTCGACGTTGATTTTCTGATAGCCCATACATCCCACCTTTTCCATAATTCTACTCGCCCGTCGCCCTTCGGCTGATTCAATTGTTTCCCCTCTTAAATTCCTTTTTGTTCAGGTTGGAGGGACTTACCTCAGCCAAAATGCGAGAGTGTATTTGGGTTCGGCCTGAGTTAGTCGCGAATTTCGAGTTTCTCGAATGGACCGTCGAGAATCACGTTCGCCACATCAAGTTCGTGGGTCTCAGAGCGGACAAAGACCCTCACATGGTCGATCGAGAATAATCGACTGCGCCCAGGAGCGAAACGCCCCTGTTCAACCGCAATCTTGAACGGAGCGTCTATGCGGCGCGAGACTCTTCTCGCCTGAAGTATGCAAGGCAGTAGATCCCGGCTTTGATTCCGGGCGAAAAGAGCACGGACCTCAACTCCCACTCGACAACCGTACGCTACGATGCCCGGTTACCTGTGTTCAAGGCAAAGCCGCACATCTGTATAAGCCTGTCTATGCATACGGTTTCGAAGAAAGGAGGAATAGCGCCGAGGCGAGCCTGAAGAAAATCTTGGAAGGCTCGCATGTACGTCATACCAATTCCATCACTGCCTGAATTCCGTTCTTCTTGAGGAAAGGCAGAATCCCTGACGCGCCTTGTCAACGCGTCGACCAACCTTCACCCGCGAATCACAAACCCTATCAGCCGCAGACCCGCAATTCATCGCGGGTCTGCGGCTGATTCTTTTTGGAGCCATAAATGAACAATCATCAACTGAAGTACATCTCAATTGCGGACGGTATGTCCGTCCCAACACCAAACAACGAAACCGACCTTTCGAAATTGCCCAAGGCTCTCTCGCGCGCAATTCAGGAAAAATGGCATATCGCACCGGTATCGGCGCGCAGCAAACACGCCTCGCTCACTCGGTCTGTACTTGCTGCAGCCTCAAACGAACCCGGAGAGATTGCAAGTTTTATAGCCACGCACCAAGCGGCAAATTATTGCGTCCGTACCGGGCGAGCTTCGAACTTAGTCATTCTCGAAGTCGAACATGAGTTTGGCCAAGACTCGCTTAGCGAGCTATGCAACGACAAATTCGATGACTGGATGGAAACGCTAAAGTTCGGCGACGATTCCGCAACGTCGTTTCTATTCCGCTATCCGAATCGGGGCCTCCGGCACCTGTCTTCGAAAGTCGAGGGTATCCAGGTCCATGCGGCAGGCAAACTCGTGTTTCTGCCCCCATCATCGTTTGTTAATGGATCCCCGTTGGGTTACATAGATCTGGACGCGAATGTTCGGGGAATGTCCTCCCTTTCTATTGGCGCCCGACACATTGACGAAAGCTTCTGGCATGGTGATTCGCTTTCCATCGAGAGAGGCTGAATGAGCCTCGCCGTCTTGTAATGGCAAGTAGAACCAATGCGTCCAATGACACACGGACGCCGAAGCTGGCTCCGCTCTAGTCAGCCACTGGCATCAGGCGTGAGGTCCTACGAGATTGTAATGACCTCATGTCCACCTAATTTCAATGGAAGGAAGAACGATGAATAGAATGCACGACTACGAGTTTGTAGTCTATGAGGCCCTTGAAAGTATTGAGCAGGACGGGCAAGTCGACGTTGGTGGGCTCGATAAGTTGGATGGGCTGAATCTTGATTACGAAGATGAGTACATCCGAATTTGCCGCCATTTCCCGGAATGTCCGTATACGCCACCTCCCGGTGACGAAGACTGCCCGGGCTGCCGAGCCAACGAACAATATTCAGATGAAGGGGCGGGATTGATCCTCGCCGATTATCGATCGCCTTTCTCTTCCTGATTCCTTAAATCCACCTGCCACAGCGAGCTGCGCCGATTAGCACGCCCCGCGTGCCTCAATGGTGCGGTGTGCTGTTTGAGCCACGCCTTGTTGTCTTCAACACCAATCCTCAAACTCGATCAGCCGCGACCGCGCAGGAATCCATTGCGTTGTCGCGGCCGAGTCGTTGAAACGCCAACATCAAAGGACCTTTGATCCCCTCTGAATATTCCATCGATACAGCTGCGGCGATCGAGCGAAACTGAACTCGAAAAGCTTCGAACTATTGTGGCGAGTCGCTGATTCCAAGTGCAAGAGGTAGGAGGCCGTTCTCGCCTATCGAGGAGGCTTGGGGAGCGCACAGCAGTCGAGCTGCGGCCCTCAAGGGAGTTGTAATGGAGGTCCTTGGTCTAAGCTTTCCATACTCTGTCATTTCCATGGCATGCTTTGGAAACGCGTATCACAAAATCACAGTCACCGCGAAGGTCCGTTTTCGTAACAGGAACCACTTGTCCGAGATGCCGACTATTCGTCCGAGTGGAATGTTGACCTCTGCCGTGAAAGGACAAAGGTGGGCAATAACCTATTGAAACTAGGCGCCGCGGATGGCTACTTTCAGCGCCCTGAGACACGCATGGCAATCGTTATTGGACCCTTAATGGACCCGCGACCTCTGCCGTTCCGACCTCTGCCTCGAAGTCCCTAACCGACGGGACAACATACCGAAAATCGACAGAACCGGTGGCACGCAGCCTCCTTTTTCATTACTCATCCAGGTATTGTTTAACCGCGATATCGGAGGGGCGTCACGCCTGCCATTCGGCGGAAACCCTTTGTGAAGTGGCTTTGATCTGGGAAGCCGGCTGCCAGGGTTGGAGGAAAGTCTCATCAGAATGCTCCTATTCTGGACTCGATACCGAAGGGGAAGGCTTCTCGGCCTTACCCGGTGTTTCTCGGGTCTGGCCACTCGATCCGACTCTCTGCTTGAAGATCTCCAACCCCGAACTTCGCACAGCCTTGTCGCTCCGAGCAGTCGGCGGCGGATCGCAGCGCTTACAAGTCGCTTCGGATCATTCGCGCCAATGACACCGTATATTGCGCATATGCGGCTCCGAATTGTTCCGATGCTTCTTCCGATCCTGACCGTCGCTTTTCTTTCGGGCGGTCTGTGCCGTGCCTCCGATCTGGCCTTGATCGGGGCAAAGATCTATCCCTCTCCGACGGAGCCGCCCATCGAAAACGGCTCAATTCTGGTGCGTCAAGGTCAAATCCTTGCCATCGGCCCGGCCCCCGCGATCAAAATCCCTCGCGTAGCGGCCATAATCGACTGCAAAGGCCTAATTGTTACCGCGGGTTTCTGGAACAGCCATGTTCATATCTTTACACCCGGTCTGCTTCGGGCACGCGATTCCACCGCCGCAGAGCTCGATGAACAACTCGACACAATGTTCAACCGGTGGGGTTTTACTACCGTCTTCGACATCGCATCGGTGCTCGAAAATACCCTCGTACTTCGTCGCCGAATCGAGAGCAACGAACTGCGCGGCCCGCGTATTCTCACGGTCGGCGAGCCGATTTGGACGATCGATCCGGTGTACGTGCGCGATTATATGCGCGAGAACAACATCCGTATTCCGTACACCGAAACACCGGATCAAGCAATTGCTCTCGTACGCGATCATGCCACGAAAGGCGCGGATGGCATCAAGCTGTTTACCGGTTCACTGCAGGGTGGGGGTAAAGTCGCAGCCCTGCCGTTGGCCATTGCCAAAGCCGCCGTCGAGGAGGCGCATCGCCACGGCATGCCGGTCTTCGCGCATCCGCAGAATCTCGAAGGCGTCGAGATCGCCATCAATAGCTGCGCAGACGTGCTTGCCCATACGGTTCCCGGTTCACCGCCATGGACCCCAGAGTTTGTCGTGCGATTGAAGAGAGCAAATCTCGCGTTGATACCGACCTTGACGCTTTTCGATTTTGAGGCACGAAGGAGCCAAAGAACGGACCAGGAACGCGAGGCCTGGGTCGACAAAATGGTCGCGAAACTCGGCGCTTACTCGAAGGCGGGCGGGGAAGTACTGTTTGGCACAGATATTGGCTACACTGATCATTTCGACACCACGCCGGAATTTACGCTCATGTCGCGGGCGGGATTGACATACCGGCAAATCCTCGCCTCCCTTACCACTAATCCGACGAGGCGCTTCGGATTCTCCGGCCATAGCGGACGCATTGCGAATGGCATGGACGCCGATCTAGTGGTCCTGGGTGCTGATCCAGCGCACGACGTGACAGCGTTTTCCCACCTGCGCTACGTAATCCGAAGCGGGAAACTCATCTTTTCCGCAAGGTAGTATACCAATCGCTACTTTGCGCATTAAGTAGAGGGGGAAATACGCCGTGCGTTTTGTGACTGTACAGAGCATGCACCGTTCTGGGGGTAGTCGAACCCCGGACCTTGGCCCGTCAGGATCAACCATGTCTGCCAATTTCACCGCTGGCTCGGCTCATGTTCGCTGGCAAATAAAGGTTGCCAAAGTCGGAGGCCCGATCGGGTTGCTGCCCATTATTGATCGCGCAAGGGATCATGTGCAGAATAATACTATCGATGCTGAGACCAACGTAAGACGACTCCAGCACCAAGCAGTAGGTTGTTCTCATGATCATTTACGCCGTTTTTGAATCTGGTCAGATCATAGTCAATCTGAATGATACGAACTGCAAAGTTGGAATGCAGAGGGACATCCATGCCCCCACCCACGTAGGAAACAAATGCGCGAAATCGCCGTCAATACACCCGAGTAGACCGTTAGAAAGCGATGGCTTCCCTTAGTCGCCGAAGGGAACACGATGCAGAGAGCGCGCTACCGATGGGGCGGCTTCTATTTCCGAACCTTGTCGGCTCGCTAATGAATGTTCAGTAATCCTTGATCTCCCATCTAAGGGAATCCGTGCCGAGAGGCGCATGCCTTGGCACGACCTATCGATGGATTCACGGGCAGTCATCGGAACCCGCAACGGAATAAGATCGAGTACATCTTTGCGTCCCCCGCCAGAGTCGCACGGGCAAAGGTGCGTTCTTGGTTATTCGGGAGAAAAGTGATTCAATTGGAATCTCGATTACTTATCTCGATTACTTATGGATGCTGACTGTCGTTTTCGAGTTAAGTGGCGTGCCTGAGACTGCATCCAAGTGTTTGAGGCCGTTGTAGCGCGCGATGGGAGACCTGCAAACAATGGGAAACAGTTTAGATAGTAGGAACCCTCCTAAAGATATCCCGACTTACAAGAGGCTTATGAAGCGCATACTACTCGTGCATGGAGGCGCTATGTGCGTCCCAAGGACCCATCATTCCGAGACAATCCAGGGGTAACTCCAGGGAAAGAGTCCCCTGCAACCCCCAAACTCACCCGCGCCGGGTCCTTACGCCCAAAGTTAGTAAAACCATTTACCCTCTCATCAGGCGCCATCTTCATCACCGACCCTGAAGGCATAATTCGAGGCTCGAGTCCGCAATCCTCGGCGCTTTTTGGCTATACAGAGACATATCTCCTCGGTACTCCCATTCAGGAGCTAATCCCCGAAGATTTTCCCAGTCTCCGTTCGAGCAATCGCGAAGGCCGAACCGGCCAGCTTAGGATGCGCTCGATCGATCCATCTTTAAATCTGATCGGACGGCGCAAGGATGGCACGAGATTTCCGATCGAGTTCAAATCGTTCTCGATGGAAACCGCCACGGGCCCAGCTGTCCTGATCATCGTCCGCGATGCCACGGAACGAATGGTTGCCCCGGCGGATCGAAGGCAAAACGATCAGCAGTTTCGGTCCGTCGTGGAGGCCGTTCTCGATTATGCCATCTTCCTCCTGGATCCGGAAGGTCTTGTGAAGACCTGGAACTCCGGCGCGGCGCGGATTGAGGGCTACACAGCCGAAGATGTACTCGGGGCGCATTTCTCCCGTTTCTTTGCAGAGGAGGACCTGGATACTGGAAAGCCTGCAAGGCTGCTTCATCAGGCTGCTGTCCATGGACGTGTTGAAGACGAAGGATGGCGGGTCCGCAAAGACGGAACAAGGTTTTGGGCCAACAGCACCATAACTGCTATACGTGGCTCGGCTGGCGAGATCACCGGTTATGCCAAGGTGACGCGCGACGTCACAGATCGTAAACAAGCACAAGATGCTTTGGTGTCGCAATTCAGTGACGAATTGCAGGCGCAATCTGAAGCCTTGAAAGCGAGTGATGCACGCTACCGCACTGTTTTCCACACCAGTCCGGAGGCGGTCGCCATCTCTCGGGTGAGCGATGGGATTATCCTCGATGCGAATCAGGCTTTCCTCGATGTTACCGGTTATGAACGTAGCGAGGTGATCGGAAAAACAACGACCCAGCTTCGGATTTGGGCGATTCCACGCGATCGTTTCAGGTTAGTTGAAGCCCTACGTCACGACTCATACTGCCGGGACATGGAGTTCCGGTTCAGGCGAAAGAACAACGAGATCTTTTGGGCACGTTTGTCTGTATCTTTTATCGAGGTTGATGGCGCTCGGTGCATTCTCTCCTTCGCGCGCGATATCTCCGAGTCCAAGGCGGCAGAGGAGAAGATTAAGGACCTTGCATTCTATGATCCTTTGACGGGTCTGGCTAATCGCCGCCTACTCTTGCAACGTTTGACGAAGACAGCCATAACCCGCAGGCGGAGCAGCCGCAAGCGGGCCCTCTTGTTCATCGATCTTGACGATTTCAAGACTCTCAACGACACTCTTGGTCACCATATCGGCGACCTCTTGCTTCAAGAAGTTGCTCGACGAATCATCGGCTGCGTTCGAAGAAACGATACTGTGGGACGTTTCGGCGGAGACGAGTTCGTGGTCATGCTCGAAGACCTCAGCGAAATCTCCGAAAACGCGACCGCCCAGGCAAGAACAGTTGCTGAGAAGATCCTCTCCGCCATCGCACTTCCTTATGTCTTCGAGGGTCACGATTGCAGCAGCGCATCCAGCATTGGGATCGCTGTGTTCGGAGATGACGCAAAGAGCGTGAATGATGTTCTGCAACAGGCTGATATTGCGATGTATCAGGCAAAGGCGGCGGGGCGTAATACGATTCGCTTCTTCGCGCCGAGTCTGCAAGCAGCGGTCAATTCCCGCGCCTCAGCGGAAGACGACATTCGCCGAGCGATCAGGACTAACCAATTCGTTCTTTACTACCAGCCCCAGATGGATAGCGGCCGTATGACTGGCGCAGAAGCTCTCTTGCGCTGGAATCATCCACGACGGGGCATCGTATTTCCAGGAGAGTTCATTCCCTTGGCTGAAGAGACAGGGCTGATTCTTTCCTTGGGAAATTGGGCACTGGAATGCGCATGCATGCAGATCGCTTCATGGGCACTTAATAAGAAGACGGCATATCTTACGGTTTCGGTGAACATCAGCGTCCGACAGATGCGCCATCCGAGCTTCGTTGAGCAAGTCTTGACTACTCTTGAAAGAACCGGAGCAAATCCCCGAAATCTGAGGCTCGAACTTACAGAGAGTATGTTCGTGGACAATTTTGAGGAGATCATCGCCAAAATGAAAGTTCTCAGGGCCCATGGTTTTAAGTTTTCTGTCGATGATTTTGGTACCGGGTTTTCTTGCTTGTCTTATCTGAAACGCTTGCCGATTGACGAATTGAAGATCGACCAAACCTTCGTCCATGACATTGTCGGGGATGCGAACAGCGGCGCCATCGCTGAATCGATCATCCTTCTGGGCCGTGCTCTGGGGCTTTCAGTAATTGCTGAGGGAGTTGAAACTAAGGAACAGCGGGATTCCCTCATCCGCCTCGGGTGCAGTTCGTTTCAGGGATGGCTATTCAGTCAAGCACTGCCAGTTACGGAATTCCAGTCCTATGCCAGGCTTGACCCTAGCCTGCACTTTCCCGGAGAACGAAGGCCCTCTCTTACTGCGATGTGAAGACGGCCGCCACCATCAGGGTCGTGTAGAACTGCGAATTGATGATGCCTGCGTCGAATGCTTGGACTGTCCGTGCTTGCCGAGGGAGTCGAAACCATAGAGCAGAGATTGTCGAGCATCTTCTCGATGCTAGTTCGACCGCCCCAGGTCACCTATCTTGACTTCGAACGAGCCTGGATACGTCGTGGCGACATAAGCCTCGAGTTCTTTGATCGCCAAGCCTTTCCGCTGCACGTCTGCATACAGCACATCGAACGCCAGAGCTGCTACGCGCTGGTTCATTGCCTTAGCTTTTGCAAATAAACGATCGATTTGCGACTTGGCGCTTTCCACGTTTTCGTTCTCATAGACGCAGCCGTGCAAGGCTACTGCTTCTTGATCTTTCATTTTCCCAAAAACTCCATCTCCTGCGGCGGCAGGATTCCACTCCCCTGGACCCTCTCAGTCATCCCCATGCGTCCGATGTGTTCATTCTCTGAGGCTGCTCCTATTCATCGGCTGAGGGATGTGTCCAGGAACACAACTGGCTCCGCACGACCTTCGACGCTATGCCGAGTGCCTGATCATGCCGAATCGCTCAATCTGAGCTGAGAGGGCGAACTCGCTTGATGGGCTATGAGGCCTGGGAGCGCAATTACGCGGGCGATGCCTCAGTGGTGGGAAGCACTTTCTGGATAAATACAAAGCCGGTTACGGTTGTTGGCATTGCGCCTGAAGGCTTCTATGGTGACCGCATGTCGGTCACTCCAGCGGAATTCTACCTGCCGATCGAGGAGATGCCGGTGCTGGCGAATTCCCCGTACGTACACGATCCCGAACAGGATTGGCTCTACATTATCGGGCGCATCAAGCCGGGAGTGGCGTTCGTGCCCCTGCAAGAAAAGGTGACATCTCTACTGCGGCAGGCACTCGCAACGGACGAGGAGTTCTCATCGGAACAGGGCAAGACATGGCTGAAGAAGGTCCATGTCGTGCTGACGCCGGGCGGCGCGGGGATTCAGGCAATGCAGGAGTGGTATGGGTCAAAACTGCATCTGTTGATGTGGATTGCAAGTCTCGTGCTGTTGATTGCCTGCGCGAACATTGCAAATCTCTTGCTGGTGCGTGGGATGGCACGGCGCGCCGAGATCTCAATGCGCGTTGCGCTGGGAGCCATGCGCGGAAGAATAATCCGCCAATTGCTTACGGAAAGTATCGTGCTTGCCGGAATGGGCAGTATCGCCGGACTCGGCGTCGCCTATGCGGGAGCGCGCATGCTGCTGATGTTGGCTTTCCCGGGGGCACACACCATACCGATCCATGCCGGCCCGTCCCTGTCAGTTCTGGAGTTCGCGTGTGGTTTGTCGCTGCTGACGGGGATTCTCTTCGGCGTGGCGCCGGCGTGGATTGCAGCGCAGGCGGGTCCGATCGACGCAGTGCGGAACAGCACGCGAACGACGTCGATGGGAGCTTCTGTTTTGCAACGTGGACTGGTGGTGGTTCAGGTTGGACTTTCGCTGGTGCTGCTGGTTGTGGCCGGATTGTTCCTGCAGAGCCTGAAAAAACTCGAGGGCACAGACCTCAAGCTCGACGCGAGGAACCGCTATGTCGTGCACATCAATCCTCAAACCGCGGGCTATACGCAAACCCAACTGGAGGCACTGTACCGGACCATGGAGGAGCGGCTTCATGCGCTGCCGGGCGTGATGAAAGTGGGCATCGCCTCGTACACGCGATGGAAGACAACAACAACGGCTGGGGCGTCCAGGTGCAGGGACAGCCCTACCTGGATGTTGGAGCCTCGGTCATTCGGGCGAATGCGGAGTATTTCGATTCGGTCGGAACGCGGGTGGTGATGGGCCGCGGGATCGACACGCGTGATACACCCGCCGCTACGACGGTCGCCGTGGTGAACCAAACATTTGTCAGAGACTTGTTCAAGCCTGGTGAGAACCCAATCGGACGTCATTTTGGATCGCCGGGGCCAGATTCGACTGGAGATTTTGAGATCGTCGGAGTGGTCGAGGATACGGTCTACACCAGCGTGCGAAAGAAGGATCACCTGATGTATTTCGTTCCGATGATGCAGCGGCCGAAAAGCACGAAACTGCCGATTGAAAAAGACGATTCGCTCTATTTGGGATCAATCGTGATTGCAACCGATCATCCGATGAACGACATGGAAAAACTTGTCCGGGCCACGCTTGTCGACATCAATCCGAACCTGACAGTGGAGCAATTTCAGACGTTCGATCAGCAGATCTCCGATCGGTTTACCGAGGAGCGCATGATCTCGCGACTGTCGACACTGTTTGGCGCATTGGCGCCGCTGCTGGCGATCATTGGCTTATATGGCGTGACTGCCTATCCCGGATAATTCGTGAAGGCTGATTTAGCGAAAGCCTTTTGTGCTACAAACATGTTGACTAGACAGTGTCTAAGGCACAATGAGAGGCTTTCGCTTGACCGATTCTACCGCGACAGAGCGTTT
>Ga0182024_10021958_pt1 | contig 11544 bp, 10 predicted proteins | sample P32metaG_FD_120480 | JGI IMG/M metagenome (GOLD analysis project Ga0182024, IMG submission 120480) | Permafrost microbial communities from Stordalen Mire, Sweden - P3-2 metaG (Illumina Assembly) | ecosystem: Environmental > Terrestrial > Soil > Wetlands > Permafrost | place: Sweden: Stordalen... | reverse complement strand
GCTGACCGGCGAAGAGGTCCGCAAGCTTTCCGATCCGTTCCTCGCTCCGGTGAAGACGCCGGTGCGGCAATGGGCGCTCGCCGTCGAGCGCGTGCGCTATGTCGGCGAGCCGGTGGCGCTCGTTGTTGCCGAAAGCCGCTACATCGCTGAGGATGCCGCGGAGCTGGTGGAGATCGACTATGCGCCGCTCGCGGCGGTGATCGATCCGGTCGCCGCTTGTCAGAGCGACGCGCCGCTTCTGCATCCCGAAGCCGGGACCAACGAAGTCTCGGTGCGCGACTTCACCTACGGCGATCCGCAGGGCGCCTTCGCCAGCGCCGATCGCCGCATCGCCATGACGGTGCCGTTTCACCGCCTCTCGTTCACGCCGATCGAATGCTACGTCGTGGTCGCGGCACATAACGCGGCGGAGAACAGCTACGACGTCACGGCGAATTTCCAGGGCCCGTTTTCGATGCATCCGGTGATGGCGCGGGCGTTGCGCGTGCCGGGACCGAAATTGCGGCTGCGCATCCCGCCGGACTCCGGGGGCAGTTTTGGCATCAAACTTTCGGTGTTCCCTTTTGTCGTGCTGATGGCGCTGGCGGCAAAAATCACCGGCCGCCCGGTGAAATGGGTCGAGGACCGCATCGAGCATCTGGTCGCCGCCAGTTCCGGCCCGAACCGCGTCACCGAGATCGAGGCGGCGGTGAATAACGACGGCCGCGTTCTGGCGCTGAAACTCGATCAGCTCGAGGATTACGGCGCATTCCTGCGCGCGCCGATGCCGGGGCCGCTCTATCGCATGCACGGCGCGGTGACCGGCGCCTACGACATCGAGCACGTCGAGGTCAGAAACCGCGTCGTGCTGACCAACAAAATGCCGGCAAGTCTCATTCGCGGCTTCGGCGGACCGCAGCTTTATCTCGCCTTGGAGCGGCTGATGCAGCACATCGCTGTGGAGCTTAAGCTCGATCCGCTCGACGTCATCCGCCGCAATCTCGTCCCAACGCAGAAATTTCCCTACCACGCCGCCGCCGGCGCGCTCTACGATTCCGGCGATTATGCGCGCACCGTCGAAAGAACCGTCGGCGACGGCCGGCTCGCCGAGCTCACGCGCCGCCGCGACGAGGCGCGCAAGGCCGGCCGCATCTACGGCATCGGTTTCGCCGCGGTGGTCGAGCCGGCGATGTCGAACATGGGTTACCTCTCCACGCTGATGACGGCCGCGGCGCGCGAAAAATCCGGGCCGAAAAGCGGCGCGGTGTCCATGGCGACGGTGAATATCGATCCGCTCGGCGCCGTCACCGTCACCGCCGACGTCACGGTGCAAGGCCAGAGCCACGAGACGGTGCTGGCGCAGATCGTCGCCGAACAGCTCGGGCTCAAGGCCGACGATATCGAAGTGGTGCTGGAAATGGACACCGCGAAAGACCAGTGGTCGATCGCGGCCGGCACCTATTCGAGTCGCTTTGCCTCCGGTACCGCGGTCGCCGCCCATATGGCGGCCGTGCAGATGCGCGACAAGCTCAAAGGCATCGCGGCCAAACAGCTCAATGTTCTGTCCGACGATGTCGAGCTTACCGGCGGCAAGATCAGGAGCCGCTCCAATCCCGACAATGCGCTCCCCTTCGGCCGCGTCGCCGGCACTTCGCACTGGTCGCCGCTATTGCTGCCCGAGAGCATGGCGCCGGCGCTGAGCGAGACCGGAATATGGTCACCGCAGGAATTGGAAGCGCCGTCGCGCGACGACCGCATCAACACCTCGCTGACCTACGGTTTTATCTTCGACATGTGCGGCATCGAGATCGATCCGTTGACCTATGCGGTCCGCGTCGACCGCTATGTGTCGATGCACGATGCCGGACGCATCATGAATCCGACCATCGCCGAAGGGCAAATCCGCGGCGCCTTCGCGCAAGGCATTGCCGCGGCACTCTACGAGGAGTTCACCTATAACGAGGAGGGGGCGTTCCTGAGCGGCACCTTCGCCGATTATCTGGTGCCGACGGTGAGCGAAATTCCAGAGCTTGAAATCCTGCATTACGAATCGCCGTCGCCGTTCACCCCGCTCGGCGCAAAGGGCTTGGCCGAGGGCAATTGCATGTCGACGCCGGCCTGCATCGCCAACGCCATTGCGGACGCGCTGTCCGTGCGCGACGTGATCCTGCCGGCAACGCCGCGGCGTATCCACGCGCTGCTTCAAGAAAAAAAGACATGAAACCGCGCCCCTTCGATTACATCCGGCCGGATACGGTCGAGGAGGTTTTGGCGCTGCTCGCCGACTACGGCGACGACGCGCGCATTCTCGCCGGCGGCCAGTCGCTCCTGCCGATGCTCAATCTGCGGCTGATCGATCCCGCGGCGCTGATCGATATTTCGCGCATTGCCGGACTCGACGCCGTCCGCGATCGCGGCAACGTCATCGAGATCGGTGCTGCGGTGACGCAGAACAAATTGATGCAGTGGCCGCAACTCAAGCTGAAGCTGCCGCTTCTCGCCGCAGCGCTGCCCTTCGTCGGCCACTTCCAGACCCGCAACAAGGGCACGGTCTGCGGCTCGATCGCCCATGCCGATCCAAGCTCGGAAATCCCGCTGGCGCTCGCGGTCGCCGGCGGCGCAGTGGTGTTGCGCTCGACACGCGGCGAACGCGTGCTCGCGGCCGAGGCCTTTCAGCAGGACATGCTCACCACCGCACGCGCCCCCGATGAGCTGATCGCGGCAGTGCGTTTTCCGGTCATCGAAGGCAAGGGCACGGCCTTCGACGAGGTGGCGCGCCGCCACGGCGACTTTGCCATCATCGCGCTTGCGGCCATCGCCGACCAGTGCGGCGCGGCAGTGCTCGGCGTCGGCGGCATGGCCGGGCGGCCGATGGTTCGCTCGATCGACGGTGATTCCGCGGGCGCGATTGCCGCCTGGGCTGAGGAGCTCGAAGGCTACGAGGATTTGCACGCCAGCGCGGCGCTGCGGCGCGATCTTCTCCGCAATCTCGGGCCGCGTGTGGTTGCGGAGGCGATCCGATGCGCCGCCTGAGTAAAAACGAGCGCGTGCGCATCGGCGTCACGCTCAATGGCCGCAAGCTCGCCGCCGAAGCCGAGCCGCGCACGCTCCTCTCCGACTTTCTCCGCCAGGGGCTCGGCGCCACCGGCACCCATGTCGGCTGCGAGCACGGCATCTGCGGCGCCTGCACGGTGCTGATCGATGGCGTCGCCACGCGCTCCTGCCTTACGCTCGCGGTGCAGGCCGAAGGCCGCGACATCAAAACCGTGGAATCGCTCGCCGCGCCCGACGGCGCGCTCAATCCGCTGCAAACCGCCTTCCGCGCCAATCACGCACTGCAATGCGGCTTCTGTACACCGGGCATCTTGATGTCGTTCACCGACTATCTCGTCCGCAACCCACACCCGACCACAGCCGAAATCCGCGAAGTCTTGAGCGGCCACCTCTGCCGCTGCACCGGCTACGCCGGCATCGTGAAGGCGGTGGAGGAGGTGGCTTCTTCATCCGCCCCCGCGAAAGCGGGGGAGGGGGACCGCCCCGCAGGGGCGGTGGAGGGGGGCGCGGGCGCCGAGGTAAATCCCAAGCGCTAACGCAAGCCGCCCCGCCGAAGCCCCTTCCACCACCTCGCTGCGCGGGGTGGTCCCCCTTCCCCCGCTATCGCGGGGCAGGATGAAGATGACGCTTGGCCCGCGCCTTGCTATGAAAAGGCACGGGAAATCCGGCCCGCCGGGGGCTGCGCGGAGCGGACCAAATACCATGAAAGACATTCTCGACAGGCTCGAGGACCGCCGCGCCAATGCGCGCGCCGGCGGCGGGGCGGCCCGCATCGAGGCGCAGCACAAGCGCGGCAAGCTCACCGCGCGCGAGCGCATCGAGCTCCTGATGGACCGCGGCTCGTTCGAGGAGCTCGACATGTTCGTCGAGCACCGCTCCACCGATTTCGGCATGGAGAAGAGCCACATCGCCGGCGACGGCGTGGTCACCGGCTTCGGCACCGTCAACGGCCGCACCGTGTTCGCCTTCGCCAAGGATTTCACCGTGTTCGGCGGCTCGCTGTCGGAGACGCATGCGCAGAAGATCATAAAAATCCAGGATATGGCGATGCGCGCTCGCGCGCCGATCGTCGGCCTGTTCGACGCCGGCGGCGCCCGCATCCAGGAAGGCGTCGCAGCGCTGGGCGGCTACGGCGAGGTGTTCAAGCGGAATGTGCTGTCCTCCGGCGTCATCCCGCAGATCTCGGTGATCATGGGCCCGTGCGCCGGCGGCGACGTCTATTCGCCGGCGATGACCGATTTCATCTTCATGGTGCGCGACACCAGCTACATGTTCGTCACCGGCCCCGACGTGGTCAAGACGGTGACCAACGAGATCGTCACCGCCGAGGAGCTCGGCGGCGCCTCGGTGCACGCCACAAAATCGTCGATTGCCGACGGCGCCTACGACAACGACGTCGAGACACTCTTGCAAATGCGCCGCCTGATCGATTTCCTGCCGGCGAGCTGCGCCTCGGGCCTACCGGAATGGCCGTCGTTCGACGATATCGAACGCAAAGAGCCGTCGCTCGACAGTCTGGTGCCCGATAATCCGAACAAGCCTTACGACATCAAGGAGCTGATCCTCAAAACCGTCGACGAGGGCGACTTCTTCGAGCTCTCTGAAGCTTTCGCTCGCAACATGGTGATCGGCTTCGGCCGCATCGGCGGCCGCACCGTGGGCTTTGTCGCCAACCAGCCGATGGTCTTGGCCGGCGTGCTCGACTCTGACGCCAGCCGCAAGGCGGCGCGCTTCGTGCGTTTCTGCGACGCTTTCAACATCCCGATCGTCACCTTCGTCGACGTGCCCGGCTTTCTGCCCGGCACCGCGCAGGAATATGGCGGCCTGATCAAGCACGGCGCTAAACTGCTGTTCGCCTATTCACAGGCCACGGTGCCGCTTGTCACCGTGATCACGAGGAAGGCCTTCGGCGGCGCCTACGACGTGATGGCGAGTAAGCATATCGGCGGCGACGTCAATTATGCCTGGCCGACCGCGCAGATCGCGGTGATGGGCGCCAAGGGCGCCGTCGAGATCATCTTTCGCGCCGACAGCGGCGACGCCGAGAAGATCGCCAAGCGCACCAAGGAATACGAGGAGCGGTTTTTGTCGCCGTTCATCGCCGCCGAGCGCGGCTACATCGACGACGTCATCATGCCGCACGCCACCCGCTCGCGCATCGCCCGCGCGCTAGCGATGCTGCGCGGCAAGACGGTGGAGATGCCCGGGCGCAAGCACGACAATTTGCCGGTGTGATTTTTCATCCGCCCCCGCGAAAGCGGGGGAGGGGGACCACGCTGCGATAGCAGCGTGGTGGAGGGGGGGCTGACTCGCCGCTAGCAAGCGTAGGTTGGGCAAAGGCGCGAAGCGCCGTGCCCACGCTGTCGGACTCGATTCACAGAGACTGTAAGCCGCGTGGGCTTCGCTTGCGCTCAGCCCACCCTACAAGTCGTCATGGCCGGGCTTGTCCCGGCCATCCACGTCTTTGCAGCATTGAAAGCAACAAGACGTGGATGCCCGCAACAAATACGGGCATAACCCGCCCGGGGGATGGTGGGCTCAAGCGTAGTGCCCGTCGCCCTGAGGTGCGAGCGCAGCGAGCCTCGAAGGGCGACGGCCCGGGAGTGCCAGCATCCTTCGAGGCTCGCGCTTCGCGCGAGCCTCGAAGGATGACGATCAGATTCGGGCTCGCCGCCTCACTCCGTCTTAACGCCGGCCTCCCGCACCACCTTGCCCCATTTGTCGGTCTCGGACGCAATGAACTTGCCCCAGTCGGCCGGCGTGCCGGGCGTGGGCTGGCCGCCGAGCTTGGCGAGCTTGGCTTTGAAATCGGCGTCGGCGAGCCCGGCGTTGATCTCGCGATTGAGCTTGTCGACGATGTCGGGCGGCGTGCCCTTGGGCGCGCAGACGCCTTGCCAGCCGCTGGCTTCGTAGCCCGGCACGAATTGGCCGACCGTCGGCACGCCGGGCAGCACGTCGACCGGCCCCGCCGTGGTCACCGCCAGCGCGCGGACCTGGCCCGACTTGATGTACGACAGCGACGACACGACGACGTCGAACATGATCTGGACCCGGCCGGCGATCAGATCGGTGAGCGCCGGCGCCGCGCCGTGGTAATGCACCGGCACCATGGTGATGCCGGTCAACATCTTGAAATATTCGCCATAGAGATGCTGGGCGCTGCCGGGCCCCACCGTCGCGAAGTTGATCTTGCCGGGGTTGGCCTTGGCGTAGGCGATGAATTCGGGGACGGTTTTGACTGGCAGGTCGTTGTTGACCTCCATCACGAATGGCGTGCGCACGACGGCGGCGACCGGCATGGTGTCGCGTTGGAAATCGTAATCGACCTTGCCGGCGTCGAGCGTCGCGTTGATGGCGACCGCGGTCGAGGCGTAGAGCAGCGTGTAGCCGTCCGGCGCGGCGTGAATGACGTAGTCCGAAGCGATATTGCCGCCGGCGCCGGCGCGATTCTCGACGATAAAGTTCTGATTAAGCCGCTGCGCCAGCCATTGCCCGACCAGCCGCGCATTGATGTCAGATGCCGAGCCGGGTCCGAAGCCGACGACGAGATGCACCGGCCGCGCCGGATAAGTGTCGGCGCGGGCAATGCGCGCCGCCGCGGGCAGCGCGGCAGCGCCGGCGGCGAGATGGAGAAAGCGGCGGCGAGGGAGGATCATGGCGTTTCCATTGCTTGTTGTTGGCGGACGCTAACGTGTTTTCGAGATGGTGTGTAGCGGAGCTGTCTCGGGGGGCGTCATTGCGAGGAGCAAAGCGACGAAGCAATCCGGAACGGCGCCGCAGTACTGGATTGCTTCGCTTCGCTCGCAATGACGGATGAAATCGACTGGATCATCCTCTACAGCGTCATCGAACCGCCGCCGTCGACATACCAGGCGGTACCGACGACATAGCTTGCGCGCTCCGAGGCCATGAAGGCGACGACGGCGGAGACTTCCTCCGGGCGGCCCATGCGGCCGACCGGGAGTTTCGAGACGCGCTGCTGGCGCACCTCCGCCTCGGTCTGGCCGGTCGTTTTCGCCCATTCGCGCATGGTGTCGTCCTGCCGCTCGGTGTCGATGATGTAGGGCACCACGGCATTGACCAGAATATTGTCCTTGGCGAGCTCGGCGGCGAGCGCCTTGGTCAGGTTGAGCATGGCGGAATTATTCAGCGCGGCGGGCACGACGGGGTAGTGCGGCTGCCGCCCGGCAAGCCCGGAAATGTTGATGATGCGGCCCCATTTGCGCTTGCGCATGTGCGGCACGGCGTGACGGATGCAGCGCGCGGCGGGATTGAATTTCTGCTCGAGGAGCGCAGTGAGCTCGCCGTCGCCCATCTTGAAAAAATCCTGCGGGATGACGGTCGCCGCCGCGTTCACCAGAATGTCGATGCGGCCGAATTTTTCCACCGCCTGCGCGGTCATCGCCGCGATCGCTCCGTCATCGGTCAGGTCCGCCACGGCGCCGAGGACGCGGTCGGACTTGCCGAGCTCGCGCACGGCGGCGGCGTTGACGGCGGGATCCTTGCTGACGAGAACGACGCAGGCGCCTTCGGCGAGCAGCTCCTTGGCGCAAGCCTTGCCGATACCGCGGCTGCCGCCGGTAATAATGGCAACCCTGTCTTTAAGCCCGAGATCCAAATCATCCTCCTGCGCCGCCGCCGGTCGGCGCATTTACAGCGCGCGGGGGCGCACGGCAAGACGATGGAGCGAATTGACAGAAGGCGCTACAATTTTGCGGTGTGCCTCCTCTGCCATGCTCATCAGCGAGTGCCCGACCGATGCCGCCCGCACCAGACGCTTCCACCGCTCCGAATCCCGCCGCCCCAAGTTCAGCCGCGCTGGTTTGGAGCGCGCCGCGCAATCCGGATTTCTGGAGCGTCGTCACGCACGCCGGCCTGCTCTATGCCCGCACCGAGGCCGGCATCGTGCGCTGGGATGCCGGCGAGGAGCTGTGGTTTAGCGTCAAGGAAAATCCATTCGACCAATTCTGCATGGGGCTGGCGGCGGGAGGCTCCACGCTCTGGCCGATCTATGCGCTGGACGGCGTTTTTTTGTTTGTCAGCTATGACGGCTGCCGCAGCTGGGAGCGGCGCGCGATCCCGTTCCGGCCGGTGCCGCAGACGCAAGTTGCGCTGGCGGCCGATCCGGTGCAGCCGTTCATGGTCTATCTGTACGGCCAAGCCCCGGCGAGCAACGCTCCCGACGCCCCGGCGCAATTCGTTCTATACTGGAGCCTCAATGCCGGGCGCACCTGGTTCGGGCCGATGTCGGTCGGCCCGGTCGGCGATCCAATCGGTCCGGTGCGGCACGGTTTCTTGGCGTTGCTGCGCGACCCGACCCTTTACACCAGCGGCGGCCTGTTCATGGCGACCGGCCGCGGCGTCTACCACTGGTTCGGTTCGCCGGCGGTGTGCCGGATGTGCTCCTGGAATTGCCGCCGTCCGATCAAGGCCCGCTCGTCCACCACTCGACGGTGAACCGCACCTGGGCGCCGTTGACGAAGCCGGTCAGCTTCGACAGCACATTGGCGCAGGCAAAGTTCGGCTCATGATCGACAAAAATGCCGGTGAATTCTTCCCGCGCGACTTTGTCGTCGAACTCGAGATACGAATAGTTCTGGGGGGTCCAGCGCGACGGAATCGGCAGCGTCTGTGCAACCGCGCTGACGCTCGTTGTGGCGAGAAACAAGAGGGCGGCGATGGCGAGCGACATGAGGCAATCCTCCCAAACATAGGCTTTTGCGGCGATATACGTTATCGAAAATCGTTATCCGCCAAAACCCACTTCGCCGGACCGCACCGCATGCCGCGCACATTGGAAGATTTTGCCATATTCTCGGCGCCGGCCGTGTTCGTGCTGCTATGGGCCTCGGGCTTTATCGGCGCGAAACTCGGTCTTGGCTATGCCGAGCCGCTGACGTTTCTCGCGCTGCGCATGATCACTGTGGTGGTGCTGCTCGCCATCGTCATCGTGGCGACGCGGCCGAAATGGCCGCATGCCAATGGGCTCATGCACAGCGCCGCGACCGGGCTGATGGTGCACGGCCTTTATCTCGGCGGCGTGTTCGTCGCCATCGAGAACGGCTTGTCGGCTGGTCTCGTCGCGCTGATCGTCAGCCTGCAGCCGGTGCTCACGTCGACCGTCGCCAATCGCTGGCTCGGCGAGCGTGTGGTGGCGCGACAATGGTGCGGCTTGGCGCTCGGGCTCGCCGGCGTCTATCTGGTCTTGGAGGCCAAGATCGCAACCGGCGAGGCGACGCCGCTCGCTTGGATCGCGGCGACCGTGGCGCTTATTGGCATCACCGTCGGCACGCTTTATCAGAAACGCTTCGGCGGCGGCATCGATTGGCGGCCGGCTCTGTGCATCCAATATGCGGCAGCGGGACTGTTGTTCTCCCTCGGCGCGTTCGCTTTCGAAACCCGTGTGGTGCATTTCACGCCGCAGTTCTTATTTGCGCTTGGCTGGCTGGTCTTGGTGCTGTCGCTCGGCGCGGTGTGGCTGTTGTATTTCCTGATCCGGCGCGCCGCGGCGACCCGCGTGGTGAGCCTGTTCTATCTCACGCCGCCGGTGACGGCCTTGATGGCGTGGGCCTTGTTCGACGAACGGCTGGCGCCGCTGTCGCTTCTCGGCATGGCGGTCTGCGTCGCCGGCGTGTTTCTGGTGAACTGGCGGCCGGGAGGCGCAGCGGCGTGATCGTTAGCGCCAGCCGCCTCCGCCGTTCACGTAAACCGTGTCGGCAGTCATGAACGGGCAGGCGTCGGAGCACATGAACAAGACGAGCTCGCCGATTTCTTCCGGCTCGCCGAAGCGCTTCATCGGGACGTCTTCGAGGAAGCGCTGCACCAGATCCGGCGAAGAGCCCGCCGCGTCCTGGAACGGCGTCTGGATCGGTCCAGGCGAGATCGACAAAGCGCGGATGCCCTGGGTGGCGAATTCGCGCGCCACCCCCATGGTCATCGACACCACCGCGCCCTTGGCCGCGGCGTAATGGACCGAGGAGCCGGGGCCGCCGCGCCGGTGCGCCATGCTGGCGACGTTGACGATGACACCGAACTGGCTCTTGAGCATATGCGGCAGTACCGCCTGCATCGCATGGAAGGTGCCATCGACATTGAGCGCAAAAGTCTTCCTCATCAGCGTATCGTCGATGTCGAGGAATTCGGCGCGGCGAAACGCGGCGCCGGCCGAATTGAACAGAAACTGCACGCTGCCGAAAGCGGCAAGCGCGCGCTCAACCATATCGTTGACTTGCGAACGGGAGGTGACGTCGACCTTGAGCGCCAACGCCTGGCTGCCTTTGCCGTTGACCGCCGCGGCGGTGTCGCGTGCGCCTTGTTCGTTGACGTCGGCGCAGACCACGTTGGCGCCTTCGCGCGCAAAGATCAGCGCCGTGGCGCGGCCGATACCGCTGGCAGCGCCGGTAATGATGATGGTCTTTCCGGCAAAATAATCCGGTGTCTTCGGCATGGCGCGTCTCCCCGGTTTTATAAGGGATATTGTGCCTGCTCGTCGCAACTACGACAATCGGGTGCCGCGTGCACCGTCACAATCAACGGGCGGTTTCGCCGCGAGAGTCGAGCCGGCCGATGACTTAAGCCGCTACAAGCCGCGCCGAGCGCAATTGCAGCAATGCGGCCTTGGCGGCGGCCGGCGCGACGCGGGTCGGCGCCACCGCGCAAGCCGGCGCCGGGCGGAACACGGCGTTGTGCAGGAAGGGCGGCCGCTCGCACCACAAATATTCGAAAATGTGGCCGCTCGATTTGTGCGCCAAACGGATGGTCGAACCCTCGATCGCCACGTCGAAGCTCGTTTCGGTGCCTTTCATCTTCAAATTCGGCGAGCGCATGCCGAAAGCAGCGTGCAGCACCCGATCGACATCGTCGGAGGTGAATGGCTTGTGCAGAAACGCGCAAGCGCCGCTGTCCAATGCAGCGTCCTCGGTGGCGCAGCTGCGCTCGGCGGAGATCATCACGATTTTGAGCATGGGTTGGATGAGAAGAAGCCGCTTGATCGTGGCCAGTCCGCTCACGCCGGGCATGTTGCAGTCGAGGAACACGACGTCGAACGGCGTCATACGAGCGAGCGCCAGCGCTTCCTCGCCATCGCCAGCCTCGGTGACCTCGCAATTAAAGACGCTGCCGCCGACGATTTTCTGCACGATCTGCCGCACCGCGGCTTCGGAAGTGCGCAGCTTGGCGCAACGTTCTTCGGAGGCCGCCAAGAACATCAAAGACTTGATCGCCAAGAGTTCGGGCCGCGTGCAAGAGGGCGTCGGCCTGGTCAATCGCGCCGGCACCGCGCTGAGCGAGATCGTGGGTTCGATCAAGCAGGTGGCCGACATCGTGGCCAACATTGCCAATGCCAGCGCCGAGCAGGCGAGCGGTCTCGATCAGATCAACAAGGCCCTGGCTCAGATGGACGAGGCGACGCAGCAGAACTCCGCGCTTGTCGAGGAGAACGCGGCGACAGCGAAGACGCTCGAACAACAGTCGCGCGACATGCAGGAGCGCATCTCGTTCTTCCAGCTCGGC
>Ga0182024_10021957_pt1 | contig 11545 bp, 11 predicted proteins | sample P32metaG_FD_120480 | JGI IMG/M metagenome (GOLD analysis project Ga0182024, IMG submission 120480) | Permafrost microbial communities from Stordalen Mire, Sweden - P3-2 metaG (Illumina Assembly) | ecosystem: Environmental > Terrestrial > Soil > Wetlands > Permafrost | place: Sweden: Stordalen... | reverse complement strand
TCTTCCGCCGAGGACGTGGCTCAAAAATGAGCCTAAAGAGCGGGCTTGGTCAGGTTGCCTTGATCGATCACGCGTCGTCAAAGCCATCGAGTACCGGTTAGCAACGGCGCGAAAGAAAACTAGCTCCGAAACTTCCTCCTAACTTTCGCTAATTTCCGCAACTGCGCGCGAGCGACCGGCGACGCCATCCTGCTGTGTTCTGCATGAAAAAGTTTCCGAAACAATTTTCGGCTGCCAGTATTTCACCATGCCAAGTTTCACATCGCTTGAAGCACTATTGAACGAACATGACGTCGCACGCATCACCGGTCTGTCGGTCGCATCCGTTCGCCGCTGGCGCCTTCATCGCCAGGGGCCAAAGTACCTAAAGATCGGTTCGGCGGTTCGCTACAGGCTGGAGGACATCGCCGCATGGCTGGCATCTCGTCCAACCGGCGGGGAAGCCCGGACACCGGAGTCGCGCTAGTGTGGCCGTCACTTTCTCAATCCTTGAGGTGAAGGCGTATTGCAAAGTGCGCCTGCCACCTTTGCAGGACCGCGGGGCGGAGTTGCGTGGCCCCTGTCTGCTTCACAAGGGCACCAGGGACTCTTTCGCAATCAATGCAGAGAACGGTCTGTGGACTTGCCATGCTTGCGGCAGAGGCGGGGATCTTATTCAGCTTGAACGCGAATTGGCGGGAACCGATTTCAAGACCGCGCTCGCAGAGGTATGCCGCATTGTGGGCAGAGTCGATGTCCCCCATACACGCAATCGTCGGCGATCGGACAGCGGGCGAATTGTCGCCGAACATGATTACGTCGATGAAGGCGGTCGCCTTCTATACCAGACCATTCGCTACGATCCCAAGGACTTCAAGCAGAGAAGGCCAAACGGCAAGGGCGCGTGGCACTGGAACCTCAAGGGCGTCCGACTCGTGCTTTACCGTCTACCCGAGCTGTTCGAGCGCGCGAGCGATACAGTTTTCATCTGCGAGGGCGAGAAGGACGTTTATGCCATCGAAACTCTCGGCCTACTTGCCACATGTAATGCGATGGGCGCCGGAAAGTGGCGGGAAGAATATGCAGAGTCGCTGCGAGGACGGCGCGTCGTAATCATCGCGGATAACGACCCTCCTACGGACGAAAAAGGCAATCCACATTATCGAGGTCAGAAACACGCCGGCGTTATTGCAGAAAACCTATTGCGGCATGACTGTGAAGTGCGGATCATCGAGCCTGCGCGCGGGAAGGATGCTTCAGATTGGCTGGCCGAGGGTGGCACCCTGCCGGAAATCGAGACTCTGATTCGCGGCCACGATGCTCTCACGCCGCAGACTCTAAACGCATGGACCGAGCGGTGGTCGGAACCGCACTCTTCACGTGATCCCGACATCGACGCGAATTGGCCCGCGCCGCTGCAACTCCAAAGTGAACTCCCGGCGACACAGCCATTCTCCGAAGACCTCCTGCCGGTCGCATGTCGGTCGTTCGTTCTCGATATAGCGGAGCGCATGCAGGTGCCGATTGACTATCCCGCGGTTGTGATCGCGCTGTGCTTGGCCGGAGTCGTAGGCAGGCGAGCCACCGTTCAGCCCAAGTCGAACGATACCGGATGGATAGTCATACCAAACTTGTGGGGAGGCGTCATCGCGCCACCGGGATTCATGAAATCCCCGGTAATTGAGGCCGCGACGCGGCCGCTGAAGCAGATTCAGAACGCGTGGCGGCGCGACTTTGAGGAGGAGTTACGGCGCCACGCGGATGCCAAAGAGGAGTTCGAACTCAGGCACTCGGCCTGGAAGGAGCAGTACAAAGCAAGTTCGAAGGGAGGCAAGCCCGCTCCAGAAAGACCGGCGGACAAGCCCGTAGAACCAGCGTTGCGCCGTCTCATTGTGAACGATGCGACCTTCGAAGCGCTTCATCAGACGATGAGTGAGAATCCCGCGGGCATCCTGGTGATCCGCGACGAACTCACGGGCTGGTGGAGCACGCTGGACCGAGCTGGGCGCGAAGGGGAGCGCGCGTTCTGCTTACAGGCTTGGAACGGCGATACCGCTCACACGATCGATCGGATCGGCCGTGGCACTAACGGATCTTGAGGCGAAACTGCGAGGTAACGAACTGCATCCCGCGCTGGTTTCGCACCTTAGCAAGTATCGAAAGCTGATGCCGGCCTTGGCCCTGCTGTTCGAATTAGCTGACCGAGTGGCAGCGGGCACCGACCTCGCGAACCCCTCTGATTTGCGGGTCACCCTCAATCACGCGAAGCAAGCCGCCGCATTCTGCGAATATCTGGAGTCACACGCCCAGCGAATCTATTCGTGCGTGACAACGCCCCAAATGCGGGCAGCTCAAGAACTCACGGAAAAGATTAAAACACATAAAGTCGGCGCAGACGGCTTCTTCAGTTGCCGCGATGTTTATCTCAAGGGTTGGAGCGGGCTGGATTCGCCGGACGCTGTGCGCTTCGCAGCCCAAGTTCTGGAGGACGCGGGGTGGATTCGCGAGGTGACTGCGGACGCAAGGCCGTCCGGTGGGCGCCCGTCGCTTCGATACCAAGTGAATCCGAAGGTACGGCGATGAGTGACGGTGCGCGGAAGGGCCCCAATCGCCGCTGGCTGGAGTGGGAACCAACGAAGCCGATAATTACGGAATCACCCGAGAACGATCCTACAGAACCTACAAAACCTGGTTTTGAAGGTTTTGTAGGTTCCCCTCTGGCAGCTAAGGCCGAAATTGACCCCAAACGAAGTGGGTTCCTGGACGGTGATGGTCCGTCAGCCCTACCTCATCGCGAAAATAGTGTCTCGTCCAGGGTTGACTGCTCTAGCGCCCCAGAGCGAGTAATGTCCCTGTCCGAATGGAAAGCCGCCGCCCTTAACCAACTCTTCCTGGAGCTGGGCACCAGCGGTCAACCCGGCCGGATTACTGCGGACACGGTTCGCGATGGAGAGCGGAAGCAACGACGGGCGATTAGATGGTCGTCGACGGATCCGAAAGGATGAGACGGTAGCGATGGCTGTGTACAAACGCGGCAAAGTCTGGTGGTACCGGTTCACCTGGAATGCGGAAGCAATCCGGGAGAGCACCAAGCAGACGAACAAGCGCGTCGCTGAACAGATCGAAGCTGCGCACAAGACATCTCTCGCGAAGGGTGAGGTCGGCATCCGCGACCGGATCAAGGTCCCGACGCTACGAGATTTCATCGAGCAGAAATTCAGCCCTTACATCGAGGCGCGCTTCCTCAGCAAGAACAACACGCTGGAGTATTATCGCGCGGGAATCAAGAACCTCACCGGCTTCGTGCGGCTCGCGCGCAGGGTGGCGGCGAAATCCGACTGGGTTTTCCCGGCGTCGACAAAAAGTGAGCACATCGAAAAATCGACGCTTAAGAAACCGCACGCAAAAGCATACACAATCGCCAAGATCGCGAGCTTCCCGCTGTACACGTTCCGACACACGTGCCTGACCCGCTGGGCTGCGCACATGGATCCCTACACCCTCGGATATCTTGCTGGTCACAGCGATTTTTCGACGACCAAACGGTACATTCACCCGCAGGCGCAGACTGTCCTGGCAGCGATGGAACGTGCACGAGCGGCGCAGAGTGGGCACAAAACTGGGCACAGTGCCGATTTAGATCCAATTGGCCGAGTCGCCTAAATCGCCTGTATCTATCTGAAAACGGGAAGGATAAATGGTCGGGGCGAGAGGATTCGAACGTCCGGCCTCCTGGTCCCGAACCAGGCGCTCTACCAGGCTGAGCCACGCCCCGGAAATTCAATCATATCACGCAGAGCTGGGAAGCTAACAATGATGTTGGTCGACGTGGGCGATCAGCGCGTACTTGGCGTGATCTTTTCTCTCGCGGGCCATATGCAGCAGGTCGTCGAAGCGGGAGAAATCGGGGTCCTCATCGATGACGGCACTCGTCTGTTCGCTCAGTAAAGTCATAAGGACGTGATTCGCTTCTACAAATTCCTGGATAAGACGATGCTTCTCCTCGCAGTAGTAAGCGGGTGGAAGATGGCTTCCTTTTTGTGGCTCCGTCATGGCTAAGCCGAGCTTTCAGCATGCCAATAGCCTTTTTTGTCCTGGAGGGTAAGTTATGCTGGCGCTTTGACTTGGAGTCCGACTGCCGCGGATGCCTGCCTCGGCGCAGTAAAAAACTACCGGCGATAGTACTTCTGGTGAATGCAAGAAATGTAAAAGACTAGATTTTTGCTTTTGGATACTTATCGCGCATCCAGGAAACAAACTTTTCCGGGACTGCCATTGTCGAGAGACGGCCCTGACGAACCAAGGCCCAGTCGTCGAATATTTTCGCCTGCTTCACTTCCGCAAGCGTCACGGGAGAGTCGAGTTGCGAGAGGAATTCCAGATCGACTACGGCGGATTTGGGATTTTTCGGGTCTGGGCGCCCCGCCGATAACACCTGAGCGAGCCCAACAATGGCCGACACTCCCCCGCTGTGATAAATAAAAACGCGATCTCCTGGCTGCATTTCCCTGATGGCCCGGACGGCTTGCGGATTGGTCACGCCGTCCCAAACAGTTTTCTTATCACCCTTCAGGTCTTCGATGGAGTAGACGGATGGCTCCGTCTTTGCAAGATAGTAGTGGATGGAGGCTGGCTGTTTCATGGTTGAAGGTCCCGGTGCCGTGGCAACTGGACAATCCTCGCAAAATGTTGTTTTATAAATAGTATCAGGGCAAACCATGCCTGTCGAGAACGTTGTAGAATTATAAAGTAGTGCGCTGTTTCCGCCGAAGTTCTGACGGTGGGATGTATGGAGGAAAAAACGTTGGTCCCAAGAAGTCTAGCACTGTTTCTACCTGTATTCTTGGTCACAACGGCGCTGATTGCGGCACAAAAGCAGAGCCAGCAGCAGGCTCCTCCCGATAAAGCCACCGATGCGCCGAGGACTCTGCCCAGCGGCGCGGGAGCTCCGATAGATCAGAAGACCTACGTGATCGGTCCGGAGGACGTTATCTCCATCAGTGTTTTTCACGAGCCGGACTTGACCAGGAGTGAATCGGTTCGCCCGGACGGGAAGATCACGATGCCTCTGATCGGAGATATGCAGGCCGAAGGGCTGACGCCGGAGCGGCTCAGACTTCAGTTGAAACAAGCGCTCTCCACGATGATCCAAAACCCAGACGTAACCGTGACGATCATGCAGGTGAATAGCAAGCGCTACACGATTGCCGGCGAAGTGATGCGGCCGGGTCCGGTTCCGCTGGTGCTGCCGACGCACGTTTTCGATGCGCTGAGCAGCGTAGGATTTCGTGAGTTTGCAAACACCGGGAAGATCATCATTATACGGGGAACGAAGCGAATTAAGTTCAATTACAAGGACGTTCTGCACGGCAAGCATCTGGAGCAGAACATTTTGCTGGAGCCGGGCGACACGATTTACGTTCCGTAGTTTTGTTTTACAAGTTGAAGGAGTCTTAGCGCAATGCAGCCAACCGAAGGGATGAGTATTCCGAGAAGGGCCCTCGACGTCGAGGATTATATCGATATCATACGCCGCCACAAGGGCTGGATTTTCGGGCCGTTCCTGTTCACTCTGGTCGTCGCAGTGGTCGGCGCCTATATGTGGCCGGATAGCTATACGTCGCAAGCCATTATCAGAATCGTGCCGCAGCAGGTGCCGGAGGAGATGGTGCAGGCCGCGGTGAGCCAGCGGATGGAACAGCGTATGAGTTCGATGATGCAGACCGTCGAAAGTCGCTCCGTTCTGACCAATATCATCAACACATACAATCTGTACCCGAAGCTGCGTACCCAGGAACCGATCGAGGACGTCATCGAAGAGATGAAGGGGAAGGGGGGCATTAACATCGTCCAGGTCATCGGCTTCGCCGGCGGTGGAGAGCGCCGTGCGGCACCGGCTTACGCCATCTCATTTCAGTACGAAAATCGATATCTGGCCCAGAAGGTGGTGGGGGATCTGGTGAGCCGGTTCCTCGACGAAAGCACCCGCAATAAGAATAGCGGGACCTACGCGACCACGGAGTTTATAAAATCCCAGGTCGACAGCGCCAAGAAGAATCTGGACGAAATCGAAGCCAAACTGCAAGCGTTCCAGACGGAGAATAATGGCCGGCTGCCGGATCAACTCGATGCCAATATGCGCCAGCTCCAGGCCCTTCAGATACAGGCGAGCAACATTGGAAGCCAGATCAGCCGCGACAACCAGGACCGGTTACAGTTGCAATCGCAGATCGGGATTTTCAAGGATCAACAGTCTTCTATCGCCAAAGAACAACCGCTGGAACAACAAAATCGCGAGGTCACGCAGAAAAACCTGAAGCTTCAGGAAGCCGAACACGACGTGCAAACCGTCGAGATGCAGCTGAACCTGCTGCTCCAGAAATATACCGACGATTGGCCGGATGTGCGCAGCACGCGGGGCCGTCTGGCCGTGGCCAAGCAGCGCCGCGACGAATTATTGAAAGAGGATACGGAGGCTAAAAAGACCGATCCTGCCACACCTGCGCCGCCCAAAGTGCAGAATGCCCTGCAGGTCCGCGAGTTGCGGGACCTCGATGGTAGAATCCGCCAGCTCCAGACAGCCGTCGAAGCCAAGGATATGGAAATAGCGTCGCTCAACAAGGAAATGGCGCGAGTCAATGAGCAGACCAAGGTTTACATGGGGCGTGTCGAAACGCTGCCCGCCGGGGAACGACAGTATGGCGACCTGCTGCGCGATAAAGAGATCGCGAAAGCCACGTATGTGAAGTTGGACGGGGATCTGCAAAAGGCGCAGATGGCGCAGGAAATGGAGGGCCGTAAGCAGGGCGAGACGCTGGAACTGCTGGACCCGGCTTCACTCCCGCTCAACCCGACGCAACCGAACCGTCCGATGATCGTTTCGGTGGGGGCGGCGATTGGGTTGCTGCTCGGAATTGTGATTGCAGGGGCGCTCGAAATGAAGGATACGTCTCTCAAGAATTTGAAAGACGTCCGGGCTTACACGAAAATGGCGATTCTCGGCAGTATTCCGCTGCTCGAAAACGACTTTGTCGTGCGACGCCGCAAACGCCTGGCATGGTTGGGATGGACCACCGCTTCGCTGGTGGCGGTGGTCATCATGTCCGGGTCCGTGGTGTATTATTACGTGACGAAAGTTTAAGATGAGGCGCCGGAGGAAAACGTTATGAGCCGAGTACATGATGCATTGCGGCGCGCCGAACAAGCGGGGCTGTTATCGCCGCCGGTTCCGCGCACCAATGGAGAAGCACGCGCCGCGGCTGGTGTAACTCAGGACCAAGGGCCGAACCTCGCCAACTTGCTGGAGCAGGTGGAGGAGATCCCTTTCCGCGCGGCCGCCGATTCACTGCTCATCGATGTAGCGCGGCCCCACGAAGCGCCGATGGAGGAGTTTCGCACGCTGCGCACGCGCCTCAATCACATGAAGACGCTGCAGCCGATTCACACCGTGGTGATGACCAGTCCTTCACCGGCGGAAGGCAAGTCGCTTTCGGCGGCGAACCTGGCCCTGGTGCAGGCGCATCTGGCAGGCAACACCACGTTGCTCGCGGACTTCGATTTTCGCCGGCCCATCGTTCACACGCTATTCGGCATCGACCGCAGCCCCGGCATCACCGATTATCTGCTGGGGCGCGTGCCTCTGCACCAGGCGATCAAGAAAGTGGCGGGAACCAATCTCTACCTGATGACAGCGGGCGAGGCGGTGATCAATCCTCTGGAATTGCTGAATCTCCGCGAGGTGAAGCATCTGCTGGACCGCCTGCCGACTCTGTTCAACTGGATTGTTCTCGATAGCCCTCCGCTGCTGTTCGCGGCCGATGCGAATCTGCTGTCGACTCTTTGCCACGGAACGCTGCTGGTGGTCCGGGTCGGGCACACCACCATCGATTCGGTAACCCGCGCCATGCAGTCGCTGTGTAATAACAACGTGCTGGGCATCGTGGTAAACGGCGCACGCCGCGGCGAGCTGTACAGCAAGTACACCTACTATCACTCTTACTACACGCCGAAGGAAGACGAAGAGAAGAAGGCATCGGACGAAGCTAAGCCCGATTCTATCCGCGATGGAGCACAGCCCGTGGCCGCGCCGGTCGCAGTGGCGGAAATGAAGCCGCCCCAGCCGGAAGAGCGTTTACCTGAAAAAGTCGACTAGACCGTCCACGAGACATCTGTAAGATAGCCGGACGATAACCCCGTGGCGTGAGCCCGGGGACCCCAACTCGTCCCCGCCCTCAACGGGTCGGGGTTATGCGTTTCCAGATTACGGCGCGATAGAGCATCAGCACCGCCAGGATCGCTCCATACATCAGCGGGAGCCGGATGTCCGACTTCACCAGCCAGTAATAATGGATCACTCCGCCGAGCGCGCTGAAGTAAATCAGCCGGTGCAACATCTGCCAGCGCCTGCCGCCGAGCTTCCTGATCGCCCACGCGGTCGACGTCAGCGCTAGAGGCACCATCAGCACCCAGGCAGTAAATCCCGCGGTAATGTACGGCCTTTTGTAAATATCCTTCCAGATGGCGGCCCAATCGAAAGACTGGTCGAGCCACAGATATGTCATCAGGTGCAGGCATCCATAGAAGAACGCATATAACCCCAGCATCCGGCGAAAACGGATGAGCCATGGAAGATTCAGCCGCCTGCGCAGGGGCGTGATGCAAAGCGTGATCAGGAGGAAGCGGATGGTCCAATCGCCGGTCGTGTGGGTGATGTATTCGACCGGGTTCGGCCCCAGTGCGTCCTTATGCCAATCCCACACCAGCAGCAGAACCGGAATCAGGCACAACAGGAAGACGAAGACCTTCGTCCCGCGGATCCAAGACATTTTCTGGAAGCTAGTAATACTTCTTGAGATCCATGCCCTGATAAAGACTGGCGACCTGGTCTTCGTAGCCGTTGAACTTGAGCGTGGGGCGCATGCCGATAGCGGGCAATCTCCGCTCTTTAGCCTGGCTCCAGCGCGGATGGTCAACCTCCGGGTTCACGTTGGAATAAAACCCGTATTCATGGGCATTCGTGAGATTCCACGTGGTAGGCGGCTCTTTTTCAACCAGTTTGATTTTGACGATGGACTTGATGCTCTTGAATCCATACTTCCACGGCACCGCCAGACGCAAAGGAGCGCCGTTCTGATTCGGCAGCACCTCGCCGTAAAGGCCGACCACCAGCATCGCCAGAGGATGCATCGCCTCATCGATGCGCAGCCCTTCGACATAAGGCAACTGGATGCCGGCGTACTTGCCCTCCGGCATTTGTTTCGGATCGTAGTAGCTTTGGAACGCGACGTACTTCGCTTTAGCGTTCGGCTCCACTTGTTTGAGCAGGGCGCTGAGTGAGAATCCAATCCACGGCACCACGATCGACCATCGCTCGACACAGCGATGACGATAAATCCGCTCTTCAAGAGGAGCGATTTTCATGATTCCATCGAGGTCCAGCGTCTTCGGCTTGTTGACGTTGCCTTCGATCGTAAGCGTCCACGGCGAAGTCTGGAATTTCTGGGCGTTCTTGGCGGGGTCGCCTTTGCCGGTCCCAAATTCGTAGTAGTTGTTGTAGCCGGTGACGGCCTCGTACAGGGTGACCGGCTCCGTGGTGCTCAGCGGACTTTTCGTGACACCGGTGAGCTTGGTTCCCGCCAAGCTCGAGGTCGGCAATAGAGTTGCGCCAAGCGCAGCGGCGCCGCCGGCAAGAAACCGGCGGCGGTTCAAATATTCGGATTTAGGCGTGACCTGAGAATAGCGGAGATGCATAGCTCCTCTACCCCATGATACGTTGCCCGACCCTAACGCGGATTGGGCGTACCCGAAGTGGTGGTGCGGGTGGTGGTCAGAGTGGTTCCGAGGATGTCGCCCGAGACCACCAGCTCCACGCGCCGATTCTGCTGCCGTCCCGCGGCCGACGAATTATCCGCCACCGGCATCGTCTTGCCGAAACCTTGGGCGGTCACGCCTGCGGCAGGCACACCTTGGGCTACCAGGAAATCGCGTACGGCACCGGCCCGATTTTCCGACAGCCGCATGTTGTACTCGTCGCCACCGACGCTATCGGTGTGTCCTTCGACGGAGATCTTCAGGCCTGGATGCCCGAGAATGATTCCGGAAACCTTGGCCAGCTTCTCGCGCGCACCCGGTTTCAGCGTATAGCGGGCGGTGTCGAACAACACATCCGACATATTGACGATCAAGCCCCGTGCGGTGTCCCTGGTCTGCAGGATGGTATTGAACTGATCGAGCAGTTGCTGCCGCAACTGTGCCTGGTCCTGTTCCGCCTTCATCCGCAAGCGATCTGCGTCCATCCGCAAGCGATCCGCGTCGGCCGCCGCCATTCTGGCGCGATCCGCTTCCGCGGAAAGCTGCTGTTGCTGCGCGACCGCGGCCAGGCGAGCCTGATCCGCGTCACCTCGGGCCTTTTCAGCAGCCAGGCGAGCCTGGTCCGCGTCGGCCTTCGCTTGCAGCGCTTCCGCTTTGGCCTGTTCCGCAGCCGCCTTCTCCTGCCGTGCGGCATCCGCGTCGTTCCGCGCACTTTGCGCCATCGTCAGCGCTTCGGATTTTGCCTGTTCAGCGGCCAGACGATCGAGTTCGGCCTGCCGGCGAGCCCGCGCCTGGTCTTCGGCGAACATCCTGGCTTCTTCAGCCTTTTGTTTTTCAGCGTTCTCCCGAGCCACTCCGGCTTTGCGTTCGTTCTCCAGAGCCTCGGCGCGCTCCGCTCGCAAGGCGATGATGCGGGCATCCTCCGCGCGCAGACAAGCTTCGCGCGCCATGGTGATGACCGGCTTTTGGCCCGGCTTCTGGACCTGATACTTCAGAGACTGCTGCAAGGCGTCCTGGGCCTTTTGGAAGCTGTCCGCTGCATATTTCTGCGCGCCAGCCACTTGAGCCAACTGGACCGCGTTTTGCGCCTCATACAATTCAAACGGATCTTTCTTGCCGACCATGATGGGCGTGAATCCCGCCGCCCGGCCATTATTGGTGTATATGCCGCGCGGGAGCAGTTCGAATTTCGCGCTAATATTTTCGATCACACCCTGCGTGGTGGGGCGTACAACATTTTCCATCACCACCACGTCGCTCGGCTGAGTGACGGAATAATAGGGCTCGGCGGTCACAATCATGCCGAAGGTCTGGATATCGCTGGTGGTGTCGATCTTACTGTCGGATCCCATTCCGTACCCGTTCAGCGTCAGCTCCCCAAGATTCACGGGGCGCCCATCGGGCGAGATCGCCCATAGCACGTAGGTAAGATATTCAGGGCCGAAGGTGCTCGGAGGAGCCATGTTCTTAAACTCGGCACCGATCTTAATCACCCCGCGCTCGCTTTCAACTTTGGCCGATCCCTTACCCATGGCCATGATAGGAGTGCCATTAAAATCGATCTTGGTCGATCCGCCTCGATGAAGATAGTTCACCGCGGCAGTGGTATGTTCCACCACTTCAATGCGAAAGATCGGTTGTGCGGAGTTTGGATCCGGACGGATCTCCCCTTGCGGCTGCGGTGGTCTTTGGGTTGGATTTGCTTCCTGCGCGCTTAACGAAAAGCTCGCGAGCACGACCAAGAATGCTGGTTTCG
>Ga0182024_10021956_pt1 | contig 11545 bp, 4 predicted proteins | sample P32metaG_FD_120480 | JGI IMG/M metagenome (GOLD analysis project Ga0182024, IMG submission 120480) | Permafrost microbial communities from Stordalen Mire, Sweden - P3-2 metaG (Illumina Assembly) | ecosystem: Environmental > Terrestrial > Soil > Wetlands > Permafrost | place: Sweden: Stordalen... | reverse complement strand
GGCGTGCCTATATTGGTTATATTTACTAATCTCAGGGGCAGAGGGCTCCCATTCTGGACCTATGGCAGATCGGGCGGACGCCTCCGGTAACTTGGACTGTAGGAACTGCTGTGCTCTAGTGGCGGTCGTCTGCATAGCCGACGCCGTTTGAGGTGCGTGCTGATCCAGACTACCCGTCATATCTCCCAGCTGTTCCGCCATAACATCTGGATTAGCCAGGGATCTGATGACCTCTGCGTGCTTCATATGACCTTGTATGCGACTCTCCAGAGGCTTAGCGCTGTCCTTATGTAAGGCATTTGAAGGGGTCTTTTGCGACTTATGCGCCTTAACTACTTTGGCAGCTCCTTCTTTGATCTTACTGGATGCGGATGCGTTAGCGCGCTCCAGGGCCGCTAAGGCATCTACTCGCTGAATATCGGCCAGAGAGTGCTCCGGCGCTCCAGGAGCGGACTCGTCAGCCTCGGTCTGGGCCACAACGCCTCCTGCCGCATAGTGTCCAGGCTTGGTCTTCTTGTCGTTGTGATCTAGTCGTGCCTTTTGATATTCCTCCCAGCCTTTTCCTAGCTCGGGAGGTGCTCTATCCACCAAGGCCGGTACGAAGTTGGAGTAAGCCTCAGGGAATTTAGTCGCTCCGGATCTTGTCCACTGTAGAAGCAGTCTGGATAGTTTTGGATATAGTTTTTCTGCGGTCCATGTCGCTCCTGCCGCCGCTGCTGCCGCCGCTGCTGATTTAGCGATATCGTGAGTAGCGTACCCTGCGACCGATGCCGCCATAAGAGGGCGTATTAGCTTTTGCAGCGATGAGTCCTCTTTTGGACCGGAGGTCAAGCTATCCGCGCTAAAATCCTGTGCGGTCTTTAGAGTATGGTATTGATCTGCCAAATCATGCCAGTGACCCGAAACTCTCTCCGGCGTGGCCATAGTCTTTCTGTTCCTAAGTTCGTTATCGAAGTCCTCTGTAATTTCTTTAAGCTGATCAAGAGGGTGAATATCCGCTACAGATTTCAAGAAGGCGGCCCTGTTATCTAGAGCGTCATTCAGTCTATTAACAACCTTCAACTTAGTGCCTGGGGAGTCCATGATCTTATCCATAGCCTTAGATATAAGCCTACGATAGGTAATCAAGCTTCTATTATACTGACCGCTCCATGTAGCCGTATTCCTAGCATTATCCTCTATTTGCGTATCTACTCCCTTACGCATTTCGTGAAGTCTCTTCAGATCTACCGGTATGTTTGTAGCATAGCCATCCCCACCGGAATCGAAGTACGTCCTCAAATTGGGAGGGCTCATAGCCGTCCACTCTGTCCTAGATGCCTCATCCTTCATAGCCTTTATGCGGTTAATAATGCCGTCCCCTACATCTGGCTCATATCTGTGATTTATAGGGGCATTAGGATGTCTGGACACAGCCTCTTGAAGCGCATTATCTAGGTCATCAGCAGCCTGTAGATAAGGATATAGCGTCGCCTCGTGAGGAGTGTTATCTACAGCTAGCTTAGCTATGTATTTCTTAACACCCTCTCGTGTGAATTTACCAGTCGAGTCCACAGGGAATGTAGCTTGTATATTATGTAACTGCTTAGCTGCATTACCCACCAGTTCGTGGTGGATCTTCTGTGCTTGGTCATATTCCGACAGCGGCCCACTACGAACCGTTCTATTTACATCCTCTGCTAGATCGCTAGCGAACGGATTAGGAGGGCCTCGTGTACTATCAAGCAGCCGTCCCCTGACTACGTCACCATCAGGATGCCCTAACCCGTCGCCTTCCCCAGGCATGCGCCATAGCGGTTGAGTAGGGTCGTTAGCGTCAATATTCACACCCGGTATGGTCTTTCCTGGCTCATATATACCCAGAAGACTTGATCGAAGATCGTTTATAGCCTCCCACGCAGCTTTAGCATGTATCCTGGGGTCGGATGTGTTTTTCTTAATTTTACTAATATCGATTATATACTGGCCTAACGCGCGTCTAATTTCCTGTTGGTTGGCTATAGTTAGATCATCTAGTGCCGACGAGCTTACTTCGCCCATGGTGTGTGTTTTGATCCTCTCCAGGTCGCGCTTTATAGCAGCGAACCCGTTAGGATCTGGTCTGGTTTTCCCATTCTTATCTGTAAGGACAGATTGATCCTTCGTGTCCTCCCCAGCCAATCTTAGATACTTATCGTCATCCAGCGGTACTACCTTATCGGTGAAAGCCTTTCCGTTGCTCTCAAATTGACGCTTTACCAAGTTCAGATCATCGGTTAGGCTATTTATCACATCAGCCTTTTTGGCTTGTGCGGCAAAGAATGGATTTGTTTTATCAGCATCTTCAGGGGTATTGAATAGCTCGGCAGCTCTATCGGCTATTTCTTTGTTGATAGGCATCTCTCGAAGGTTATCTACTACCGAGTTAGGGAGTTTACGTGTATCGAAAATAACAGAGGGGTCGCCTTTCTCTATCTCTGCTACATAATGATTTTTGGTTGGCAAATCGTAAGGTACTTCCAAAGATCGCGGATCTACGCCGGTAGTCGGATCATCCAGGTTATCGTCGAGCGCCTGCTGTAGATCCTTGGCATACGGCAGCTTCTTATTCCAGCGGGTAGTGGCCTCGGCCCTTATATGGGCTATAGCCTCTTCCTTTATATTCTTGAAGTCCTGCTCGACCATGGACATGATCTTCCGGCCTGCGGCAGGCGCGGTAGAGCTACTCAATAGCTTATCTATTCCGAAGTTAGGGTCATCCTTGTATGCGCCGAATAATTGCAGGGCGTCCCCTCGGTTATCTATCGGCTTACCGTTTACATCTATATCGGCAGGATCATATTTGAGGCTATCTATCATCTCACCGATCTGTGGGCCGACTAAACCCTCTAGCGTCTTAGTCTTCTCGTATATCTTAGCGGGCGTATCGCCACTGCCTATGATCGGTTCGTTGCCTAGCTCCGGAACAGGAACTATCGTCTTCTTGAACACTTCTCGTAAGTCATTTTTAGCTTCCAGCAGATTGCCTGGGTTCATTCTACTCGCCGTGTCTGTGGTGAACTTAGGCGATGCTCCGGTCTGCTTCTGCGCCCAATCAGCACCCTTGTTCTCTAGGATGTCTATCAACGACTCATCGCCTAGAAACTTCTTTATGCTTTGATTAACCGCAGCACCGCCCATACCGAATAGAAGTCCGGCCCCACCTCCCCATAGTACCTGAGCCATGGCCTTCTGTGCGGTCAAGTCTGGGTTACCTAGAACCTTTTCGTCAGCTACCTGAGAACCAGTATATAGACCCACCTCGGCAGCAGAACCCAGTCCTCTTGTGGCAGCGTCCTGAACCAGGCGACTGACAAGGCCGGATGTTGCCGATACGCCCAAATGCTCCGCGATACCGCCAGCTAGTTTAGCCGTAGCCGCACCACCAGCCCCTAATACCGCGCCTAGAGGAGATGCCGCCGATCCGAGACTTCCAGCAGCTGCGAATACGGGGTTATCCTCTTTGCGCTGTTGCGCATCTCTGCCGTAGGTAGACAGAGGGTTATTGTACGGACCCGCCGCTCCAAGACCCTCTAGGATCGCTGACGAGCCGCCGAAGGTAGGCAATGCGGCAGCACTCTCGGCCGCTGTAATCCAAGGGGCCGCTATTTCCGAGTTCGTCATAGCCGGAGTTTCGTCTAGCTGCGGTCTATTAGTTCCAGGCTCGTAGTTTACGCTTGGATTGTATTGTGGTGCGGGCTCGGTGCCCTCGACATCCGCCGTAGGCCTGGTCGAAGGCTCTTGGACGACGGGAGACTGCATCTGAGGCGGTCCCATATCGTTCTTTACGCCTTCTCCGGCCTCGTCTAACCCGCCAGGGCGGTTAGCTGTATAGCCGGATTTCAAGGCGTCGTTCAGTTGGTCAGACGGGATAGTGCCGGTACGTCCAGAAGGATCCGTAACGGATACAGCCTGCTGATAGCCAGCCTTAATGGCAGCATCCAGCTGCTCGGCCGGAAGAGTTCCTTTTTTACCGCTGGGATCTATTACTGGAACGTTAGGCATTAGTTATCCGGTATAAAGCCAAATTTATTTGCTTTTGCTGGTTTCGTAGGGGCGGCATTAGCTCTAGTTCTAGAACTAGAGGAAGGACGAGATGCTGGATTCTCCTGATCACCTTCCAGTGATGCGTTCGCGTTCCACACCTTATCGATATCGGGAATTTTGAATTCACGCCGCAGCTTATTGTACATTTCCTGATGAAATGTTCTATATGCGCGATCTTTGAAGTCTTTCAGCAAAACCTGAGCCCCTTCAGGGGTGAGTCCAGGCTTAGTAAGATCCGGTACTGTCAGGGCTTCTATAGCACCCGTCTGTGATGGTGTGGCCGCCTCGTTATATTTCGTAGCCGCCGCCACTAGAGCTCCTGTCTTAGCAGCAGCGTCGGACACGAAATCACCGCTAATTCCTAGTTCTCTGGCGAAAGCCTTCTTAGCTGCCCCTATTATACCGGTAGTGACCCCTTTTTCGGATTCAGCAAAGTTATAAACGTCTCTCCAAGCGGAGGCCACAGTAGAAAAGGCCGAGGCCTTATTGCGGACATCGTTTTTAATTCCCGCGCTCACAACTTCCGATACTCCCGGCGCGGCTCCAGGGATCTGCGCATAGTTATCGGCGTACTGATCGTTCGGCGGAGCATCTGTTTGGTCGTAGTAAACAGATCCAGGGTAAGTCTGTAGATCGCGTGCTGCTTCCGGAGCTATATTCCTACTACCGGACATATTCTTCTCACGCGGAATCTGTACTGCGTTCTGTGCGGAACTAGGTGCTGCGGATTGATCTGAACCGCGTGGTTGTTCTTGCTTCTGTTGAACCTTAGGCGTCATATAGTTCTTGTATTCCTGTAACGACATAGGTATTCCGCCACCGCCTCTAGCTCTGGCAGCCGTTACATATGTGCTATAGGAGTCACTCCAAGACTTGGCTGTATTTGCCCCTGCCGTTCCTCCGTCAGTACCGGGCACAAGCACTCCGGTCTCTTGCGCTCCTTTGTTAATTGAGTTCTGGTTGGTAGCTATATGCTGTAATAGTTCCTGCTGAGCCGCAAGTACTCGCGTTTTCACTAGAGGATCATTAGTGCCGTTAGCGACGGTCTCCAGTTGATGCATCAGCGCCGTATAGGATAAGTCACGAACCGAGGCTTCTGCTAGAGGTATCGCCCCTAGTAGATAAGCTTGCTGACCTACGAGGGTAGTACCGACATTTTTATCAAACTTCTGGGCGTCGATACTACGATTGATTGTATCGACTACTCCCTTGATAGCGGGAGCTCCTCCGGCGATCATGGCTATACCGATAGCTATTTTCTGAGCTATGTTTCTCCCATTGGCGGCATCACGAAGAGGTTGGGATTTAATATGATCCCCGTCCATCATAGGACCACCGGTCTTAGGATCTATTTCCATCTTTCCATCTTTGGTATTATAGACTATGGAACCGTCGTCACGCCGTACTATTGGGCCATCCCAGAATGATTTAGGATCGACCGACCCGTTAGCCAGACGCTGTGATAGGGCAGCTGTTTGATTGCTAACCGTGGTTACGAGTTTACCGGTTGCTTGCGCGCGAGCAACCTCCGCATTAGCCTCAGCACTAGCCGTATTCTGATGCGCTCCTTGCGCCGCCTCTAACGCATCCTGAGCATCTTCCATAGCCTGTTGATTAGCGCCGTTTCGATTTCCTTGCCATTGGGATACCGCAGCATTGAAGTTTTGCTGCGCCTGCGCAACTGCCGTAGGTGTGGCAGGTACAGGAGCAGCTGGCCCTTGTGGAGAGCCAGGAGCAGCTGCCGGAGGCTGCCCTTGTGGAGAGCCAGGTGCGTAGTCCGTATAATCCGTAGGAGGCGGCGCGAACGATGGATTATTGCTCTGTAGATCAGACCCTGGGCGCATAGGTGCTCCGCCCCCATCCGCTAGACTAGATGCTACCGGAGGTTGAGGGGCCTGCGCACGTTGTAGCTGATATGGAATAGGATTAGCAGCAGCGGTATAGTCTGCAAATCTATTGAAGTCAGAAGATCCGGAAGATAGCGGGTTATTAGTCCCAGCTAATCCGAAGTCGGGAGGTATCACGAGCCCGGCAGGCGATGCCGTAGCGGCAGTATTGATAGGCGTTCCAGGCATATCAGTACCTGATTTGGTTCCGGCGATAGGAGTGACGACCTGTACCGGCGTAGAGGCGGTAGCCTGCGCAGGATCTCCTCCTGAACCCGCCGGGCCTTGAGACATATCCGGAAGCGACCCTTCAGAGGCTTGCTGCATTTGAGTTGGTGTAGGATTCGCGTATCCCAGATTCTGTGCGGCCACGAAGCCTACCGGCGTAGCCAAATAGTCAGTATTGGTAGGATTCTGCGGGGCGTTGACACTGCCGCCCTCGTCATAGCCAGGCACACCTCCATTAGCGAAGCCTCGAATAGTCTCATATAGCTTAGGAGCTAGCCCGGCCTTCAATACTTTATAAGGCGGCTTTCCATCTGTCGAAACGATAAAGTGCGTATCGGTTTCGGCGTGAACCTTGTGCTTCTTCATTTATAGACCTCGTTGTGCCCGTAATACGGCCCCGTAGCCTTTTGAATCCTTGTTCGTCTTCAGGTGATGTTTTACCATATCCCTGGCAAAGGCGGCAGCAGCTTCTGGATCGTCCATTACGGACCTAGGCAGAATTCCCTCTTCTGGTGAAACCGCTATGTGTTGTCCTCCCGGCATATCGCCGGTAACGATGTCGTTGCGTGGATCATTGCCTGGGAAAGGAGCTTTTCCAGGAACTACTCTACCGCCATCCGCTAGACCGATCAGATGCAGGACATCGGGTACGATACCACCACCGGCCATAGAGCCTAGAACGCCTCCACCGGAGGTAACGTTGGTGGCAATGCTGCCTAGATCGGAGAGCTGGTTCTGTGTAGCCGTTATGTTCTGGCCTCGCATAGTAGTGGCATTAGCCGCGTTCTGTCCTGCCGTAGCCTGGTTCAAACCTGCTGCCGTACCGTAGAGGGCTGTACCGGCGTTCTGAGCACCGAGGTTACCCTGCTGCTGATTGGCGAGCGCCGAACCTAGCTGGTTCTGGGCGTTCACCATCTGTTGCTGGGTATTGACGGATGCCTGCCCGGCGGCACCCATGGCTGCCTGTTGACCGCCCTGCTGGATCATACGGGCTTGTAAGGCTGGGTTTATTCCTTTGATTGATCCTATAGCTCCGGCCTGCTGTTGCTGGTTCTGGGCCAGCGACTGCTGAAGCTGGGTATTAGCTACGTTAGGGCCGTTTCCCTGGGCTTGCTGCATGAGCATATTAGCCAGGTTATTCTGGTTAGCCTGCACGCCCTGGATCTGCCCGGTCTGGTTATTGAACTGGTTTGAGCCAGCCGTAGCCGTAGTTCCGGCATCATCGGCATTGAACTGCGACTGACCATTAGCACCAGCTACACCGGTTTGATTATTACCGGCTGCTTGTCCTGTGATTAGGGAACCTAGTGACGACATATTATAGACTCCTATACATAACTTTGACGGACTCCAGCTTGGTCGTGAAGCCGTATTCCAGAGCGCGCCTCTCAATAGAGGAGTCTCTGGTCATCAATACGCAATACTTTACCATGTTTTCCTTAGCTATGCCCATTAGCCCCTCGCATACTAGGCTTAGAGCGTCCCTACGGTCTTCCCAGTAGGCATCCGGATTAGTACAAAAACCATCTATCATGGCGAAGGACGCCTCCATAAGAACAATAAAACCTACTGCGACCCCCGGTACCATAACCCCCCTAGGCGGATTTAGCGGATTAGGAGGCAAGTCTCTGGCCTTCAGCCATTTGTTAACTTCCTCCAGATCAGCCGGAGTATACGGTCTAGCCTCCAAATGAACCTCCAGTCGGCGGCTTCCGCAAGGTGCCCTTGACGCCCACAACGTAGGATAACGCCTTGAAAATCGCCTGGCTCGATTCAGAGCCTCCTTGCGTCGTCGTGAACGTAAACTGCATGGCAGTACACTTCTGCCTATTAGGGAATATACGGGCCTGGTTCAGGTATAGAGCTGTGTTGGAGGTTGGAGGTATGGTAATGGTCTGTTGAACACCGCCCTGGAAGTCGTAGGCGATTTGAACAGTGACGTTGTGCTCGTACAATAGCTGTCCCAGTAGCTCCAGCTGATATATTCTCTCGAAACCGTTCAAGCCCGCGAACTGTAGCCAGGGAGTAGTTATGATCATCGATATGAAGGTGGTCCCGTCCAAATGGGTATCATTCTCTTGATACACGACGCCGTCATTAGTCAGATAGGTATAAGTACCTTGGAAGATGGTGGAGTCTGTAATTGTACCGGGCGGGTAATGAATACCCCACTGCTGTACGTAATAATCATACATCAATAGACCGGGTTCGTTTGCGAACGTGAATCTTACCTGGTTAGTGGTAGCCAGGAGCTGTGTAGAACTTATGAACGTGCTGTTAGCGGTCGTTTCCACGTCGGCACCGATATACGTTACTTGGAGACCTCTATCTAGATGGTAGATTCCCTTCGCGGATTGAAATACCAGTCCGGAAGCGATCAACGCTATTGAACGCGGGTTTATGCATCCGGCATCAGATGTAATGAGAAGAGGATCTTGGAAATCGTTCTGGTTTCCGGTGTTGTCTGGGCCTGTACCGACCACCAGGAATATAGAGGATTCCTTGAACACTACAAGATTGGCATCCAGGGCAGCTATAGCCGTTACAGGCCCTCCTCTAGAGTCTATATTCAGAGACAGGTACTGAGACATTTCTACCGGAGTATATCCTGGAATGCACTGCTTGCTATAGTAGACGACTAGAGGGTTCATACTGTCTAGGGCGAAGACCCTGCTATGATTTACCGCCAGAGCAGATACTCCATTAGGAGGCGGAGCATCTTCCAGTACGGACCCGGCAGTATACAACTGAACGTTACCCTGTATAGATGCATCGGCTAGGTAATCAACAAAGCTTATAGTCGTCGCGCTGGGGTCGTTGATTACCGGTGTGTTGGCGGCCGATCCCGATACCGCAGGGATGATCGTGTTGATACACTGGTAGAATACCTGTGACGGCACACCTAGTAGATCCGTGCTCCTATAGGCCATGAGTATGACCGGGCTCTGGGTGTTGTTCTTGCCAGAGACCGATAGCGACGGAAAGGTAAATGTTACGGTATTGGTCGATGTTCCTGCCGGTACTGTAATGGGGATCGGTACAGAGGGGGTAGATCGATGCGTCATCCCCGTAGAGTCGGTCCATTCCCAGCAGAACGAATACCAGTACGTTCCGGGAGCGATATGTCCTCCGGTAGTGGCCTGAACAGGCACAGGAGACAATACCGGTTCGGGTGTCACGAAAAAGCCGTTCTCCACGACACTCTGCCCGTCGTACATTTGCAGGAATCCGCCTCCGACCAGCAATGTTCCGCCTAGTTGAGCGCGGAGATAGCTATTTGCGGCATTATTGAAGTCCAGATTGACGCTAGAAACACCAGTTTGAGTATAAGTAGCCGACGTAGCCCCTGCATTACCAGGAGCAGGTGTCTGGCCGCTCAAAGTCGAGAGCAAGTCGGTCTGTAGAACCGTCAGCATGAAGTTTACGCCGTCCAGAGTAGGTGATTCTGCTATCAAAGGGAAAATATCTGGATTATATGCGTTATTCGATTGCGCCAGACCTCCGCCTAGGCCGTAAAGAAACCTAGCTAGGATGTTTCCGCCGTTATCTACAACAAAATACTGATTTTGAAGACCGTTTATACCCGGAGCAGTAGGGAAGATCGACTGGTACGCCATCGGGATGCCTACTATCGAGGATGCGGATGTAGTGTGATAAAGGAAGGGCTTAGCGAAGGGCGAAACAGAGTTCATAAGCAAACTAGGGCTGCTTACTACTATCGCATTGTTAGGGCCGGTAACCACGGATATATAGGTCGAGCACAGCGTGGCGGGTGTAGACGGAGTAAACGTGTTTCCTCCAACCGCGCCTATCACTATTTCTACGTTACGTGTGCTGGTTCCTACCGAAATACCATTCATACTGGCCGGTGTATTGACTGACAGAGTCAGGACCGTAGTGGCGGTTACTGTATTAGATCCAGTGTAATCAAAACACACAAGCCCTAGAAGATCATCCGTTACGTTTTCATACCCGATCATAACGGCATTGTTAGGAACCGTAGAAGTGATCGTATCGGCCCACACGCCCAGCGGAAGAATATCTTTTCCGGCTATGGACGAGACGTACAATGTACTGGATGTTGGGGTGGTGAATAGCAAAGTCGCTACCCCGCCATACTTAGCCGCATAAGTCACCCACATCTGGGATCCGCCAGCCGTAGCTACTACAGTAGCATCGTAAGCGACTCCGGCAGATGCCAATTGTTGCTGATCCCCGCTAGATGCGGATGTAATGGCATCAATCGTTGGTGCGGCATAGGGGGTATTAGTAGACAAATAAGCCATATACAATCTAGCAGTGCTGGTACGAACGAAGAACAAGCACCAATAGCCATCGAACGCTATTACCTTCGGCTGGATCGCGTCGGTATAGCCGCCTATTTGTGTGCCCGGTACAGTGACTTGCCCGTCTGTCGCCACGATTGAGTACCAGACTCCTCCGCGACTGTCCTGCCAGGCGAACATTTGACCGCCCGATGACACATTTCCGTCCGCCGCTGATTGCGTATAGCTGTTCTTAACTATTGAGGAGAGTGTGGTATAGACGGAATGGAATGGAGCTTTATATACCCACCCTTGAACGCTGTCGTCGAAGCTGTACAGATAGTTAGTGTCTGCCAGTACCAGCTCATTATTCAGGTTCATAAGTGCGTTACCGGTCGTAACGGTCGAGCCTAGTATAGGATTGAGGATAGTGGTGGTTAGCGCAGTATAGCCAGGGCGGCACTTAATCTCGTTAGTAGTGGTGAATACGCCATTAGCTAAAACAGCGAGCTTGCCCATATCGATCTGGAATGGATCTCGTTTCTGCTGAAGGCCGCCTACAAACGGAACGGCTGATATTTGGCGATTAAGAGGCATTATAATCCTTCTACAGGGTTATGGCCCTGGAATTGTACCATAAACCCATCTACAGGGTATACGTGAGGGTTTGTCCGGCTCCACCAGGAGTTCCCCCCGTAGCTCCAGATCCAGCCGTTCCGGTAGAGCCTGTGGACTGACCGTTAGATGGCGAGAAGAATAGCTGACCACCTACGAGGCAGGTGCAGAATCCTCCACCGCCTCCATTTCCGGCGTTACCGCCTAGTCCCAGACCGCCGCTCAGATCCCCATTTCCGCCTACACCCCCGGTACCTCCTGGAACGCTGATAGCAGCCGTGAGCGCAGTACCGGAAAGCACGCCGATCCAGAGGTATATCCAGCCTCCCGCACCACCACCCGCGCCTCCACCGCCTCCTACACCTAGACCTGAGTTACCTGTCCCTCCCGCGCCTCCGGTAGCTCCTGAACTAATGATCAACGGTGCGTTTCCGCCCGTTGCTCTGACGAGCTCGCCACAATAGAGGGCTATGACCTCGCCTCCCG
>Ga0182024_10021955_pt1 | contig 11546 bp, 7 predicted proteins | sample P32metaG_FD_120480 | JGI IMG/M metagenome (GOLD analysis project Ga0182024, IMG submission 120480) | Permafrost microbial communities from Stordalen Mire, Sweden - P3-2 metaG (Illumina Assembly) | ecosystem: Environmental > Terrestrial > Soil > Wetlands > Permafrost | place: Sweden: Stordalen... | reverse complement strand
GGCCTCGAAGCCCGCTTCGAGGGAGGCCCGCACGGCCCTCTCAACCCGAACAGCGAAACGGTGATCTACCGGGTTGTCCAGGAGGCTCTCGCCAATGTCGCCAAACACGCTCGCGCCAGCCTGGCCACCGTCTCGGTAACTCAGTCGGGCAGCAGCGTCGAGGTCGTTATCCGCGATAACGGAAAGGGCTTCAACGCCGGGACGCGTTCCGAGATGTTGCGCCACGGGCATTTCGGCCTGGTAGTCATGCGTGAACGCGTCGAGTGGGCGACGGGGCGGTTCGAAATCAAGAGCGCGCCCCTCACCGGCACCGAGGTGACCGTTTGGCTACCCATCAATTCGACGAGCGAGCCGATCGAGGCAGCGTGAAAGGACTACCAGTGAGCCATTTGAGCCTTCGGAGCCCAGCCATGAGGAGACCCCTGTGACCCCCGCCAGGATGCCCCGGGTCGTCGTGGTGGACGACGACACCGCGCTGGCCGAGGAGCTCGCCGGCCTTTTCACTGACGTTGGATACGAGGTAACGGGGGTAGCCAACGCGGCCATAGAAGGGATCGACATGGTAAGCATGACCAGGCCCGACGTCGTGCTGATGGACGTGCGGATGCCCGGCATGAGCGGGACGGAGGCCGCCGACGTGCTGCGGCGCGATCACCCCGACGTGCCCGTAGTGCTCCTTTCGGCCTATAACGACGAGGGCATCGTGAAGGCAGCCGAGGAGGCCCACGTGGCGGCCTACCTGGTCAAGGGGTGCACGGCTGAAGAACTCCTGTCGACCGTCGGGACGGTCATCAACGCGAGCCTAGGAAGGAGGCGAACCGAATGATCTTTTCGGCGCGTCGCCACAGCAGTACCCGCTCCTCGGCCCCCTTCACGCACCCGGAAGTCACCCACCCGGAAGCGGGCCACGCGGTCCCCACAGATGGGGTCACCGGGGAACATGACGAAGAGGCCGCCGCCGGTCCAAGGATCTACACCGTGCTCGTGGCCGACGACGCCGCTGCAACGCGCGAGGGCCTCGCCGAAATGATGGAGGACACCTCGGACCTCGTGTGCGTAGCGGCCGTCGGGGACGCCAGCGCGGCGGTGTCCGGGGCCGCCCACTACCAGCCCGACGTCGCCCTGCTCGACGTCATGATGCCGGGCGGAGGGGGCTTGGCTGCGGCGTTAGGGATACGGGAAGTGTCTCCCCGGACCCGCTTGCTGGCCTATTCCGCGGCCTCCGACCGCGCCTCGGTGGTCCAGATGCTGCGCAGCGGGGCGCGCGGGTACCTCGTAAAAGGGGCGCCGGCCCAGGACCTCATCGATGGCCTGCGCCGGTGCGCCGAGGGGAGCACCGCCCTGTCGGCAGGCCTCTCCGAGCATCTGATATCGGAGATGGGTGAGCTCGGGCGGGCGGAAAGAGCCTTCGGCGCGGCGGCGCGGGCCCGCTACGAGCGTTTCTTGAAGCTCCTCCAGCCAGGAGGGTCGGTCGCCACCTACCAACCCGTCGTCTACCTGCGCACCGGTGCGGTGGTCGGCTACGAGGCATTGGCCGATTTCGGAGCCCAGCCTTCCCTGAGCACCGAGGACATCTTCCGGGAGGCACACCAGGTGGGCCTCGGGGTCGACCTTGAACTGCACACGGCTCGCGTGGCTGTTGCCGGCTTTGCCCAGGAACTTGCTCGCCGGGAACATACCTACCTGGCCGTGAACGCCTCGCCCGGGCTGCTCTACCGGCCCGCCTTGCTCGAAGTCCTCTCCGAGCTGCCCTCCGACCGCGTCATCGTGGAGATCACCGAGCAGCGCCAGTTCGACTCGTACGACCAGTTGCGCGAGACGGTGTGCCTGGTCCACGAAAGGGGCATGCGCGTCGCTGTGGACGACACCGGTAGCGGCTTCGCCGGCCTCCAACGGCTCGTCGACGTGCGCCCAGAGATCGTCAAGCTCGACCGGGCACTTACAAGCCAGGTCGACACCGACCCGCCCCGGCGCGCCCTTGTCGGCGCTATCCGCCAGTTCGCCGACGACATGGGGATCACGGTCATCGCCGAAGGGATCGAGCGGGAGGAGCAGCTCGTCGTGCTCCGTGACATGGGCGTGGACTGCGGTCAGGGCTACCTGCTCGGCAGGCCAGGAGCGCTGCCTTCGGGCCACTAGCAGCTCTCGGCCCGCTGGCTGGCCTGGTCTCGTGAATTATTTGAGAATGCCGCCAGCGCTTTGTCCCGTACGATCTGTCTAGTGAGCTCGGGCCCAGCCAGCTTCATCGAAGCCGTCCACGAAAGCCTCGTCATTTTCGATGGCGCCACAGGCACCAACCTGCAGACGCTCAACCTCGGGCCGGACGACTTCGGTGGGCCTGCTTATGAAGGTTGCAACGAGATCCTGTGCGCGACGAGGCCCGAGGCGATAGCTGACCTACACCGGTCGTTCTTCGATGTCGGGTGCCAGGTTGTCGAGACCGACAGCTTCGGCTCCCTGCCTTGGGTCCTCGCGGAGTACGGCATCGCCGGGCGTGCCCGCGAGCTCGCCAGGTCCGCGGCGTCGATCGCCCGCGACGTGGCCGACAGTTACGGCCCGGGCCATTGGGTTGCGGGGTCCCTCGGCCCGGGTACGAAGATCGCCTCGCTCGGCCAAATTTCCTTTACCGATATGCGCGACGGCTACCAGGAGGCAGCCGCTGGCCTTATAGCCGGCGGGGCCGACCTCCTCATCATCGAGACGGTACAGGACCTCCTCCAGGCCAAGGCGGCGATAATCGGGGCCCGGCGCGCGATGGCCGATGCCGGCAGGGAGCTGGCGGTCCAGGTGCAGGTAACCATCGAAACGACCGGGCGGATGCTGATGGGCAGCGAGATCGGCGCGGCACTCACGACCCTGGACGCGCTCCGGCCCGACGTGATCGGGCTGAACTGCGCCACCGGCCCTGCCGAGATGGGTGAGCACCTCCGGTACCTGAGCGCCCATTCCCGCCTCCCGCTGTCGTGCCTGCCGAACGCAGGCTTGCCTTCAGTGGTCGAGGGCAAGATGCATTACGACCTCACCCCGGCGCAGCTTGCCGAGCACCACACGCGCTTTGTGACCGAGCTTGGCATCAACATCGTTGGCGGCTGTTGTGGGACCACTCCGGCGCACCTGGAAGCGGTCGTCGTCGCCCTTGGCGTCTCGGTGCCTGCGCGGCGGGAACCCGATTGGGAACCTGGCTGCGCTTCGCTGTACACCCACGTCCCTTACGACCAGACGCCTTCTGTGCTGAATATCGGAGAACGGACGAACGCCAACGGCTCCAAGCGTTTCCGTGACGCAATGCTGGCCAAGGAGTGGGACACGTGTACTTCCATGGCCAAGGAGGCGGTCCGCTTCGGGAGCCACTTACTCGACGTGTGCGTCGATTACACCGGGGAAGACGGCGTCGCGGACATGACCCAGATCGCAAGCCGTTTTGCGACTCAGGCGACACTGCCGCTGATGCTCGACTCGACCGAAGCGCCGGTAATCGAGCGCGGCTTGCAGCACATCGCCGGCAAGCCCCTTATCAACTCGGTCAACCTGGAAGAAGGCGACGCCCGGGGCACACGCCTCGACAGCTTTCTGTCGCTCGCGCGTGAGTACGGGGCCGCGGTCGTATGTACCTGCATCGACACCGACGGGCAAGCCCGCACCGCAGAATGGAAGTTGCGTGCCGCCCAGGCGATTTATGACCTGGCCGTGGGGCGTTACGGGCTCCTGCCTGAGGACCTTTTCTTCGATGCCCTCGTTCTCCCGGTCAGCACCGGAATGGAGGAGAGCCGGCGCGACGGCGTCGAGACGATAGAGGGCATAAAGCTTATTAAGGCGGCCATGCCCGGCGTGCGCACGGTTCTGGGCATTTCCAACGTATCGTTCGGCCTGGCCGCTGCGGCTCGCCAGGCACTCAACTCTGTGTTCCTACATGAGTGCCAGCAAGCCGGCCTCGACGCGGCCATCGTGAACTCGGCCCGCATCGTCCCGCTGGACCGGATCTCGCCTGAGGCAGTGCAGATATGCCTGGACCTGATTTACGACCGCCGTGACGCCTCGACGCGCTACGACCCGTTGTCCGAGCTCCTGCGCTTTTTCGAAGGGGCCACCTCAGAGGCCCTGGCCGAAGAGGACAGGAGCGACTGGACCGTAGAACGCCGCCTGGAACAGCGGGTTGTCGACGGGTCGCGCGAAGGCCTCGAAGCAGAACTGGACGAAGCCCTGCAAAAGGGGACGGCCGCGCTGGACATCGTGAACGGCTCATTGATGGCCGGCATGAAAACGGTCGGCGAGCTGTTTGGTTCCGGACGCATGCAGCTGCCGTTCGTCCTCCAGTCGGCAGAGGTGATGAAGAGCGCGGTCGCGTACCTGGAACCGCACATGTCGAAAACTGGTGACCGCGGCAGGGGCAAGGTCGTGCTGGCGACCGTGAAGGGCGACGTGCACGACATAGGCAAGAACCTCGTCGACATAATCCTGACCAACAACGGCTACGAGGTCCACAATCTCGGGACCAAGGTGGCGATCTCCGAAATGGTGTCCAAGGCCGAAGAAGTCGGGGCCGACGTGATCGGGATGTCCGGCCTTCTCGTCAAGTCGACCCTGATAATGCGGGACAACCTGCTCGAGCTCAACGAGCGGGGCCTAGACCGTTACCCGGTCATCCTCGGAGGGGCAGCCCTCACGCGCTCGTACGTGGAAAAGGACCTTCGCGCTCAGTACAAGGGGCGGCTGTTTTACGGGAAGGACGCCTTCGAGGGGCTGCGGACAATGGACAAGCTGATGGAGTTTTCTCGCAACAACGAGGACGACCCCGACTTCGGCCGCGCCCTCGGTGGCCGCCCAGGCGTGCCGCCGCGACGGCAACCCCGTGCGGCTCCGCTAGAGGCGAGCGAGCGCCCGCCCAGGGCACCTTCGGTCGAAGTTGGCAACGCCGTCCCGGTACCGCCGTTTATCGGTTCCCGGGTCGAACGAGGGATACCGCTCAACGAGATCGCCAAGTACCTGAACGAGACTTCGCTCTTCCGCAACCAATGGGGCTACCGCCCGCTCAAGGGCGAGACCGACGCCCAGTTCAAGGTGCGTGTACGAGGGGTGCTCCGCCAGCAGTTGGAGCTGGCGCGGCAGTCAGACGTGCTCCGCCCGGCGGTTGCGTACGGCTACTTCCCGGCGGGCTCGGACGGCGACGATCTGGTTATTTGGGAGGACGAACAGCGCACTACCGAGCTCACGCGGTTCAATTTCCCCCGCCAGGACGAAAGCCCGTGGCTGTGCATTTCCGATTTCTTCAAGCCGGTTTCTTCCGGTGAGCCCGACTATGCCGCCTTCCATGTCGTGACTATGGGACCTGCAGCTTCGGAGCAAACGGCCAAGCTTTTTGCCGAGGACCGCTATACCGATTACCTGCACCTGCACGGCCTTTCCGTCGAGATGACCGAGGCTCTAGCTGAGTACTGGCACCACCGCATCCGCGAGGAGTGGGGCTTTGCCGGGGAGGACGGGCCGAACTTGCACGGGCTGTTCCGCCAGCAGTACCGCGGAGGGCGTTATTCGTGGGGCTACCCGGCGTGCCCCGACCTCGAGGACAACGCCCGCTGTGCGTGGCTTGTTGGCGCCGAGCGGACCGGAGTCGAGTGCTCGGAGGAAACCTCCTGGCAGTTCCATCCCGAGCAGACAACCGCCGCCATTATTTGCCACCACCCTCAGGCCAAGTACTTCATTGTCCGCCGCACAGTCGGGAGCACTACCCCGGCGTCGTGACCGGGAGCGCGCTCTGGAGGTCCTTGAAGCCCTGGGTGGACCAGCCCTGCCCGTCGGGGCCAATAACTAACGCCTCGTAACCGACCAGACGTTCCAACCAGGCTGGTGCGGCGCGGCCCATTGCAAACGCAGCCGTGGCGTAAGCATCCGCACTTATCAGCTCCGGCCCCACGACCGTGACTGCGATCAGCTCGGTTGCCGGCTCCCGACTGAACGGGTTGATCACGTGCAGGCCCCGCTCGTAGGTGCCAGAGGTGGCAACAGCCCCGCCCATGACCGACAACGCGGCGCAGTACGCATCGCGTTGAAGCGGGTGTCGGACACCTACATGCCAGGGCCGGCCCTTTCCCGGGGCGCCGCTCAGGCGGACGTCTCCCCCACCGTCGATCGCATGGTCCGGCAAACCGGCTTGCTGGAGAAGCTCGGAGGCGTGCTCGACAGACCAGCCCTTGACAAGTCCGCTCGGGTCAAAATGGCCGCTCGCCCAGGCATCGAAAAAGCCACCCGTTGCCCCGTTGAACTTGTAGCAGAGCGCGACCACTTTTTTCAGTTCCTCGCAGCACTCGTCAATTGGCAGTTCGCTCCGGTCAAAACGGTTCACTTCGCTGTTCGGTTTGTACGTGCTGAAGGTGTCGTCGACCCAGTGCAACCACCGGGTCGCGGAGGCCAAGGCTGCGTCGACCTGCACCTGCGGCGCCGGGGTACGCACGTCGAATGTCACGACGGTGCCCATGACTTCTTCGTGTCGGACAACGCCGGTGGCCCGGGGACCGCCCAGTGGCGGGGTCATTGGCTGGCTTTATCGAGGGCAGACTGGAGCGACTGGGCGAAGGCGTCGCTCGTGTACGTTGCCCCCGAAACGACGTCGAAGTTGAGGCCCTGAGCAGCCACAGCCTCCCGCACCAGGATCGGGACCGCCGCCGAGTTCACCGTTTGGGAGTACGGGGAGAAGGCGTCGTCCTGGGGCACCGAGACGGTGACGATCCGGCTGCCGTCCACGGTCACAGCCACCTCGATGTCGCCGTAACGGTAGGAGACATCCTGGCCCGTGTAGGTCCGGTCCGAGCTCGAAGAAGCCGCCGTCGGTACCGTCGTGCCTGTGTTGGTGCTCGGGCCGATGGTGGTATTGGTGCCGGTGTTGGTGCTCGGGCCGATGGTGGTATTGGTGCCGGGGCTGGTACTGCTCGTCCCGGCACCCGCGTCGACCTTGTCGACCTTTACAGCTCCTTCTGAGCGGTAGCCGAGCAGGAGAACGAGGCCAACCACCGTCCCGGCTGTGGCGATCACGGCGCGACGCATAACACTCCCGTTCTACCTACAGCTCGAACAGTTCGGTGTGGACGTGGCGCCGCGGGACGCGCAAGGCGCGAAGGCTTGAGTTGACCGTCGCTGTGAAACCTGGAGGACCGCAGACGTAAACGTCACGCTGGACGACGTCTCGCACGAGCCGCTGAAGATGATTGGGGGTCAGGTACTCGGGGTGCTCGTCCCGCGGACCTATTAGGTAGTGGACCTTCGCACCGCGCCTCTGCGCTATTTCGTCGAGCTCGGCCCGCAGCCCGAGCTCATCGGAGTTGCTCGCCCGGTACAACAGGGTCACGTCACCCGAGGCCGTGGCCGCCTCCTCGAACATGGCCCGTAGCGGCGTTATGCCTACGCCGGCACCGATCATCAGGAGCTTGCGACCCCTCCGCCAGCGCGTCGTGAAGTTGCCGAACGGGCCCTCCAGCAAGACCTTGGTGCCGGGCCGCAGCGTCGCCAAGCCCGAGCTGTGGTCGCCCAGCGCTTTGACCGTCATACGGAACCATCGGCCGTTGGGAGCGGCCGACAGGCTGAAGGGGTGAGCCTGCCACCAGCCGTCACGGGTCAGGAACCGCCAAAGGAAGAACTGGCCGGCATCCGCACCAAGCTTGCCCAGCTCTCTGCCCGAGACGTACACCGACGTGAGGCCCGGGCCCTCGCTCGCCGTCCCGACGACGACGAAACGATGGCGCGCCATGTGGAGCAGGGGCGTGACGACGCGGTACAAGATCAGGAGCGCAGCAACGGTCCCGTACATGGCGCCCCAGATGACCCTGTTGAGCGGGTGCGTCGCAAAGTCTGCACCGGTGTTGAACTGGTGGGCAAAGGAAAGTGCGAGGGCGATGTACGTGTAGAGGTGTACGAAGTACCAGGTGTGATAGTTCACGCGCTTGCGTACCGCCCGGGCCGACAAAACCCCCACCAACACGAGCAAACCGAGCCCTACGGTCGCTGCCAGCATGTCCGGGTAGGAGAGCACAACGGACTTCGTCTCGCGCAACAAGCCGTCATGGGTGGTGACGGCGTACCCCCAGATGATCAGCAACGCGTGGGCCACTAACAGGCAAATCGAGTACTCCCCGTTGCGTCGGTGCCACACCGCCAAGCGGTCCATGCCGATCATCCGGTCGAGCCACGGGACCCGGCCCATGAGCAGCACCTCGATGACGACCAGATAGGTCCCCAGGAGACCGGTGACCCGGCCGGCGGCACTCAGCCAGGGGCCGGGGCCATAAACGCTGGCCGGGCTGGTGTCGTGCCACCACATGTACATCACGCCGAGGGCTCCCAGGGCGACGGCGGCGGCCACTACACCTTCACGGGTTGGTTGGCTCAGTCCGTACAAGTAACGTTGCCGGCGGGCTGCGTCCGCGGGAGCCCGAGTGGGCACCGTGCTGGTCACTCGACCCATGTTCTCGTCATTTGCTGAGCAGAACCTGAGCCGGCGCTCCGAAGTCGCTCAGAACTCCGGCGAGACCAGCGGACCGGCCCAGCCCGCCGGACCGGCCAAGCGACCGTCAGGCCTCGACAACTGTGAGGGCGTGATCGGCCAGGTTGAGGGGCCGAGGCCCCCGCATGGTCGCCACCACTATATCCTCGATACGCACCCCATAGCGGTCCGGTACATAAATGCCCGGTTCGACCGAGAACGCATTGCCGGCGGTGAGTGGCGTCGAGTTGCCGGCGACCATATAGGGATCTTCATGCTCCTCGAGGCCGATGCCATGGCCGGTCCGGTGCACGAAGTACTCGCCGAAACCCGCTTCGTCGATGACCCGGCGCGCAGCACCGTCGACACCACTGCAGAGCTCGCCGACCTGAGCCGCGATCACCCCGGCGGCTTGGGCCTTGGCAACGACTCCGTAGATTTTCGCCAGCTCCCGCGAGGGTTCGCCGGTAAAAACGGTCCGAGTGATATCCGAGCAATAGCCGTCGAGCGTCCCGCCGAAATCGCACACGACGGGTTCCCGCGGCTGGATGACACGCTCGGTGGGTTCGTGGTGCGGGCTCGCTGAATTGGGCCCTGACCCTACGATTGCAAAGTTGACCTTCTCGTTGCCCTCCTCGAGAAGGCGCCTCGATAATTCCGCCGAGACCTCGCGTTCGGTGCGCTGAACGAGCGCGATCTCGCCGCCGAGCAGAGCGGCTGCGACCCGGTCCGCCGCTGTGGCGGCCTTGGCCAGCGCTTCGACCTCGGCCGCGTCCTTGATCGCCCTCAGGGGCGCCGTTACGGTCGAAGCTGTTCTCCAGGTGGCGTCGAGCAGTGCCCGCTCGAGCTGCAACAGGAACGTTGCCCAAGCCCGGTCGCTGATCGCCAGGGCCGGCGCCTTCCCCGTGCATCGGCGCACGAGCGAGACCACGATCTCGACCGGGTCCTCCATCTCGCCCCATGGGCGAATGGAGAAGACCTCCGGGACCGGCGTCACGCGCGGCGCCTCGAGCGCCGGCACGACCAAAGTCGCCTGCTCGCTGCTGCCGGCGGCTGGGACCACCAGCATCGTCAGCCGTTCGAGCGGCATGGCGACGTACCCGCTGAGCCAAGGCAGGTCAGCACCCAGTGACAGCAGGAGAGCATCGACGCCCGTAATGGACATGGCCTCATGGGCCCGCGCCAGCCGTGCCGCAAAGGGTGCCGCGCTCAAGCCGCACCTCCGGAAGCGTTGGCGACCGGTCCTGCGCTTGCGCCTGCACTGGCGCCAGATGCCGCAGCGACGCCGACAGGCGCTCCGGCGTCTTCGGCTGCTTGCCGGGCGTGGTAGCTCGACCTGGTGAGCGGCGAGGCGACCACGTGCGAGATGCCAAGGGCGCGGCCCGCCTCTGCGAGCAGGGCGAAGTCCTCCGGCGACCACCAGCGCGCCACCGGAAGGTGGCTGGCAGACGGGCGCAGGTACTGGCCGATCGTGACAATCTGCACTCCGATCGCCTGCAGGTCGGCAAGCACACCGATGACCTCTGCCTCGGTCTCGCCTAACCCAACCATCAGCCCTGACTTGGTTGTAAGACCCGCTTCGCGAGCACGGGAAAGGACCGCCAGGGTACGCGCGTACGACGCGGACGGTCGCACCGCTCGCTGTAGGCGCGGCACCGTTTCGACGTTGTGGTTGAGCACGTCTGGGTGCTTGTCGAAGATGCGGCCCAGCGCCGCCGGGTCTCCTTTGCAGTCTGAGATCAGGACCTCGACCGCGGTTCCCGGACAACGCCGGCGGAGCGCTTCGATGGTCGCCGCGAAAGCCGATGCGCCACCATCTTCGAGGTCGTCGCGTGCGACGCAGGTTACGACCGCGTGAGCGAGGCCGAGGCGAGCTACGGCCTCGGCCACGCGTTCGGGCTCCTCTGGGTCGAGGGGAAGCGGCTTGGCAGTATTCACCTGGCAAAAGCCGCACGCACGCGTGCAGCGGTCGCCATTTATCATGAATGTCGCGGTGCCGTCAGCCCAACATTCGAAGATGTTCGGGCAACCCGCCTCCTCGCAGACGGTCACGAGCCCGAGGCCGCGCACGGTCTTGCGGAGCGACCGGAACTCCGTACCCATGTTGGCGTTCGCCCGTAACCACGCGGGCTTGCGAGCACCGAGCGCAAGGCCGGCGGCCGGGTCAACGCCCGCCTGGGCGAGCCGGCCGAGCAGGCGTACCGGTTGGGCCGAGCCAGCAGGTTGGGCCGGCGCAGAAGGTTGGGCCGGCGCAGCCGGCGCCGGAGCGTCCGCCAGCGGAGGCGCCGTGGGCGCCGCCGTAGCAACCGGGCCAGTCCCCGGCCACGCCGCGTCCTGGCGTTCAACCGGCCTTCCCTTTCCCCAGCGCTGTGCCGCTACTGCAAAGATGGCCTCGACGACCTGGGCAATACCCACCGTCAGACCTTCGGCCTGGAGTGAAGTGACGTCCTTGTCCGAGATCCCGCAGGGCACGATGTGGTCGAACATGGCCAGGTCGGTGCTGACGTTGAGAGCGAAACCGTGCATGGTGCGCCGGCGGCTGTGGCGGGCACCAATGGCGCAAATCTTGCGAGGCCGCGGCCCGTTTAGGCCGGCCCACACGCCCGGGTAGCCTTCCAGCCGCCCGGCATCGTCGAGACCGAGGCTCGCCAAGGTCTCGATGACCAGCTGTTCGACCTCGTGGATGTAGCGCGGAGTTGCCGAATGCCCGCTGGGCACGGACAGGACGGGGTAGCCGACCACTTGGCCGGGGCCGTGGTAGGTGATGTCGCCGCCCCGGTCAACCCAGAGCAGCTCCGCACCCACACTTGAAGGATCGACCAGCATGTGCTCGGTCCTCGCGCGGATGCCCGCCGTGTAGACGTGCGGGTGCTCGAGCAGTAGGAGCCAGTCGTCAGCCGGCTCGCCGGCCGCCCAAAGAGCACGTTGAAGGGCGTGAGCGTCGCGGTACGCAACCCGTGTGCCGAGCCAGCGCAGGCGCAGCGTGCGGCCGCGCGCAAGCAGCTCACCGGGCGCAGCGGCGCTCATCGTGCTTCCGGTGCCAGGCAGCTCGCCGGGCGCAGCAGGCGGGATCGTG
>Ga0182024_10021954_pt1 | contig 11546 bp, 5 predicted proteins | sample P32metaG_FD_120480 | JGI IMG/M metagenome (GOLD analysis project Ga0182024, IMG submission 120480) | Permafrost microbial communities from Stordalen Mire, Sweden - P3-2 metaG (Illumina Assembly) | ecosystem: Environmental > Terrestrial > Soil > Wetlands > Permafrost | place: Sweden: Stordalen... | reverse complement strand
GTCAATTGGCAGCAGGAGGGATAAACATATTCTTTACAGACATTAATGTAACTGTGACAGACAATATTGGTTGTTTCTTTGCCTCTGGTGCTAATTTCTCGGTCAATTATGCTTCCATGACCACCAAAATCATAATACAACTCACTGTTGACCCAGCCAACATACTTACTTGGTTGATGGAAGGAAATGCTCCAACTGGACCATTCGAAAATGATGCCATGAACATGGCATTGTGTGCAGAAGGTTTCGCAAAAGACATTAACCCAGCTCTTGGTCAATGGACAGTGGAACTAGCAAATCTAACCATCGCATTCAGTCACGTTATAACAGATACATTACCACAAATGTTTGAATTTGCTACTTGGTTCATATCAGAGAATTTCTTTCTAGATATTACTTCTGTATTTTTCAATCTAGATGCACTGTCTATTGCCTCTGGAAATGTAGTTAGACAGATGGACCACAATGGAATGAACACAACCGCGTGCCCATTGACCAACCCTACTACCGGACAGAACGACCCAATCGTGACAGAACTAGAATTATTCTGCTGTAGTGGAGCTCTTATAGATGCTAGTATGAGATTAATCAATGCAGTAGTGTCCTATTTCACTCTTTCTCTCATAGACCTTATCGATGGAATTCCAGTACAAACCGTTTTTGGCGCTGGTGGAGATGGAGACCTTACATTAAAAGTAATTCCACGAACAAAGGATACACTTGATGCATTAGCATGTATATTACCTAGCTTCTTTGACTTTGTACCCGGTGGTTCCGCGTGTCCTGGTGAACCTATCGGCCAGATATCTATTGTGGTGTATGTATTTTTTGCTTCTTTGCTAGAATTGATACTCAGTATTCCACAAGCCATCGCATTGATTTTAAATATCCTAGTTCTAGCAATAACTGGTCACCATTTCCAAACTTCTGACATTTGTAATTACTTAATCCTCTTTTACAACATGACGATAGGAGCATTCGCAAGCGTGGTTTTGCATTTTTGTCAAACAATCTCTTGTTTCATAGCTAGTGATGGAGTGTTCGACCAGATTGGAGCCTCTGTTGATGAAATATTTGGACCTGGTGGAACTCTCGTTGGTCTCCTGTGTGCGAGTATTACCTCAATCTTCCAGGCTATACAAATTACCATTGGATTGTTCACCAATGCCAGCGGGTTTGCCAATGCAATATACAATTTAATAGCAACCGACATTTCCAATTTCTTCAACATGGCGATTGGTTCAATCCAAGCCGAAATCAACGTAATAACGGGAGACGTTGATGCTCTCTTTAATTGCATTACCAATCTAGGAGGATTCTTAAACATGTTCTTTAGTGAATTTGCTTTGTGTATAAGCAGTTGCTTTGAAATTCCTGCCTGTAACCAATGTAATTTCAATACTCCAACCTGCAATTTAAGGAGATCGGCACCTGAACGTGAACTTGCACCCGAGATTACCAATATACTGTCATACTCATTAGCTTCTCCGCAGTCTCCATGTTACGCTCAGATACAAAGTGCGAACAATCCTTCCTACACATCTGATTTAAGAAGATTGTTCAAAGTGGACGCTCGGAATTGTATACAATCTGTCCTACTAGCAAAGACAATAGACAGGACGTTGCTCAGACTGAATAATACATTACCTACCATCGTAGACCCCATGACATTTTACGATTCGGAAACGAGATTACAAACTATCAGGAACCTGACTCATGGATTACGTGTAATGTTTGATTTCTCTAGTGAATTCATAATGGAGACCATGGATTACAATGGGAATATAGTACCAAACCAGAGTGTGTACTTTGGTACATCGTGGGACTCGTATGCAGCAACCCATCACGTACAAGACGCCCTAAGTATCAGATTGGGAGAATTCAATGAAATATTCTTGTATGGATTCAAGAACCAAGAAGAAGGAAAACAAGGTGGACTATTGATTACCATCTGGAATGTATTGTATTCATTTTGGAAGATGTTTATAAACATATGGAAAGTGCCAGGCAACCTATTCTCTCAGGCAAAACGAGGAATGGAGTATTATCCACGGGCAAAAGATGTTTCATACAAACTGGCAATTAATATCACGAGGAGCTCTGGGTACAAGGTGCTAACAGAGACATTCGCATCCAAGACAGAATACGGCTTTGGTCTTTTCAAAGACTGGTTTGTTAACAAGAGTCACACTACAGACCAAAGGTTACTATCAAATAGACGTGCATTTTGGTCTGCATACACAAAGATTAAGAACAGAATAGATTACAACAGGGACATGTATGGAATGAAAACGGATGAAGAAAAAAATATAACCATCAAGGATAAAAGAATGGGACTATTTATACCTACTCCATCGTACATATATGATGTTCGATCGCAACGTAATGGTTCCATGGTAGAATCCATGAATTCTCACGTTGTACGGATGAACACCTACCAGCAGAGAGATTTCCCTTTACCATGCATAGATGGAGTGTGTCTTAATTGTACGTTGCTCGACTTGGTACTTAATAGATTCGTGGATGCTCTGTTCATGTGCCTGAACGATAGTCAGAGATTCATCGACCCTTCTCCATATTTTGCTCAGAATGGAAATGCTATACAGAAACCACCAAACACGATATTCGTCCTTCCAAACTTGGGAAATATCACGCAGATTCAAGACGGCCCTACGAACACAAACGACCTCGCAATTCAGTTTCTTACCTGGATAACTTTTTCAAAAGTAGATTGGTTCTACATTGGAGATTACCTCGCTTACTTCTTCCAAAACAACAATGCCAGCGATGTGAACAGCTGGGAATTCTGGGTAGTCTTCTTGGTAGAGTGTAATATCACGAGCATGACGAGATGCGAATTAAACCCACCAGGCCTAGGTTTTTGGAAAGGATTAGGTTACAGCATTGCCGTTTACCTCATCATCTTGACGGTGTTTGGTTTAGTATTACCAGCTGCAGCTAGTAATGTAGCAACTTATGGATTGTTAATCATTCCATTTGGTACTATAATAGCCGGATACTTGATGAGTCCATGGTGTTTGATACCGAAGCCTCCGCTGGGACTTCCATTGCTACCTAATTGCCTGGCTGATGATATATTTGAAGGACTGTGGAGTATCAATGGAAATTGTATAAATTGGGAGACTTCGTTACCAGGTCTAACTACACCTATATGTCCTACATCAGCCGAGGATTTCAAGAGAACATTTAATGATTGGAAACAACCACCATTTTTATTTACCGATGGAATAAGGAATATATTTTTCCTCATAGAATGGCAAGCACCATCGGTTAATAACTTTTTGAGAACGACAGACATTATACTGTTTAGCTGGATAAGGGAAATCAATTATCTCAACCAGTACTTGCAATTCGATTTTGGTCCTGCTGGAATAACACCGCAGTGGATATCATTCTTCTACATCACATTACCTTCTGTAATAGTTCCATTGTTCCTAGGTTTTATCATCGTATTGGCATTATTTTTCATCGTCTACCCTATACTATTGTTTTTGGCTGGACTATTGGGGGTAATTGCCGCTGCGGTATTGTTGTTGGTGGCATTGATAGTGGGAGTGTTTGGGACAGCTACCAACACTCTTAGTTTCTACAGGGATGTTAGTAATTTCGATTTTATATATGTTAAGAGGGGAGAAAAGTCTGATGAGTAAATATTTTAATAAAGAAAATATCTATTACGGTTCTGTCTTTTAAAAATGATTATAAAGACACTCACAAGTATTTTGCTAATTTCCAAAACCATAGGGGCATTTTGGTGACGCTTCTGTGTTTAATACATAATCGATCATATGCTGCTTCACTTGCGATTCCAAGTCGTCGATAAGGTGGCTCCTGATATTCTTCCGTGAGAGCAACATCAGTGTGTTGTGGGCCATGTCCCACATCTCTACTTCATTGTAAAGTTTGGCGATTGTGAATAGATTTGAATAAATGTCGGGTTCATGTGATACTAGTGCATTTAGCACTGTTAACTTGTCGAATCTCTCTGTTGGTGAATCGTACAATTTAGAAAGTCCGAATAATGCTCTGCGACATGCCCATTTGTGGTCAGAAATGGTGAAACCTCTTGTTTTTCGGTCCTTATTTTGTGATACTTGTAAAAGATAATGTATCGACTTTTCTTTGGCAGTGGACCTAAATGAATGGTCGCTACTTACAGTTTCTTGCATCTCCATAAAACACCACCCCAGACCCAATAGGCAGAATATGTCATCTTTTTCCTTATCCCTTGCTTTTTCAAACGAAAATATAGCATCACCATAGTTGCACCTTAGTAGATAAACAAAGCCCTTCTGTATGAGAGCTTTAATATCGATGGTGATGTGCTGTAGGACGATATCTGCTCGTTCCATGAAATACCTCAGTGATTCTTGCAACTGTTCGTCCTTGATGACTCTTTTAGGTTTAGACAGCAACGTGTAATCTTGAATGTATCTCTGCTCTATTATCTTGAACAATTCAAAATCTGGCCCAACCATCTTTGGTGAATCGACACTTTTGTCGCCATTATCTTGGAAACTTACATGCAACATATTTCGAATGTACAAACAACAGAAAAGCAACTATGCGTTATCGTAGATATATTTTATTTGGGTATATTTATACAAGATTAAATACATAATCTCAGCCCACTACTTATTACTCAGTTGACCCAGTAACTTTTCTGGAGAATTGTGTGATGCAAAACACTGTTCGACGTAGTGCTTGGTGCTCGCTTGTATTCTCATATACTCCTTGGTAGTGAATATCCATGTCAAGTTGTATTTTTTAATTACTTCTTCTATCAACAACCTCACCATCTTGTTCATATACATGTAATTCTCCAGAGCATACACGAATGTGTTGGATATATTTTGCATTCTGAACATGTGGCAATTGCTCAATAGTACATCGATGAGAAAGTAATTGGCATCAGATATAGAGATATCCAGTAATCGAAAAACCAAGTTGTAGTCATTCATAATCTTTGGCCACCTCTGTGACCAATATATATTCATTAATTGAACACGAGTATTTGTATCTAGCTCCCATTTGTATATTTCCTCCAATCTTATGGTAGGAGTATCTAGCAATAATTGACACAGACGAACAAGACAGTGAATGTAAAGAGAGCAAGTTCCTGGCTCATCTGTAATCTTTAATACTGTCAAAGTAGCCTTCAACCCAACAGGTACGATGGAATTACAACATATCTTCCTCATGCAGAGAGTTTTCAAGCTGACAACGCTGTTTGTGTAGCCGTTGTGATTCTTTTTGATATCAACACAAAAAAAAATAGTCTTACCGGATAAAGGTTTATCTCTGATACTACATCAGGCCAATATATTCTAGTACCATTTACAGCATAAACAGGCACGAGTTGGAATATCTCCAATATGCGAGAATAATACCTTGTAGCACATACAATGCCATTCAGTAACAATGTATTCCTGAGTTCCATCGTATTAGTGTCCATACATGGTATATTGTGTCCAACTATGTCTTGGTTGGTAGGGAAAGCTTTCTTGCACATGTTGCATTGATTGTTTTCGATATGTAATATGGTATCTCGGATTGTCAACTGGTGTAATTTAGGTTCTTTTACATCGTCGTGAATTGGCATCTTGCAAGTGCTTGTGTGAACTTGTAATTGGCTGTCCAGAATACCAATGCCACATATTTTACAACTAGTCCAGATTTCGGAATGAGGTATAATAGCTGGCATATCTGTGGCTTCGTCTCTCTCTTTGGGCTTGCGTTCAATGTCTGGATGGTATTTTTTGATAATCCGCTTGAATTTCCTGATGGCCTTTTTAGAATTTGCATCATCGTATTTCCTTGGTATGTTGGTATGTCCTTCAAATTTATACGCATTTTCCGGTATTATGGTGCGTGGAGCGTCTTTTACATTTCGTAATGATATATCTGGTAGTATGACCATGGGTTCTGGGTCATCGAATTCAATGGGAATGTCATCAAATTCGATTGGTATAATATCAGTATCAGAATCCACATTTATTGGAGTAGGAGTAATCCTCTTGGGTTCACGGTAGAATGTATCTAGGCAGTCATTTACGTGTTTTTCCAATATCGTGGGGGCAAATTTCTTCTTACATATGATGCATTCAATTCGTTCGATTTCTGGCGTTGATGTATCGAGTTGTCGGAAGCGAATACCATTGCATTCGTTTCGATGAGATTCTATCAAGAGAAAACTCCACATCTTTGTACATTTTTCACACTTGACAAAGTAATCGCGCATGCTGGCTCTGGTTTTTGTTTGTAGGTTTTTTTGACGGCAAAAAGAAGCGTGAATGGCCAACTCTCCTTTGCTCTTTCTCAATCCACACATTACACAGGTAGTGATTTCTTCGTATTTCTCTTGTTCCATCAGGTCTTTTGGTCTCCATTGTGGCGTCTCTTTTTTCTTTGGAATGATAAATCTATCGCGATTAGGAGTCTTGTTAATTAAAGGTCTTGGAACGCTACTGGTATTTTTCCTAGTCGCTATTATATTCCCGCAGTCTAGACTGTGCTCATAAAACGAACTTATAGGCACCAGGACATTGCACCAAGGGCACATATTGCAGTATTCTCCCATCTTTTAAAATGAAAAAAAAAACACGAGTTATTACAGATGTATAGTATTTCAAAAACAGACATAAAATAGACATCTAACTAATTTTTGGTCATCTTTTTTTTCGAACGGCATTGTATTTATTCAACGCAAGACACAATGTACATACTAAGCATCGCACCACATCGACCTAGTGAGCGAAAAAAACACGATGCAAATAAAGGATTTTATTTTTCGGTCGTATTAGAAATCTTTGTTGATATCAATTGTTTTCTCAGCTTCTCCACTTGCGATGGTGTTTTGATTACATGTTTCTCATAATAATTATACGCTAGTATGTCAATCGGTTGACCTACTCCAGCCTTTGCTATGCTATGGATTACACCTTTAGAGTCTAGGTATTCCTCTAGGATTAGTTTCTTCTCTTTTGCTTTTTCAATGTGGCTTGCCATAGAATTATCAGAAATTTCCAATAGATGTAATTTCTCAATCCTGCCAGTCAAGTCCTTGGCTTGATTTCTTAACTCTGCTACATTGAAACTTATTACTGCCAGCACATTGATGGTTATTTCTATCGCTTGTTCTTCCTTTATCAACTCATTTAAGAGTTTTGTATCTTCGAGGGTCCTAGTGTTTTCTATTTCGATCTCTCGCTTCGTCTTATTTTTTAGGATGGGAAGCACTTCTTGTTCTTTCTGGTAAAAATCTTTCACGTTCTGTGGTGCCAGTTGGTTAAAGTAGGTTGTGCTTTTTTTCTGAATTACATCCAAAAACATATTTCTCAGATATGCTAGTGTTGTCGTAATCCTACCGGATTCTACTAGAAACGCTTCTGAGAAAGTAGTGATGGATAGTAAATTCTATCACCCTTTATGGTCCTACTAGCAACTGTTGTTATGGCACCTTTTTCATGACCGCTGAATTCAAAGGAGTACCCATTATACATATGCTGTACTTTGATTGAATAAGTTTGCTTCCTTATGGTAGTTATTCCTTCTACACCCAACGTTTGAACCGTCGTTGCTTGTTCGATATTCGTTCCTCCTGCAATTTCTTTTGCCTTAATAACATCGCAATGTTTCAAAAAGGTTGCATCTGCGGCTTTTAAGTATTTTGAGTCTTGTATGGCTTTTATTCCTACTTGTGTTTCTGCAGTTGTTAGTCCTTTCGAAATTGCGGAATCTTGTTTAACGATGATAGCCATTATTTCGCGCACTTGTTCTATGCCTATGGACAACTGGTTCGTGTTGTCAAGTAGAATACCAAACAATTTTTGGTACTGTGGTAGGTCTTCTACTTTTACCGTTTTGTTATGGATATCTCGTATCAGTCTCTTTAATATGTAATGGGACAGTACATGGTCAACACTGAAATCATAGATTGGCTTATTTGCACGTTGTGTAGTCGATGCATTCAATCTTTCTGCCACGCGAATGGTAACACTTTCTACGTATTCTGTAATCTCGCGTTGGGTCAAAGGTCCAATGTCTTTTTTTTTAATGTAATTGTACAATCCTTTAGAGAATCTATCTATTATGATGATGAGCCACTTGTTGATTTTTACATCGTCAAAGTTTGAAACGTATTCTCCAATGGATTTCTCCCTCATTTTCTCTAGTAATTTCTTCTTCTTTGTGCTCAATGTTTGCATCAATACCATGGTACATAGGTAATCGCACATTAACCAACTAATTTGAGGAACGTGATTTTGTGGTGGACCTAATCTTTCGCTTACCAAGCTTAACTCTTTTTTCGACATTGTCGTTGGATAATAACCAGAAAATATGTCAACAATTCGCTCAAGAAGCGATTCTCCATCTTTACTATGCATTACGTATCTTTCAAACGATGGTCCATAGGAGATAGCAACAAATTGAGTGGATTCCATCTTTAAACCTTTGACATTTACTTGGTTTTCTGATGTTGCCGTATTCAATCTTTTAAAGTACATGTACGTTAGTGCGATGACCCAATTCTTATGGAATTTCTTCAACTTCTCTGTTATTTTTCCGCTTTCCAACAACGAATAATTATCTACCACCATGGCAAGGTCACACATAATCCTTCCTTGTGTAATATTTTCTTCTGTGATGTCATAGTAATTCATGCCAAGTAGTGATTCCCTTTCCCCGAGTTTTTGTGACATTAGCTCTGCACCACCTTTGACAAGGTAATTATTCGCAATGTTTGGGTCGTTCATAGGATTAAATGTATAAAAATATTTGTGCACTTTTCCAACCATCAATTTACATGTGAAATAGAGAGTGTATTCAATGTTCTCTTTGGGTTTCTCTTCATGGTCCTTGTCCTGGTCGAAAAGCGATGAAAGATAACCTATGGTGTCTTCGAATATTAATTTCATAGTTGGTCCCATGTAGCTGTCAATGTACAAAGAAGGCAATGCTGCGACAACCTCTTCTTCTGTCGATTTTTGTATGGAATCTTGAATATGTTTTATTCCATTTTTTTTTTGTTCTGGTTCGTCTGCAAGCGGACGTGTACGTGTTCCATAATGTTGTGCAATTGCAAGAGCCCAAATAGGTACGTTAAATCGTGATACATAAGGTTCATCTCTATCTATATTATGAAGCCACGGACCAAGTACTTTGGTCACGAAAGTGTCTATGATTTGGTAAAGAACACGGTCGGTTCGTTTTTGGTACAGTGAATACAATACCGTAGATAGGTATCTTGCTACATAATCTGCAAGTAACACCATCCATTGGTCAGAGTATACCGTAGCCTCTCGTTTTGTATCTCTCAACAATTTAGCTGCGTTGAGGTTTAATTCTTCGATTTTAAAGTTTTTGAAGTCGCTATACTTTTCGATTAACCACACGTTGAAATAAATCAAATCTTCCAACAAGGCCTGCATTAGTGGATTCCTTGTACCTTGTGGTTGTGTTCTGATTTGATCGAAATTCGCATAGTATGCTTTGGTATGCAAAATAAAGCTTTGGTCGGCTTCAATTGGGGCATATCTATTGGTAAATTTGGATTTGTATCTGCCTTCCTGAACACCAGAAGTCTTGAATCTATTTCCAATGTCGTATTTTCCAGTAGGGTTTCCAAACGTTTGTTTAATAATCATTGCAGGATATGGATTGTATATCATAATAAGGCTATCTCGTATACGATAAAAATCTCTCACTGTATGGATTTTGTATTCATCCATCGTGGTAATTATGTAAGCCTCTACGGTCCTTACTGGATGCTTGTTCATTTTGTCTCCGTACGATACTTGAACATCAATCCTGGGGTAACCTGGTGGTGGACCGGTATTATCTGCACCCATTATCACAGCGGAGACCTTTTCCAATGCCAGTATCCTTACAATATCGTTCAGGATTTTTTGTTTTTCGCTTGGTGTAAATGTCATATACTCTTCGTCATCGTGAAAGAATTCAGCCAGTTTTCCAGGTAGTGCGAGTTCAGGATTTTGGTCCTGGCGTTTTTGTGTCATTTTTCCGCCTTGGTAATCAATGTGTGCTACCAAGTCATCTATTGTGCGCATGTGCAAAGTAGCCAAGCGACTCTCTAATTCAGCAAGGTGATAGTGGTAAGTTTCTAATATGATTCCAATCGTTTCTTGCTTTTGTTGAGGGGTAAAAGATTCGTAAACTGGACCTGTTGGTAATGGAATTATTCCCCTTTCTGGATGCAATACCCTTTTAGTCCATTCATCCAGCTTTATTTCTGCTATTCTGGGACTTGGTGGTAAAGTTTCCTCCTCCGAAAATGAATAATTTCCAATAGTGTCGTCGGGTGAGAAATCTACTACAGAAACATATAATTCTGACTTATTACCATTGGACGCTTCTTCCACATAATCAGCAATACTAGCAAGTAATACATCACCATAGAGTTTAACACCAACGGTGATAGTACCAAATGCATCGAGATAACTGTTTACCAATTGAGCGCCCTCCTTACGTCCAATATAAAAACCTGCCTTATTTAGTGCCTCATCACCTGTCATCTTTATGTAATAAACACACAAGTCGTTCCACGCTTGTCCTTCGCTTCTTCCCTGACGTAGGGTATCTATTTCTCGTCTGTCGAATTCCATATAAACAGGTATTCCCAGTCTGATTATCGTCACCATCATACCTTCTAAAGTCTGGTATTGGAATTCGTTTACTATTGCGTCAGGGAATAGGATTTCCGCCGTCCCAACCTTGCCAAATACTTCTTCTCCTGGTTTTCCAACATAATTGTAGTATGCTTTTGGAACCCCAAGGAATTCGGTCACTGGTATTGTAACAGTAAGACTTCGAGAGCCATATAATAATTGAAGTGCGTAGACACTAGAATACGAGTCAGAAGACACTGCATCCAAAGAAAGTCCTTTTGTTTCTAGTCTAGTAGCTATGTCATCACAATTAGAGTATACAGGAATCGATTGGCCTTGGGTTAATCTCTGCTGTTGTAGTCTAAGTGCTTGTAATTGGATTTTTGAACGTCCTAGCCTACGAAGCGCTTCTTTTCTCTCATTCCTTTCCATTGTAGTTAACTTGGCTGATGCATCGAGATACGGCATGACATAGGTTGGGTCCCTATGTAGTCCCCATGATTCATTACATTCATCCATCATTGTGTAATAGATGCGAAAACTCAGAGTGTTTATTAAATCTCTACAGACTGACTGTTTTATAATGTTTTTTCTTCTTTTGGTTCAATTAATCAAATGATATCTCACTGGGACTTTTAATTTCAACACATCTCATCTGTCCTATACAAAAATCGCTCTGTCAGGATGGAATGATTACGAAAAAGTAGTGAGATCGTGAGTAAATATGGCGGAGGATTCCAATGGACCGGTCGATGATGATGAGGCGGCGACATTTTTTGAGATGATGAAAATTTTTTCCATGTCCCACAAACTTTAGATTGTGGAAAAAAATAGTAGTCACAAAAGTACGGTGTCGGGCCGATCAGGAAAATTAGAGATGGTCACCATTTTCAACTC
>Ga0182024_10021953_pt1 | contig 11546 bp, 10 predicted proteins | sample P32metaG_FD_120480 | JGI IMG/M metagenome (GOLD analysis project Ga0182024, IMG submission 120480) | Permafrost microbial communities from Stordalen Mire, Sweden - P3-2 metaG (Illumina Assembly) | ecosystem: Environmental > Terrestrial > Soil > Wetlands > Permafrost | place: Sweden: Stordalen... | reverse complement strand
GATATTGTCGATCACTGCTGCGAGGCGTGGAACAAACTAACCGATCAGCCCTGGCGCATCATGTCCATCGGCATGCGCGATTGGGCCCATGGGTCATGAGCAGTGAGTCCTGGTATTAGTCGGGGATTTGCCCGTAGACTATAATAATCGCCATTCCGATTACTAATCCGATGACGATCATCACATGCAATATTAGGAAAGCCAGCACGGTGCGCACCAGAAGCTGCGCGTGAGTTGAAATGATGTTCAGGCCTTTGGCGCTATCTCGGATAGCCGCGTTAAGCTCTTCTGACTCCTGCACTGCTCGAAAGAAAATCCACACAGCCCCCGAACTGACCACGAGGGGTATGAGCAACCCAAGAGCGGCCGGGCTACCTTTGAGCGTGACAACATAGGCCACAACGCCGCCCGCGATCGGCAAATAGAACGTATGAAAGCTGATAATCTTTCCGAGGTAAAATCGATACAAACCATCGAGGAATTTGTGCCTCCGCCAGCACTCTTTCAGGGCAGCCGGTTCCATTCGCTCCTCCGGATCCAGCACACATGCACATATTCATTATGCCTGGGGAAGGCCTTCCAGAATAGGCCGTTGACCACAGAAATCCCAACTATGCGCCGACGAGACTCCGGATTGCGAAGAACCCAGAATATTTTCTTCGTTGGAATTACCGCGAAAGGATACGCCACTGCATTATTTCGCTTCGGCCTATAAACGGCCCCCCGCTTCAGCGGGACTATGCCGCCTATGATCACGGCGGAGGGGACGTTCGCTATAGCGGAAGGCCGACCATTTCCTGCGGAGCGACCGCGAATGGCTGGAGAGGTCCGGCCCCCACGCGAGGGGTCGGTTCACACCTATGAGTTCACAATCAGAGCCCTGGACGCCAATGGCTCGACCCTGGGAACGGCAAGCGCGACAAGGGTTTTCCCGGAGAACTAACGCTATTGGTTGGACGCTGACATCGGCCTTGGAACGATTGCGCTGCCGCGATCTCGTCGCCTGACGGGAGCCGTCATATAAAGACATGCACATATCTACATATCTACATATGTCGCCTTCCTCGAAAGCGCCTTTGGACCCGTGTTTTGCCCGTGCTTTTTGCGATAATCCTCGCCTGTTTTGCGCGGAGAGCTCGTTTGCGCGCCAAAGCCGCGCCGAACGCGTCGCTTTTCATGCCAGACCTCACGACTGGCCTCGGCGGCGCGCGGCTGGCCGTCACACCTTGTTTCCAGCGACAATCTTTGGCCCGCAATCGCACGCGGGAGCCGACAGGCCGCCTTGGATCTTGGTTAACCGGTTGGCGGTAAATTAGCGCGGAATGGATCGTCGAAAAGTTCGAAAGCCAGACAATGAAAAAACTCGGATTGGTTTTATTGGCCTCTCTCTCCCTCGCCGCCTGCGCGACGTCGCAGCAATCGGCGGACACCGCCGCGGGCGCCGTTGGCGGGGCGATCGTCGGGGGGCCTGTCGGCGCCGTGGCGGGGGCTGTCGTCGGCGCGCCGGGCGGACCGCTGGATCCGGCGCTGCTGATCCGCCGGATCGGCGTGGGGCACCGGGCGCAGAGCGCCTACGCCTTTTGCAAATATGCCGGAAATTGCTTTCTGAAACTCAGGATTTGTGATAGCGCCGTTGGAGTTCGCTTCCCGCGATCCATCTTAAGCAAACCCCGCCGGTTCAGAAAAACGCGATTTCCAAGCTTTTTGACCCTTAACCCATTGATATCCCGCAAACCGCCCAAGGAAATCCTTGGAAAAAGTTTGGGAAAAGTTTGGAGGCCCGCCAAATTAGTGAATGATTTCAGCGAACGAAATCGCCGCCGCCTTGCCGAAAAGTGTCATACCAAGGCTTTTCCAAAGTTTTTGGGCGGCGCCGATCTCTGAGGCTAAAGCGCTAAGCCGCCATCAGGCTCGCGAACATGCCGCGCCCGTCGATGCCGCCGACCAGCGGATCGATGAGGTTCTCGGGGTGCGGCATGAGGCCGAGCACGTTGAAGCGCTCGCTGTAGACGCCCGCTATGTCGTGGATCGAGCCGTTGGGATTGGCGGCGCCGCCGAGGCGGCCCGCCGCGTCGCAATAGCGGAACGCGACGCGCCCCGCGCCCTCCAGCCGCTCGAGGGTCGCCGCGTCCGCGACGTAATTGCCCTCGCCATGGGCGATCGCCACTTTGACGATCTGGCCCTTGGCGTAGGCGCTTGAGAAACGCGTGTCATTGTTCTCGACGCGCAGATGCTGCATGCGGCAGATGAAGCGCAGATCCGCGTTGCGCATGAGGATTCCGGGCAGCAGGCCGGCTTCGCAGAGGACCTGGAAGCCGTTGCAGACGCCCAGCACGAGGCCGCCGCGGCCCGCATGGGCGCGCACCGCGTCCATCACGCGCGCCCGCGCAGCGATCGCGCCGCACCGGAGATAATCGCCATAGGCAAAGCCGCCGGGCAGCACGGCAAGATCGGTTCCGGCGGGAAGCTCGGGTTCGTCATGGCGCAGGATGACCGGCCTGACGCCGCTCGCCTGATGCAACGCGTGCGCGACATCGCCCTCGCGGTTGGAGCCCGGGAACAGGATGACGACGGCGCGCATCGGGTCAGACGAGCTCCACCGAATAATTCTCGACGATCATATTGGCCAGCAGCTTCTGGCACGCCTCGCTTAAGCGCTCGCGCGCCGCCTCACGGTCGCCCACGTCGATCTCGATATCGAACACCTTGCCCTGGCGCACGCTCGCCACGCCCTCGACGCCGAGCGATTTCAGCGCGCCTTCGATCGCCTTGCCTTGGGGATCGAGGATGCCGCCCTTCAAAGTGACGATAACGCGCGCTTTCATGGGCGATGGGTCCTAAGGGCGGCCTCAGGCCGCGTTCGAGGTTGGCGTCAGCGTCAAAAGCGAAAAAAGGGCGGAGGGATCGCGCGTCGCCCGCAGCTTGGCGGCCAGGCCCGGAATGCGCAACGCGCGGGCGATGAGGGCCAGCGCCTTCAAATGGTCGGCGCCGGCGTTCTCGGGCGCGATCAGCAGGAACATCAGATCGACCGGCAGGCCGTCGAGCGCGTCAAAATCGATCGGCCGCTCCAGTCGCGCGAAAATGCCGAAAATGCGGCCGCATTTGGCCAGCTTGCCATGGGGGATCGCAATGCCGTCGCCGACCCCGGTCGAGCCCAGTCTTTCGCGCTGCAAAAGCGAGTCGAAGACCTCGCGCGCCGACAGCCCCGACACCATCGCCGCCCGTTCGCTCAATTCCTGGAGGGCCTGTTTCTTGCTGTTGACCCGCAACGACGCGATCACCGCGTCCGGGGTGAGAATATCGTTTAGAGGCATTGATCTCTCTGGGTTGATCCTCGATGGGCGCCGCTGCTCTTACGGAACGGGCGGCCCTCTCCTTGCATCTTTGGCGCCGAGGCGTTCAATGCGGGTCGATCCAGCCGATCGCGCCATCGCCGCGCCGATAGACTACGTTCAATCTGGAGCTGCTCGCGTGCTGGAAGACAACGACCGGCGCGCCAGTGAGATCCAATTCGGCCACCGCGGAGGCGACCGACAGGCTTTTGAGCAAGGCGGACCCTTCGGCAACGATCACCGGGCTGAAATCATGCACCTCTTCCGCCTCTTCGTCGGGCGCCTCGATCATATAATTGGCGACCATCGGCCGCGCCGCGTCGCCCGCCTCCAGGCTAGCCTCAGCCGGTGCGTGGCGCTCTTTCAGACGCTTGTTGTAGCGCCGCAGCCGGCGCTCGATGCGGTCGGCGGCCTGATCGAAACTGGCGTAAGGCTCCTGCGCCTTGCCCTCGGCCTGAAGATTCATGCCCGAACTGAGGTGCAGCGAACAATCGGAGCGATACCACGATCCTTCGGGCGAGATCACGACATGGCCGGCGATCTGGCCATCGAAATAGCGGCCGATCACCGCCGCGACTTTGCCCAGCACATGCTGGCGCAAAGATTCGCCGATCGCCAGGTTTTTCCCTGAAACGCGCAACGTCATTTCTCGTCAAGCCTTTCCGTGGGCTTTGATATGAGGGAGGCCGGCGCGCTCGCGTCGAAATTGCCTCCGGGTCTCTTCAAGCGCCGCATTTCCATTTCGCGAACCAAGACCGAATTCGTTCGAAAATGCCCTTGGCGCCGATCGGCGCCGCTCCTCAGCCTGCGGTGGCCCTACGGTTAGGAGTCTGGCGCAAGGATGTCAATGAGGATCGCGGAAATGCCTGCCTAAGACTCTGTATAAGTAAACCAAATCAGACGTTTGCGAAATTTCTGGTCGATACCGGCGCCGCCATCGGCGTCGTCTTCTGGCGCCGCCTGTCGACGGAGGAGGGAATGTGCAGACTGTCGCGATATTTGGCGACGGTGCGGCGCGCGATGACGATATCGGCGACCTTCAGGCGCGCCACGATCACATCGTCCGAAAGCACGTCGCGCGGATCCTCGGCGTCGATCATCTGCTTGATCTTGAAGCGCACCGATTCGGCCGAATGCGCCTCGCCGACGCCGTTCGAGGCGATCGAGGTCGAGAAGAAATATTTCATCTCGAACAGGCCGCGCGGGGTGTGCATATATTTGTTCGACGTCACGCGCGAGACGGTCGATTCATGCATGCCGATCGCATCGGCGACGGTCTTGAGATTGAGCGGGCGCAGACCGACGACCCCTTCGATGAAGAACCCGTCCTGGCGGCGCACGATTTCGCTCGCCACTTTCAAAATCGTGCGCGCGCGCTGCTCAAGGCTCTTGGTCAACCAATTGGCGTTTTGCAGATTGGTGGCCAAGAAAAGACGATCGGCCTCGCTGGCGCGGCCGCGTTTGATGGTGGCGGCATAAGTCTCGTTGACCAGCACCCGGGGGAGCGCCTCGCTATTGAGTTCGATGCGCCAGGAATTGTCGGGGGCGACCGACACGAAAACGTCGGGTGTCGCCAATTGCTCGGGGGGGACGCCAAAGGCCCGCCCGGGCTTGGGCTCAAGGCGGCGTATCTCGGCAATCATGTCGGCGAGGTCTTCGTCGTCGACGCCGCACAGCCGGCGCAAGCTCGCGTGGTCGCGCTTGGCGAGCAGTGGCAGATTGGCGATGAGCGCCTGCATGGCCGGATCGAACCGATCGCGTTCGATCAGCTGCAGGGACAGGCACTCGGCAAGATCGCGCGCAAAAACGCCGGTCGGCTCCAATTGCTGCACTCGAGCCAGCACCGATTCGAGACGCGCCAACGGGGCGCCCAGGCGATCGCCGAGTTCGCCGAGCGATCCGGTGAGATAGCCGGCCTCGTCGAGGGCGTCGATGAGGGCCCGCGCGATCATCATGTCGGCCGGATCGGTCAAAATGATCGCCGCCTGGCGCGCCAGATGGTCGCCGAGGCTGACTTCGGCCGCCGCATAGGCCTCGAGATTGGGGGCGAGCGCGTCCGGGCCGCCGCTCGCAACGCCGCTCCAGGACGTCGCGGAGAGGCCGTGGCCTTCAGAGGGGGCGGCGCGCTCGGAGGGCCCGGCTGCGCGATCGGGTTCGAACGTATTGTCGAGCTCGGTGCCCAGATTCTGGGCGAGCGCGCCGGCGTCGGTTTCAAGCTCCTGCGAGGCCCAATCGGCCTCTCCTTCGGGCAAAGCGGGCGCTTCGAACAGCGCGGCGGGCTCGTTTCCAGGCTCGGAAGGGTTGAATTCGTCGGCGCGCTCCAGCAGGGGATTGCGCTCCAGCTCGTTCTCAATATAGGCAGCCAGCTCGATATTGGGCAGCTGCAGAAGCTTGATCGCCTGCAATAGCTGCGGCGTCATCACCATCGATTGGCCAAGACGCATCACGAGTTTAGCGGACAAAGCCATATCGGGTTACAAACTCACGCTGAAAACAGGGACATTTTTGCGCGGAACCGCGCGGCTCGTTTCTTGCTTATAGCATAATTCATGGGCGGCCTATGACGTAGCGCGACCGACAGCGCCCGTCAAAGGCCGCCGAGGTTAATTTGCTGCGAAGCGCGCGCCGCCCGGCAAAAATCCTCAGTCCATATCGCTCATACCACACGCTTGTTTTTCAGAAGACACGATGTTTGTTTCTGTTTTAGAGAAACAATTTCTGGACACTCCAGTTCTTCGGTCGCATTCTTTCAATCCGGGAACGAAGCGGCAGATCGGCCGAGGCTCCAATCAGCGCGTCGCACTCCTACCGTCATGCAAAAGGCGGCCGATTTCATATAAACATTTGCTTATATCTTCATTGCCCGATCTCAAATGGCTTGCTATGGAGCGGGCGGGAAGTGGGGCTTTGGGAAGATGGGTCTGAAAATGCAGGATTTTGTTGTCGCCGACCTTGGATTGGCCGCCTGGGGGCGCAAGGAAATCGCTATTGCCGAGACCGAAATGCCCGGTTTGATGGCCACCCGCGCCGAATATGCGCTGGCCCAACCGCTAAAAGGCGCCAGGGTCGCCGGGTCGCTGCATATGACGATCCAGACCGCTGTCCTCATCGAGACGCTGAAGGCGCTCGGCGCGGACGTGCGCTGGGCCTCCTGCAACATCTATTCGACGCAGGACCATGCCGCCGCCGCCATCGCCGCGGCCGGCACGCCGGTCTTCGCCGTCAAGGGCGAAAGTCTTGTCGATTATTGGGACTATACTCACCGCATCTTCGAATGGGCGGATGGGGGCCAGCCCAACATGATTCTCGACGACGGCGGCGACGCCACCGCCCTCATTCATCTGGGCGCCCGCGCGGAACAAGGCGACGCCGCCTTCCTCGACAAGCCTTCCAACGAAGAGGAGGAGGTGCTGTTCGCATCGATCAAGAAGCGCCTCAAATCGCAGCTCGGCTGGTATGGCGCCAACGCCGCCGCCATCAAAGGCGTGACCGAAGAGACGACGACCGGCGTCCATCGCCTTTACGTAATGGCCAAGGAGGGCCGCCTGCTCTGGCCGGCCATTAACGTCAACGACAGCGTCACCAAATCCAAGTTCGACAATCTGTATGGCTGCCGTGAATCGCTCGTCGACGGCATCCGCCGCGGCACTGATGTGATGATGGCCGGCAAGGTGGCGATGGTCGCCGGCTTCGGCGATGTCGGCAAGGGCTCGGCCGCCTCGCTGCGCAACGCCGGCTGCCGCGTCATGGTCTCGGAAGTCGATCCGATCTGCGCCCTGCAGGCCGCGATGGAGGGCTACGAGGTCCTCACGATGGAAGAGGCGGCCCCGCGCGCCGACATTTTCGTCACCGCCACCGGCAATGTCGACGTCATCACGCTCGACCATATGCGGGCGATGCACGACCGCGCGATCGTGTGCAACATCGGCCATTTCGATTCGGAAATCCAGGTCGGCGCCCTGCGCAACATGAAGTGGAACAACATCAAGCCGCAGGTCGACGAGGTCGAATTTCCCGACGGCAAGAAGATCCTCCTTCTCTCGGAAGGTCGCCTCGTCAATCTCGGCAACGCCACCGGCCATCCCTCTTTCGTGATGTCGGCATCCTTCACCAACCAGACGCTGGCGCAGATCGAGCTTTGGACCAAGCAGGGCCAATACGAGAAGAAGGTCTATACGCTGCCCAAGCATCTGGACGAGAAAGTCGCCGCGCTGCATCTGGAAAAGATCGGCGTCAAGCTGACCAAACTGACCGATCAGCAGGCGAGCTATCTCGGCGTCGCGCAGACCGGCCCATTCAAAGCGGACCATTATCGCTATTGAGATCGTCGCTTGGGGCCGAGCCTGCGGCGCGGCCCCTTGCCCGTCTATTGCGTTTGCGAGTCGACGCCTGGACCATCGGCGCTTGACGGCTCCGAGAGGGCCGGGCGTAGCCCGATAAGATCGCTTCGCACGTAAATCTTCGTCTCATAATTGGGATTGGGATTCTCGTCCGTGGCGAAGAAGCGATAGTCGGAGAGCGCGGCCGAGACGCCTGGGTCCGACCAGGCCCATTGCGTGAAATCCTCACCCATATTGCTGATCAGGATCGCGTCGGGTCGACGACGGCTTATGTCGCCAATCAGCATGGCGCGATCCATCTCCAGATAGGGGGCGAGCTTCAGGGCCAGCGGCACGTCGTTCGGATGGCCGGCGATAAGCCTCCAGGCGCTGGTCGTGATCCATAGGCTGCACACGCTTTGTACCCAGACCCCGCCGACCTCGCGCACGAGGGGGTGTCCCACGGTGAGGTTGCCGGAGACTTCAAGCATGGTTGGGTGGGGCGGAAGGCGAGCGAGCGCGCGCGACAAAGCGGCGTGATCGAAAGAAAAGGCCATGAACCCAAAGGCGAGGCCAGCGAGGGTCGCCGAGGCGAGCGGCTCCAACCGATCGGACAATCCTCGCAGATCGGGCGCCGCTCGACCAATGGAGGCGACAAGGCCAAGCGCCACGGCAAAAAGCATGATCGCCAAAATAGCGGTAAGCCGGTAACCGAAAGCCATCAACAGGGCATCCGCCGCGCCGAACACATTCAGGCTCAAAAGCGCAATAGCGGGCTCGCGGATGGAACGGCGAAGCGCCACGCCCGAAGCGAGAACCATCAGGGCGAGCGCGGGGTACAATTGGTAGGGCCAGCCCTTTCCCTGGACAAGAAAGCACGCAAGGGCGCCGCATGAGGCAAGCGCCGGAACCGCGACGATCGGTTCTCCCAGGCGTCTGCGTCCAAGCAGCATCAACAAGAGGGCGAGGGCAAACCAGACCCGCGCCCCGGCGCGACTCAGCAAATCGCCCAAGGCCATTCGATCCGGAAGATAGACGTCCGCCGCCAGTGGCAAGATTTTCGTCAAAAACGCAGGAAAGAAAACAACGACGACAGTCAAATAGGCCACGCCGACCGCGGCGGCGATATAGAGCTCGATCCATTGCGTGAAAACAGCGCGCTTGAGGCGCCAGACCAGATATGGCGCCGTCACCAGAATGATCAGCCCATAGTGCGGTTTGATCGACACCATGATTCCCGCGCCGATTCCGGCTAGCGCGGCATGCGTCCGGTCAACGGACTTCGACGAGGCGCGCGTGGCGAAGGCGGCCAATAATGGCAGCCCTGCCACCAGCGCGATGGGGTCGCGCTGATTGAAGGTATGGCCGGGGAGCAGAAAGAAAACGAAGGCAGCCAAGGCAAGACCCGTCCATCCGACCTCCTCGGCGAGCGAGGCGCGCGCCAGAATGGCGGCGCAAAGCACAAGGCTTGCCGCGACACCGATGAAGCCAAACAGCGTAACCATTAGTTCGGGCGAACATCCGACAAATCGCGCCAGCAGGATCGGCGGCAGATAGAGCAGAATGGAAGCGGGCGGATTGACCTCGATGAAGTCGACATAGGGCGTCTGGCCATCGAGAACGCGCTCGCCGACCGTGATGAGCCAGGAAACGTCATCGATCGTTCCCCAGTGAATCTGGGCGATCGCCGCGATGGCGAGGATGATGAGGGTCGCGATCGCCGCCGGTTGCGCGCGAAGCCAAGCGAGCGGGTGGGGCGCTCTCGCGATGAGATGGGTTGAAGCGGCCGACATCGCTAGAACCGCTGTCCGGCGAAGGTAGCGCACCTAGAAGGGAAGCTGGACTCGCCGAATCCTCCGCCTCCCAGTGCCGCGGTCGCGATTGAGCCATTGTTCGCACGGAGGCCATTTTTTTTCATGCCAGGAGGTTTGCCCAAGACGTCCTGACGGGCCGCCGCCTCCGGCGGTCGCCTAAATCGGCGCCGTCGCACTTTTTGCGGGGTCTGAATCATGGGGAGGCGCCGCGGTCCGGCGACGTATCTGGCGCCTGCGGCGCGGCATCCTCGCGCGTAAAGACCATCACGTCGTCGGCGGTCGCTCGCAGGCGATAGGGAGCCAGCGCCGCGGCCACGTCCGCCTGCGAGCGCGCCCAGGCGAGCCATGGCGCGCCGGCGATAAGAATCGCGTCCGGTTTGTTCTCGACAATGTCGGCGACCAGCATCTGGCGGTCTAGCCGCAGATAGCCCTCGTATTTGCGCGCCTCTGCCTCGCTTGGGTTCTGCGCCAAGGCGCGCAGGCTCATATGGGTGATCCAGAGGCCGAAGGTCGAGCCAACCCAGACGCCGTGCACCCGGCGCACGAGCGGATGACCCGTGCCGATATTCGGGCTTATGGCGAGCAGGGTTGGATGCGGGCTGATGCCGGAGACGACGCGCTCCAATTCGCTCCTGTCGAAGTCCAGAGAAAGCCAGAATCCGGCAATCCCCATGGCGGCGGCGAAGGCCACGGCGACCGCCACGCGGGCCAAAGGATAACGCGACTGGCGCAACGTCGCCAGATTCTCCAGGACTAGGGGCCCCAGCGCCAGCGCCAGAAGCGCCGCGATGGGATAACCCTGGTAGGGCCATAATTTGCCTTGGATCAGATAGGCGGCCATGGCGCCGATTGAAGACAGCGCCGGGACGGCGATCAGCGGCTCGCTCAAACGTCTACGTCCGGCGCAGGCCAGCAAGACGCCAAGCACGATCCAAAGGATGGACGTGGGGTCGTGCAGCAGCGTCGCGAGCGGCATGCGGACGGGCAGGTAAATGTCCTGCACGATCGGCGCGACAAGCTCGAAGAAAGCGGGGAGCCAGACCGCGATTGCGACCCAATAGAGCCCAACCACGGCCATGGCGACATAGGGCTCGAGGCGAACGAAAAGCGCGCGCCAGCCCGCACGGCTCGCGAGATAGACGAGGGGGGGCAAAAGGAACAAAGCGAAATGCGGTTTGATCGATAGCGCCAGGCCGGCGGCGAGACCCGCCAGAATGCTGAACAGCGGCGCAACGCGCCCCCGTGCCGACCAGACGGCAATCGCGGCCAGGCACGGCAGACAAGCCATCAACGCGATATGTTCACGCTCGTCGAAAGCGCGCGCAGGCAGCAGCAGGAGCGGCGCGGCGGCGGCGACGGCGAGCCGTTCGCCCGCCGCTTTTGTGAGGAGGCTGGCGGCCGCCAAAACGGCCCCGGCGAGCCATAGGCTTAAACCCGCGCCGACAAAGCAGGCGAGGTCGACCATGAATTCGGGCGTCGCGCCGGTCAGCCGCGCCGCCAAGGTCGGGGGCAGATAGAGCAGGAACGACAAGGGTGGGTTGATTTCGATGAAATCCACATCCGGGCGCAGGCCGTCGAGCACTTTCTCGGCGAGCGTGATGTTCCAGGACGTATCGGTATTGACGCCCCAATGAATCTGGGCGGCGATTGCCAGCAGTGTGATCGTCGCCAAAGGCCAGAACTTGAGCGCGGCAAAGACGGCGCTTAGATTCCGGCCGCCGGTTGCGCCAAGGCCTATCGATGGGGCGGACATGGCCCTGTCGGTCATAGAGCGCGCCTCACGCGCGCGCCTTCAACTTGCGCGCCTCGCTCAAGGGCTTTCGCGAATCGGCTCCTGCCTCCGCCTCGAAGCCGACCGACTTGTCGATCACGTAGAGCGGCCGCCCTTTCACCTCGGAATAGATGCGTCCGACATAAAGACCCATAATGCCCGTCATCATCATATTGGCGCCGCATAGAAAGGCCGTGACGACGATCGACGAGCTCCAGCCGCGCGCCAGATCCGCCTGCGAGGCCCAAATGACGATGACCCAGCAGCCATAGAGCATCGCCAGAACGGAGACCGCCATGCCGGCCCAGAG
>Ga0182024_10021952_pt1 | contig 11547 bp, 8 predicted proteins | sample P32metaG_FD_120480 | JGI IMG/M metagenome (GOLD analysis project Ga0182024, IMG submission 120480) | Permafrost microbial communities from Stordalen Mire, Sweden - P3-2 metaG (Illumina Assembly) | ecosystem: Environmental > Terrestrial > Soil > Wetlands > Permafrost | place: Sweden: Stordalen... | reverse complement strand
ACTGAGGGTCCCCCGTCGCCGGAATATCCTTGTGTCCCGTTTCCAGCCACCGTGGCGATCGTGCCGCTCGGGGCGACTCTTCGGACGCGAACGCCATCCACTATAAACAGATTGCCCGCGGCATCCACCGCTACGCCGAAAAGCCGGGACAGTTGAGCGTTCGTGGCCGGTTCCCCGTCTCCCGAATATCCCGAGGGGGAGGCGCCTGCAACGCGGGTGACGATGTCGTTCTGATCCAATTTGTAAATAGAACTGGCGGCGGCAAAGTACAAGTTTCCTGCCGCATCTGTCGCAAGGGTATGCACCGCCCCGATGAACAGGTTCACCCCGCGCGAGGGCGTCGCCAGCGCCGCGCCGCCGCCGCCGCCGGCGATGGTAGAAATGGTGTACTGCTGTGCGGCCGCCGGCGCCAGAGTAAAGCTTAGGACTAGAAAGTAACAGGCCGCCGAAAAAGGCCCGCTTGCCGGCTCGCGCCGCTCAGGATTCCAAATCATGCTTGATCTCCGTTTCTCACCATCCGACTATTGCGCCCGGAGAGCCGAATTGCGCGTTGACTGCGGTCCCCCCAATCCCCGAATATCCTTGTGTGCCATTGCCGGCCACCGCGGTGATTGTGCCGCTTGGGGTGACTCTCCGGACGCGAACGCCACTTCCAGCGATGCGGGTGACGATGCCATTCCGATCCAGCTTGAAAATGCTATTGCCGGGCCACCCGGCGAGCCGAAATCGAGCGTCTCAAGGCGGCCAACCATTCTACTTTGTCGACACGCTTCTGACCACGCCATGGATCGGCTGGGCGCCGAAATGCGTGGTTGCAGGCCCAGAGTACGCCAGAGTCACGTTCGAATAACTGACCTCCGACCCTCCCATGATGCAGAACTGGATCGTGGATGAGCCCTGAGACTCGAAGGCCGCTGGGCTGCCATTCCCCGTGGTAGTGGCCGTACCGGTGACCACAAGACCAGAAACGGTGGTAGCAGGACTATTGGCGGGGCAGACGCTGGTGTCATAGCTGACCGTGGCGTTCGTCATGGTGATGTGGTGAGTGTGGGGGCTCCGGGTCGCCGGATTCGTCGGATCCACTTTGGTGGCGCCGGTAATCCCGTAATCGGACGTCTCCATGTTCAGGTCCGCCGAAAAACTGGCTGTGGCGCCTCTTGCCACGTCCAAAGACCAGTCGCCGCGAATTTCATACGGACCGCCTGATACCGTGGATGGCGAATAGTCGTTGACCACGCCGCTAAAGTGCACAGGCCTGAGATCTTGAGCCTGGGCCGGCGCCAACGCGACCCCGGACAATGCGATCCCAATCCCTCAAATTCCCGCTATGTATCTTACTCTTCTCATTGTCGCTCCTATTTTGAATGTCTTTTGCGAACCATTCGGAACCCGGAATGCACCCAACACCAAACTCGTCTCTTCACATTCTTTCAGCTGTCAGTTCATTCGGTGTCCTTGATGAACTTTAAGGCCAAATGTACCGCTCCCCCAATGAGCAAAGACGAGCAGAAGTGTCCTATGCACACGAAGAACAAAGATGCTCACGTTTGCACCGCCAGCGCGGGAATGCGAAAATCGGGATTCTAAGGGGTCGGAGTGATGGAACACACAGCGCATCAGCGGCCGGAACAGGAATCGGGCCTGCGGCTGGATTCCTGGAAGCAAATAGCGATGTATCTCAACCGTCATCTAACTACCGTGAGGCGCTGGGAGAGGTGCGAAGGCCTCCCGGTCCATCGGCATGTCCACTCCAGCATGGGTTCCGTTTACGCCTATTCAGAGGAACTCGATGCGTGGTTGCTTACACGGAGAAGCTCGCCAACCCGTGAGGAATCGCGTCCCGCGGCGGTAATGCCAATGGGACGTCCCTATCCGTCCCTCGTAGCTGGCCTGGGTATTCGCGAGGGATCGGTTCGGTTGCTGGGGCGCGAGGCCGAGTTCAAAGCGCTCGATGAAGCATGGAACAGAGCCTGTCAGGGCCGACAGGAGCTCATCGTGATCACGGGCGAACTCGGTGCGGGAAAAACGCGACTTGTCTCTGATTTTGCGGCCTCGATATCGCGCAACGCGAATGTGTTGGCCGGGCGTTGCGACCGGTCACCGCATTTGCCATTCACTCCATTCGTCGAGATACTTCACGGGATACGAAAGAGCGTTCCCGCGGAAGTTTTGCGCGAACTCCTGGCGGAAACTGAAGGAAGCATCGAGCTTGCGCATCTGTTGCCAGAGATTTCCCGGCTGATTCGTCCAGCGTCCGCATGCGTGCCGACGACGCCCGAAGGCCATCGTTTCCGAATGTTCGAGGCATTTACGGGGCTTGTGCGTGCGATCGCCCGGACGCGCCCTGTCTTCCTTGCTGTCGAGGATATACAGTGGGCCGATGAAGGCTCGATGCTGTTGCTCCGGTATCTCGTCCGCGCTGCACGCGATACCGACCTGTGCATCGTCGTCACCTGCCGCGAAGCGGAGTTACAGCAAGTGCGGTGGTCCACCGAACTTCTAGCGGATCTGCGGCGCGAAGCATCGGCAACTCGAATCGAACTTGCTGGATTGGCTGACGACCAGATTCGATGCATTGTCGATGAGTGGATGGCGCAGAGCGCGCCGATAAATCTGATTCGGTTCGTCACCGAAACGACACAGGGCAATCCTTTATTTATGACGGAGATGTTGCGGCATCTCAGCGAAACGGGCACTGCGACGCAGATCGGGGCATTGGGCGCCAACCCAAATCTGGCCGATCTCGGCTTGCCCGAGAGTATTCGGGACGCCGTTGGCCGACGCATATCGCGACTAAGCCAAGCTTGCAACACCCTTCTGACGGTTGCATCCGTCGCCGGCCGGGATTTCAGCCTGCTTAGCGTTGAAGAGGTCATGGGGCTGCCGGAGAATGTGCTGTTGGATGCTGTAGATGAAGCTCTGGCGGCGGACGTTCTACGGGAGGTAGCCGGCGCTCCCGGACGGTTCTCGTTTACGCACGCATTGATACGAGAGGTGACCTATTCCCAGCAAACCGCCGCCCGGCGGGTGCGACTACATCATCGTTTGGCAGAGTCTATCGAACGGCGCTCCGACCCCGATGATTTACCGCTCGCCGAGCTCGCCCGTCATTTTGGCCACGCAGCCGCGGATGGGGACGGTCAAAAAGCCTTTACCTACGCGGTTCTCGCGGGCGAGCGCGCGATGGCCGCGCTGGCAATGGAGGAAGCGGCCGCCTAATACAAACTGGCGCTGGAAGCCCTTCAGTTCCTCCCGGTGAGCGCTGAGAATCGCCGCAGGCGCTTCGATCTGCATTTCAGGCGGGGCCGGAGTTTTTCTCAGGCCGGTAATTGGCGATCGGCGAAGGAGGATTTGGAAATGGCGGCCAAGTTCGCCGAGATCCACGATGAGGAAGGGCACGCCGAGTTATACGTCGGCCTCGCGGAAGCGTCGTTTGGGGTGCTGGATGTGGCGGGCGTTCGGCATTATGCAGGGGAGGCGCAAAGGCTGGCTGACCGCGCGGGGCGCGCCGATTTGTCGGCGGATGCGCTTGCTTGGAAAGCGAGTGCCCAAGCGGCCGACGGTGATATAGCTGGCGCAATGCAATCGGACCGGTGCGCTGTGGCTCGGGCTGGTGGCATCGGCTCGTTCGCCCTAGCGAGGACGCCGCTTGTGCTGTACTGGGCTGGACGGACCGAGGAGGCTGCGGAGCAGGCCTCTCAGGCCGTAGAGAACGCGCGTGAATCCAGCGACCCGGCGTTTCTCCTGTATGCCCTGCAGCATCAGGGACTCAGTCTAACTGCCGTTGGAGAGTACGACAAAGCGGTCCGCATCTTCGATGAAGCGTGTGCGTTCGGTCGGAACTGTGGGGCCCTCCCGTTGCTGGCCCGCGCGATGTCGATGTCTGTCGCGCCGTTGCTGAGCCTGGGAGATCTCGATGGCGCCAGGACGCGTGCGCTAGAGGCCCGTGAACTTGCCTATCGTGTCAATTTTGAACCACCCTTGGTTAGCGCCGGCATCGACCTACTAGTTATCAATGCTCGTTTGCAAGATCCCGGCGGCAGCGAAGTCCTTTTACGCGAAACACAAGCGGCCGTTGAGCGTGCGGGCGGCTGGCACGCATGGAAGTGGCGGCTCCGGTTGGCGCAGGCTCAGGCGGAGCTGAATCTGGCGCGCCACAGCTGGGATGAAGCGATCACCGCTTCCTCGCAGGTAATCGCGCAGAGCCGGTCATACCGTCGTCCGAAATACGAAGCGTGGGGACTCGCTACACGTGCGCAGGCAGCTAGAAGGATTGGATCGCAGCGAGCGAGCGGGGATGCAGTGGCATCCGTCAAAATTGCCCGCCGAATTGGCGATCCAGCTTTATTGTTAAATTGTCTTTCCGTATTGTTGGAATTGGACGGTAGCGACGAGCTGCGGAGCGAAGCACAACGTACAGTCGAGCGCGTGTGTGAGGCGCTTTCCCAAGAGCCCTTGCGGAGCCGGTTTCTGGCTGGGGCGCCCTCTCAGCAACTGAGCTTGACCCTCAGGGGGAGGCGGAGCTGATGTCGGTGAAGCCGCAAGTGGCCCAGTTTATCTGGCGTCAAGGACTGTTACCGGATGCCGTGCGTAATCCTGCTGGCTAATCGCAGAATTGACTGGCTTTCGGTGCAGGACGAGTGGAAGAGTGATGAATGGCGTCGCAATGAACACCGTCACGATTGACTAAGACCCTGAGTATAATCGCGGTTCATAGCCGCCGCGCTGTTAACTATACAAGCGCCCCTCAAGGAGCGCGAATACTTGGTCGTAATCTTCGCTCAGAAAGGCATCCTGACCTACGGGAAGGATCTGCCTGGCCTCTTCACCGAAGAGCAGGCTGCCTTTAATGCTTAGACCAATATCAAGATCAAAAAGTGAGCCGCAGTACGGCTTCGACGGTACGGTTCCCGCTCTTGGAAGTGATAGTCCCGAAACCGGCGGCGCCAACCGAGTTCACGGTGGTGTTCGGCGAGGCCCAGGTCGGGTGGTTCAGCCAATTGAACATGTCGACCTGGAAGCGTATGTTAAGGCGCTCATGGACGCGGAAGTTCTTGAAGAACGACGAATCCCATGAATGCGTGGAGGGTCCTCGGAGGTCGGGAGACGTCCGCGAGGTGGTTCCGAACGTGTAGTTAGGCGCCACGGAAAAGTCGGCGGTGTCGAAGTATTCATTGATGCGGTTGGTGACGGAACCACTGAGTTTCGCGTTCTGCCCGTTGTTGTTGGGACGCAGCGGGCCGCCGCCCAGACCGGTGGTGCCGCCGCCGTTGCCGATCTGCAGCGGGAAACCGGTGTGGTAGCCGTAGATGCCGCTAGCCTGCCAGCCGCCCAGGATGGCGTTCACGGCGCCGTTGGAAGAACTGAGCAGCGGCTTGCCATGGCCCACCGGGAGTTCGTAGACATAGCTGACCTCCAGGATGCGCGATTCGTCCTGCGTGGAGACTGACTTCTCCAGGTGAGTGTTCCAGGGGTCCTGCTTGGAGTAGAGATCGTAAGCGCCGATGAAAGTGACGGTGGTCGAGACATCGTCGATGATCTTACCAGCCGTGTAACTGGTCAGGAAGGTTAGACCGTGGGAGAAGCGCTTCTGCACCTTGGCCGCCAAAGCATTGTAAGTGGAATTGCCATTGGGCTTCCGGTATGCGTTGATGCCTGTATATTGAGGATACTGAACCAGCAGCATGCTCAGAGGCACGGTGGCCTTATTGTAATAAGCAGACGTGGGCGAGTTGATGATGCCATTGAACGGATTGGGGACCTGCGCGTTGAGGCCGGTTCCCAGCGATTGGTACTGCGGCGGAATGGCGTCATAGTAAATATTGTCGCCGTCAATCAAGTGGTGGCCGCTGCTGCCGATGTAGCCCGCCTCAAGCAGTATGCCGCCCCTGACTTCGCGCTGCAGGGTGCTGTTCCACTGTTGAATCACCGGGTTCTGATTCGACGAGAAGAAGCTTTCGCCGACGCCCAGTCCGATATCGGTGAGGTTGCCGCTGGTGGGGCCTGTGGCGGCGCCCAGTGGCAGATTGAACCCGTTGGGAAACGGATTGCTCAGCGTGGCGGCCAGAGTTTCGCCGCTGTTGAAGCTGGGGATCATAGTGGTGGTGCTCTGGAATCCCTCCGTACCGGAACTGCCGGAAGTGCCCGCAGCCTGCAGCACAGAGCCCGCATACATCATGGCATAGGCTGCGCGGAACACCAGTTTGCTATCGATGCGGTAGGCAAGGCCGATGCGCGGTCCTACGTTATTCAGGTCGGTAGGCACCTGATGGCGATTGGAAGGAGTGACAAACTCCATGGCGCCCTTCAGATTCGCGCAGGCTGGACAGTTGGCCAATGCGCTGGCGGGCAAAGCGGGCAGCGGCGAGGGCGCATTGATATTGAAGTAGCTCAAGCGGTTGTAACGCTCGGTCCGGGGGACATCCACCTCATAGCGAACGCCGATGTTGAGAGTCAGTTTAGAACTGACTTTCCAATCGTCTTGCGCGTAGAGCCCCCAGTAGGCGCTGGCTTCCGCGGCGGCGAAGCTGGAGGAGAGCTGGCCGCTGGCGGCGGCTCCGAGCAGGAAGGATGCGAAGCCGAAGCCCTGAGTAGTGGACGTTCCCGCCGTGGTCACCTGTTGCGTGTAGTTGGAATTGAAGCTGAACTGGCCGTCGGGTTCGCCAAGCTGGGTGAAGTCCTGATAGAGCTTGCGGAACTCGACGCCGGCCTTGAATGTGTGGTTTCCATGAACCTTGGTGAGGTCTAATTTGAAGACCCAGCTTGCCGGCTTGAAGAAGAGCGTGGTGAAGGTGGGCTGACCCAGACCGGAGATGCCGCTGATGCTGATGTTGGGGAACTCGCAGTTCTGCGAGGCCGCGACAGCATTGTATGCGGGGTTAAACCCCAGCGCCGAAGGGCAGGCGCCTTCCGATGCAGGCGTGCGCGCTTCGTTGAAGTGGCCCCAACCCGCGTTGAAGTTCAGGATGGTGGTGGGGTTGAGGGTATAGATCCAGTTAGTGGTGATGTTATAACTGGTTTGAGTGTTGGGGCCGCCGCCGCCGCCGCCGCCGATGAAGGGGCACCCGGTGTCACTCTGGCCGCACGCATTGTCAATGCCCTGATTCAGCAATTCGAACGATCCGCGGGCGAACATACGTAGCTTCGAGGAGAAGTTCTGGTCGATGCGGCTATCGAACTTGTCGTCGTTGCTGGCGGTCTTGCCTCCGCCTAGGAAGAAGTCACTAGCAAAAGTGTACGGATTGGTGACGTTCGCTAGATTGTTGGGCGTAACAAAGTATTGCAGCATGTTTTTGGCCACGGGGTCCCAGCGGTTCACTGGAATGATGTTGCCGGGGAAGGGCGAGCGGGTCCCAGTGCCGGTGTTCTGACCGTTGTCCACCGCGGTCGCGGGATCGTAGATGGTGATGGCTTGGCCGGCGCCGTTCAAGAGGTTCGAGAAATTGCCGTTGAGCCATGGGGAAACGGGTTCCGTGCCGGAGGCGCTATAGGTGTTGCGGCTGCGGTTGCTTTGCTCGCTGAAGAAGAAAAACGTCTTGTTCTTGCCGTTAATAACGTGGGGAATCCAGACGGGGCCGCCGATGGTTCCGCCGAAGGTGTTCTGCTGATAAGGGCTCTTCACGGCCCCGTTCTTATTGTTGGCCCAAGAGTTAGCGTTCAGCACGCTGTTCTGCAGGTAGTCGTAGCCGGAACCGTGCAGGGTGTTAGTCCCGCCCTTAGTCGCCATATTAATGGTCCCGCCGCCGGTGCGGCCATACTCGGCCGCCAGCGAGTTGGTTACTACCGCAATCTCTTCGACGCTATCCAACACGGGCATGAATCCCGTAGTGTTAATGCTTACATTGTTCTCGGGCAGGATGATGGATGTGCCATCAACTGTGATCTCGTTGGTGGCGTTGCGGCCGCCGCTCATCCACGGAGTATAACTGCCGGTGCTATTGGTGACTCCCGGCGTCAGCGCCACCATGCTGATAGGATTGCGTCCGTTGTTGGGCAGATCGAGGATCGGTTTGCTGTCGATGACCGTATTCAAGGTGGCGGAGGAAGTGGAAAGCAGCGTTCCCGTGGCCGTGACCTCTACCGTAGCGCTAACTTCACCAACGCTGAGGCGCACGTCAAGATTCGGAGACTCGTCAACGTCCACCCGAATGTGGGCCGTCACGTACTTGGCAAAACCCGGTTTTTCGACCATGACCATGTAGTTTCCGGGGAGCAGATAGGACTGGCTGAAGTTTCCCTCCCCGTTGCTCATCACCGTTTGCGCTACGCCGGTGTCTTCATTTTGAATAGTGATTTTGGCTTGAGTGACGGCGGCGCTCGAGGCGTCCGTTATCCGTCCCTGTAAAACGCCGGTCGATGTCTGGGCGGCTGCGGCGAAGCTGAATAAGAGAATGGCTCCCACTAACGTCAAGTTTTTAAACATTTTGCGTCCTCTCTTTGATCCGCGTCTACGCGGTGCGAAACAAGACATTAAGGTTGGATCGAATTGACCCCCGGTAGGGTAGACTATACGCGCCAATCGGCCGGCGCCTCAACGGGATAAACCGTTTTTCACGGTGAAACCGCCGCGCACATGACACACAACGTACGTTCCCCGGCCGAATTAACACGGCCTTGCGTTCGTTGCGGAAATGGAGCAAAATCGTGTGAGTAGTTTGGGGGCAGCGTTTTCCATGTCGAAGATTGCATCGAGTCTTCACGAGCCGGGGGTAATCCCCCATGAGCCAAATCCCGCGGAGATCGGTCGCCAGCTTCGGGCGATCCTGGCAAGTCCCGCCTTTCATGGCAGTCGCCGCTGCCAGCAATTCCTGGAATTTGTCTGCGAGAAGTCGCTCGCCGGAGAAGGAAGGACGATAAAGGAGCGGACAATCGCCATTGATGTATTCGGCCGGTCTCCGCAAACCGACCTGGGCGACGACACTATCGTGCGAGTGGGCGCCAGAGAAGTCCGAAAGAGGCTCGCGCAATACTATGTCACCCCCGAAGGCGCAGCGGCCGAAGTCCGCATCGAGCTGCCTTCGGGCTCATATGCACCCGAATTCCGCTATGTTACCGCCGCGCCGGACGAGGTAGTGTCGCCGCCGGCGCCGGTGGTCCGCGTGCCGGCGGTCCGCGTAAGGTGGTGGAATACCACCCTGGTGCGGGTCTGCGCGCTCGCTGCACTGGCAGCGATAGGGGTATGCGCCGTCGTTACACTTACCGGACTCAGTCCGAACGGCGCGGCGTTCCGGCTGTTCTGGCAGCCGGTACTTAAATCGGACGAGCCGTTGCTGGTCGCGGTAGCGCATCCGATTGTCTACCATCCGTCCAGCCGCGCGATCCGGCTGAGTGAAGAAGTCCTTCCACCGCAAGAGGCGCCGACGCAGCGGGCGATCCAGGTACCGCCGGATAAGCTGACCGGCGCGGACTTCGTCCCGGTGTTCAACCAATACGTGGGGTTTGGGGACATGGTGGCGGCGAACGAGGTGATTGCAATGCTGGCGCGTAACTCGAAACCTGTCCGGGTTCGTATGGCCAGCAATATTGGATTTGCGGATCTGCAAAAGGCGCAAACGCTGCTGATCGGCGCGGTTACCAACCGATGGACCATGGAGCTTCAGCAGACCTGGCGGTTCCGGTTCAGTCGGACGCCGGGAACGCGAACTGTGATTGTCGATACACAGGAGCCGGCGGCGAAGACCGAGAACGGCGCGGCCCGCCAGTGGTCCATCCTGGCCAGTGACGATGGATCGGCGCCGGACGATTACGTTTTGGTCGGTCGAATTCGCAGCAGCTTCACGGGCGGATTTGTTTTGGAGGCCGCGGGCTTGAAGCAGTTCGGGACGGAAGCAGCGGGCCGCTTGATTGCCGACCCCGAACGGTTGGGCGCAATCCTGCGAAAGTTGCCTGCCGGTTGGGAGAGTAAGAACGTGCAACTGGTGCTTCACGTCCGGGTGATCGGGAATACACCGGCACAGCCGGAAGTGCTGGCGTCGCACGTCTGGTAGGTAACCGCGAATTACTTCTTAACCATTACTTCTTAGCGATTACTTCTTCAGCACGGGCGACTGCGTTGCGGCGGGGTTACCCTTCGCATCCTGCGCGTTCCCATTGGTCGGCGGCCGGAAGCGTTGTTGCGGCGCCACCGGTTCAGCGCTGGCGATTTCAACCAAGGCTTGAACGATCTGATTCTTCTTGGAAGAGTCCACGATCAGGCTGCGAACATTGCCGCCGCTCCCCGCTGTGAACTTCATGCGGCCATCGTCAGCCACAAAAACCGTGCCTGGATCGGATAATTGGAAGAAGCCCGAATCCGGATGGACCGCGTAGTGCGCCCCCGCCAGATCATAGGATGGCGCGTCGTACGGAATCGCCTTGTAGGCGCGATAGGCGTCCACCACCGGGTGCGCCGGCGACCGCGCGAAATCCCGTTCGATGCAAGCGCCGGGAAATGGCAGCGCCGCGCCTGCCTCCCTGCCACACAAGAAAATGGGCGTTGGCCACTCCGCCAGAACTTTGCGGATCGCGGGAACATCGGCCTGGGACGCGCCCGCATCGACGATCACCAGCCGTTTGACGCGCGCTTTGTAGATGTCTTTGTGCCCAGCAGATCGAGCGATTTCGCCAAGTAGGTCGCCGGCGCGCAAAGTCCTACCACGCATTCCTCATTGAATATCACGCCATTGCGCAGAACGGCCTCAGCCAGCGACGTATCGCTCAGTTTGCTCACGCCGTGGGCGTACTGCTGCTCGCCCTTTTCGTTCTTCCGCTCGATGGCGGGTTTGATCATCGCCGCGTCGGGCGGCAGTGGGTCCACCGCCGCCAGGCCCACCGGGAGCGATTGGTTCCCGTTCCGCGCCGGGCCAAGCGTGTAGAACATCGTAGAGCTGTTGAAAAAAGGAAGGCGAGCGTTGAAAAGCTGATTCTGGCGGGGAAAACAGCGGCGGCGCTCGTCGCGATCATCAAGCTGATCGAAACCGTAGTCGTGGCATATGAAAAAGCCGGCCCGGCGCTCACAGATTTTTTCAATTCGCACATCGGGTACTATCTTCGGTACGACGTGAATCCGCAAATCGAGCGGAGGTTTTGATCGATAGCCAATAGCGACTGCGTCATGGTCAATCGCTGCATTGCAATGGTCTCTTCGTCGTTTGGCGAGCACGCATACCGTGTCGCCCGTCTTGACCGCGGCTCCATCGGTTACTGCGATTTAACGTGAACTGCCGCGTGCTCCCCGAGGACTCCGTCGAATACGTCGAGCGCACTCTCAACCAGGTGATGGCCGACCCGCAGGTCGGCATCCACGTCTTGGGGGAAGCGTCCGCCGGCCCGGCATCGCCCATGCGTTCCGATCTCCTGCTGGCCGTCAGCCGCCTCACCGACCCCATCTGGTCTGGCGTTCCTACCGTCCCCATCATAGTGATGGGCGCGACGGACGGCAAGTATCTGCGCGCCGCCGGCATTCCCACGTACGGCGTGCAGGGCTTCTTCTTTGATCGCGACGATATCCGATTCCATGGGCGCGACGAGCGGATGGGCATCACAGCATTCTATGAAGGGCAGCAGTTT
>Ga0182024_10021951_pt1 | contig 11547 bp, 10 predicted proteins | sample P32metaG_FD_120480 | JGI IMG/M metagenome (GOLD analysis project Ga0182024, IMG submission 120480) | Permafrost microbial communities from Stordalen Mire, Sweden - P3-2 metaG (Illumina Assembly) | ecosystem: Environmental > Terrestrial > Soil > Wetlands > Permafrost | place: Sweden: Stordalen... | reverse complement strand
TCCCGAGCCTTGACCAGGCCGAGCGCGACCACGTTGACCAGCACGTTGTCGTCGAACGACTCGTCGAAGAACACGTCGCCGCCGACGTTCGGCACGCCGATCGCGTTGCCGTATGCCGCGATCCCGTCGACGACCGACTGCGCGACGTAGCGGCAGTGCTCGTTCTCGAGCCGGCCGAAGCGCAGCGGATCGGCAACGCCGATCACCTCGGCACCCATGCAGAGCACGTCGCGCACGATCCCGCCGATCCCGGTCGCGGCGCCTTCGAACGGCACGACCTGCGAGGGATGGTTGTGCGACTCGTGCGCGACCACGATTCCGTACGTTTCGCCGTTCCACTCGCCGAGCCGGACGATGCCGGCATCTTCGCCGACGCCGACCAAGACGTTCGGTCCTTCGGTGGGCAGCTTCTTGAGCTGTTCGCGCGACGACTTGTAGGAGCAATGCTCGCTCCACTGCGCGTCGAACGCGAACAGCTCGGTCGGCGTCGGAAGGCGGCCAAGATGCTCGGCGATGCGCCCGATCTCGTCGTCCGAGAGTGCGACGCCGACCCGGCGCCCGGCGGCTACCGCGTCGTCGATCGGCGCTGCCGTCTCAGGCACGCGCGACGCCGGGCGGAACCGGCGGCGGCGGTGCGTTCATCTGCGCGTCGGCGGTCAGCACCTCGCTGCGCGCGTTCGCCTGCATCAGCAACACGCGGCCGAATACGACCGTATCCTCGAGCGCAAACGCCTTCGCGCAGCGCAGCGCGACCTCGCCCGGACGCGGATCGGCAAGGTCGACTGCAATGACCGGATTCGCCGTCGCATTCTCGAGCAGTTGCGGCAACGCGCTCTTGGCGGAGCCGATCGCGACGAAGACCATCCGCGCGAACGTCGCTTCGAGCTGTGCGACGAGCTGCAGCACGTGTCCGGGCGTGCGGGTGACCGATACGACGTGGCGCACCGTCGGCAACCCGAGCGCGCCGAGCGCGCGACTGAAAGAATCGATGCTGCCGCTCAATTCGGGACCGTCCACCAGCAGCGCGACCATGCCCGGGCGCATCTGCGGAAAACGGCCGACGATTTCGGCGACCTGTTCGTAGTTGGCCTGAATCTGATCGAGATCGGCTTGCGTGACGATGTCGAGGTTCCGGTAGAGCTGCTTGTCGAGCATCAGCTCTTCGCGGCCTTGTGGCCAGACGCGCCAGGAGTCGTTGTCGACCACATCGGCGATCACGAGCTGGCCTCTGCCTTCCCCGCTCGCAAGCCGGCCGAACTCGATCTTGAGGTCGACCAGCAATGCTTCGTAGCGACGCCAAGCGTGGGCGAGGATTTCGTAGACGATGCGCGCGAGCTCTTGCATCGTCGCGACTTCCGACGGCGTCGCGATCCCTTGCGCGACGATCGCGTCGATCTCGATCTGCGGGTCGTGGTTGGCGTCGTCCTTGATGAAGAACTCGATCATCCGCGGGACGAGCAGCGAACCGCGCTGGATCGCCGGTCGCCGCTTCACCAGCGATCCGGCAGCGACGCCGCGCACGACGACCTCGAGCGGGATCATCTGGGCGCGGCGAACGCGCATCTCGTTGTCGTCGTCGTCCTCGCCGCCGTTGAGGTAGTGCGTGGGCAAGCCACACAGGTTCAACAGCCGAAAGACGCGCGCCGTCGTCTGCGCGGCGATGCGTCCCTTGCCTTCAATGACGTCGCGGCGCTCACCGTCGCGCGCGGTGATACCGTCCTGCTGCGTGACGACCAACTCGTCGGGCTGCCCCTCATGCTCGTAGAGGACCTTGGTCTTGCCGCGCGCGATCTCGTGGCCCTTACGCATGGTTCGTTCCCGTCGTGCTGAGCGTCTCGTGAATGCGCCGGCTCAAGCGCCGCGCGCGCTCGGGAGCGTCGCCGACGTGCGAGGTCGGATCGAGCCATTCACGCACCTCGGCCGGTTCGACGAGATGTGTGATCCGTTCATCGTCGGCCAGCAACGTCGCGAGCGGATTGGAACCGCCGCTCGCCAGTGCCTCATACGCGCGCATCGCGCTCTCTCGGATCGCCTCGTGCAGGACCTGACGATCACCGCCCCGTTTGGCCGCCTCCATCAGCACCGCTTCGGTTCCCGCGAACGGCCCATACGTGCGCAGATTCTCGGCGATCCGACGCTCGTCGACGCGCAGACCTTCGACGACCTGCTTCGCCAGCGACACGATCTCGTCGCTGCAGAGCAATGCCTCGGGGAGCACCGTGCGGCGGTTGGCGCTGTCATCGAGGGTTCGTTCGAGCAAGTTCGTCGCGGCGTTCTGCCACGCCACGTCGGCATAGGCCGGCAACAAGCGCGCGAGCGAATCGATCCGCTCCGACATCACCGGATTGCGCTTGAACGGCATCGCGCTCGATCCGACTTGCTTCGCTCCGAACGGCTCGGCGATATCGCCGAAGCCGGGGCTCGCCAGTACGCGAACGTCGAAAGCGAATTTCGAGAGCGACGCGCCGAGGCCGGCCAATGCCGAGAGCAACACATAGTCGAGCTTGCGAGGATAGGTTTGCGTTGCGACGTCGCGCGCGCTGAGCGAGAACGTGCGCAGCACGTCGTCTTCTTGCTCTTGCGGGCTGCGGTTCGTTCCCTCGAGCAGTTGCACGTACGACGCGGAGGTGCCGACGGCGCCGCGAATGCCTTTGGCCGTCAACTGCTCGCGCGCGGCGTAGAGCATTGCCCGGTCGATCAGCAGGTCTTGCCCGTAGACGGCGAGGCGATAGCCGAGCGTCGTCGGTTCGGCCGGCTGTAAATGGGTGTAACCCATGCAGAGCAGATCGGCGTAGCGATCGATCTGCTGCGCGAAGGCGCGCAGCAGCTCGTCGAGTCCGGCGAGGATTTGATCGAGCGCCAGCCGCATGCGGAACATCTCGACGGTGTCCTCAATGTCCATCGAGGTCGCGCCGAGGTGAATCTTCCCGCCGCCGACCGTCGCTTGACCGGCATAGACGCGGATCTCCGCCATCAGATCGTGTCCGATCTCGCGCTCGATTGCTAGCGCCGCGGCGAGATCGATGTCGTTCGCGTGCGCACGCAGATCGTCGAGCTCGGCCTGTGTGACCAGTCCCGCGCGCTGCTGCGCTTCCGCCAACGCCACCCATACGGCGCGCCACAGCTTCCGTCGCTCGCGCTCGGAAAAGAGCTCACGGAGCGCTGGGCGCGCGTAGCGCCACGAGAACGGCGAGGCGTAGGTAGTATCGTTCACGGTCCCGATGGGGCGGCTTCGCGGGCCCGAATCGCCGGGCCTCGACGAGAAAGGTCGGAAGGTACGACCTTTCCGCATGTCAGGAATGGATCGCGTTCCGCCGAGGCACCGTTCCGTTCGTGGAGGGGGCGAGCACGCCGGCCGATCGCGGGTTCACGCTCATCGAGCTGCTGATCGCTGTCGGCGTGATCGCCATAACCGCAGCAACTGGGATCGGCATCTCGCTGGCTACTCGATCGCTAGCCGTTACCTCGGCTGCGACTGAATTCGATCAGTTTCTCGACAGCGCTCGTACGATGGCTCGCGATCTCGACGGTGCGATTCTGGCGTTCGAACCCGACGCGTACGGCGACGGCACGGACGTCCGTCTGCTCGCGCGGGACGCAAATGGAGTGCTGATTCCGACGACCTTGCCGCCACTGCATGCGCGAGCAATCATCGAGGAGACGCTTTCGCTCGGCAAGCCGCCGTTTGCGTTCGACGTTCACGCAAACGGTGCCATCGGCGGGCGTCCGGGATTTCACGTCGGCGACGACTCGAGCGCGGAAGTCGGCTGTCCGCCCAGCGGCGCATTCCATTTCCTCCTCCACACGGCGAACGCGTCGGCCGAGCGCTTCGTCCCATGTCGCGTCGCGCTCGCGAACACCGGGCCAGTGTCGCTCTCTTCGCTGCAACCGGAACCGACCGCGCCGCCGCCGACCCCGTGCGCCGGTGTCGGCTGCACAACGCCATCGTTGCCGACCCCGCCATCATCGACGCCGAGCTGTCCGTCAGGATTCACGCCGATTCAAGGCGGCTGCGTTCCCACTCCGACGCCGACGCCCAACGCCGGCGCGCACTATCACGTCGCGATTGCCGGCGCATCACCGACTCTCGCTACCGGCAACACCGAAGCGTTCACCGCCCAGGCCACGCTGACAAATGTCGCTAGTGTCGCACCCGGAACACCGTCATCAATACCGGTCTTTGTCGCAGCGACAACGCCCGGAGTCTGTACTGTAACGCCGCCGGGTTCGCAACCGTCCGGAACATCGTTCACCATCACGGCACTCCTCGCCGGCACGTGCACCATCGCGATGGAAGGCGACACGAGCGGCGTCATTGGATCCTCCGCGGACACTGCCTCGATCACCGTAACGATTTCAAACGCCCCAGTACCCACGCCGACACCCCAAACCTGCGACCTCTTGCAGAATGGAAAATGCTTTCATCAGATCGTTGGGCAAACGGCCGTACAGTTTTGGAAATACGTCGTCCCGAGTTCTCAATGCGTCGGAGGCGATAGTCAGTCTTGCTCGTTCGAAAACTCGATCGCCGCCATCTTACTCTACGACCCCTACATCATTCAGCCGCCCGTCGCACCATCTGACAGCGACCACGGGATTCTCATCAGAATCGACGCGATAGCGGGGGTCGCATCGGAGTGTCTTCCCTATCCGGCGTTCGCATCGATACCCGCAACAAACCCCATCCCCTGGAATGGAAATATCACCGGTGCACCGGCCAATCCGCCCCCGGGTTTTGGAGAACCGAACATTTTTTCTACCGCGAACCACTTGGCGACGACATCAGCGAATGCTCCAGCAAACTTCGACGATGCCGGCCAAACGTGGCAAGGCCCTACGCTAGCGGAACTCTACACCGCAAACGTGACCCGACAAGTGGACGCACCGTATACCTTTACCTATTCGTCAAGCGACGCAGCTAATGGCACGCCGATTCAGTGGTTCCCTGATTTTCCGGGATGCGACGTCGCTGCAGACCCTTCTTTTGTTGGCGGCGAGTACGGGATCTCCGGAGTCCAGCTACTCTTTGAGATTTACCAAACGACACCGCCCTAGCTGGCAATAAATGACAAGAGACCGCCGTGAAGGGGCCTCTCATCGCTCAACAATCTCTTCGTTCTAGAAGCCGTAGCCCAACGTTTGTTCGGTTATAGGTACCAGATTGAGCCCACCCGCGGGTCCATCGATCGCGTAGAGATCGATGATGTACGGTTGTCCCGCAGGTGGCGTCGGAGCGACAACCGAGGTAATCGGCACCGGTACACCAGCCGGCACGCCGATCCCGTCGTAGAATCCCGCGGGAATCGCGGCCAGCGCAGAAGTGACCGGAGTGGTTGTCGGTGCAGCGGCTGCGGTCGCGATCTTCGCCGGCGCGACACTACCAGCGCCGGTGAGCGTCGCCGCCGTTACGCAAGGCGTTACGGTTGTCGAACAGGTGCCGAAGCCGACGCCCGGCTTGCCGGCGCTGAACGCGGGCGCGGCATTGTGCGAGATCACTTCGCTGCCGGCCGGTGCGATGATGAAGCTCGGCTCAGCGAAGACGTACAGTCCAAACGTCTTGGTGGCAGCCGTTCCGGCGAGGACGATCGTGAGGCGCACGTTGTTGCCGGGCGAAATCGTCGTGACGGCAAGTGGCGCTGAACCGAAGAACGGACCTGGCGCCGTCGCGCATTCCGAGCCGGGCGTGGTTCCGGCGCCGCCGGGCTGCGTGACAAACACCGAGACGGTATGCGGGATGCCGCCGGGGATCGACGCGAGCGTCCCGCTGTTTGCGGTCGAGGTTGCAGCGGCGCCGTACTTCGCGCTGCCGCCGAGGACACCGAGCGACAAGTTATCGACGCAGACGTCGACCGTGCCGTTGGGATTGGCGGCGCTGGTGACATCGGGCGAACCCTGAATGAACCGAATCAATGCTTGACCGTTCGCACCGGATTGAATCGTACCGGGCGATCCACCGGCTTGATTCGGACCACCGGCGAACGGCAACGAGTTCCCAGTCCCTCCGCCGCAGGCGGATAGCGACACAGCGAGCGCCCCCAGAACGGCCAGGCGGGCGAGAAGACTACGCATGCGTGGAGTGACCTCTCAGAGAGCCGAAGGCGAGCGTCGACGCAAGGCCACCCAAGAAGGGTCCCCCGGTCGTGCGCGACGTTGGATTTCCGTGAAAGCGAATCCTCCGGTTCGTCAGCGCGCCGAGGCAAGGCGCGAGGCCAGGTCGGCGGTCAAAAGCTCGATCATTGCCCGTTGGTCGTCGATCCGTCCGGTCACGACGGCCTCGAACCCACGAACGGCGGCTTCGTACCCGTACTTCGCGCGCCGCTCGCCGATGCGACGTGCGATCGGACGCAACGCACGTTCGCGCCAGCGGTGACGTGGAGGCAGCGCGCCCCCACCCGGCCGCGCAAGCTCCCACAACAGCGCAAATTCGCCCGCAAGAGCGCTTGCCAACGGGACGCCCGCGCTTCGCGGATCGCTAGCAAACATTTCAAACGCGATCGCGAGCGCCTCGCCCGGACGGCCTTCGACCACCGCGGCGGCGTACTGCCACGCCTTCGGATCCTCGATGCTCAGGCTTTCGCGCTCGAGATCGGCCACCGTAATCGTCCGCCCGATTAGGGCCAGCTTATCAAGATCGTTCTGAATGGCGCCCAGATCGGAATCGCCTTCGGCCAGTACTGCAATCACACGCGGCTGCGCCTTCGCACCCAGGCGGTCGAGCGTTTCGTGGACGAACCGTTCGCGCACGTCGGCGTTCGGCGTCGTATCGATGCGCAAGCCCTTGCGTCCAGCGAGCTGGCCGAACGGTTCGGGACGCGTCTTTTTTGCAGGCGACAAGAGATCTTCGAGCACCAGCGTGTTGCCGTCGGGAACGTTTTCGGCCACGGCCCACAGGTCGCGGCGCGGCTGCGCGCGCATGCGCTGACAGTTGCGCACGACGACGACGCGCCGTTCCGCCAAAAACGGCATCGCGTTGACCGCGTCGCCCGCCGCGCGTCCGATCGGGTCCGTCTCCGGCCCTTCGATCACGTCGCAGTTCAAGGCGCGCATGTCCGGGGGCAAGAGGCGATCGAGCACCGCGTCGAGCGCGCGCTGCGCGAGCACCGTGTCCTCACCTTCGATGATGACCAGACCGTCGATCTTCGGTTGCTTGTCGAGAAAGTCGTAGAACTTCACGCGACGGGCAGCGGCAATGGCGGTCGGTGCTCGAGATCCGGGATGCTGTCGGCGTACGGCGGCGCGAGAACGCCGTATTCCGTGATGAAACCGGTCACCAGCCGCCCCGGCGTGACGTCGAAGGCGGGATTGTAGACGGGATCGCCGTCGGCGACCCGTACTTCTTCTCCCGATCGCTCCTCGATCGGGATTTCCGCGCCCGAGTCGAGCGTGAAATCGAACGACGAGCGCGGCGCCGCGACGTAGAACGGAATGCCGTGGTGTGCCGCGGCGATCGCGACACCGTAGGTCCCGATCTTGTTGGCGGTATCGCCGTTGCGCGCGATGCGATCGGCACCGACGACGACCGCGCGCACCTCTTTGCGCTGCATCGTGATGGCGGCGGCGCTGTCGACGATCAACGTACACGGCACACCGGATTCGCGCAACTCGAACATCGTGAGCCGTGCACCCTGCAGCAACGGACGCGTCTCGTCGACGAACACGTGCAGCAACTTGCCGGCGCGATGTGCGGCAACGAAACAGCCCAGCGCCGTACCGTCACCACCCGTGGCGATCGGACCGGTGTTGCAGTGGGTCAACACGTTTCCGCGCGACGGAAAGAGCGCGATCGAGGCTTCGGCGATGCGCCGGTCGACATCGCGTTGCTCCTCGTGGATGCGCTCGGCTTCGGCGAGCTCGCCTCCGGGCGCGACTGCCAAGACGCGGTCGACGGCCCAAGCCAAGTTTACCGCCGTCGGCCGAGCGGCGCGAATCTGCGCCGCCGCGGCCTCGTAGGCGGCGCGATCATCGCGGTACTGTTGGGCGGCCAACGCGACGCCGTACGCGCCGAAGATCCCGATCGCCGGCGCGCCGCGCACCGCGAGCGTGCGAATCGCATCGACGATGGCGCCGACCGTCGTGGCACGCTCGCGCACAACCGTACGCGGGAGCGCACGTTGATCGAGAAATCCGACGGCATCGCCGTCGTACCAAACCGACTCCACCGCGAGGCGGATTCGGCGGGGGTCGATGAACTACTCCGGCGCTATGCCCTCACGGCGTTGGTCGCCGTGTAGCAGGTGCGACAGTAGACGGGGCGGTCACCGCGCGGCCGGAACGGCACCGTGGTGGCCGTACCGCACTGCGCGCAGACCGCATCGTACATCTCGCGCAGCCCGGCGGTCGAGTTCGGGACCTGACCGAGACCCGTGGACCGCTGAGCCTTGCGGGCGTTCCGGCAGTCGCGACAGCGCTGCGGCTCGTTTTCGAAACCCTTCTCGGCATAAAACATCTGGTCGCGGACCGAGAAGTCGAACGAATTCCCGCAGTCTTTGCAAGTCAGAATTTTGTTTTCGTACATCGACTTTGGCCGTCCGGCAGAACCGGCCGGCCCCCCTGGCAACGTGGACAGCAAACACGACGTCGGCCGATCGGCGGCGCCGTGGAGCCGAGTATACGGTAGCCGAAGTAACTTGGCAATCCGGGACTGCAAAACCGTGACCAGGGCCGCGGGCCACTCCTGAAAAATTGACCGCAATGCGGACTCTTGGGGTGGCTTCTCTTTGCTTCTTTTTGGCGTGCGCGACCGTGGGCTCGACCGACCCTGCCCCGGCTGCGCCGCCCGCGATCGACCAAAGCACGGCCTGCGCGACCGATTTCACGGCGTTTCGGACCCATGACCCGAGCGCCGCCATCGTGAGTGCGGGTGACCTCGCCGGACCCTTTCGCGGAACGATCACCGCCTATGGGCGAGACACGAAATGGACCGGTACGATCGACCGATGGAACGCGGAAACACGGAATGGGGAGCAAGATGCCACGCTGGTCGTTCACGCCGGCGGCCCGATCGAAGGCATTGAATATGCGCCCCAATGGGCTGCGTGCTCGTTCCACTCCGGCGTGCGGGTGGCCAACCAATACGACAACCTGAGCGGGATCGATCGCCTCGTCCTCGAGGTCGCAAATCCACAGCCGGTCGAACCTGCGGCGTGCCCAGCGCCGTACCTCCCGCCTACGACTCTCCACGCGGTCGAACCGAACATCGCTGCCCAGGGTATGACGGGAACCGCGCGCATCGCGGTCGCGCTCGACGAACACGCTGCACCTCAAGCCGCGCGCATCGTTTCCGCAATGACGCCGAGCATCGGCTTCGCCGTACGAGATGCCGCACGACTCTCGACCTACAGCGCCGCGGTCTTTCGGTGTAAGCCGGTAGCCAGCGGCTTAGAGTTCAGGACCGAGTTTCGCTGAGAGCGCGGACTAGCGAAAGCCCATCCGCGCGGAATCGCGCTTCGGTTCGATGACGGCAACCGATGCAGCGGCGACTGCGGCGCCGTATCCTTTGTCACCGCGCTCGGGATCGGCGCGCTCTTCGGCTTGCAGGCGATCGTCGGTGGTGAGAACACCGAAGCCGATCGGAATACCGGTCGCGAGTTGGACGTCCATGATCCCGCGCGCGCACTCACCGGCGACGTATTCGAAGTGTGGCGTTTCGCCGCGGATGACGACGCCGAGCGCCACGATGCCGTCGAACGTGCCGCCCGCGATCATGCGGCGCGAGGCGATCGGCAACTCAAAACAGCCCGGCACATGCACGACTTGGATCGCATCGTCGGCGACCCCGCAGTCGCGCAGGCCGCGGCGTGCGCCGTCCTCGAGTTGCGCCGCGAGATCGGCGTAAAAGTCCGCAACGATGATTGCGAACGACTTGCCCGATGCGTCCGGGAGCGTGGCCGATTTCTCGGCTTTCATTCGGTCGGGTTGGGCGCGCCGAACATGTGGCCCATCTTGTCGCGCTTGGTTTCCATGTAGTGCGCGTTGTGCACGGTCGGCGCGATCTGCAGCGGAACGCGCTCCTTGATCGTCAGGCCGTACCCTTCGAGCCCGGCGATCTTCTTGGGGTTATTCGTCAGCAGCTTCATCTCGCGCACGCCGAGGTCGACCAGGATCTGCGAACCGATTCCGTAATCGCGCTTGTCGGCCGGTAGGCCCAACAGCGTGTTCGCCTCGACCGTGTCGGCGCCGGCGTCTTGCAACGCATAGGCGCGCAGCTTGTTGGCTAGGCCGATTCCGCGGCCTTCTTGGTGTAAGTAGAGAAACACGCCGCGTCCCTCGCGCGCGATCGCCGCGAGCGCCGCGTCGCGTTGCGGACCGCAATCGCAGCGCAGCGAGTGGAGCGCGTCGCCGGTCAGACACTCGCTATGCACTCGCACCAGAACGTTCTTCCCGTCAGCGATCTCGCCCATGACGAGGGCGACGTGCGCGGTCTTGTCAGTCTTCGTTTCGTACGCGATGCCGTGAAACGTTCCGTTGACGGTCGGCAGCGAGAATTCGGCGATCCGCTCGACGAGCTTCTCGTGGCGCATGCGATACGCGATCAGATCCTTGACCGTAATCATCCGCAAGCCGTGCTTCTCGCAGTACAGCTTGAGATTGTCGCGGCGCATCATCGAACCGTCTTCGTCCATGATTTCGCAGATGACGCCGGCCGGATACAGGCCGGCGAGCCGCGCGAGATCGACCGAGGCTTCGGTTTGCCCCGCGCGCACGAGCACGCCGCCGTCACGCGCGCGCAGCGGAAACGTGTGGCCGGGGCGCAGAAAGTCGCGCGATTCAGACTTTGGATCGACCAACGCGCGGATCGTGTTGGAACGATCTTGCGCGGAGATGCCGGTGGTCACGCGACCGCGCGCTTCAACGGAGATCGAGAACGCGGTGCCGAGCGGCGCAGTGTTGTCGTTGACCATGTTCGGAATCTGCAGCGCATCAAGCCGCTCGGAGAGCATCGGCACGCAGATCAGGCCCCCGCCTTCCTTGCGCATGAAGTTGATCGCTCCGGGCGTGACCTTCTCGGCCGCCATGACGAGGTCGCCCTCGTTCTCGCGATCCTCGTCGTCCATGACGACGACCATCTTGCCCTCGCGAATGTCGACGATTGCCGCTTCGATCGAGTCGTGGGCCATCTGCTCGACATCGACTCCACCGAGCGCCGGCAGTGCCGCCGACAAGAGCCGGACGGTCCGATACGACGGCTCGCGCCGCCCACTTCGAAGAAGCGAGATCGCAGCCTCGGTCAATCCGGACCGTTGAGCAAGCTGCGCCGCGCTTACTCCGGCCTCCGTCATAGCCCCCTGAAGCTGATCCGCGAACCGTTCCACCCCACAAGCATCGCGCCGGAGTTAACAGTTGTCAAGACAATATACTTGGCTCATCGGGTATGCTAGGCTAGTCGTATGCTTGGTGAGCGCGATGGGTGGGTCGCCGCCGCTTGGGACCTCGTGACGACCGTAGGGCGCCACAGTATTTTATTGATAGGCGGCTCACTCGTTGGCGCGATTGTGACTGGCGCCCAGGCCTACTTCGAGAAAGCCCTGCATTGGCAGACGTTCGTTT
>Ga0182024_10021950_pt1 | contig 11548 bp, 10 predicted proteins | sample P32metaG_FD_120480 | JGI IMG/M metagenome (GOLD analysis project Ga0182024, IMG submission 120480) | Permafrost microbial communities from Stordalen Mire, Sweden - P3-2 metaG (Illumina Assembly) | ecosystem: Environmental > Terrestrial > Soil > Wetlands > Permafrost | place: Sweden: Stordalen... | reverse complement strand
CGAACACCTCCAGCGGACGCATCACCACCTCCTGGCTCGGGAACACATATCCCTGTTCGCCGTCAGAGGCAAGTTTCCGGTCAAACGTTTATGGGAGACCCACTAGGGCGACGACCGCGAGGAACGCGACGAGGGCGATCCGCTGGCCGTCGTGCTCCCCCTTGTAGCAGGAGCGCATCGACTCGTGGTCGATCTCTCGTAGCCCGTCGATCGTGCGATGCCGCTCGGACGTGTTCAGATGTCGGCCAGGGCGCGGTCGAGCGCGTCGAGTTCTGCCAGGAGATCCCTGCTGTCTTCCGTCTGGGCGAGCGCGGCCCAGAAGCCGGCGCGCGGATGTCCTACAGGCGCCTTTGCGACACGTCTTACAGCGCGTCGCAGTGCTCTCAGCTCGGGACCGTGAGGCTTGGGTGGGATGAGCGCCTCGATCGAGAGCGCGCGTTGCCAGGGCTCGTGCGGCTTGGCATCCTGCGAGCAGTGGGTGGCGACGATCAGGCGATGGCATCGGGCGGCCCACTCTTCGGGCGTGCGCTGGCTGCTGCGTGCCAGCTGCGAGGACTGCATCGCGTTGATGTGATGCCAGAACCTTGTGTTCCTGTCGATGCACGCTGACCACTCCTGCAGGCGCCAACGCGCGCCGGACCAGGGCTCATCCTGGGCGGACGGCAGGCTCCGCTGGGCGATCTCCTTGGCGTACCTGTGGGGTGCGTAGGTGCTGAGCGCGTCCCAGTCGGCCGGTTGAAGCATCGCGGCGAGCAGCACGTCGATGTCGTATATCTGCCGCGCGATGGCCGGCTCGCGGTCGGCGTCGATGCCGACTGGAGGCTCGACAAGCGTCAGGAGCTTGAGCGCCACCTGGTAGGGAAGCTGCGGGACGCGCGCCGTCAGGGACTGGCCCACGACGCCGTGAGCGACGGTGATCGTGTCTGACGGCGGCAGCTCGTCATCGAGATGGAACTCCAGCTTCACCGTCAGGGCGTCGATCGTCGGGTTGGGATCGAAAAGCTTGGGCACGTCGACCCTGTAGGCGAGCAGCGGCAGTTCTTCGGCGCCATCGGGCTTGGGGATGCGTTGCGGCTGCAGCAGTCCGTCGGGCATACCGGAGAAGCGGCGCGCGAGAGCGTCGAGAAGCGCCTGGACATCCCGTGGGCTGGCGCTGGTCAGGTAGTCGTTGTCGGCGCTGCCGCGCAGGCTGGAGATGTCCATGCGCAGCGCGGCGCCGTTGCCGCCCATCAGCAGCAGGCGCAAGCCCATATCGTGGGCGAGGTCCTGCAACTGCTGGTGCAGCTCGACGCACCATGCCGCGATCTCTGCGGTGTACTGGCTCGTGATCCCGGTCACGCGTTGCTGCTCGGCGAGCAACGCCGGGTTGCGCACCCAGTCGAGCTTGAAGAGGTGTCGTTGCGAGGCGGGGATGCTCATGGCGCCCGGTAGCCGCTGCGTAGGGCGGCGATCTCGGGATTCTCCAGGACGGGTGTGGCTCGCTCGATCCCCTCCAGCCAGGCGCCGTAGCGCATCCGCTTGGCATAGCGGCCAAGACGGCTCTCGTCGCAGCCCGATTGCCGCAGGGCGCGCAGGATGCGCCCGACCTCACCCAGGTCCAACGGAAGGCCGCTGCGCCGTGTCTCGCGCAGCAGGTCGACCCAAGCCTTCTCCGGGGAGGCGACATGACCAATCACGCCGTAGCGCCGAGCCGCATCGCTCTGCCCGCGCAGCAGCACGACGCGGGACAGGTCTCCCACCTCCACGCCTGCCTGCCGGCCGGCGCGCACCACGACGAAACCTGCGTCGGCGAGCGCACGCGCTGTCTCGCTCACCGCGTAGGGCTCGGCGTAGACGACGTGCGGGAACGCGTAAACGAACTGGTGAGCGAACCGAGCCAGCACGTCGAACGCCGTAACGTGCGCTTCGACGCCCGTCTGCGCCAGCACGCCGACGATCTCACGGCCCGTGTCTGGGAGTGGCAGCGACTCTGTCGCGGCGACCGCATACTGTCCGTGGCCATGACGGACGATCTGGCCGCTGTCCACCAACTCCGCCAAGCGGCGATATAGGGTGCGCTCGGTCCAACCCAATCGCCGGCGCAGATCACGCGGCGTCGCCGCGCCGCCGGTGCGGCGGATGTCGTCGAGTACCGCTGAAGCACTCTGGGACTGTCGAGGACCAAGGCTCACTGGCATGACCGTACCACATGATATAGCTATGCGGTACTTATCTGCCAGCAGGCGGGCCGATCAAGTTGCAAACAAAGTGCAAACATGCTCCACGCCATTCAGCACCAAGGCGGACATCGGTCGATACGCGATCGTCAGCAATGGAGCCAAATCGACGGACCCGGCGACACCCCACGACACTCCCGAAATGGGCTCACCGCCCGTTACGTCACCGGTCCTCGCCACGGAAAAGTCGTTCGCCGTCGCGCTGGAGCGCCCGGCCGTCTTCCCGTAGGGACCCATAGCGGCGGCGCGCGAGCACCGGCGCGGGACGCCCGCGGCCGGACAGCCGGAATACGGAGGCCACGCCATCCAACAGGCCCGCACGGCGGGCTGCCGCGCTGCGCGCCCGGCGACCCGGATGACGAGAGACGTTGACGCTCATGGGCAGCAGTCTAGTGCTCGCCGCGACGCCATGTCGAGGACTGGGGTCGGACCGGCGCCTCACCCGCCCAGGCGACTGCAGACGGCTCGCCCGCCCCTGCAACAGTGGCCGTCAAACAGTACACGAACGGTACATGCAGCGGCCAAATCTCTCCTGAGCGCCCAACAAAAAAGCCCCGCTTTTGCAGGGCTTTCTTGTGTATCGGGGAGACAGGATTTGAACCTGCGACCGCCCGGCCCCCAGCCGGGTGCGCTACCAGACTGCGCCACTCCCCGTGGCACTTCAAGCGGGCGACGGGAATTGAACCCGCCCTTAAAGCTTGGAAGGCTTTCGTGCAACCACAACACTTCGCCCGCACGCCCGTGTCCATCCTACCGCCGCTCCTCCGTCGGCACCTCCCCCGCCGCATCCGCCAGCCCCGGCGGCGGCCACGGGCCGAACCAATCATCGCGGGCGCCGTCCAGCGTTACCGTCGATCCGTTGAACGCCCTCCCCAGCGACGATGCCAGCAGGGTCACCAGACAAGCGTGCTCCTCGACCGTGCCGAGGCGCTGCAGCGGCACCGTTCTCGCCATCCCCGCGCGCAGGCTCGCCGGGTACTTCTCGAGCGCCTCCGTCTCGAAGTGTCCCGCCGCGACGGCGATCACCCCCACGCCGTCCCCCGCCCACTCCCGCGCCAGCTCTGAGGTCAGGGCCTCCACCGCCGCCCGGGCAGCGCCGGAGTGCGCCATCCCCGGCATCCCGTGATGCGGTGAGAGCGTCACGTTGACGATCGTCCCGCTCGACGCCGGCTGCATTGCCCGCTCGAATGCGGCTCGGGCCATATTCAATGTGCCGTCGACGTTCAAGCGCCATACCGCCTGCCAGCCTTTGGTCTTGATCCCCTCGGCCGGCACGAAGTACTGCCCGCCGGCGTTGTTGACGAGCAGATCGAGCCGTCCATGTCGAGCGAGGACCTCGTCCACGATGCGCTCCGCGTCCGCACGCTCGCGAATATCGGCGGCCACACAGGTGCAGCGCTCGCCGATCTCCGCGACGGCTTCGCGAAGGACCTCCTCCCGACGCCCGGCGATCACCACGCTCGCGCCGCAGCGCACCAGCTCCACGGCGGTCGCCTTCCCCAGGCCGGTGCCCCCGCCGGTCACCAGCGCCACCTGGCCGCCCAGCAGACCGGGCGCGAAGATCTCTGACTCCTCGGCGACGGCGCTCACCACGCGATCATATGACCGGACCGCCGTCCCGTCCGCCGGCGCTCCGCCCGCCGGCGCCCCGCCCATCGGCGCATCCCTCTAGGGTCTGACCGCATCGGACCCGCCTTCCTCCGCTCCAAACGCGCCCGCCTGAGCCTGGCGGCACTGCTCGTACTGGTGCTCGCCATCGCGCTCGGCGGATACCTGTACGAGCGCCACCGCACCGGCAGCGTCTACCACCCCAACGCGCGCTTCGTGCCCGAGCCGACCCCCAAGCCGGCGAGCGGTCCGGAACGGTTCGCGTGGCCGTTCTACGGCTACACCCAGGACCACACGCGCTTCTTCCCCGCCCCCGCCGGCCTGCGCCCGCCGTTCAAGCAGCTGTGGGTGCGCGACGGCACCGCGCTGCTCGAGTTCCCGCCCGTGATCGAGGGCGATCGCATCTTCCAGCTCGGCGATGACGGCGTGCTCAACGCGATCGACAAGCACACCGGCCACACCCTCTGGAGCCGGCCTCTGGGCGTACTCTCCGCCTCCACCCCGGCCGTCGTCGGCGACACCGTCTACGCGACCGTCCTGTCCCGCGCCCACGGCGTCGAAGCGGGTCAGGTGACCGCGCTCAACGCCGCCACCGGGGCGATCCGCTGGTCGCGCGCGCTGGGCAGTGAGAGCGAGTCCTCGCCGATGGTCGACCACGGCAAGGTGTTCTTCGGCTCCCAGAACGGGACCGTCTACGCGCTGAATACCGGCAATGGCAGCGTCGTGTGGACCTACCACGCCGCGGGCGCCGTCAAGGCCAGCCCGACGCTCGCCGATGGGGTCCTTTACTTCGGCGACTACTCCGGGCACGTACAGGCGATCTCAGAGCAGACCGGCCGGCGGCTGTGGGTGAGCGCCTCCGAAGGCGCGCTGCTCGGCAGCGGCACCTTCTACTCGACCGCCGCCGTCGTCTACGGCCGCGTTTACCTCGGCAACACCGACGGGCGCATCTACGCCTACGACGCCTCCTCGGGCCGGCTCGACTGGGCTGTGCAGACGGGCGCCTACGTGTACTCCTCGCCCGCGGTCACCAACGCCCCCGGCCTCGGCCCGACGATCTACCTGGGCTCCTACAACGGGACCTTCTACGCCCTGAACGCCCGTTCGGGTCGGGTCGCGTGGAAGTACAACACGCACGGGCGCATCTCCGGCTCGGCGACGATCGTCGGCAACGTCGTCTACTTCGCCGACCTCGGCGAACACCGCACATACGGTCTCGGAATCTCCACCGGCCGCGTCGTCTTCGAAAAGGACTCCGGGGCCTTCGACCCGGTGATCAGCGACGGTCAGGACATCTACCTGACCGGTTACGACGCTTTATTCGCGCTCGCGCCGCGGCAGTAGTCGCCAAGCCCCAGCGCGCGGCCGATCGAGAAGCGTGCCGCGACGCGCAGTTCTCCGGGTTGGCTCGCCGTCACGTAGGTCCAACCCCCTGGGGCTTGCGCGACGCAACCGGCGCCGGCGATGACGGTCCAGTAGCGCGTGTATCGCACCCGCACGAGGAACCTCCCCGGCGCCGCGGCGCGCAGCGCGAAGGAGTCCTGGCCCAACGCGGTCAGCCGCCCGGGGCCTTCCAGCAATCCCGTCGCACCGCGCACCGCGTACACCCTCCAGTGCCTGCTCGTGAACACGACCCGCAGATACGGCAGGCCGCGGCGGATCAGCCAGCCCTCCTGGGCGCTCGACGGATCGAGCGGCGTGTCGGGGAGCGCGACGTAGCTCACCGCCTGCTCGTGCAGCCAGCGTGAGTACCCCGCCGCGCTCAACCCGGGCTTCAGCAGCACCCCGTCGTACTTCTCCTCCAGCTGCTTCTCCCAACCGCGCGCGAGCGACACCGAGGGCGCCAGCAGGGCGGCCTCCCAGTGCGAGCGCGTGAGCGGCACCTCCACCCGCACGGGCGCGGCGGGCGCGGCGGCGACACGCGCCAGGAAGCGCTCCAGGGGCGCATAATAGGAGGCGCGCGTCGATTCGTTTCCCGCGACCGCCTCCGTTTCGCGCACGGGACCCCACACGACGAACACGGCGATGGCGAGCAGCGCGAGCGACGTAGCCGCGGCGAAGCGCCCGCGTAAGACTGGCCCGGCCCGGGCGCCAGGCATACCCACGATGCCCGCCCCCGCCCCAAGCGACGCTCCACCCTCGACGCTCCGTATCTCCTCCGCTCCCAGCGACCTGCGCCCGCCGGCGAGCGCGCACAGCAGCAGCGGGCCCGCGAGCAGCACTGCGTAGCGCTCGATGTTGCTGCCCATCGGCGTGTGGATCAGCAGCGCGAGGATGCAGGCGAACAGGTAGACGACCCCTCCGGTCCGCAGCAGGCGCGCCCCCCGCGGGAGTGCCCACAGGAACAGCAGCGTCACGAGCACGGTCGCCACGAACGAGACGATCGGGAACGGCTCGAAGCCACCTTCGGGAAACAGCAGCGCGAGCGGCACGGCCACGGCGGCTCCCGGCACGGCGAGCGCCAGCAGCGCGCGGGGTGAGCGCCGCGCGAGCGCGTGCGTGAGCGCGGCGAGCCCGAGCAGCACGGCGGCGAGCGGGCTGGCGGCCGCGCACAGCGCCGCCAGCACACCGGCCCAGCGGGGGCGCCCGCTGACGAGCGCGAGCACGGCGGCGACGGCGAAGCTGACGCCCAGCGCGAACGTCAGCCGCCCGATCCAGATGTCGCCGACGGCCGCGACCGCGAACCAGGCGGCGCCCCAGCGCGCGGACGGTCCGTAGACGGCGCGGACCAACCGCTCGAACAGCGTGGCGGAGGCGAGCACCGACAGCGCCGCGAGCACACGCAGGCCGAGCAGCGAGGCCAGCGGCGCAAACAGGAGGCTGTAGCCGGGCAGCGCGTGGCCCGCGTACCAGTGCTCGTCCCAGACGGCGAACCCGAGGTGGTCGAACAGGCCGGCGCGGTAGACCTGCGCCGCGAGATCGGGGGTGCGCGGATCGACGAGCAGCCACACGACCACCAGCGCGGCGGCGAGCGGCTGCGGAGCAGCACTCGATCGCAGACGGTCGATAATTGGCACGTGGAGATCATGACGAGCACGCGGACGAGGACGAACGGGCTCGGCCGAGTGGGCCTGGGGCTGGTGGCGCTGTGCGCCGCGCTGGCGCTCGGCGGCTGCGCGAGCACCGGCCATCCGCCTCCGATCGGCGCACGGGCGCTCGCCGAAGCCGAGACGTTCCCCTACTACCGCGTCTACTGGGCCGGACCCAGCTTCGCCGGGCATCCGCTCGCCGCCGCGGACGGCCAGAAGAGCTACGACAGTGGCGTCGGCGACAGCGTCTACTACGGCGACTGCGTGCAGGGCAAGGGCATCTTCGGCGGGGGCGGCTGTCTGCTGCCGCTGCAGGTCACGACCGTGATCTACGGCCTGCACTCCAACGCCGCGCTCGGTGAGCAGAGCAACACGGTGATCCGCGGGGTGCCCGCCATCGTGTACGACGAAGGGCGCTCGATCGAGCTCTACAGCGGCCGCGTGGCGATCGACATCTTCTCCGACGACTTCGCCCACGCGTGGCGCGCCGCCCTGGAGCTGCGTCCGCTGAACGCACCCGGCTCGGCCTCCGGGAGACTGCCACCGCCCGTGTACTGCCCCGGCCTGTCGGGGCCGGAGAACGCGCAGGTGAGCCGCGTGATGGCAAGCCTGCCGGGGCGCGCCTGCCAGCAGGCGGCCGCGGACGAAGCCAAGGCCAAGAGCCTGGCGGGCACGACCTGAGCTCCTCGCTCCACGGTACGAGCACGGAACCAGCCCAAGGCGAAGACGATCGCCGGCGGGGCCGGTGTCGGTCAGGACCCCGCGGCGCCCACCGGTCCGGGCCTCAGCGGCTTGCCGAGCTCGCGCCGCAGGCTGAGGAACGCCACCGAGCCGATCAACGCGGGGATCCACAGCGAGATCGCGCGGTAGACGAGCACCGCGGCCACGGCGACGGAGGCCGGGCGGATGCCGAACAGGACGAGCATCCCCACCAATCCCCCTTCGACGGCGACGAAGCCGCCGGGAATCGGCAGCGCGTTGGCGAGCATCCCCACCAGGTAGGCCATCGCCACCACCCAGAAGGCGGGGGTATGGCCGAAGGCCGCCAGGCATGCGTACAGCGCGAGGTTGTCGAACAGCCAGTAGGCGACCGCGCCCAGCACCCGCCAGTCGTGCTCTCCGATCAGCCGCACGGCGTCCTGCACACCGCCGCTCAGGGCCACGAGCGTGACCGCCCAACGTCCGTGCTGCAGCGGCCTGCGCGCGGCCACCCGGCGAGCCCACGTCGCGAGCGCGAGCATACCGAGGATGCTCGCCAGCGCCGCCGCGGCCGGCAGCAGCGTGAGCAGGGGGTTACGCGAGCCGGGGAGCAGGCCCAGCCACATCGGCACGCCAATCGCGATCACCGCCCCGACGTTGACCGCGCTCGTGAGCACGAACAGCAGCACCGATCGCTTTGCGATGCGCTCCACCGAGATGCCCCTGCTGCGCAGCACCCACGCCCCCAGCGCCAGGCCCGCCAGGCCGCTCACCGAGACGACCGAGTTGACGGCCAGCTCCGACAGCGACAGGCGTGAGACCAGGCGTTTGCCGAGCATTCCGAAGACCAGCCCGAAGAACACCACGTAGCCGGCGCACGAGAGCGCCTCCAGGCCGATCCCGGCGGCCAGGAACCAAAGACTCGCATCGGATATGCGGTCGGCCGCCGAGTGCAGGTCCGGCACCGACAGCAGCAGCGCGACGACGAGCGTAAAGAACACGACGAGGCTGACGATGCTGTTGCGCAGTGTGCGCGACTGCGCCGCCAGCTCGTCGGCGCTCTCATCGGTCTGATCCTCGTCGATTCTTCGCATTCTCTTTGTTTTCGCTTACCCACGCGTCCGGGCGACCCGTCACGCTAGCCTCACTGGTGGGTTATGAGCTCCCGCCCAGCGCCCGCCGGTTGGGTGGGCGAGGTTCGCTACCAGGTAGATATCGATCATGACCGAGCAACAACCACGCGTACTGGTCGTCGACGACGAGCCCGCGGTCCAGAGCGCGCTGTCGCGGGCGCTGACGCTGGAGCGCTATGAGGTCGCGCAGGCCGTGGACGGGCGCGAGGCGCTCGAGCGCCTCGGCACAGCGCCGTACGAGGTCGTGATCCTCGACGTGTCGATGCCCCACATCGACGGCCTGGAGGTCTGCCGGCGCATGCGCGACGGCGGCGATCGCACGCCGGTGCTGATGCTCACCGCCCGCGAAGGGGTCGACGACCGTGTCGCGGGCCTCGACGCCGGCGCCGACGATTACCTGGTCAAGCCGTTCGCGCTGCGCGAGCTGCTCGCGCGCGTGCGCGCGCTGCTGCGCCGGGCGGGCGAGGACGACGAGCAGGACGAGACGCTGACGTTCGAGGACCTGCGTCTGGATTGCCTCGCCCACGAGGCGTGGCGCGGCGAGCGGCTGCTGGCGCTCACGCGCACCGAGTTCCTGCTGCTGGAGATGTTCCTGCGCCACCCCCGTCAGGTGCTGACCCGCTCGGCGATCTTCGAGCACGTGTGGGGATACGACTTCGGCGCGACCTCGAACTCGCTCGGCGTGTACATGGGCTACCTGCGGCGCAAGACCGAGACCGGGGAGGAGCCGCGCCTTTTGCACACGGTGCGCGGCGTCGGCTACGTGCTGCGCTCCTCGACATGAGCTTCCGCCGGCGCATCACGCTCGCCTCGGCCGCCGCGGTGGCGATCGCGGTGGTGCTCGCGTCGCTGCTCACCTACCTGCTCGTCTCCCACCAGCTGCACAGCCAGGTGGACGGGCAGCTGCGCAACCGGGGCCGCGAGGCCAGCCGCCTGCTGCACTTCGCGAACAGCCACGGCGGACACACGCGCCGCGCGGGGGGCCGTGCGCCATTCGGGCTGGCCCTCAGCTCGATCCCCGCGAGCCGGACGGGGCCGTCGAGCAAAACGCCGCCGCGCGGCGCGAGCGAACCGGGGACGGCGAGCAACCCGTTCAGCAAACTGCAGCCGGGGCCCGATCAGGTGCGCGGCTATCAGCAGGTGGTGAGCTCCAACGGGGCGATCCTCGCGCGCTCGGCGCGCGGCGTCTCGCTCCCAGTCGACGCCGGCACGCGCCAGCTGGCGGCGCAGGGTGGCAAGTCGTTCTTCCGCGACGCACACGTCGATGGCACCGATCTGCGCGTGCTCGCCGAGCCACTCGGCTCCGGGCGCGCCGTGCAGTTCGCCCAGCCGCTCAGCGAAGTCGACAGCCTGCTCGGCCGCCTGCGCCTGATCCTCGCGCTGCTCGACGTCGGCGGCGTCGCGCTCGCGGCGCTGCTCGGCCGGCTGGTCGCCGGGGCCGCGGTCTTGCCGGTCAAGCGCCTCACCCAGGCGACCGAGCACGTCGCGCTCACGCAGGACCTGAGCGGGCGGATCGAGGCCGCAGGCGTTGACGAGATCGGGCGTCTGGCGGTGAGCTTCAACGCGATGCTCGACGCGCTCGAGCGCTCGATGAGCGCGCTCGATGCGTCCGTGCACGCGCAGCGACAGCTGGTGGCGGACGCGTCGCACGAGCTGCGCACGCCCGTGACCAGCCTGCGCACCAACATCGAGATCCTCCAACAGGTGCCGGACATGGAGCTCGAGGACCGCCAACGCCTGCTGTCCGACGTGGTCGAGCAGACCGGCGAGCTGACGCTGCTGATGAACGATTTGATCGACCTCGCGCGCGGCGAGGAGCCACGCGCGGAAACAGAGGACACGCGCCTGGACCTGGTCGTCAGCGAGGTCGTCGACCGCATGCGCCGGCACGCGCCGGCCACCCCCTTCCTGCTCGAGCTCGAGCCGACGATCGTCGCCGGCGTGCCCGCCCGGCTGGAGCGCGCCGTGGCGAACCTGCTCGACAACGCGGTCAAGTACAGCCCTCCGGGCGAGCCGGTCGAGATCGAGCTGCATGGCGAGGAGCTGACCGTGCGCGACCACGGGTCGGGGATCTCCGCGGAGGACCTCGCGCACGTGTTCGACCGCTTCTACCGCGGAGCCGAGGCCCGCGGGCGCCCCGGCTCGGGGCTGGGACTGGCGATCGTGCGCCAGGTGGTTCGCCAGCACGGTGGCAGCGTCACCGCCGAGCGGGCCCCGAGGGGAGGAACGCTGATGCGGCTGCGGCTGCCCGGCGCCGAGACCGTCGCCCCGGAGGAAGATAAAGACGGGGTGGAGGGTGTTGTACTTTTTTAACTGCGTGACACCATAGTTATACGCACTCCAAATTTTCGATACCAACACCCACGCTCTTTATCTGCCCGTCACATGCTCGTCACCTTCCTGCCACCGGCCGGGTTGACGATGCCGGGGCGCCTGTTCGCGAAAGCTCGCCGGCGCGACCCCGTAGCGGCGACGAAACGCACGCGCGAACTGGGGCGCCTGGCTGTAGCCGACCAGACGCGCGACGTCGCTCACCGGGATCGCCCGCTGCTCGATCAAGAGCTCGGCGGCCGCGGCCATCCGCCGCGCGAACAGATCCTCTTCGAACGTGCTCTCGCCGAACTGCGCGTACGCGCGCTGCAGCTGACGAGGTGAGCTGGACAGGGCCCCAGCCACGGCGACGAGCGTCAGCGGCCGGCGGTAGTGGCGCGCGATCGCCACACGCGCGAGCAGGTACAGCCGGCGACGCGTCTCGATTGTCTCAGAGCGCACACCCCCTACTCCGACGGGATACCCCAAACGGGACAGTCACTCCTCCCCCTCCCGTCTCGCCCTTGCCTCCCTGCCCCTCCTCCCCCCTCCT
>Ga0182024_10021949_pt1 | contig 11548 bp, 8 predicted proteins | sample P32metaG_FD_120480 | JGI IMG/M metagenome (GOLD analysis project Ga0182024, IMG submission 120480) | Permafrost microbial communities from Stordalen Mire, Sweden - P3-2 metaG (Illumina Assembly) | ecosystem: Environmental > Terrestrial > Soil > Wetlands > Permafrost | place: Sweden: Stordalen... | reverse complement strand
TTCATAGGTGCCACTGAGATGCACCGATGGCGTGATAGAAGTTGGGAAGTCATCGCCGGAATTTGCAAATCGCAAGGTTGACAGACTGAGTGGTTTGTTCGCGATGACCATCACGATGATAATCATTGCCTCAGCCGCCCACTCTTGCGCAGGCGCTTCCATTCGGTCACGGCGGACAATAAAGTCGACGGTCTCGTCCACGGATATTTTCGATAGCGTCGTGCTTTGAACTCGTCCCAGACCATCAAGAAAAAAAGAATCATAGGCAGCACGACAAAGCAAATCGCCCACGGCGATCTGTCAGGTCCGTCGGGCGCTAGTCTCACGATTACTTCTCCCCGGCATCAACGATGGATAGCCTCGTCAATCATCACCCGTGTTGTGCTTTACCTTTTTGTTTGTCGGGGCCGTCGGAGATTGGATTGTAGTTACCCGGTGGCCGTCCGCTTTTGACCTCAGGATGAACTACACCGGTAACAGCCGCTTTGATTTCGAGGTCGGTAAGGCCGGTTGTTTCTGCCGCAACCACGGCAGCCCGCACGTTCGCCAGTGCTTTCATTTGTTCGTTGGTCATAATGACCCCCTTGTCGCTAGTCTGGCACTCTCGTTCCTGAGACGCAATTCGGCGATTGGAATGCATGGCACGCTCAGCTCTTCATGCATGATTTGGGCGGGTGGCGCACCCTCCCACACCTCCACGACGTAGCCCTTTAGGTTTTCAGGGTGCCGCACTCTCGCCGCAGGCGAGGGTCCGGGTTTAGACGCTGCGTCGCGACATCCGTGCCACTGAGCTCATATTTCGGCTGCCGATGCGGCGCACACACGTGCGCGATCTATCCGGCGACTCGAGAATCTTTGTAGGTCGTGGCTGCTTCAGCCACGACCTAATAAATGACGGCGCGACGCGCCATCTTGTCCTGAGAGCCTGCCAGCGGCAGGCTCGAAGGCACCTTTCGCGGCGCATTTACCGCGTGTTTTCGAGTTGACCGCTCCGGTATGCTTCCAACGCAGCGTCGCAGCGCGCGCGCCGCGAGCCGAGCAAGACTTCAGCCGACTAAGAACACGGGCCGCGAGATAGGCACCACTTCAGCCCCCAGAGCTCCGCATACTTTTCCAATTTATTCGTGAGACAGCGCGGCAAATTTCCGCCACAATATTCATGATGGTTATCCTGGGCATCAACGCATACCACGCCAACGCCTCCGCCGCGATTATCGCCGACGGCCGCCTGCTCGCGGCCGTCGAAGAAGAGCGGCTGAACCGCGTGAAATACGCGGCCGGCCTGCCCGTGCGCGCGATCCAATATTGCCTGGACCAGGCCAACGTAAAACTTTCCGAAGTGGACCACATCGCCGTACCGCGCAATCCCTGGGCGCGCCTGGGCACCAAACTGCGTTTCGCGATGCGCATGCCGAAATTCGCGCTCGATCGCGCGCGCGTGATGAAACGTTTCGCCGGAATTCACGAAGATCTCGCCGCTGCCTTCGAAACTCCGGCGGAAAAAATCCGCGCGCAATTTCATCGCATCGAACATCACACTGCGCATCTCGCGAGCGCCTATTTCGTCTCGCCCTTCGAACGCTCCGCCGTCCTTTCCGCCGACGGCCTCGGCGATTTCGCCAGCTCCATGTGGGCCCTCGGCGAAGGTCCGCACATGAATCCACTCGGCGAAATCACTTTTCCGCATTCGCTCGGCATGTACTACACCGCGCTCACGCAATACATCGGCTTCTGGAAATTTGGCGACGAATACAAAGTGATGGGCCTCGCCGCCTACGGCCAGCCGGAATTCCTCGACGAATTTCGCCGCATCGTTTACGTGGACGCGCCGCTCTCCTTCCGCCTGGGCCTGGAATATTTCACGCACCAAAGCCAGGGCGCGGACATGACCTGGCGCGACGCCGACCGCACTCCCGTTCTCGGCCGGCTTTTTTCCACGTATCTCGAAAAACGCCTCGGCCCCGCACGCCAGCCCGACCAGCCGCTCGAGCAGCGCCACCACAATCTCGCCGCCAGCATGCAAGCGGCCCTCGAAGAAGTCCTAGCCGCACACTGGAGCGCCCTCGCCGAAAAAACCGGGGAAAAATCACTGTGCCTTGCCGGCGGCGTCGCGTTCAATTGCGTCGCCAACGGAAAAATATTCGATCACTCCCCATTCGAACGCGTTTACGTCCAACCGGCCGCGGGCGACGCCGGTCTTTCCGTCGGCGCCGCGTTCGCCGTGAATCACCAAGTCCTCGGCCGTCCGCGCGCATTTGTGATGGACCACGCAGGATGGGGCCCGCAATTTTCGCCGCAGCAAATTCGTGCCGCTGTGGAAAAATTCGCCGCCAACGGTGACGATTTGCAAATCGCCGAGCATCTCGACGAACCCGCCCTGCTCCGCGCCACCGCGCGCCACATCGCCGAAGGCAAAGTCCTCGGCTGGTTTCAGGGCCGCGTCGAATGGGGCCCGCGCGCGCTAGGCCAGCGCAGCATTCTCGCCGATCCGCGCCGCCCCGAAATGAAGGACGTTCTGAACCGCCGCATCAAGCACCGCGAAACTTTTCGCCCCTTCGCGCCCTCCATTCTCGAGGAAGCCACCGGCGAATATTTCGAAAAAACTCATCCGTCGCCGTTCATGACCTTCGCGTACAACGTGCGCCCCGAAAAACGCGCCGTGATCCCTGCTCCCACGCACGTGGACGGCACCGCGCGCCTGCAAACCGTCAGCCGCACGGCGAACCCGCTCTATTGGAAATTAATTCGCGCGTTCGGAGATCTCACCGGCGTGCCAGTCGTCTTGAACACTTCGTTCAACGACAACGAGCCTATCGTCTGCCGCCCCGAAGAAGCTCTCGATTGTTTTCAACGCACGCAGATGGACGTTCTGGTGATGGGCAATTTTGTTCTGGAGAAAAAATCAGTCGCCGCAGGCAATGGAGAATCCGCCGCACGCGGAGCCACGCGCACAAAATAACGCCAACAGAGAAAAATCGGCCGCGCGCCCCAGCCGCGTCCTGCAACTCCGCGGCGGAACCAAATCTGTAACCGCAACCGAAATCACAACCTGAGCCCGAAATGCACATCCTGCTGCTGAACGAATACTATCCGCCCGACACTTCGGCCACCGCAAAAATGGCCGCGCAAGTCGCCGAAACATTGGCGCAGCGCCACCATGTCACCGTCGTCGCCGGCCGCCCCTCCTACGATCCCGACGCGCGCTACCCCTACGCCCTGCTCCGCCGAGCAATCCAAAAAAAAGTCACCGTCGAATGCGTCGGCTCCACCGCATTCCCGCGCCACCAAATGCCGCGCCGCGTTTCGAATTATCTTTCCTACCTCGCGCTCGCCGTTCCGCGCGCCCTCGCGCTTCGTCCGGATATTATTCTCGCGATGACCGACCCTCCTGTCGCAGGCATTGCAGGCGCCTTAATCGCGCGGCTCGCTGGCCGGCCGTTCGTTTACAACATTCGTGACCTGTACCCGGACATGGCCGTCGGCGGCGACATCGTGCGCGCCAGCAAATGGGTCGCGCGCTGGGAAAATCTGCATCGCCGCGCGCTCAAACAAGCCGCACGCGTCATTGTTCTGGGCGACGACATGCGCGACCGCATTCTCGCCAAAGGCGTCGCGCCCGACCGCGTCGTCGTAGTTCGCGACGGCACGGCGACCCCGCCGGCGCAAATGCCCGACCGCAGCGATCCTATCGTGCAGGAAATCCGCCACGGATTTCCGTTCGTGGTGCTGCACGCGGGAAATCTCGGCTTCTACGGCGCGTGGGACACGCTGCTGCAAGCCGCCGAAATCCTGCGCAACGAAAACACCGGTTTCGTGTTCATAGGGGATGGCGCGAACCGCGCGGCGCTGGAATCGTCAGCGCGCAACGCACCGAACATAAAATTCGCGCCGTTTCGCCCAGTCGAACAAGTCGCGCACGTCATGATGGCGGGCGATTTGCACATCGTCACAGTGAAACGCGGCCTGGAGGGCGTGGTCGTGCCCAGCAAGCTGTACTCAATTCTCGCGGCGGGACGTCCAATCCTTGCTGTCGCGCCGCCGGAATCCGACGCAGCGCGCATCGTCGTCGAATCCGGCTGCGGCGTCGCGGCCGATCCCGACAATCCCGCCGCCGTCGCCGCGGCCATCCGCGAACTCCGCGCGCAGCCAGCGCGACTCGCGGAAATGGGGCGCCGCGCGCGGGAAACCGCGACCAAATATGCTAGAGTTGATGAGCTTCAACGTTTCGTCGCAATCGTCGAAGATGCCGCGCGTCCCAGCCGTGCGTAACAAGGGCCAATGTTCAATCACGCTGAACTGATCGCCTTCGCCATCGCGCTCCTCGCGTCGCTCGGACTCACCGTGCCCATCCGCCATCTCGCGCTGCGCTACGGCATGGTGGATAAACCCGGCCCGCGCAAAGTTCACCTAAATCCCATCCCGCTGCTCGGCGGCATCGCCATTTATCTCGGCTTTATTCTCGCCGTGCTGCTCACGCGGCATGACGCGCCCCTGCAACAAATCATCGGCATCCTCGCCGGCGCTACGCTGCTCGCCATCGTCGGCTTCCTCGACGACGGCGGCCTGCTGCATCACCAGGTAAAACTTTTTGTTGGCATGCCGCTCGCCGCTGTTTTCCTGATCGCTTCCGGCATTCGCGCGCAACTTTTTTCGCAGTACATTCCCGGCCTCGCCGGCCTGCTGCTCGACTGGTGCCTCACCGTCGTCTGGGTCGTCGGCATCACCGCCGCCTTCAGCATCCTCGATCACATGGACGGTCTCTGCGCCGGCATCGCCGCGGTCGCCGCCGGCTTCTTCACCATTTCCGCGTACGTCAACGGCCAGACCATGGTCTCCACTCTCGCCGCCGCCACGCTCGGCGCGGCGCTCGGTTTTCTGCGCTGGAATTTCAATCCCGCGAAAATTTTTATGGGCGACGGCGGCGCCATGCTCCTCGGTTTCCTGATGGCTACGCTCGGCCTGAAAATCCGTCCCGACGGCGCGCTCTTCCCGCACACATGGCTCGTTCCCGTGCTCATTCTCGGCGTCCCGATTTTTGACACCACGCTCGTCTCCATTTCCCGCGCGCGCCGCGGCCTGCTGCCCTTCACCTCTCCCGGCAAGGACCACACCGCGCACCGCCTCTCGAATCTCGGCCTGGGCCAACGCGGCGCCGTGCTGGTGATGTACGCGCTCGCGATTATTCTCGGCATGCTCGCCCTGGCCGTTCCCAATCTTTCCGCCACCAAGGTTTACGCGCTTGCTGCCCTCTTGGTAGTTGGCGCGCTTGCCGCCGTCTTCATCCTCGAAGCGCTGCCGTTCGAGAGGCAAGCCAAGTTGCATAAGCCGACTTCGGCCTCCTGAAACTCTCGAAGAATTTGTGGGTCGTGATTCGTGAATCGTGACTCGTGATTCGTGGTGCGCACCGCCAGTGGTACGGGCGCGGTGGGCTGCGGGCATCTGATTTGGTTTGAATGATGTCGCGACGCCCCAACCCACAACCGAAGAACAAAGGCAAGATTGCCTGCCTGCAGCAGGCAGGCCTATGCTACAAAGGGCAAATTTGTATCGAATAGAAGTTTGTTTCTCCTTTGTTTTCATCAGAGGCCTCATCAGAATGATGATTCTGTGAGCTTTATTTGTATCGAATAGAAATGGTGCGATTCGTGGTTTGTGATTGGTGTGGTGATGCGGCGCAGGCGCCGAAATGGCAGAAAAAGTAGCGATTAGAAAATGTTTTCTCGTTTGTTGTGAGCGGGTTAGCTCGATTTTTAATTCTGGACGAGTAGCGATTAGAAATGCGGGATCGGTGAGTAGTGATTGGTGATTAGTGAACCGCGAAGCGTGGTACGTGACCGGTGAATTGTGATTGGTGGGTTGCGGTGGCAGGGGCAACAAAATGCGACAAAAACTAGCGATTGATTTGGGTCGCTGGTGTTTGTTTTCAGTAAGTTGCGATGGCTTTCGATTATGTTTCGCTAGCGATTGATTTGGGGAGGGTGGGGCCGTCGCGCGGGGTGCTGAAGCGCGAGCAGCGTGGACCATGTATCCCCCTTGTGGTGATGAAATTAGCGCACAAGTGATGATAGCACAGTAGTTACGGTATTTCAAGTGCAAACTGAGGGGTGGGGCCTCGCGGGGCCGGATCGGGCCAGGTGAGGCGCGAGCAACTCGAAAACACGCGGGAAAGGCACCGCGAAAGGTAGGCCGCTCCGCGGCCTCGAATTTATGTCGGAGCTAAAGCTCCGACCCACAAAACGTGAGGCGGGCGCTTCGCGCCGTCTTTTTATCCGCCGCGGCGGGGTTTACGGGAACGAAGCGAGATGGAGCGAAGTTCAAAGAGTTAACGGTTGAAAGCCAAAGGTGTGCACCGTCGCTTGCGGCGAGGATGCCGCGCCCTTAAAATCAAAGGCGCCGGTTCCGGTGGACTGAAAGGTTTGGCCACTCGCCAAAATTAAGGGCCGCGGTAATACGAGATTAATGGAGGATGCAGCGGATCATCAGGCGTCATGAACCGTTCATTAATTGTGATCCCTTCGATTTGGGGAGGGTAGTACTCCTTGTCAACGATCACGAGCTGCACTGATCTCAAAGACTCCGCCGCCAACAGGTAAAGGTAACGATAAAACGACCGGAAGAGATCCTCGTTGACCTCCTCTCCGATGTTCTTCATTGGCGTGTCGATTATCAGAAAGTCCGGCAGCGGTAAGTCATTCTTCGCTGCCACCTCATGAACTGCTAACGCATAACAGACTTTGAATAGAGTCTTCTTTCCTCCGCTGCCCGCGTTATCAAAGCTCCACCGCAACGCTTCGTCACCGTTAGGCATCACAAAAGGTATCCACGTCCTGAGGTCGATTTTTACAACATCCGCCGGCCCTACACCGGGCACGCCGACCGTGATCAGAGCTTCCAAGAATCTTTGCTCTATCTCTGCGACGTATGACGTGGCCTGTGTAAGACGCCCCTTCTCGTCCTCGATTTCTCGCTTGACGATGGCGATTTCGCCTTGTAGGCGGTCGGCCTCGGCCTCCAGAGACCGCACCATTTCCGGTAATCTGCGCGTTCGTTCAAGGCCGCGAATCTGCTCCTCACGCGTTGCGATTCTTCGTTCGACTTCACGGGATCGCGCGAGGAAATTCGAATCGTATGTCTGGGATTCGATGACTAACTGACGATCGAGGTCAGCCTTCTGTCTCCGAAGCCCGTCCACAGCATCCCGCTGCTTCTTCGCTGCCTGCCGATGCCTATCCAGAGCAGCCGTGACGTCGTCAATCCTAGAATCCAGATCTTTTTGGAGTGCTTCTGCCCTATTAGCAAGTACCTGATCGCGCTGAGCATCGGGGGTACCGCACAGGACACAGCTTCCTGCTACCCTTGGCGACATGTCCTGAAGAGGAACACCACAGCGAGGGCAGCACTGGAAGTCAGCCCTCTCGAGAACAAACGACGCAGCCTCGGCGCGGCCCAGCTTGAAACGAGCCGAAATGAACTCCGCCCTTAGGCGCTCTAACTCTTCGATTGTCTTGCGTTGGTCGTCGTAGGCGGCTTCCTCTGCCCCTAGTTCAGTCGCTAGGCCGCGAAGGCGACCGCGAAGTTCATCGACCAAGTGTTCGTCTTTCATCTGTCCCGATCGAATTTCTTGCTCCTCCGCTCGCGCCTGGCTTAATTCTTCACGCATTTGATCGATCTCAGCCTGAATTTCGAGAGCCGAGCCGTATCCCAGTTCCTGCAGCGAACTTCTAAGTTGCGCCGCAGCTTGGAGTTTTGCGAACCGATCTTCCTGCATATCTTCAAGCGCCACATCTAGATCGTTCTGCCGCTCGGTGTAGTAACCGACGACGAATCTCATAACGTCCCGGCTCTTCAACTTTTTGAACGGATCCTCCATGTTAAAAAACGATGAATCAATGTGATCCTGTTCGAGGTAACAATAGAAGAGCAGGTCCCGAAGACTGAGCCGGACGAGGGGAGAGTCTGCCTCCCGCTTGCTCCTCCGCACTTTGATGGGCGTGACGCCTAGGAGGAAGAATATTAGGTCACTGAAAGTGTAGATTTGCTCACCCCAGATAGCGCCGCGATCCGGCGACGCGTGCAGCGGGGCCAGAACTTTTGCTGATTCGAGTCCCTCAGTTCGCCACGTGACTTGAACTTGTTTGGATCCGACGGCCTCCCTATCAAGCACAACCTCGTGGTTAGCGATCCGGCAGAACAGCGAAACTGAAACCAACTCCTGCATGATGGCTGGCGTTCGTTCCAAGTCTCCGCCCAGACAAAAGTCGATAAGGCGAACGATAGACGACTTACCGGCCGAAATCTTTCCATGGAAAAGACAGATTTGAGCCGACAGATCAATCTCCTCGACGGACTCGCGACAGTTGAGTGTGAGACGATGAAACTGGATCTTCATTGCGGTATTCGCGTGCCTGCTCTCATGGCGCCCAGTTCCGGAAATGTCTCATAGATGAACTTCATAAGGTTCGTAGCACTCAGATCACAATGACGCTTCAAAAGCTTGGCGCGACGGGCCATCGTGGCGAACTCAGGTGCGGAACTGAGCTCCTCCGCTACTTCCCTTCCGGCGAGCGTCAAACGGATCTTTATCGTGCGCCCCTCTGTGGTTACACCCACCAACCCCCGAGAGACGAGCGTATTCAGAAATCGTCTATATCGAAAATCCCAAGGGCCGAAGCGGTACCGCACCATGCCAGACTCAATGCTCTTGCGTTCGTAGTCCTCGACTTTGGCGTCGGCTCCCCTACCCCCACGAACTTGAAGGGCGCGTTCCAAGTTCACCGGGTATCTCAACAAAAAGTCTAACTTGGCGAGCTTCGTCAGCCCGTCGACGGAGCCCGTCTCATCCTTCCCGACGAAGGCAGACAAGAGCACAAGCAGTCGTCCTAAATGAAGACTGTCGTTGTTCTCTAGAAGTGCAAGCCTATCGAAGAGACTCATGCGTGTCCCTCGGGCAGCTCGAACTCGGTGCTCCACCAGACCTTGCAATCTTCGGTGAGGATACCAGCCACGCCAAGCAGGTGCTCCTGGCGGTATTCGGGAACGTCACCTTCCTGCGTTGCCGCCCGCTGCGCGAGGCGTTTTCTTAGCTCCGAGAGCATCCCGTTCCCATAAAGCCCTTCGGTCTGTTCAGATGTCTGCTGTGCAGCAAGACATTCATCACGAACGACGATCCGGAAATGCTCATAATACTCTTGAGCGCGGTCGGGTCCGTACCTGTAAAGCCACCTTTGAAGAAGGGATTCCGCAGAATACTTGAGATCCTTAAGATGATCGATTTCTGATACAGACAATCCGCCGGCCGCCATTTTGATTTCCATCCTCTTCATCCCGGTTGGCAATTCGGCTATCGGGACAAGTTGGTGAGTGCGAAGCAACGGGATCGAAGACAGTCCACGATTCAATGTCTCGCTGACAATAGCTTTGCTGATGCGTTTGGACTGGATCACATGTAGATTCAGCACGGTTTGAGGAGAATCGGAACAAAGCGCTAAGTATTCGCGCAGCGTGCTCAGGCCAATCAAAGAGCTCGCTTCGAATATACGTTGGCGAAGCGCCTCTGAAGCCACTTTCAGTTCGTCGTATCGGCGACCGCGGAACTCTGAAATCTGTGAAAGCTGTTCGCGGAGCTTCGATTCTACGTCATCCAGCCCCGGAGTTACCCAGAGCTTTACCTTTCGCAGCGCCATAGCGACTACCGTGATATCGATGGCCGGGTTCGTCTTGGCAATCTTTTTTGCAAGCTGCTCGCTGGCGCCCAATGAGTCGGGCTTTATCCCGTCGAGCAAGTATTGCAGATTGCTGCCATTTTGCCGTTCGTGCCAAAACCCGACGTTCGACGCAAGCACATAGCCTTCGAAGCGCCCGGGAAAATCGGCCTCTAAACCTGCAAACTTTCGAAGGGCCGATACGACTTCTGCATCGCCGGCCTTGAAAGGCACGCGGCCGGCCATCCGCGTTTTTAGTTGAATTGCGCGGAACAGCCCCGACGATAACTTAAAGACTACATCATCGTGGTGCTCACAGTACAACTCGTCGAGCGGTCCACCCTCGTCTAAAAGCCCTAATGAGAGGATGGCTGTGTAGCACACTTGGTGACGGAACCGGCGCTGCGTGTCTGCGCCGACGTCTTCGGCAGGTGAAGTAGACGCTGGACTCCCTGCCTGATCTTTGGATTCGGACATTTAGGTGGCGGATCGCGTATCGTACGGCAGGGGTTATATATCACGTACCGTAACTGGCATGCAATGCCCCGCTTCTAGACGAGCGTCGTCGATGCGAAGACGGCGGGCGAGTGGCGCACGCTTCCACACCACTCACATGAATGCCGTTGAATTTACGGGTGCCGGCGGGGTTAGGGGGATTGATGGCGGGAGGCGGCTTCTATGGCTTTTTCGAGGTCGGTGGCTATGCGGGATTTGGCTATGTAGGCGCGGACGCCGGTTTGGGCGGCGTAGCGGGCGAGGTCGAGGGATTCGAAGTGGGTGACGATGAGGATCTCGGCGTTGGGAGCGTCGCGGCGGATGAGTTCGACGGCGGAGAGGCCGTCCATTGCGGGCATGGAGATATCGAGAAGAATTACGTCCGGCTTCAGCTCGGCCGCTTTTTTTACGGCGTCTTGGCCGTCCTCGGCTTCGCCGCAGACCGTCCAATCCGCGTGCAGCGCCAGCAACATTTTCAGGCCGGTGCGTACGGTGACGCTGTCGTCTGCAATCAGGATTCGAACTTCCGCCATGGGAGTGTGCGCTCCGTTCGCGCTGCGCAGTACCAGCAGTACTATATGAAGAGCGCGGGGAAATGCATATCGGGTGTTCTATGTAGATGCGCTGGCTTGATGCCTGCAGGTTTCGCCGCTGCGGGCGAAAGTGGGGCGCTGCTGTACCTGTTACGCTTTGGCGCGAGTCAAATGCTGGGATATACTGCTAGGCCGGTCGGCGGGAAGGCTGCGCTGCGCGCGCGACGGGGTTCCGCGGCCGTAGATTATTTGCGTTCTTATATTTGGCAATCCTATTCGCTCATAAGGCAGACTGCACACGGAGAAGATGGCGCTCGACTCACGCGAAACCAAAAATATTTCCACGCCCAAAACTCAGGCGGCAAGCGGAACCTTATCCCGAGGCTCGGCGCAGAACGTAGCAGTCGTCGGCGGATCGGCCGCCGGGCTGCTGACGGCTTCGGTGCTGGCGCGGCAGGGCGTGGGAGTGCGCGTGTACGAGCGCATCGAAACGCTGGAGCCGGCCGAGCGCACGTTGATTGTGACGAACCGGATGCGCACGCTGCTGGGGCGCGCGGCGGAAGGATGTATCGTCAACGAAATCCGGCGCTTCGAACTTTTTACCGACGGGCGCTCGGCGACTTTCGAGTTGAAGCAGCCGGATTTGATTATCGAGCGGCGCGCGTTGATTCAAGGTTTAGCGGAAGAAGCGCGGCGCGCGGGCGCGGGACTCGAGCTCGGGCGGCGATTTCACGCGCTGCATTCGAATGGACGCGGGCTGGTGCTGGAAGTGGAGCGCTGCACCGACGGCAGCCGCGAGGAAATTCACGCGGACACGAT
>Ga0182024_10021948_pt1 | contig 11549 bp, 7 predicted proteins | sample P32metaG_FD_120480 | JGI IMG/M metagenome (GOLD analysis project Ga0182024, IMG submission 120480) | Permafrost microbial communities from Stordalen Mire, Sweden - P3-2 metaG (Illumina Assembly) | ecosystem: Environmental > Terrestrial > Soil > Wetlands > Permafrost | place: Sweden: Stordalen... | reverse complement strand
GAGGAACGGCGGCGTGAAGATGGGATTGTCGTCTTCGACGTCGGGGCTTCGACTCGGAAGCCCTTCGGGCACCTCGACGGCGTCGCCCCGGATGCGTCGAAAGACCTTGCGTTCGGAGATCTCGCGACCGAAGGTGAGGTCCACTTCGTCGCTCCGGCGCAGTTCGCCCAACCGGTCCAACACCCGAAGTCCCTCGAAGGCGTCCTTGCCGTAGAACACCCGTCCGCCGTAGACCTGGCGGAGGTCGCGTTCGACGTAGGTGCGCGTGAGCGCCGCCCCGCCCAGCAGGACTGGGACGTGACTCATGCCCCGCTCGTTCATCAACTCCAGGTTCTCGCGCATGATCAACGTGCTCTTCACCAAGAGGCCACTCATCCCGAGGGCGTCCGCCTGGTGCTCTTCGAGGGCGCTCAGCATCTCGTTGACCCCGACCTTGATGCCGAGGTTGAAGACCTCGTACCCGTTGTTGGTGAGGATAATGTCGACGAGGTTCTTGCCGATGTCGTGCACGTCACCCTTGACGGTGGCGAGCACCACGCGTCCGCGACCGCCCTGATCGCTCTTTTCCATGTGGGGCTCTAAGTGCTCGACGGCCGACTTCATCGTCTCGGCGCTCTGTAAAACGAAGGGGAGTTGCATCTCACCGGAGGCGAAAAGGTCGCCGACTTCGCGCATGCCATCGAGGAGGAGCTGGTTGACGATGTCGAGGGGCGCCATGCCCTCGGCCATCGCGGCGTCGAGGTCACCCTCGAGGCCGACGCGCGCGCCGTCGATGATGCGGCGCCGTAACCGTTCGTTGAGTTCGAGGTCGTCGAGCGAGCTGGTCGACGCGTGGGACGTCGAGACGCCCTCGTAGAGACCGAGGAGGACGGTGAGCGGGTCGTAGTCGTCACTGCGTCGGTCGTAAATGAGATCCAGACAGACCCGTCGGGCCTCTTCGTCAATCCGATTGAGCGGCAAGAGTTTCGAAGCGTGGACGATGGCGGCGTCCAAACCGGCGTCCGCGCACTCGTGCAAGAAGACGCTGTTCAACACCTGGCGCGCGCCGGGGTTGAGGCCGAAGGATATGTTGGAGAGTCCGAGGATCGTGCGCACACCCGGCAACTCCGCCTTGATCCGTCGAATCGCCTCGATCGTTTCGATGCCGTCACGCCGCGACTCGATCATTCCGGTGGAGAGGGGCAACGCCAACGTGTCGATGAAAATGTCGTGAAGGTCGAGCCCGTAGCGCGAGACGGCGAGGTCGGTGATGGCGCGCGCGGCGCGGACCTTCCACTCGGCCGTTCGCGCCTGTCCCTCTTCGTCAATGCAGGTCGCGACAATGGCGGCCCCGAACTCGGCGGCGAGTGACAAGAATCCGTCGAGACGCGTCCCCGGACCATCGCCTTCTTCGAGGTTGACCGAGTTGAGGAGGGCCTTGCCTCCGAGCCAGGTCAGTGCCTGACGCGCGACCTTGGTTTCGGTCGTGTCCACCATGATCGGCACCGATGACTGCGTGGCCAAGCGACTCATGAGCTCGTTCATGTCGGCGACGCCGTCGGCCCCGGTGTAGTCGACGCAGACGTCGAGGATGTGCGCACCCTCTTTGATCTGGTCCCGGCCGATGCCGACGCACGTATCCCAGTCGCCTTCGAGCATGGCGTCACGGAACTTCTTGGACCCGTTCGCGTTGGTTCGTTCGCCGACCAATAACACCGACCGGTCCTGTTGGTAGTTCGTCGCCGAGTAGATCGACGCCACGGCCGGTTCGAGCGTCGCCGAACGAGCCGCGGGCGTGAGTGGGCGCACGACCTCGACGACGCGCGCGACGTGTTCGGGCGTCGTACCGCAACAGCCCCCGACGACCTGCACGCCGTATTCAGTGACGAACTTCGAAAGGTGTTCGGCCAGCGCGTCCGGCGTGAGGTCGTAGTGCATCCGGCCGTCGACGACAGTCGGGAGTCCGGCGTTGGGCAGACACGAGAGCGGCATGGGCGAGGATTCGCTCAGGTGACGCAGTGGTTCGTACATTTCGATCGGTCCGGTCGCACAGTTCAGTCCTAGGACGTCCACGCCAAGCGGGCTCAGCGCCGTGAGCGCGGCCCCGATCTCGGTGCCGGGCAGCATCCGACCCGTGAGTTCGATCGTCACCTGCGCTTGAATCGGTACCACTCGACCGTGGCCGACCATCGCGCGGTGACAGGCCGCGATGGCGGCCTTGCCCGAGAGGAGGTCGTAGACCGTCTCGACGATGAGCAGGTCGACGCCCCCTTCGAGTAGCCCGAGGGCCATCTCTTCGTAACTGGCCGAGAGGTCGTCGTAGGTGATCTGACCGAGCGACGGGAACTTGGTCCCCGGGCCCACCGAGCCGGCGACGAATCGCGGCGATCCGGGACTGGCGTAGGAATCGGCGACGCGTCGAGCTATCTGGGCCGACACCATCGCCAGCTCGAAGGATCGCTCGGCGATCCCGTATTCGGCGAGCACGACCGAAAAGGCGCCGAAGGAGTCGGTCTCGATGACGTCGGCGCCGACGTCCAAGAACGAGCGGTGGAGCTGTTCGACGGCGTCCGGTTTCGTGACGACGAGAATCTCGTTGCATCCCTCGAATGCCGCGCCCCCGAAGTCGTCCGCGTGCAGGTCCTGGAGTTGGAAGTTCGTCCCGGTCGCTCCGTCGTAGATGAGGACTCGTTCGCGAAGTGCGCTGAGGTAAGGGTCGTTCGCGCTCGGTCGAGCGAAAGGGGGACGCGCGGGGGACTCCATTGAATGTTCAGGATACCCGTACACCCGCAAATCACTACGCTTGCGACGTGAAGATCTACACCCGTGACGGTGACGACGGCACCACCGGTCTTTACTTCGGAGGTCGAGCGAGCAAAAGCTCGGACCAGATCGACGTGAACGGTGAAGTCGACGAAGCACAGTCGACCCTCGGTTGGGCTCGCTCGTTCACGGAACCGGGATCGCGATTGAACGAACTTCTCATCAGCGTCGAACGCGACCTCTGGGTCCTCATGGCCGAAGTCGCCACCGCGCCGGACAATCGCCACAAACTCGCGCCCGACAAGACCCTCGTCACGACCGAGATGATCGCCCGGCTCGAAGCCGAGATTGACGCGCTGTCCGCGGAGATCGAGATGCCCAAGGAGTTCGTCGTCCCCGGGGAGAATCAACTCTCCGCGGCACTGGACGTCGCGCGTACCGTGATTCGGCGCGCGGAACGGGTGGCCGTGGGCTATCCGCTCGAAGACTCCTTCGTCGTCGCGTACCTCAACAGACTGAGCGACCTCGCCTGGACGATGGCCCGCTACGCCGAAGGCTCGCAGCACCGCACCGCCAGAATTCACCACTAAAAGAGGACACCGTATGGCCCGCACAGCTCGAATCTCAACGCCGGTCGAGGCCGCGACGCAGCCGACGGTGGTGGTGCCCGTCGTCTTCGACGAGGGCGCCGCGTTCATCGCCGAATCGGTGCCCGCGACCCTCGGCGGTCAGAGCATTCCGCGAATGCTCTCCAAGGAGTGGTGCACCAAACAGGGCCTCAAGCCCGACGCCGGGAGCGTCACCGTCCTTAGGTCGCTCCATGACACCAACGTCGCCTTCGTGAGCATCGGCTCGACGTACAACTCACTCGAGTGTTACCGACTCGCGGGCGCCGCCGCGACGCGCTGCGCCAACGACTCCTCAGTGGCCTTCTTCTTGCCGACCGACGGTATCGACGATCCGCGCGACGCGGCGCAGGCGCTCGTGACTGGGGCGCTCCTGGCGTCGTACTCGTATAAACAAGGTGAGGCGATGACGACCTTCGACGTGGTGCCGCTCGGCTCACCGCTGCCGTCGGTGGAGACCCACGATGACGTGACCGAAGGCGCCCAGCGCGGCGAGGCCATCGCCAGTGGCGTCAACTGGGCGAAGTTCCTCGTCGATTCACCGGCCGGCTACATGCCGCCGAAGGAGTTGGCGCGTCACGTCCAGAGGCGGCTCGACGACGACGAGCACGTCACCGTGGAAATCTGGAGTGAACCTCGGATTCGCGAAGAACGTCTCGGGGGACTGTTGGGCGTCGGTGAGGGATCGGCGCAGCCTTGTCGGTTGGTCTACGCCACGTACGACCCGAGTCCCGGGGTGGATCTGCCTCACATCGCGCTCGTCGGCAAGGGCGTCACTTTCGACTCGGGCGGCCTGTCCTTGAAGACCGGCGTGGGAATGATGACGATGAAGACGGACATGACCGGCTCGGCGATCGTGATGGCCGCGGTCTCCATCGCAAGTCGCCTGGCGTTGCGGGTGAAGATCACGGCGATCGCGCCGATGACCGAGAACCTGCCCAGTGATCGAGCGACCAAACCCGGTGACGTCCTGACGATCCGCAACGGACTGACGATCGAGGTCCTCAACACCGACGCCGAAGGTCGCCTCATCCTCGCCGATGGCCTGAGCCTCGCCGTCGAGGCCAATCCCGACGCCATCATCGACGTGGCCACGCTCACCGGCGCCCAGCGCGTCGCCCTCGGTGACGAAGTCGGTGCCCTCTTCGCCTCCACCGACGAGATGGCCGACCGGTTCGCCATCGCGAGCGCCCGGAGTGGCGAGCTGCTCTGGCGCATGCCCCTCGTCGAGAGTTACGAAGCGGACATCGAGTCCGACGTGGCCGACATGAAGAACATGGGTAAGACCGGCAGCGGCGGGATGATCGCGGCGGCACTGATCCTACGGCGATTCACCGACGGGCGCCCTTGGGCGCACATCGACATTGCCGGTCCCGGTCGATCGGACACGAACCGGGGCTACACCACCAAGGGCGCGACCGCCTTTAGCGCGCGCACGATCGTCGAGTTCTTGGAAGCCGTCGCCGAAGAGGCGCTCGACTAACGCTCGACCGCGCGCACGCGCGACGCGCGACTCGGGACCGCTCGGTTGAGCGAGGCCGACGAAACGTCGTTGCCGTCGGCCTTGCCGATCAACACCGTCGCGAACAGGTCTTCGTCGTTGATGCCGGCCCAACGAAGAATCTCGTTTTCGTGGCGGAAGTTTCCCCAGAGGGCGGCCTGCCACCCGCTCTCCTCAATCAAGAGCAACAGCGCCATTGCCGCCATGGCGGCGTCGGTGTGCCAGTAGGGGACCGGCCAGTTCGATTCGTCGTCGAGTCCCGAGGATCGCTTGTCCGCTTCGGCGTAGCGCGCCACGTACTCGCCCCGGCGCGACGTCACCAGTACCACGGCGCCGGCGCGCTGCAGTCCGTCGGCCCGTCGCGACTGGGCTCGCCATTCTTCGTCGGTCGCCACGTCGAAGTACTCGCCGATTAATTCCGGTCCCACGGTGTGGAGTCGAATACCGGCGCTATTGCCGGCCGTCGGCGCCCAGAGGGCCTGAGCGCAGAGTTCGGCCAACCACGCCGAATCGACCGGCGTGCCGTCAAAGGAACGCACCATCCTTCGTTGTGAGAGCAGTTCACGAAGTTCCACGCGTCGGTTTTAGCAGGAAGTTCGAACACGATTGATGACCGGACAGGTAAGATTTAGAAACTGAGAAGGAGCGACCGTTGTCCACGCCTCGAGATCTGCTGAACGCCGCCAAGGCCGAGATTAAAGAGATCGACCCGAACGACGTCGCCGCACGACTCGATCACTTCACGCTGCTCGACGTACGCGAACCCGAAGAGTACGAACAGGGTGCGGTGCCCGGCGCGGTCCACTTGCCGCGGGGCAACCTGGAGTTCTCCGTCGAGGGCCGACTCCCGGACAAGAACGCGCCGATTGCCGTGTACTGCGCCGGGGGCGTGCGCTCGGCCTTCGCCACCAAGACACTCCAGGACCTCGGTTACACCGACGTGGTGTCGATCATTGGCGGATTCAACAAGTGGAAGGACGACGGTCTCTCCTGGACGACGCCTCGTGTCTTGTCGGCCGACCAACGTAACCGATACCAACGCCACCTCCTGCTGCCTGAAGTGGGCGAGAAGGGTCAGATGCGCCTTCTGGATTCGAAGGTCCTACTGCTGGGAGCCGGAGGACTCGGATCACCGGCGGCGTTGTATCTCGCCGCAGCCGGCGTGGGGACGATCGGCATCATCGATATGGACGTCGTCGACTCCTCCAACCTCCAGCGTCAGATCCTGCACAACGTTGACCGAATCGGCATGCGCAAGGTGGACAGCGCGAAGATGACCCTCACCGCGATGAACCCGGACGTCAAGGTGCTCACCTACGACACTCGACTGGGCGCCGACAACATTCTGGACATCATCGACGGCTACGACGTCATCGTGGACGGTACCGACAACTTCCCCACGCGCTATCTCGTAAACGACGCGGCACTGGTGAAGAACATTCCCGTCGTGCACGGCTCGATCTTCCGTTTCGAAGGACAGGTCACCGTATTTAGTCCCTACGTCGGACCGTGCTACCGCTGCATGATCCCCGAGCCACCACCGCCCGAACTCGCACCGAGTTGCGCCGAGGCCGGAGTGCTGGGCGTGTTGCCGGGCATCGTCGGATCGATCCAGGCAATCGAGACGATCAAGTTGCTGTTGGAGTTAGGTGATCCCCTGGTCGGTCGTCTCCTCACCTACGACTCGATGGACGAGAGTTTTCGCACCTTTAAGGTGCGCCGCGATCCGGACTGCCCGGCCTGCGGCGAGAACGCCGGGCCGATCGTGATTGCCGAGTACGACGACCTATGCATGCCTCATCCCGTAACGGTGTAGGTAGCCAAGGCTTCTGTAATTGCGGCGTGATTGAATCGCGTCGAATCGCCGTCATTCTTACGTGACCGCCAACCTCGTGGCGCTCGAAGACCAGCGCCTATCGTTATCAAGGTGACGTCAGATGAGCGCCGTACGGATTCGGGGATTGTCATTCAGCCGGTCTACGACGACTCTGACCTCGAAGGCTTCGACGTAGCGACAGAACTGGGCGGCCCGGGGCAGTACCCCTACACCCGAGGCGTCCAGCCCACGATGTACCGGGGACGACTCTGGACGATGCGCCAATACGCCGGTTTCGGGACGGCCACGGCGACGAACCGGCGATTCAAGTTTCTCTTGGAGGCCGGTCAGACCGGTCTCTCGTGCGCCTTTGACCTGCCGACCCAGATGGGTTACGACGCCGACCACGTGCGCGCCGAGGGCGAGGTGGGCAAGGTCGGTGTCGCGATCTCGTCCTTGGAGGACATGCGTGACCTGTTGGCCGATTTGCCTCTCGATCAGGTCACGACGTCGATGACGATCAACGCGACCGCCTCGACGTTGTTGTTGCTCTATCAGTTGGTGGGAGAAGAACAGGGGGTGCGGGGCGATCTGTTACGCGGCACGATCCAGAACGACATCTTGAAGGAGTACGTGGCTCGGGGCACGTATATCTACCCTCCGCGTCAGTCGATGCGTCTCGTCGTGGACACCTTTGCGTACTGCGCCAAAGAAATGACGCAGTGGAACACCATTTCGATCTCGGGCTACCACATCCGTGAGGCGGGATCGACCGCCGTGCAAGAGATCGCCTTCACCCTGGCCAACGGCATTGCGTACGTGGAGGCGGCCCTGGCGGCCGGCTTGGCGTTGGATGAGTTTGCGCCGCGACTCAGCTTCTTCTTCAACGCCCACAACAACCTCTTCGAAGAAGTGGCCAAATACCGCGCCGCGCGTCGGTTGTGGGCGTCGATCATGCGTGATCGCTTCGGGGCCACCGACGCGAAGTCCATGACCCTTCGCTTCCACACGCAAACCGGCGGATCGACGTTGACGGCCCAACAGCCCGAGAACAACATCGTGCGGACGACCATTCAGGCCCTCGCGGCCGCGCTCGGCGGCACGCAGTCCCTGCACACCAATGGCTTCGACGAGGCGCTGGGACTGCCCACCGAGCGAGCGGCCAAGCTCGCACTGCGAACCCAGCAGGTCCTCGGCTATGAATCGGGCATCGCCGACACCGTCGACCCTCTCGCCGGTTCGTACTTCGTCGAGTCGTTGACCAACGAGGTCGAGCGCCTGGCGCGAGCGTACATCGAGTCCATCGACGCTCGCGGCGGGGCCGTCGCGGCCATCGAGTCGCATTACATGCAAGACGAGATCGAGTCAGCCGCCTACGAATTCGCCCGTCGCGTCGATCGCGGCGAGAAAGTTGTCGTCGGCGTGAATCGTTTCGAAGAGAACGACCCGACCAAGGCCGAGGTCTTTCCTATCAACGAAGAACAGCAACGAGCGCAGATCGCCCGCGTGAAGTTGCTGAAGACGACCCGCGACAACGACGCCGTTCGAGCCGCCCTCGACGACCTAGGGTCGGCCGCGCGCGGAACGCAGAACGTGCTGTATCCAATGAAGACCGCGCTGTCACGAATGGCGTCGCTCGGCGAGGTGGCCGACGTGCTGCGCGCTGAATTCGGGGTCTACACGCCCAGCTAGGGAATCAGAGGTTCGTGGAAGTGCGTGACCGTGGGGGGTTCGACGTAGAACGGGTGCGTCAACTCGCGCCACCGTTGAAAGTCCTCGGTCTCGCGCCACATCATGTGCGTTCCGATCGACTCCCAGCGAATGAGCAGCAGGTAGATCGAACCGTCCTCTTCCTGACGACGAAACTTTCCGCCGAAGCACCCCGCGGCCGAATCGAGGATCGGCAACGCCATGCGCGCGGACGCTTCGAACTCCTCTTCGCGACCGGGCGTCACCGAGACCACGACGTGCTCGAGCATCATGCGCGGGCCATCAGTCGCGCGCGCAGTTTTTCGTCGTTCGCCACTCCGATCGCGGTGTGCGCAAGGGCGATCGCTCCGGTGAGAATCGCTCGATCGGCGTCGGGCGTAATGCACGCCGCGGTGAACTCGGGTTGATGGTTCACGGCACCGTTGGTGGGAATCATTAACAGCGGATGGATCGAGGGCACCACCAATGAGACGTTGGCCATGTCGGTGGAGATGGCCGGACGGTCGAAGCCCTCGTCGTCGAGAGCAAAACTTCGACCCAGTGCTTCGGCGGCGACGCGGTAGTGCGAAAGGAGGTCGGGGTCGGACTCCATGTGCGAGAAGGCGCTGCCGATTTCTTCAATGCGAAGCGAGGCTCCAGTCGCGAGAGCTCCGGCCTCGAAGCACGCGTTGATCCGAACTCGCAACTCCGCCAGTCGATCACTGGTGAGCGAACGCGCCATGAAACGCCCGGTCGCGCGACTCGGGATGATATTGGCCGCCGATCCGCCTTCGAGGACAATGCCGTGAACGAGATCGCCCGGGCGCAACTGCTGACGCAAGAGGCCGATCGCCACTTGAGCGATCGTCAGGGCGTCGAGTGCGTTCACGCCGACCCAGGGCGCCGCCGCGGCGTGCGCCTCCTTGCCTTCGTAGGTGACGTCGAAGTGATCGACCGCGAGACAGAGTGCGTCGAGTCGTTCGGTGGGGAAGGGGTGAATCATCATCGCGGCATGGACGTCGTCGAAGTAGCCGGCGTTGATGAGGTCAATCTTGCCGCCGCCGCCCTCCTCCGACGGCGTTCCGAGCAGCGTGACGGTGAGGTTCAGTTCATCGGCGACGGCCCCGAGCCCGATAGCGGCACCCAGGGACGACGCGGCGATGATGTTGTGTCCACAGGCGTGGCCGACGTCGGGCAGCGCGTCAAACTCCGCGCAGTACACGATGTTCAGATCGCCGTCACCCATGGTGGCACGAAAGGCGGTCGGCAGATCGGCGACGCCTCGCTCAACGCGAAAGCCGGCCCGTTCGGCTACTGCGGCGACGGCCTCGGAACTTTCAAACTCCACGTAACCGAGTTCCGGGTGCGCGTGAACGAAGTGACTCAGTTCCACCAGGGCGTCGCCCTGACGCTGGATCGCGTTGGCGGCGACTTCGCGGGCGCTCACTCGACCACCACCACGGTGTCGCCGGCGCTGACCGAATCACCGGCCGCCACGTTGATCGACACGACGACGCCGGACTTCTCGGCGTTCACCGAGTTCTCCATCTTCATCGCTTCGAGGATTACGACCGTATCGCCCGCTTCGACCGGTTGACCGACCTCGACGTTCACTTTCACGATCGTCCCCTGCATAGGGACGATGACACTGGCCGAACCGCTGCCCAGGACGCCCGGGTGGTGCTGTCGACGCGGTTTGGCGGCGGTGCTCTGGGCCCGGGGCATCCCGTCGTCGAACTCCGGCACCCACAGCGCGACGGTGACCCGCCGTCCGTTCACCTCGGCGGTGACGTCTTTGCGGACCTGACCATCGCCGACCGAGACGGCGGCGGTGACGACCTCGGGCAACGTCGTGAAGTCGAGTTCACCCTCGACCCAGTTCGTGGAGTGCGTGCCCTGGACGAACCGCTCGTCGGTGAGTATCACGACGTCGGCGGCCAACGTCGTGGCGACTCCTTCGATGGTGGTCTCTTCGATCGCGCGCAACATCCGACGACGAGCGCGCTCGCGGTCCGGTCCCCAGACGATCAGTTTCGCGATCAAGTTGTCGTAGTACTGCGAGATCGTGTCACCCGCACCGTACCCGGCGTCGAGTCGAACGCCCGGACCGGACGGCTGATCGAATCGGGTGATCGTGCCAGGGGTGGGGATGAACTTGCCGCCGGCCGGGTCTTCGGCGTTGATGCGAACTTCAATCGCGTGGCCCTCACGACGAACCTCGTCTTGCGTGAAGTTGAGTGGTTCGCCGGAAGCTATGCGCAGTTGCCACTCGACGAGGTCCAGACCGGTCACCAACTCAGTCACGGGATGCTCGACCTGGAGACGCGTGTTCATCTCTAAGAAGAAGAACGCACCGTCCTGGTAGAGGAACTCGACGGTCCCGGCGTTCAGGTAGCCGCAGGCCTTGGAGACCTTCACCGCCGCTTCGCCCATGGCGCGACGCACGTCGTCGGGGAAGTTCGGCGCCGGCGACTCCTCGATGAGTTTCTGGTGACGCCGCTGGGCCGAGCAGTCACGCTCGCCGAGCCAGAGCGTGGTGCCGTGGGCGTCGGCGAGAACCTGCATCTCGATGTGACGGGGCCTCGTGAGATAGCGCTCGACGTAACACTCGGGCCGACCGAAATAACTCTGGGCTTCGCGTTGCGCACTCTCCAACGCCGCCGGCGCATCGTCGGCGGCGTCCACGACCTTCATGCCGCGTCCACCGCCGCCGTAGGCGGCCTTGATGGCGACCGGCCAGCCGAATTCGTTGCCGAACTTCACGACTTCTTTGGCGTTCTTCAATGCTTCACTTCGACCGGGTACGCCCTCGACGCCGACCTTGGCCGCCGCGAGGCGACTCGAGATCTTGTCACCCATGACTTCGATCGCCTCGGGCGGGGGACCGATGAAGGTGAACCCGCGTGAGGTGATGGCCCGCGCGAACTCGGTATTCTCAGAAAAGAAACCGTACCCGGGGTGGACCGCGTCCGCGCCCGATCGATGGATGACGTCGAGGATCGCTTCGGTGTTGAGGTAGCTCTCGGCGGCACTCTCACCGCCCAGGGCGTAGGCCTCGTCGGCCAGTCGCACGTGCAGCGCGTTGCGATCGAGTTCGGAGTAGACGGCGACGGTGGCGATGCCCATCTCTCGACAGGTGCGCATGACGCGCACCGCGATCTCGCCGCGATTGGCG
>Ga0182024_10021947_pt1 | contig 11549 bp, 10 predicted proteins | sample P32metaG_FD_120480 | JGI IMG/M metagenome (GOLD analysis project Ga0182024, IMG submission 120480) | Permafrost microbial communities from Stordalen Mire, Sweden - P3-2 metaG (Illumina Assembly) | ecosystem: Environmental > Terrestrial > Soil > Wetlands > Permafrost | place: Sweden: Stordalen... | reverse complement strand
GGATCCAATCCCGGGCCGGCCCGTCGCTTTTCGGGACCCCGTTTAGCCGCGACGCGACGTACTGGGAGCGGAGCGCGCTCCGCTCCGAGTACGTCGCGTCGCGGCTAAACGGGCGAGTGCCAATCGACACGGCCACGCGTGGGCCTTATAATAATTTCATGACACTGCAAACATTTCGCGAACTGTTGAGCGCTCGCCCATTCAAACCCTTTCGCCTGGTGATGTCCAGCGGGAAGGGATACGAGGTTCGTCATCCCGAAAGCGCCATGCTGACGCGCACGGACATTCTCATCGGCACCGATGTGGCCGACGACGGCGTGCCGGCGGAATTCAAGATTTGCTCTCTTCTCCATGTCACGGCCGTTGAGCCGTTAAGCATCGTCACGACGGAGATGAAATGAAAGGAACTGAGGCAACGTTCCAGGAATTTATCGACGAGACGCGACCACTACCTGGCTTCTCTGCGGGCCGTGCCGAAGCCGAGAAAGACATCGCCGCCGGCATTTTGAAGCAGCGAGCGTTCGGCAAACTTGTCGCATGGTGGGAAGACGTCGCTCAATTGCTCCAAGAGCGTCATGGAATTGGGTATGAGATCGTCGCCGGGTGCGTGGTGGAGCAAGAAGTAGCTACCCGGGCGATGGGCTATAACGAGCGGATGAACCTGGAGATTCAGGCCCGGTTCGGAAGGGATGTGGTTTCCGCCACATTTCGCGAAGTCGAGCGGCAACGCAAGAAGCATCGCCATCGTTGAACTTGTAAGAGGCTTACCATGCGAACGGCCAAGGTATTTCAATACGGAAGCAGCCAGGCAATTCGATTGCCAAAGGAATTCCGCATTGAGGGCAGCGAAGTCTTCCTCAAGAAGACTCGCGACGGCTTTCAAGTGATCACTCGCGATCCGTGGGAGATCTTCTTCGAAGCGGCGGAAGAACTTTCGGACAATTTCATGTCCGAGGGCCGGCAGCAACCGCCGCTGGAGGATCGAGGTCCTCGTGAATGATCCGGCCATGCATCACGTCCATACCTCGATATGCCCTACGCTCGCCGATTCTTGACCTTCATCGCAACATCCGGCCCTTCCCAGTCTCCCTTGCTTATCCTTGCCGTCCATCTCGCTGCGCGATTTGGGCTTTTCTGATCACGAGCCACCTTGCTATAGGGCGCATGGATTCGGTCTCCCATGCCGCGCGCGGAGGAATCGGACATGCGCCCTGTTCACCTGCTGTTGGTTGTGACGCTGTTCCTGGCCCCCGGTCAATTTGCCCAGGCGCTGGACAAAGAGGCGCTGCGCATGGCTGCCAAGCCCCCCAGTTTCACGATTCCATGGACCATTGTGACCAGCCATGATGGCTTTTGTTTTCCGCATGAGCAAACGCGTGCCTGGACCGAGAAACGCATCCGGGAGCTGACGGCGCAGATGAAAGGGGACGCCGGGGATGCCGAGCTCCACTACGCGCTGGGCTGTTTGGACGGCGACGGGGACCGAACCATCAAGGCTTACTGTGAGGCGGCCCGACTTTACTTGCAGCGCGTCAGGGCCAGACCAAATGACGGCTATGCGGCGGCGAAGCTGGGAGTTGTCTGCTTTCACTTTCGCATGCTCGACGAGGCGGAAACGCTGCATCGCCGCGCGGTCGAGGTGGCGCCGGACGACTGGCGCACCTGGGCTGCCCTGAGCACATTCCTCGACAACGCGCGTGCGGACAAATTGCTTACTAAGGGTATTGACGATCTGCTCGACGGAGCGGACTCACTCGAGCAACGGCTGGCGGCGACCAGTTCGCTGCTGGCTCGGGCCAAAGCAATACTGGCCGAGTCACGAGCCTGCTGCGAAAAGGCAATCGCATTGGCGCCGCGCGAGCCTTTGACGTATCTTCGGCGCGTGAAACACCTGTGGCTGATCGAGAGGCTCCTCATGCTCTCCGCCGCAGTAGGCAATCCAGCCGCCAAGCGACAAATCCTGCTGCAAGGAACTCAAAAGTGGACGCTCGAAATCGCGGCCGACGTGGAGAAAATGGCCGAGTTGGATCCGAGCAACTGCACCACCGTGGCAGGAGCAGCTTTCTTCTCCTTGATGGCGAATGTGTTCGCCGCTGTGGGGGACCCTGAGTTCGCTTCCGAAGCGAGCAAGCGAGAATTCATTGAAAAAAAGCGACTCCAACCCGTTTTCGAGCGAGCCCAAGGCCGTCTGGCTGCGTTGACGCGGGACAAGGATCCCGCCCGCGCCGCTCGGGCTGCGGAATCCCTGGGGGCGTTGTGCGAGTCCTTTAACGAATTTGGCGCCTCCCTGGATCCAGCCCCCTGGCTTCGGCTGGCGGTCGAAGCTGATCCGACCAGGGACCTGGCCTGGCTTCTCCTGATCAGGACTGACTCCCAGGACGAGCGGCAAAGTGTTGAGGCGATCGCCTTGTGCAAGAAGCGACTGGCGCTATCCGAATCCGCGGTTTTTCGATTTCTTCACGGTAAGATCCTGGCCAAGCGCGACGAACTCGCGCTTGCCGCGCGCGAGTACCGGGTCGGGCTCCAGCACGATGCCAGCAACTTGTGGTGCCGAATCGGTCGGGCGTCGGTGCTGATCCGCCGCGGCGATGAGGCGGGGCTGAAGGAGGCGGCTGATCAGCTGCGCCAGGCTGCCGAAATAGCCGCCAAGAGCAAGCCACCCGCGAGCTTGCTGAGCGATCTTCACGCTACTTTCGCCATCGCCCAGGCCCTGCAAGGCCAAGAGCAGTCGGCTAGAGAATCGCTGGGAAGAGCCTTCGAGAACGTGCCCGATCATGATCTGGCTTCCAGCGTTTACAACATCGTCTGCGACATTCCGGCCGGTCCTCCCGCAGGGAGCTTGCCTGACCCGAAAGCGCCCCGAATGACCGTAGGTGGCGAGAGGTTTGAAACTCTGCCGGGACCGCCGGGGTGAAGTCTGTCCAGAACGTGCTCGCCCTTTTTTTACTCCACCATTCGCGCGTTGGTTTTGGGTAGAGCAAAACGTCGATTTTTTGCCAATTTCTTGGGGGGTTGTGAGTGCAAGTGGTTGCAGCCCCCCCTGATCGTCACGCTATTATCATGGTAGCTAACGGTTTGCGCTGAGCGGGGGGGCTGCAAGCGAAAGGCGTGCAGTTTGCAGCCCCCCTCTGTAGCCCAAAATCGGGAAGCTATTTTTCGAGGATTACCCTGCGGGATTCCTCGCCGCAATCATGTCTGTGGATCGGTTCCGGCGGTTTGGCTGCTCTCGACAACCGACGGCGCCCTGGCTTCAATCTCCGCTTGGCTCACGCACTCGGCTGGTGCTAGTTCCGGCAGCACCGCCGGGCCAAAATTGGGCTCCTGAAACACCCGGATCGCTTCACGAAGGATCGGCCGAGGCTGTCCCCTGGGCACATAGGTCACCGGCACCTCGGCGCCGCTGGTGACGAGGAAATTCGCCTTGGCCAGGATCTCGATCGGCGCGAAGTCGCCGCGGGACTGGATCGGAATGCGGCGAAAAATCTCGCGGCGAAACAGGCAAAATGTGCTCTCCGGATCCTGGAAGCGCAGCCCGAACAGCCAGCGGGCGATGAGCCGATGTTTGCAAGCGGTCCAGCCGAGCCAGGTGGGCCGGCGTTCCAGCGGCAGTCCGAATAGGACGACGCAAAAGATGTGGCGCAGCACATCGGTGAGGCGCAGCCACCATGGCACGCCGCGGACCCGGCAGCCCGTCACCACATCAACCTCCAGGATCTTTTCGAGCATCGTCGTCAGGTCCGCCGGCTGATATTGCTTGTTGCACAGGGTATAGAAGACGAGCGGATGCTGGGCGAGGGCCAGGCCATCGCGCAGAGATGCCCCCAGCCCCGGCGTCGTGGTGCGGTGGACGACGCGGATTTCCGGGAAGCGCTCGGCCAGGGCGTCGATCCGCTCGACGTCATCGGTGCCGTCGTCGATAAGGATCACTTCAAAAGGGCGATTGAGGCCGCGCAACAATTCGATCCAGGCGACTGCCGCCTCGTCGAGCTCGGCGCCTTCGTTGTTGGCCAGCAAGATGACGGACAGCGCGGCATGGACGAGCGGATTGGGCTCGGCAATTTCCGTGGGGGATTCGCTCGGAGGGGCGACGATAGGCGGAGGGGTGTCCGGGAGGGCGCTAACAGCCGATGCTGGCTCCGCGATTTGGGCATTCGTCGGGCCAGCCGCAGCATCTGCCGGCGGCGTGCTGTCGGGGGTGGCCGGGGGTGGAACGTCGGCCTCGGTTCCCTCAAGTGGGTGTCTCTTGCACCTGTTGTTCATGCCTGAGCACTCGTTCTTCGTTCTTGAGCGACGGCGCCACCATGGGCGACGGCGTGACCTGGGAGGACACATCGTAACCGTAGCGCCGCATGACCGACCCCCAGCGCCTCGCGACCACCTCGCGCTTCTCCGGACTCAGGTCATAGCGATTGGTCTCATAGCCCTTGATCCCGGCCAGGTATTCGCGCAGCCGCGGTAAGTAGTCGTCGAAACCGCCGAGGCCCAGGTGATCGTAGAGCTTCTCCATTTCGTGCACCGGATCGCGGACCAGGTCCTCATAGCGAAGTTCGTAAAACTGATCCGGCCTGAGCAGCTTCTTGCCTTCCTCCAGCTTATTGTACAGACGGACGTACGTGCTGAGCACCAGTTCTTCGAGCCCTTCATTGGTCGGCCTTTGTAAACCATGCGTGCGATAGAGGGTCTTCCAAAGATGTACCGTCGAGGGAAAGACGACATACGGATCGCGGACAATGTGGATAAACAGGGCGTCGGGGAACATTTCCCTGAGGATGGGAATGCGAGCGCTGTGCGGCGGCGACTTGAGCACCAGCCGACGCGGCTTGCGCAGGGTGATTTGCTTGAGGAAGCGCAGGAACACGCGCTTCCAGGATGCCACCTTGCGGGGCGACACGCCTTCCATGTCCAGGTATTCCTGTCCCTGGGCCGGGCGATTGGGAAAGGCGATGGTCAAATACGGCGACGGCTGGCCGAGCATACACAGAGCGAATTCATCCTCCTGAGGGCGATCGAAACCGGCACGCATGTTGTCCATCGGCCGACGCGACGGCATCAGGAAGTTCAGCCAGCGCGTGAACAGCCCTTCGGTCAGCAGAAAATGGTTGGGGTCCATGCACTCGTAGGTGGTCGGATAGCCATGTCGTTCGTCGCGGATCATCAGTTCGTGCATCAGCGTCGTGCCGGTGCGCCAGTGCCCGACGATGAAGATGGGCGGATGCTTGATGACCGTCCGGTGCACGCGCCAACCAAAAATGACCGTTTGCACGAGCCGCAGGAGGGTATGGCACAGGCTGACGATGGTGACGATGACGGCGATGTACCAGCACGACCAGTGCACGGCAAAGCGATTGCGCACGAGCAGCTTGATCCAGGCGAAGAAATCGAGCCCCTCCCACATGCGCGGGCTCCATTCGTGCCTGCGCTGCTCGGGCGCGGGGGGCGGCGTCGGGGCGATCCTGGGGGCTGTTGCTGTTGGTGACATGATGGTCATCTGGGTGAAAGCTCACGCATCGCCACGCTGAACATTCTGGGATGGAAAGGTCCCAGGGGCAAGGGTTCGCCTTACTTTTCTTGATTTGCGGCGCGTACGTTCCGCAACTGTCATTGTCACCCATACGTCATTCGATTGCCAATCCAAAATTCGCTTTCGCCAGCACTGATTATTTTTTATCCAGCACGATCGTCGCATTGAGCCTCCCAGGCATATCGAGAATTGCACGGTCCGCGTATGCTTTGGCCACTGGAATACGGGAAATCACGATGTTTCTTGAATGCTGGCCATCGGCAGGCACCATGGGAATGGGGTTGGCATGAAAGTTGCCAAATGAGATTTCGCTTGGCGAGAGCCTGCCGGTTCTTTCGTTTAGCGTTCGCGCCGGCTATATTGAAAGGATAACAATCATGTTGCGAACGAATTCGCCTCGAAAGGCCTTTACTTTAGTTGAATTGCTCGTGGTGATCGCGATCATCGCGGTGCTGATTGCCCTGCTGGTCCCCGCGGTGCAAAAGGTGCGCGAAGCGGCGGCGCGCACCCAGTGCCTGAACAACCTCAAGCAAGTCGGGGTGGCGCTGCACAACTATCAGTCCAACTATGGCAAGTATCCCCCCGGCGAAAGCTATCCCGTCACGACGACGGAACAGGTTTCCGTGCACGTTGCCCTGCTGCCTTACATCGAGCAAGGGAACCTCTATAGCGAGTACATGAATGCGACGACGACAAGCGCCGCCACGGGATTTCCGATTCAGACTTATGATTGTCCGATGGATCCCAATGTAACCGCCGTCATGGATGGAGGCACAGGGTCAACGCCCCCCTTCACCCCGTTCACCTACCGCTATCCGGTAACCTACGCGTTTAACTTCGGAACCTGGTTCATCTATGACTGGACGAACAAGGTGGGCGGCGACGGCGCCTTTGTGATCAATGCGTCGTTGATGCCGGCCTCGTTTGTCGATGGCCTGAGCAATACCCTGGCGGCAGCGGAGGTCAAGGCGCAGATTCAAGGCGCCGGAATCAAGACCGGCCCCGGATACATGCGTGCGCTGAACTATCCCAATCAAGCGGACTACACGAACACGACCCTGCCCGCCAGCCCGGCAGCCCTGCTCACCGCGCTGAATGGGCAAGGCAGCCCTGCCGCCACGGTCGCTCTCGCGCCATCGGCCAGTTCGTTTTCCACCACGGGCAGCCAGATGAACGCCAATCTGCACCTGGATTATAATAGCGTGACCGTGACGCAAACGGGTTTCACGACCACGTTCACGCCGAATACCGCGACAAGCGTCTTCCTCTCGAACCAGACCGTGGGCACCTACACCGGCAGTTATGGCCAGACCGTTGCCAACGGCGGCAATCAGATTCCCAGCGTCACGGGCACGTTCGACCTCGATTACGTCTCCAACTCGGAATCAGCCAGCCTGCTGAACACAGCGGTCTATACTTTTGCCGCCGTGACCTCACGCAGCTACCATTCGGGCATCGTCAATGTCCTGCTCATGGATGGTTCGGTCCGCTCCGTTGCCAACAACATCTCCGCGTCTACCTGGCATGCTCTGGGCACGCGGGCCGCGGGCGATGTCTTGGGGTCGGATTTTTGATGATCAAAGAATGGGGCGGTTCTCTTGACGCTGGCGGAGAAGCGGCAGGTAGTGCATTGATGGGGGGGAGCGAACCGACTACACTCGTGATTGTGGTTCCATTGCTAATGATAGCCCCGGCTGCTCCCGCCGATTGGCCGGCCGCACTGGACTTGCTCTTTCAGCATCTGCCGCCCGATGTGCGACGGCAGCGCTGCGTTAGCACCCAAACTCTGCTCGAAACCGGCGAACTTTTGCCGGCCGGGTTGCGGATCGCTCGCCACGACGGCCGAATCGCGGCGGTGCTGATCTGTTTGCCGCTCAAGGGCAACAGCGCCTTATTTTGGCCGCCCCAGGTCGCTCCGGATTGCGACCCCGTCGCGGTGCTTGATCCGCTGATACGTCATACCCTGGACTGGCTGCAATCGCTCGATACCAAACTTGCCCAGGCCTTCGTCGCCACCGTCGAGCTGCCACTGGTTGCTCCGCTGCTGCGCTGCGGCTTTCGGCATATCACCCAGCTCGATTACTTTCACCACGACCTGTCCTCGATCCGTGGGACGGGCTTCCTAGCCCGTCCAGCCGACTCCCCTGGAAATAGCCACGATATCACCGAGGGGCTGCGGATGGACGGGCTAGGAAGCCCGTCCCACGAAATTGAATGCTACCAACCGGCCAACCAGCAGCTCTTCCATGACACGCTGCTGCGGAGCTATGAAGGCGGGCTCGATTGTCCGGAACTCAATGGGCGGCGAAGCATCGAGGAGATCGTCGAGGGCCATCAGCATCAGGGAGCCTTTCGGCCGGAATGGTGGTGGCTGGCCAGGGCGCAAGGTCAACCGGTCGGCGTCGTCATCCTGAGCGAGGTGCCGGGCTGGCAAGGGTGGGAGCTGTCTTACGTCGGCGTCGTGCCGGAAGCGAGGCGTCAGGGCATCGGCGCAGCACTCACGTTGCGGGCCCTCGACGCCGTCCGGCAGACGAGAGCCCATCAGCTGAGCGTGGCGGTCGATGCCCGCAATCAACCGGCGCGACAGCTGTACGAGAAACTGGGCTTTGTCCATGATGAGCGGCGCGAAGTGCTGCTTTTCTTTTTCGCTGACCTTGCCGAAGATACCGGTTGAACCCGAACTTTGAATTGCCGTCAACGTGTTGATGCCAGGGAAGTTGCGAATTGAGGGCGTGTCTGTCCGGCCCACCGCCGAACCGACCATCGCAGCTGAGTCGATCCGGGCCATCGACGTGTTTTCCACCACCCTTCGGGTCGGTCGTGTGAAGATTGAAAAAATCTTTCGTTCGTTAATCGGGAAGAAACAGGCGCTTGTGGCAAAGGGGGATGTCTTTTGGCTGGCCGAGAGGAAATATCTTATGGCAAGTGCCGGGGTACCACACTAGAATTCCAACTCTTCCGAACCGATGGCAGTAACGACCATGGATCGCGCCGTCTCCGCTGCTGGAGCGCGCGCAGGAAAAAGGAGCTTTCTTGAAGGTCATCGAGCATGAGGTCGTGGCGTCGTTGGGACACGCTCTGTGCCAACGAATTGGGGAGCCACGTTACCAGCTCTGGTTTCACGATAAGACCGTGTTCTCCTGGGACCAGGACCGACTGGTGGTCGGCGTCCCCAATCGCTTTTTCCAGGAATGGCTCGAGCGGACGTTCCTTGAGGATGTCCGCGTTGTGGCCGGCGACCAGATGGGCCGCCCCGTTGAAGTCTCCTTCAGCATCGATCCCAAGCTCTTTCAGGCGTTTCGCCAGAAGGACGCGGGTGGCAACGCTGAGGTTCTTGAAAACCTTGAAGATAAACCAGGGGGCGTACGCCCCCCGCTCGCCGAGACGCCGTCTGCGCCCGAGGTGCGCAAGGCGAAACCGCGCCGCTGGCGCCGGCTCGAGGAATTCGTCGTCGGACCGTGCAATCGCGTGGCCCACGCCTCGGCCCAGAGTGTCGTCGAAACGCCGGGGCAGGGGCCCAATCCGCTCGTGCTGCATGGCCCCGTCGGCAACGGCAAGACGCACCTGCTCGAAGGCATCTATGCCGGGCTGCGGCACGGCCAGGCGGAGGCGCGCATCGTGCTGTTGACCGCGGAGGATTTTACCAATCGCTTCGTCCAGGCCATGCGCACGGGCAAGCTGGCCGGGTTTCGCAAGCAGTTTCGCGAAGCCGATGCCTTGCTGGTGGATGACATCCACTTCCTGGCCAAGAAACTGGCCACGCAGGAAGAGTTTCTGCACACGTTCGACACCTTGCTGTTGGCCGAGCGGCCGGTGGTGGTGACGTGCGATTGCCATCCGCGCCTGGCCGAGCAGTTCATGCCGGAGCTGACCGATCGGCTGCTCGGCGGGGCGATCTGGGGCCTGAATCTGCCCGAGCCGGAAACGCGGCTGGCCCTGCTGCGCGCCAAGTCGTGCCGGAGTGCGGCGAGGTGTCCCATGCCGGAAGCGGTGCTTGTTTTCCTGGCCGAGCAGCTGCGGGGCAACGTCCGCGAGCTGGAAGGGGCCTTGCACGCTCTGGAGCATTTTGCCAGGGTGACGGCTCGCCCCATCAGCGTGGAGCTGGCCCGTGAAGCTTTGGCCGAGGTGCTGCGTCACAGCGTTCGCGTCGTGCAACTCGACGACGTGGAGCGGATCGTAGCCGCCACGCTGGGGCTGGACAAGGGGGCGCTGCGCGGCGGGCAGCGCGGCTGGATGTACAGTCATCCGCGTATGTTGGCTGTCTACCTGGCCCGCAAGCACACGCCGGCCAGCTACACGGAGATCGGCCAGCATCTGGGCGGCCGCAGCCACAGCACCGCCGTCGCCGCGGAGAAGAAGGTGCGCGGCTGGTTGAACGAGGATGCCAGCTTGACCTTGGGGCAACGGCGCCTGCGCGTGCGCGATGTGGTGGAGAGGATTGAACGGGAATTGCTGCGCTGATTTCCGCTGGCGGCGTAGCGTTCGCGTGAGGCAACCGGCGTCGCGGTTTGCCTCACGCGAACGCTACGCCGCCAGCGGCTCAACGTTGCCCCTTCTTGTGATTCAGGGCATGAATGATGTTCTGATAAATGGTCTCGAAATCTCCCAGCCCCGGCACTTCGATCAGCAACCCAATCTTCCGGTAATAGTCCAGCAACTCGGCGTGGCGATCGTGGTAGATTTGCAAACGCATGCGCACCGTTTCTTCGCGGTCGTCCTCGCGCTGCATAAGTGGGGAGTGACAGTTATCGCAGACGCCGGCGACCTTGGGCGGCTTCAAGGGGACGTGATAGGTCGCATTACACTCGGGATTGGGGCAGTTCCAGCGGCCGCTCAGGCGACGAATGATTTCCTGATCCGGCACCACCAGCAAAATGACGCCGTCGAGCGGAAAGCCGAAACGGCGCAGCACGTCGTCGAACGCCCGAGCCTGGTGCAGGGTGCGCGGGTAGCCGTCCATGACGAAGTTGTCCGACCGATTGCGCTGGGCGAAAACCTCGGCGACAATGGTGTTGACGACGTCGTCGGGCACCAGTTGCCCACCGGCCATGAACGACTTTGCCTGCCGGCCCGCGGGCGTGTCGCGCTGCACCGCCTCGCGCAAGAGGTCGCCGGTGCCGATGTGGCTCAGTCCCAGGCGCGTGCTCAGCAGTTTCGTCTGCGTGCCTTTGCCGCTGCCGGGGGGGCCGATGAAAATCAATCGCATGAGCAGCCTGCCATTTCTCAGTTGCTTGCCGACAACTCGTATTCTCGCAATCCGTAACGATTCCGCAAGTGTAGTCTTTACGCTCCGCGTGAAGATAGGGCGCAGCCCTCAATAACGTAATCGTAGCGAGATGGGCCGCGGTTATTGAGGGCTGCGCCCTTTCCTCAGGCGGAGCGTGAGGACTGCACTCCAGCAATGTCCTTGCGATAAAACGTCCCCTGACACTGGATCCGGTTCACAGCCTGGTATGCCAACCGCCGGGCGTCCGCCAGAGTATCGCCCAAAGCGGTCACTCCCAGCACGCGCCCGCCATCGGTTATCGCCATGTTGCCGTCGAGCTTGGTGCTGGCGTGGAACACCTTGACGTCAGGCATCAGCGCCACTTCTTCCAGTCCCATGATGACCTTGCCGCGCTGGAAGGTGCCGGGATAACCCTGGCTGGCGATCACCACACACACGGACGGCCTTGGGTCCCACTCCAGCTGGCTGTCGGTGTAATCTCCCAGGCGTTCCTCCACGGCGGCCAGGAGCAGCTCGAACAGGTCCGTCTTGAGCCGCATGAGCAGTGGCTGCGTTTCCGGATCGCCGAGCCGGCAATTGAATTCGAGGATGCGCGGGCCCTGAGGCGTCACGATGACCCCGGCATAAAGGATGCCGCGAAACGAATGCCGGTGCCGTTTCATCGAATGGACCACGGGCACCAGGGCGTGGGCCTCGACCTCCTGCAGAAGCGCGGGGCTGACGTTGCCGGCGGGACAAAAGGCGCCCATGCCGCCGGTGTTGGGGCCCTGGTCGTTGTCGAAAGCGCGCTTGTGATCCTGC
>Ga0182024_10021946_pt1 | contig 11549 bp, 8 predicted proteins | sample P32metaG_FD_120480 | JGI IMG/M metagenome (GOLD analysis project Ga0182024, IMG submission 120480) | Permafrost microbial communities from Stordalen Mire, Sweden - P3-2 metaG (Illumina Assembly) | ecosystem: Environmental > Terrestrial > Soil > Wetlands > Permafrost | place: Sweden: Stordalen... | reverse complement strand
CGGTTTTTTCCCGTAGCAACAAAATCTTAAAGCGCCGAGGACGCCGAGAACTGCCGCGGAGCGCGCTGAGGCGCAAACGCATGCGGACTGGGCTACGCAGTTGGATGGAGGATGCTTTATATTGGATTCAGCCCGGTAGACGATGATTAGAGTACCGTTTCCTACGCGTTACCTACAAAGCAACGATCAACGAAGAAGGATCAAACGAATGACTTATCTGGACGTGGTTTTCCGCTACGGAGCTGTGCCGGGAGAGGCCGCGCTGCGGGCCATCGACGGCATGCGCGAAGTTTACGGAGTACGAGGGGTGCGGTTCAACGAAGCCGAACGTACGGTGCGGGTGGGTTTCGACGCCTCGCGAATGAAGGCGGATTCGGTGGCAAAACTGCTGCGGCAAGCGGGCATCGACGTACGGGAGGCCGTGGCGCTCGCTTAGGGTTTTTGATTTTAGAACCTGACTCAGAACAATCTAACTCAGAACCTGGGAGAATTGGGGGAGGCAAGAAGGACCGGGGGAGGTTGACCTTATTGCTTTTTTATGCAAGGGGCGCCCAAGAGAACCTCTGGCCGAAGTCATCCTTGGAGCGCCCCGTTGCGCGCCACTTCGTCTGTTCTATGTATAAGCACATGGCTTGCCATTCTTAAGCTGCTCAAAACGCAAGGCCGCACTTTTGTGCGCTTTGTAGGAATTGCTCTGCGGCTGGAAAGATTTACTTTTGCTCAGTATTCGGTGCGGCGACGCAAAGGAGTGCAGAAACATTAGCTTCTCAAGAGCGGCGGCGACCTCGGGTAATTGCTGTATTACGTTCCCTGCAAAGTGTGACTTCCGCTATAATTCTTGAGCAACTTCACCTGCCACGCAAAACCTGCGCCCTTAGCTCAGCTGGATAGAGCGTCTGGCTACGAACCAGAAGGTCGGGAGTTCGAATCTCTCAGGGCGCACCATTTTCTCGATAGCTTAGCTGGTTCAAGCGGCGGCTCTTCGATTTATCCGTCTTTTGTGTGCGTATGCGGGAAGACCCGCGCCATTTCCACACTGGACGGGAAGCTGGGAAGCGCTAGGGCGATTTCTACTTCGGCGCAGACCGTCTAAAGAATCCCGTTTGATTTAACAGGAAATAGCTACGAAGCCTTTTTGACAAGATGCAGCCGCGAGCGGTGCTCTTCTTTCCTCTGTTCCATGGAAAGAACCCGCCGACCGAGATCGGCGAGTTGCGCCAGTTCCTGCTGGATTGCTTGTAATCGTTCATGCCGCCGGCCATGAGCAACTTGATCCTCTGTTTCAGGGCGAGGTTGTCGCCGGTACTGGGTATTCAATTCTTGAAGCTGAGCGATCTCAGCGCGGAGATTCCCAATCTTTTCACGAAGCACTGCGAGATGATTCATGACATTAGAATAGCTCATTCGGGACGATTTCTTTAGTCAGTATCAAGAAATTGTAGTGGCAGCTTGGTTCTCTTCTCATTTTCAAGAGCGTCGTCCCGAAACTCGGCGCAGCTCAGTTGAGTGACGGATCTCCATGGGGTCCCTTCGCGTTGCCGCTCAGGGCAGACTTTTCGCTCCGCCTGAAAAGCGGCTCCGCTCAGGACGACGCCACTAGAAGGAAATTCTTCCTGTGCGGCTGAGCGGCGAGCACGATAGGCGGAGGGAGTATCATCGATTGAAATTAAAAGTTGAAATTTAAGTTGGATGAAAACGGAGTAAGGAATGCCTCAGTCAATTGACTGGCCGCGACCGTCGTCCCCGCGTCGCCGACGCCGGTTTTTTATTATTGTCGTCATACTGGCTGTGATTTTCTTTGGCAGCCGGAGCGCTTTGTCCTACTACGTGGACCTGCTTTGGTTCCGGTCGCTTGGGTATGGCGAAGTCTTCTGGAAGACGCTGACGCTGCAGGCGGGAGTGTTCGCGGCTTTTGCAGCGGCCACATTTTTTATTTTGTATGGATCGTTTGAGGCGTTAAAGCGGGCGCATCTGCCGGACTTGCCGGAAGGACACACGATTTTTATCGGTGGACAACCGCTGAAGTTGCCGGTGGGACCGGTGCTGCGGCTGATTGGGCTGGGGCTTTCGCTGGCGATTGCGGCTGCGACCGGGGCGGCCATCATGGCGCAATGGCCGACACTCGCGCTGTTTTGGGACGCGCCTCGAACCGGCGGCGCACTGGACCCGATCTTTGGCGAGCCGGTTAATTTCTTTCTGTTCACGTTGCCGGCATGGCAAGTGATCGCGGGATGGCTGCTCACGTTGGCGTTGATTACGTGCGCACTTGCCGGATTTTTTATCTTGATTACGGGGGGCGCGCGGGCACTTGCGGGCCGGCTGAGCCGTGGCGTGATGTTGCCGTGGGGCGGTTTTTCAATTGCATTCGCGTTTCTATTGCTGGTAATTGCGGTGGAAGTGTATATCGGGCGCTTCGAGCGGTTGCTGGACGATCACACGATCTTTGGCGGCATCACCTATACGGATGCCCACGTCACGCTGACCGGGATGTTGGTGGTATGCGGGGCGCTCATTTTGGGCGCAGTAATCTCGGCGGTCAATGCTGTGCGGGTGCCACGTGGGCGTTGGCTGCTGGCGGCAATCATTCCGGCGGCCGTCTGTTATTTCGGCGTGCAAGGGATTGCATGGTATGTGAGCAGCTTTATCGTCAAGCCGAACGAACTGGTTCGCGAAAAACCTTACATCGTTTTCAATACGGAATTGACGCGGCAGGCTTATGGATTGGACAAGGTGACGCAGCGACAGTTCCCTGCCGAGACCACGGTGGAGGCGGCTGATCCGCAGAATAATCAGGCAACGCTGCAAAACATCCGGCTGTGGGATTGGCGAGCTTTGCAGGATACGCTACGGCAGATTCAGGAGATTCGGACTTATTACGATTTTCCGGATATCGATATTGATCGATATAATATTAGCGGCACGACGCGCGAGGTTATGCTTGCCGCGCGCGAGCTGAATGTGGACAAGCTGCCGGAGAGCAGTCGGAACTGGATCAACGAGAAGCTGATCTACACCCACGGCTATGGCATCACGATGAATCCCGTCAACGGATTCACGGCGGAGGGGTTGCCCACTATGATTTTGAGCAACATGCCAGTGCAGAGCACGGTGCCCGATCTGAAAGTCACGCGGCCGGAGATTTATTTCGGTGAGTTGACCAATACAGACGTTTACGTAAAGACGCGGCAGAAGGAATTTAACTATCCCCAGGGGGAGAGCAACAATCTCACGTCGTATGAAGGGAACGGTGGGATTGAAATCGGTGGTTTTCTGCGGCGCATGATCGTTGCGCTGGATCAAGACGATCTGGCCAAGCTGCCGTTCAGCGATGACGTCAACAAGGATAGCCGACTCCTGATGCGGCGCAACATACGCGATCGCGTGGCGGCGCTGGCGCCGTTCCTTACCTTCGACCCGGATGCCTACATTGTGCTCGACGACGATGGGCGGCTCTCATGGATGATGGATGCGTTCACGGTTTCAGACAGCTACCCGTACTCTACCCATTACCGGCTCGGGGACAACTCCATCAACTACATGCGGAACAGCGTGAAAGTGGTGATCGACGCCTACGATGGGACGACGACGTTTTACGTGTTCGATCCGGAGGACCCGATTATTGCAGCGTACCGGCGCATCTTTCCCAGCCTGTTCAAGGATGCTTCGGCGATGCCTGCGGGGTTGCGTAAACATGTGCGCTATCCGGAGTTGTTGCTCAAGCTACAGGCGGAAGTTTACGGGTTGTATCACATGACCGATGCGGAGGCGTTTTATAACCGCGAGGACCTGTGGACGGTAGCCACGGAAGTGGGCATGAGCCCGAGTGGCGACCAGACGACGCAGCCGATGCAGCCGAATTTTGTGCTGATGAAATTGCCGGGGGAAGATGGCGAGGAGTTCGTGGAGATTCTGCCGTTCACGCCGGCGAACCGGAATAATCTCATCGGTTGGATTGCCGGGCGGAGCGACGGGACGCAGTACGGTACATCGGTAGTCTACAACTTTCCCAAGACGAAGCTGGTGGATGGGCCGCTGCAGATCGAGGCGCGCATCGATCAGAACGCGCAACTTTCGGGACAGTTGACGTTGTGGAACCAACAAGGCTCGCACGTGCGGCGAGGGGCGCTGCTGGTGATTCCGATTGGGAAGGCGTTGCTGTATGCGGAACCGATTTACTTGCAGGCTGAGCGTAGTCCGATGCCAGAGTTGCGGCTGGTGGTGCTGGCGCTGCAGGATCGTCTGGCCTACGGGCCGACGTTCGAGTCGGCATTGGCGTCGCTTTTTGGTGGAGCGGTTTCCTCTTTGACTGCGACGGCGGCGAGCCCAACGGCGTCGCCGGCGGAGGCGCGTAAGGCAGGAATATCCGCTGGAGCGCCGCCAGCCATGGATTTGAATGCACTCATCGCAGAGGCAGCCAAAGATCTTTCTGACTACCAGCGGCTGACAGCGGACGGAAAACTGGGCGAGGCGGGACAGAAGCTGGAAGACTTGAAGCGAGCGCTGGAGAAATTGAATGCGCTAAAAAAGTAAGTGCGAGCCGCAGTGGCCAGGCTGCTAATGCTTTGGCTCGTGCGGGGAGTGCCATCCGGCATGGTTGGTAAAGGCACGCACGGACAACTCCAGTTCCGTCGAAACAGTATGGAACATCTTGGTGAGATCCAATACTAGATTGCTTAGATCAATCACCTGGACGTTGCGACGGATACAGTCGGAAATCACATCCTGGAGCAAGCATGCCTCCACGATGAGCATAGGAATGGTGTAGCCCTGATGGTAGCGGACAGTGCCATGCTGAATAGCCGCCTGTTGACGCTCGACGCCGATAGCTTGGTCGCACGCGTAAGCGATGGCCTCGTCGAGCAATCCCGGGACGTGATCTCTTCTGTCTCCCTCCGATAAGGACACGCTCAGGAGTTCCTGATTCTGTTTGACACCCTGAAGCCAGTGGGCAATCACCCAATCCCTATTCTGTCCGATGACATCGGGAACGCGCTGGGTTCTGTGCTGCCGGTGGTTCGGCAGTCCTTGTGCCAGCCCGGTCTTGATCTTCTCGACCAGATCCTCAATGGGCGTGCCTTTGATGAGATAGTCGTTGACGTGTTGTCGCATGGCTTCGAGCGCGGTCTCGAAGGCGGGGTATCCGGTGAGGATGAAAGTCAAGGTTTCGGGATGAACTCTTCGCATCGCGCTGACTACTAGGAAGCCATCCGCGGGATGTCCTATGTTGAGGTCGGAGATCAGGACGTCGAAGCGAAATTGAGTGATCTGGGTCAAGGCTTGCGGCACGCTTCCTGCAGTGGTGACGACGAAGCCTTCGCTCTCCAGGACGAGACGGAGCATGCTTCTGATATTTTCTTCATCATCGACGACCAGAATGGTTGATCCGGCAGACATTGTTTTCGCCTTCAACAATACTTCTGGTTGGATGCTGTTTCCCGCCTGGACTAACATCTGCGGCCAGCATTTCTCCTATACGAATTTGAGATGGTTGTGAGAGATGGGGCAAAGGTTTGATTTGCGGTTTGCGCTGGTCGGGACAAGCCTGAGAGAGCTGCCCGAGGACGGAATTATCTGTACAAGTGGTTGGCTTCCAGATCGATTTGCAGGGAGTGCCGGCATAGCCTGCGGCCATCGAGTGCGATAGGGAAGCTGAGAGCGAACAACTAGGCTTGGAGAATGGGTACTTCGGTGTCTTTAGGGGTGGCAGGACTGGGTGACTCTGCAACTTTTCTGCTAACCTTAACGCAGCCCTGTTATTTTGCAGTTGTTGCGATTGCAGCTGACGCAAGTGATTTTCGGAAGCTCGGGTCCGCATCCACCATGCCCAAGGTTATCGCCCAGGAAGTGTCCGTCCTCGCTTCGTCCAAGCACGGATTGATCTACCTTAGCTCAAATGATTGGATTCTGGTGGCGGACAAGGCGAGCCGGGTCAATTTCCGCAAGGGACAGACGTTAATACACAGAGGTAAGAAATCGAAGGGTGTCTATTTGTTGGTAAAAGGCACGGCTCGAGTCCAGGTTCCATCGCAATCGACGTCTCCTGCAATTGGCCCGGGCGAAATTTGTGGGGAGATGTCGTTCCTGGAGGATGTGCCAGCGAGCGCGAATGTGACTGCGGAAGAAGATGTGGAAACTTACTATCTGGACCGGCCCACGCTGGACAGCCTATTCGAACTTTTCCCGCACCTCGCGTCGCGCTTTTACAGATCGTTGGCTGCGAATCTGTCGCATCGTTTGCGTGAGTGGATTGAAGTGCCCAGGGGCTAAAGGCCTGATGTTTATGGCGACGAACCGCACGACTGAAATCGTGCCCTTTCAAAACTGCGCTCGATCAAAGCCGTACTCGATCTAGCGCAATTCCTCCATCGCCGCGTCGAGAGCTTCCCTGCCAGGACGCGTCATCGATTCCGGAAGCGTGGCCAGCGGCTGATCGACCATGTTCAGCATATCGAGGAAGCTGGGTGCCTTGGTGTTGACGTAGAAAATTCCGGTGAGAACTTCGCCTTTGTCGTGCGCTTCGCTCAAGCGTGTCATGGCCGCAATGCGATTGGTCGGATCGTAATCTTCTTCCAGCTTGCGCAATTGCAGGTGGGAACCATCGTGCATTTCGACGCTGACCGTGGTTCCGGGATCGTATTCCACATCGATCTCCTCGAAATGGGGGACGAAGCTCATGTCCTGCAGAGTCTCCTCGTGATCCTTTACGTATTTGTAGGATTTGGTCGAGCCCTCGTGATCGTTGAAGGTAACGCAGGGGGAGACGACATCGAGCATGACGGTGCCTTGATGAGCGATGGCAGCTTTCAGCATGGTGCTTAACTGGCGCTTGTCGCCAGAGAAGGATCGGCCCACGAAAGTGGCTCCGAGTTCGATGGCGAGGCCGCAGGTGTCGATGGGGGGAAGATCGTTGATCACTCCCGATTTCAGTTTCGAACCAAGATCGGCGGTAGCCGAAAACTGGCCTTTGGTGAGGCCGTACACGCCGTTGTCCTCGATGATGTAAATCATGGGGAGATTGCGGCGCATGAGGTGAACGAATTGACCGATGCCGATCGAAGCCGTATCGCCGTCGCCGCTGACTCCGAGGGCGATCAGATTGCGATTCGCGAGCATAGCTCCGGTGGCGACGGAGGGCATGCGACCGTGCACGGAGTTGAAGCTGTGCGAACGGTTCATGAAATACGCGGGGCTCTTGGAGGAGCAGCCGATGCCGCTGAGTTTCGCTACATGCTCAGGCTGCACGCCCATGTCATACATGGCCTCGATGATGCGTTCGGAGATGGCATTGTGGCCGCAGCCGGCGCAGAGCGTGGTTTTCCCGCCTTTGTATTCGATAACGCTGAGGCCGATGCGATTGGTCTTGGGAGCGGTGGAGCCGGGTTCAACGGTCGTGGTGGACATTGTGCTCCTCAGCGGCTAAAGCCGCTTATTATTTTATATCGCGTTGCGGCGCGGCTGAAGCCGCGCCCTTTCAAATCCAACTCACTTGCCCTCCATGGTGCTGAGTTCGTCAGTGACGGAGCGCGCATCGAGCGGTAGACCATCGAGATGGCTGATGCTGCGCAGGCACGTGGTGAGTTCAGGTTTGAGATCGAGCTTGAGCAGGCTGAGCATTTGCGCGTCGCGGTTTTGTTCGACGACATAAATGCGGTCGTGCTGCTCGATGAATTCGTGGACTTCACGGGTGAAGGGATACGCGCGCAGACGGAGGTAGTCAGTCTCGATGGCGTATTCATTGCGGAGCTGGTCGCGGCTTTCGGTTATCCCCCAGTGGGAAGTTCCGTAGGCGATAATGCCGATTTTCGCATTCGTCCCTTTGAGAATTTCTGGTCGAGGTACGAAAGAACGCGCGGTTTCAAACTTTCGGTTGAGCCGCTCCATGTTGTTTTCGTAATCGTCGGGGCGCTCGCTGTAGTTGGATTTGTCGTTGTGTCCGCTGCCGCGAGTGAAATATGCGGCGGCGGGATGCTCGGTGCCGGGGAGAGTGCGATAGCCAACGCCGTCGCCGTCCAGATCTTTGTAACGGGCGAAGCCGCCCAGCTTTGTTAGCGCATCTTTGTCCAGAACTTTGCCGCGTTTGATCGGAATGGTCGGATACTCGAAGGGCTCGGACATCCAGTTGTTCATACCGAGATCGAGATCGGACATGACAAAGACGAGCGTCTGAAATTGCTCGGCGAGATTGAAGGCTTCCGAAGCCATGCTGAAACACTCCGCAACCGAGGATGGAATCAGCATGATGTGTTTGGTATCGCCGTGGGAAAGAAAAGCCGTGGCGAGAATGTCTCCCTGCGAAGTGCGCGTGGGCAGGCCGGTTGAGGGGCCTACGCGTTGAATATCCCAGATGACGCCGGGGATTTCGGCGTAGTACGCCAAGCCGGCGAACTCCGACATCAGAGAGATGCCGGGGCCAGCGGTTGCCGTCATGCTGCGCGCGCCCGCCCAACCGGCGCCAATGACCATGCCGATGGCTGCAAGTTCGTCTTCGGCTTGTACGATCGCGAACGTGGCTTTGCCATCGGGGCCTATGCGATGCTCTTTCATATATTCGATCATCGTCTCGACCAGCGAAGACGACGGCGTGATCGGATACCATGTGACAACAGTGCATCCGGCGAACATGCAGCCGAGAGCAGCGGCGGAATTGCCGTCGATGATAATCTTGCCGGCGGTCTTGTCCATGCGCTCGATGTAGAAAACGCCACGCTTTTGCAGATTGGCTTTAGCGTATTCGAATCCGGCCTGAGCTGCCGCGAGATTCAGATTGGCGGCCTTCACTTTTTTGGCGAACTGTTTGCGGATGGCTTTTTCGACCTCGCCCATTTCAATTTCGAGGAGTTGCGCGACGACGCCGACGTAGACCATATTCTTGACTAGTTTGCGCAGCTTGGCTTCGGGGCAAACCGTGGCTACGATTTTGTCGTAAGGAACGGAGTAGAAAATCAGGTCGTTGCGCAATTTGTCGAGAGCGAGCGGTTCGTCGTAGAGAACGGAACCACCGGGTGCGAGCGACATGACGTCATCCTGCGCGGTTTCGGCGTTCATCGCGACCAGGAAATCGATTTCCTTCTTGCGGCCGATGTAGCCATCTTTATTGGCGCGAATGGTATACCAGGTGGGCAGACCGGCGATGTTCGAGGGGAAAAGGTTCTTGCCTGAAATCGGCACGCCCATCTGAAAGATGGCGCGTAACAAAACCGTGTTTGAACTCTGCGAGCCTGAGCCATTCACGGTGGCGACCTGAATGCTCATATCATTAACGATGCGCTTGCGCCCCAGTTGACCGCCTGCTCCTTGGGGCACGACATCCGTAGTTGCCATCCCAGCACCTTCCTTCATTGTTAGAGGGCGGAGTGCTCCGCCCGAATTAAGTTGAGGGGAACACATGATTATACGGCGAGTGCGGTACGGATTGTAGAGGCAAATGGCCATTCGGGCGGAATCTGTATGGGAACCAGAGGAGTATGCCCGCTGCGCTGTCTCTGCTTGAATCGAGATCGCTGCAGAGGAGCAGGAGATTCTTCGCTCCGCCTGAGGGGCGGCTGCGCTCAGAATGACACTGAAATTACTGAACTCTGAAGAATTGGGCGATGTTGCGGAACTTGTTATAACGTGACACGAGCAAATCATCCGGGGAGAGTTTCTTAAGTTCTGCCAGATGTTTTTGCAGTGTAATGTCGAGCAGATTTGCCGCGGCTTCGTAATCGCGATGAGCTCCGCCTTCCGGTTCAGGAACGATATCGTCGATGCAGCCGAGCTCGCTCAGGTCGGTGGCAGTGATGCGCATGGCTTCGGCGGCCAATTCTTTTTTTGTAGCATCCCGCCACATGATGGCGGCGCAACCCTCCGGAGAAATCACCGAATAGATCGAGTTTTCCATCATGAGGACTCGATCGGCCACGGCGATAGCGAGTGCTCCGCCGCTGCCCCCAACACCAATTACCGTTGCAATGATGGGAACCTCGAGACGCGCCATCTCGCGCAGATTGTGTGCGATAGCCTCGGCTTGGCCGCGCTCTTCAGCGTGTATGCCAGGGTAGGCGCCGTCGGTATCGACCAGAGTGAAAATAGGCCGGCGGAATTTTTCCGCGACCTGCATGATACGCAATGCTTTGCGATAACCTTCCGGGTGCGGCGTGCCGAAGTTGCGATGCACGCGCTGCTTCATATCGCGGCCCTTCTGGGTGCCGACGACCAGAATCTCCTCGCGGTGGAAGCGGGCCATTCCACAAATAATTGCGGCATCGTCGCCGAACGTGCGGTCACCGTGAATCTCGCTGAAGTCGGTGAACAGGCGCTCAATGTAATCGAGAGTCTGCGGGCGCTGGGGATGGCGGGCGAGTTCGGTTTTCTGCCAGGCGGTTTGCGGCGCCTTCATCTCTTCGCGCAGGGTGTGGAGACGCTCCTGGAGTTGCGCAAGTTGCTGGTGCGCGCCGTTATTACCGGCCGTGGAAGCCTCAATCTGGGCCACCTGACGCTCGATTTCTTCCAGTTCCCGCTGCGCTTTGTTGTCGGAATCCATGAATTGTGGCTGATCGTATTTTCAGCGGTCGTTATCAGCTGATCACGCGTACACTGCCGCGCCCGCATAGTTGTTCGACACGGGCGATGAAGTTACGGTCCGGTAAGACATTATAGCCTTGCGCCTCCATCACCACCATGAAATCCCCGGCGCGTTCCACGTCAAACAATACGCGAGCCTCGCCTTTTCGCTCCTGAAACAGCGCGTGGAGATCATCGACGGTGGATTCAGCGGCGCTTTCGAGAGGGACGCGAATGCGGAGAGCGCGCGGCAGCGGGACCTTCGCGTCTTCGAGCGGAGAGATTTCCGCAGCGTTGATTTTTGGGTTTGCGCCTTCTTCGACACGCACGCCTGCTCGCATTAGCACGGGAACTTCGAGTTTTACTTTTTCAGCAAGCTTTTTATAGGCCTCGGGAAAGACGATCAGGTCGATGGAGCCGGACATATCTTCGAGCGTACCGAGAGCGTAGAATTCGCCGCGCTTCGATTTTTGGACGCGCAGGTTGGCGATGATGCCCGCGGTGGCGATGGTTTCATCCTTGCCCGTGGATCTTGTCATCGCGCTGATTTCGATAATGCTGAGGGCCTGCAAATCCTGCAGCTTGTCTTTGTATTTTTCCAGAGGATGGCCGCTGATGAAGAATCCGAGAATCTCTTTTTCGGAGGCGAGCCGGGCCTGCTCATCCCAATCAGGAATGTTGGGAAGCTTGTCGTTATGCGCTTCGGAATCTTCCTGCTGGAATACGCCGAAGAGGCCATGTTGACCTGACTCGACGTCGCGTTGTGCTTTCTGGGCACGCTCCATGGCGCGGTCGAGGACGGCCATCAACTGTGCACGGCGGCCTAGAGAGTCCATTGCACCGCTTTTGATTAGCGATTCCAGCACGCGCTTGTTGAGCAAACGGAGATCGACATTCTCGCAGAATTCATAAAGCGATTTGAAGCGGCCGAGTTTCTTGCGCGCGGCGACGATCGATTCGATGGCATTGCCGCCGACATTTTTCACTGCCGCGAGGCCGAAGCGGAT
>Ga0182024_10021945_pt1 | contig 11549 bp, 6 predicted proteins | sample P32metaG_FD_120480 | JGI IMG/M metagenome (GOLD analysis project Ga0182024, IMG submission 120480) | Permafrost microbial communities from Stordalen Mire, Sweden - P3-2 metaG (Illumina Assembly) | ecosystem: Environmental > Terrestrial > Soil > Wetlands > Permafrost | place: Sweden: Stordalen... | reverse complement strand
GGTTTCCGGCGCGCCCACCTTCACCTTTCCGCGCGCGCAGAATTTGCAGGCCAACAACGTCCCTTGAGCGTTCAGCGCCCGGCGGTATCAGGGTTTGAGGAAGCCCGCAGTCCCGCCACCGGCTCGCCGCTGGCCTGGGCGAAACGCACGCAAAACCCCCAGCCTTGGTTGTATTGCGTTACTTTGAGCACTAGCGGGTTCCAACCTTGGTTCAAGGTGACGTCCACTTCGTCCGAGCCTGGCTCCAAAGCGCGCGCGAGGTTATTGGCGTGGATAACGCGGTCATTGAGCCAGACCTTGACGCCGTCGTCGCTGCCAATTTCCATGCGGACGTTTTGCTGCGTGGGAGAATGGATCCAGGTCCGGGCGTAGGCCACACGCTGCTCGCCCCCGAGGGCCTGCAACAGGTCCATGTTCCACGGCTCGGACGGATTGGCGCTGGCGGGCAGGTCTTGCCAGTGGGCCGAGGCCGAATCGGTTTCCGGCGCAAAGGGAATATCAAACAACTCGGAGAAATTCTTGCCCTGTTGTTGATACGGGCCGGCCACCTGCCACCGCGTCACGAAGCCGGACATTTTCCAGATTTTTTTCCGCGCCTCAATTGCGGAAGCCTGGGTGGCCGGATCAGTTACGGCGGCCAATGCTTTGGTCAACGCCGCGCCAGCCTCATCCGGCTGCGTGGCCGCCAGAGACTGGGCGATTGTGATGACCGATTGCGCCGCCTCCGCCTGCACGGCGGGATCATTGAGCATGGTCGTGGCCAGGTCCAGAGCCTGGCGATCCGGGATCGGAGCCAGGCCAGAGAGAACCAGGCGTTTTTCCGGCGCTTCCAACGGTTTGTCAAGTATCGTTTTGAGGACGGCCAATTTCTGCTCATTGGAAAGTTTCACCCCTTCCTCCTGCGTGACCAGCCGGACGCAGCCGCGAATAGCCAGCAACCGTGTCTTCGCGTCGTCGTCTCCAGCCGATTGAAGCAGGTCGGGCAAAAGTTCGCCGTCGCACGTGTCGCACAGGGCATGCCGCGCGGCTTCCCGCACGCGGACTTCGGAGTCCTTCAGCGCGGCGCGCAAGACCTCGCGCACGGGCGCCTCGGCCAGACCCGAGCATACCGGAAGCAGCGCAAGCCTCGCCGCCAGCGGCCCGCTCTGCACGGCCTCGACTAAAGCCCGCACGTCACAATGACCGCTTCGCGACTCGATGCGTTGACAAGCTGAATCGAGCGCGTCGGCCGCTTCGGAACGGGCGTCGTCAGTGGGAGCCTGGACGGCCAATTGCACAAGATCGGGCAGTTGGTCCGGGCCGGCCAGCAGCGCCAGCGCCTGTAACGAACTGGATTGCATTCCCTCATCTTGACTGCGCGCCATTTCCAATAGCCTCGGCACGGCGGACGTATCGCCACGGTCGCCCAAGGCTCGGATCAACTCCGGCTTGACCGCCGGCGCAGCGGTGGCAAACGCCTGCAACAAGGCGGGCGTGACCTCTCCGCGACGCAAATTCACCAAGGCAAGACGGGCGGCGATTTTTTCCGGTCCGGCTCCCGAGGCCGCCTTTCCTGCGAGCAGAACGGCGACCGAGCCGTCGCCCAAATCGCCCAAAGCGTTGATCGCCGCCACGCGCACGTCGGGATCGGAACTGTCGGCCCTTTTCGCCACCGCCGCCAAAGCGGAAGAGTCTCCCCGCCGATCGAGGCAATCCAGCAGCGCGATTTGGACGGGCACTTGGACCTTGGGCAACAAATCCGCCAGTGTCTTCGTCGCGTCCGATCCCTCCATTTGAACGGCCACTTGCAAGGCGGCTCCCTGTTCAGCACCATCAGTGCCGACGATGGCTTTGGCCATAAGCGAAATTCCACGCCTGCCGGAAGCGAGAATGACGCCGCGGAACGCCGCCTGCCGCGTGCCTTCCGTGTGGCTGGTGCGACTGAGGTTTTGAAAAATTTTCAAGGCCGCAGGATGATCGCCTTCTGTCAACAACTTGTTCGCGCAAGCCAGCAAGCCGTCGAATTCCGCAGCGTGGACTGGCCCCGAATCGGAGCCGCGCCAGGCGGCCTGCAACCCTGCCAGCGCCTGCGGTCCGCCTATCCGGCCCAGGGCCATAGCCGCGGCGCACGCCGCGTTGGCGTCGGCGGCAGAGAGCAACTTGCCCAAGGCGGGTGCCGCGACCGCGTCCTGGCGCACGGCCAGCGAATTGATCACGCCGATCTGGTTGGAGCCGGACGTCTTGGCCAGCGCCTGCAGCAGCGCCGCTTCGGCCTCCGGTCCGGGCATCGATTCCAGGGCATAACGGGCGGAATGCGAGAGTTGTTCGTCCGTCAGCAGGGCGGCCAGCGCCGGCACGCAACGGGCAGTGCCAATCCATTTAAGCCGGGCGCAGGCCGCGTCTTTTTCTGTCAACGAGTGCTCGGATTGCAGAATGGCCACCTGCTGGTCTTCATCGTCTGGCGCGGACCATGACGGTAGCGCCAAGGCTAATAAACAAACAACCAGGGGGAAGACTCGTTTCATATCAAACGTTCCAAGGCGGACGGCGGGCAAAGGTCAGGAGACGGTTGGCTTCTTCGTCGTCGGGGAACCGTTCGGCCACCGGGTCGTATTTGAGAGGCCGCTTCAATTGCTTGACAATGCCGCCCAGTAACAATGCGCTGGCCGAACGCTGGGCGACTTCGGCGGGGCAGATGGTCGGCTGCCGGGTGCGGACGCATTGCAGGAAGTTTCCCGAATGGCTGTTGCTGTGGTAAAGATGAACTTCGTTCGGACGCAACGGGTCGCGCACCAAGGCGGGCGGGTCTGAAACCAAATTATCGCGATCGACCGCAATGCGTCCGGCTGTGCCGACAAAACACGCGCCGCCGTCGCCGCCGGTCGATTCGCCCGGATAGGGTTTGCCATAGACAACGACGCCACTGGCATATTTGTAGCATGAGACGCCATCCTCCATGAATAGTTCCACGGGGCCGGTGTGATCCGCGTCGGCCGCCCACTGCACGATGTCGTAATGATGCTGGCCCCAATTCAACTCGCCGATGTCGAAGCGATGGGCGCCCACATTGCCGTCATACGGAAACCACGGCATCGGCCCCAAGTAGAGGTCCCAATCCAATGAGTCGGGCACAGGTTTGCCGGGGCCAAAGCGCTTCGGCCAAAAAATGGCGCCGCCATCGCGATAGGCATAAATCGATTGCAACTTGCCGATGCGGCCGCTGCGGACAAATTCGCACGCCAGTCGGAACTTGCCGCCGTACTCGCTGCGTTGTTGCGTGCCCGCCTGGTAAACCCGCCCGTAACGCTTGACCGCCGCGAGCATCTGCTGGCTCTCCGCGATGGTGACCGCCGAAGGCTTCTCGCAATACATATCCTTGCCCGCCTGCGCCGCCATCACCGCCATCGTGGCGTGCCAATGCGCGGGGGTGGCGATCAAAACCGCGTCAATATCCGGGCGTTCCAGGACCTGGCGGAAATCGGTATAGGCTTTGCAAGGCGTGAATTTTTCGCCATAGACATCGCGGTAATGCTCGTTGACTTTCTGGCTGGTCATCTCGCGGCGTTCGCGCCGGACATCGCAAGTGGCCAGCACCTGCACGTCCTTTCGGGCCGTGTAGCCGCCGGTAAGATAAGTCCAGGCCCCTCCCAGCAAATGCCCGGTCCCCTGTCCGCCCACGCCGATGAATCCCATCGTGATCCGTTCGCTGGGCGCCATGGCTCCGGCGCGTCCGAGCGCGGAAGCGGGAATGAACGTGGGCATGGCCAGAGCCGCGCCGAGCGCGCCGCCTGTTTGACGCAAAAACTTCCGCCGACCGATGATTTTCCGAGTGCTCATGTGTTGAGAATCAAGACATAGCCTTACGTCCCCGCGCCTCCATCCGTCAAGCGGCAATCGACTGCGTTAAAAGTGGAAAAAAAGTTAAATTCCCGGTTGACATACATAGCGTCGCAATGTATGGTGCGGGCATGATTGAAAAAGAACTTGTGGCCGCTTCGACCGAACCGTTGATTCTGTCCCTGCTCACAAATGGCGAAAGCTACGGATACGAGTTGATTCAGGAGGTCAAGAGGCTGTCCGGCGACAAAATCCAATGGACGGACGGGATGCTCTACCCGGTGTTGCATCGGATGGAGGACGCGGGTTGGATCAAGTCGCGCTGGGTGGAAGTGGAGAGCGGGCGCAAGCGCAAATACTACTCCATCAAAAAGGACGGCCACCAGGCTCTTAAGGAAAAGCGCGAACAATGGGCCGTGATCTCGTCGGTTCTCGGCGGTCTTTGGAAAGGACAACATGTTTAACCTCGAACAATCCATCGCGGAATGGCGGCGGCAGATGCTGGCCGCTGGACTTAAAACTCCCACTCCGCTTGATGAACTGGAAGTCCATTTGCGGGAGGACATGCGCGTTCTTTTGGCGACCAAAGAGGCGGAAGCTTTGGCCTTCCACCTTGCCGTTTCGCGCTTGGGCAACCCCGACCCTTTGCGGACGGAGTTCAACAAGCTGAAGAACCCGGCGTTCTGGCCGGTGAGGATGGGCTATTGGCTGTATGCAGTCGCGATGCTGCTCATTGCGTTATCCATAGCCATTTCAAAATGGCTGTCGGTCGGGCCAGGCAAAATGGGCTTTCTTCCGCATCCTGTACTTCTGTATGCGCATGTCGTCAGTGTGACGGCGGGTTATTGCGCGGCGTTCTTTGCGGGTTGCCTCGGCATTTGCTACGTCTGTTACCGGTTTTTCCACGCGCTGTCGCCGGCCCGAGAGCAATCGCTGAATCGCGCTGTATGCTTGTTCGCATACGTTGCCACTGGATTGACCCTCGTTGGCCTAGGCCTCGGGATGATCTGGACCAAGCAACAGTACGGGGGTTATTTCGCAGACGAGTTGCGCGAATTTGCATCGATATGCGCATCCGTCTGGTTTGTGGCCGCGCTCGTGATGCAACGAATTGGCCGAGCGCGCAAACGCGCTACTATGTTGATGTGCATTGCCGGCAATATTATTGTCAGTCTGGCCTGGTTCGGCCCTTTCATGTTGATTCACGGGACGGCAGGCTATTGGCCGCTGGCAATCTTCCTGGGCCTGAATCTCATTTTTCTGGTGATCGGCATGGCGCCTGTTCTTGAACCGGCGGAATCGTGAACAAGGAGGCGCTCTTTCGGGATCCTTGAGCAGGGGCTCAGTAGCCGAGCGCGGCGCGAAAAGCGGGGTCCCAAATGACATCCGGCACCGCTGGGCCGCCGGCGTTGGCTTCAAGGTCGGTGCCGAAATTCGCGAAGTTAGTCAGATAGTAATCCTTGTAGTAGGAGGAGTGTCCGTCGCAAAAAGCCAGCACCGCTCCCTTGGTATGCCGGGAGGCCAGAGACTTGAAGCGATCTCCTGGATTTTCTGAATTATAGAGCGGACTACCATTGTCAATCTCCGTCACGGGATTGAAGCACTGATCGAATAGCAAAACAGTAGCGCTGGGTTTGGGGAAGTTGCTTATTTTGGGCATCTGCGGGTAAGGAAGCGTCATCCCTTCCGTCGTAGGGGTGGCGGTTCCAATTTCCTTGTTCAGATCGATGGGTTGCGCGTAGGAAAAAAAGCCCCAAACACCCGGCGGGCTTTCTCCAGCCAGCATCGCCACATCAGAATCGGTCATGTCCGCGGATGGGCAGAACCAAATCTTGCTGCCGGCGCGGCTCGGAAACGGCAGATAGTTTTGCGGCGTATTGAGGTCGGGCAGTCCAGTGATATAATTAATGTGCGCGTCACTGTAGGAGGCCAGGCTCCTTGTCGCCATATACGGGGGCAGCACGTTGAACCAAGCTGTCGGGTCATCCGGGCCGCCCTCGACGCCCACGCCTGTGCCTCCGTCGTAAGTCCCGCTCGGCCCCATGCCATCCGTCGGCAACGCATCCTTATAATCACCAATATACATCTGCTGGGCCAGTCCCCACTGGCGGAGGTTGGAGAGGCAAACGCCTTGCTGGGCTTTTGACTTGGCAAGGGACAAAGCGGGCAGAAGCATAGCCGCCAGGATGGCTATGATGGCAATAACCACCAACAACTCAATCAAAGTAAAACCGCGCGCTTTCACGTCTTTCATCTTAGCCGCAATGCGCTCCTGGCGCAAATGCGACTGGGCGCAAATTGATTTGAATTTAGCGGCTTCATTGTTCGCATTATGGACTAACAACCTCGAAATACATTGCCGGAGTATTGCTTGAGACGACGGCTGTGTACGCGCCGCTTGTGTTGCTGAACCAAAGCCCTCCGGGCACGGGCGTCCAAGGCCCCGCCAGATTGGTTGCCGAGAGGACGCTGTAAGTATAAGAGGCGGGAACAGCCGCCCACGTCAAAGAGATGTTGGTGCCTGAGAACGTCGCGGTCAAATTGGTCACTGCCGGAGGCGGAACTGTCACGAGGTCGCTTAGTGCTGTCACCATAATTTCATACGTCGTTTCGAACTGGTCGAACGGGCCGGTGACGCTATAGGCGAAACTCGGGACTGTTTGCCCTATAATGTCAGGTCCATCACTCCCGCCGGTGTAGAGAGAGTAAGACTGCCCGGCCGCATTGGTAACGACAAGAGTCTCTCCACTCCCAAATGTTTGCCCTGCATTGACGAAATAAACATTGGTAATGGTGCCGAGTGATCCTTGATATACCAGCGACGACAAACCTGGATTCGCCGTCGAGAAGCCGAATGGAATGAGATTTGGCGGGTAGGGCAACGGACTTCCTTCGCCGTTGGTGCTCACGACGAAATAAGGCTCAGCCGGATTGCCGGCGGACCCATCCAATTCCACAGCATCATCGAAAATATCAACAATGCCGGACACGGATACGACATCTCCCAAATGGGGCCGGAAGGTTGGATCTACGACGAAGAATTCGATTCCGGCCGTGCTGTCTTGAATCCAATACTCGGCATAGGTGGCGCTCTCTGTGTTCGTTGACTCGGTGACAACGCCGGTTACCTGATACACAGTGATCGAGTTTGACGCAGGGACGGTGATGGTTGGCGCCGCCGACGTCACTTGCAAACTGCGCAGATAGGCGATGTTGGTGACCACGGGTCCGAGCACAGTCAAAACCGCATTGGAACTGGTAGTGCTCGGAGGTGTTCCGCCTGTTGCGGTCACGGAATAAGTGCTGCCGGACAGATTAGTCGAAATCCTCGTCAGCGTGAAGCTGGAACCAGTGGCCCCATTCGGAGAGCCGTCCGTATTCCATTGGTAGGTTATAGGCCCGGTGCCGACGGCCGCGGCGGTGAATGTTACGTTGGCGCCCAGCGAATTGGTGACGCTGACCGGCTGAAGGGTGAAAGTCGGCGGCGTGGGAGTCGAGTTCACCGAAACCACCGCCACGGAACTAGTCACCGCACCGGCCGCATTGGAGACGACGACGGTGTAATTGCCGGCGTTGGTGGCGTCAAGGTAGCTGAATACCAGAGCGTTGGAAGCGGAACCCTGGAAGTTGGTTGTATCACTCAACGCATTGGTGCCCTGATACCAAGCATAAGTCAGATTGATGCCCGAAGCGGCCACTTCAAGCATGGCGGGATTTCCGGAGTCATTTGTTATGCCGGGCGTCAGGAAGCCGATCACCGGAGTAGTCGGAGTGAGGCCCGCCGTCACGGCGGCATAGCCGGAACCGGCGCCGTTCCAATCATAAGAAACTTCCAGGTTGTCCAACTCCATAATGCCCACGTTGGCGGCTTCGCGCAGGCCATAGGCGGCCATGGGCAGGTCTTGTGGACTGAACGTATCTGAAGTGATAGCGGAAGCGAGAGAGCTTGGCGGACTAAACGGGGCATATACTTGGCTGTAATTGGTTTGATTTGGGTTCACGGCCAACTGGCAGAACCCGTTGACCATGTCATAATACTCAACCACCTGGTAGTCAATGCCGGGCGCCATGTCCAATTCCACGACTGCGCTCGCAGCAGTTTGGTCATTGGCGATGCCGAGGCGGTAGGTGCCGGGGTAGGCTACAGGCGGAAGATCCGGCGTATAAGCAGGATTGTTCGAGGTCAAGGCGATGATTCTGCCGTAGAAACCGAAGTTGGTGGTTTCAAAATGGGCGAAGTACGTGCCGCTCGTAGTGGCAGGGAGAGTGGTCAAGTTGATAATGAAGCTCGCCCACATGACCGTGTTGCTTTGAGGCGCGGTGTAAAGGCTCTGCGCAAAGGCGGTGCCCTTGGTAGTATTGGTTTCCGCGATCTGAACACGATCATCAAGGACGAGTATTGGACTCGTGCCGCTGATTTCTTTCCATGGCGATCCGGCATCGCCGAAGAGATCGCCGTCGGGATAGGTGAAGGTGTCATCGAGGATCAGCGGCGTGTAGGAGACGACGGTAGGCCCGTTGGTGACAGATGCTCCCAAGGAATTGGAAATAATCACGGAATAGGACGACGCAAAAATTGTGGCACTGCCGACGGCGCTAAAGGTGGAAGAATTGGCGCCGGAGATGGCCATGCCGTTGGAGAGCCATTGGTAAGTCAAACCGGTGCCGACAGCCGAGACGGAGAGAAGAACATTGCCAGACCCCGGCAGGTTGGTCGCTCCCATCACGTTGGTGACAACAACAGGATCATTGACTTCCAAAATCCCCGGACCGCCGCTGGCGCCGCCAAAGCTGTTGGTGATAAAGACCTCATAACTGCCATCGTTAGTGGCGAAGGCGTTGCTTATGGTCAGGCTGGCGGTGGAGGAGCCGCTGATGGTGCTTCCCCCGAAGGAGCCGTCCGTCAATGGGGTTCCGTTGAGCGTCCATCCATAAGTTACTGTGTTCGTCGCGCCCACAAAAGTTGCGTTAAAAACCGCTGTGGAATCGGCATCAACTGTTTGAGTAGCAGGAGTCACCAGAATATTTATAGGCGGTCCGGGCGGATTCACCGTAACCGTGGCATTGCTGCTTTGGGCGGTTCCGAATGCGTTGGCAACAATTACGTAGAACTCTGATCCGGATTCGTTGGTTTCTGCGCTGACTAAATTGAAGGTCGAATTCGTCGCGCCAAGTATGGCCACAAAACCAGGATCGGCCACGCTGTTGGAATACCACTGGTAAGTAAGCGTCGGCGAGCCAATTGCGGAAACCGAAAATGATATGGTTTGCCCGGCGTCATTAGTGGCTGATTCGGGTTGACTCGTGATCACGGGATATGCTCCCGGCACAAACCGCACACCACGGTAAGTATTAGTGCTGCCACCGGCGCCGGAGACAATGGAACCCAAGGCGAGGTTCACGACCGTGGCGTTCGCGCCGTCGGCGGTGTCTGTATCCTGCAGCCTCACAAGCCGATTTGTGTAGGTCTCTCCGGTTGTCGCATAAAGGACAACAGGATTTTGGGTGAAGTCCGCTGTCACGCTTAATGCGTTATAGCTGCCGGATGCCGAGGCGTAGCCCGCATTGGTAAGGACAATCGTATAGTTGGATACCCACCCACTACCGCTGTTGGTGAACTTGACGATGCCGAATGAGTAGTCTGCCACATACGCAATGCTGCCGGTCGGATCGATCACCAGGTCCGAAGCCGTGCTGGCAGCCGATGTTCCGGTTGGGAAAAGATTGGTGTAGCCGGTGGCGCTAGTGGGAAGAACGCCTAAAATATTGGAAAGCATGGAGGAGCCGGCCCCATAAGCGGTTGCCGTAAGCGCTGAGTTGCTTTCGTAGCCGGTTGCGTAGAACGCGCCATTGTAAAGATTAACGGAGCGGAAGCCTGTGCCAAAAAGACCTGTCAACACTACGCTGTCGGCTCCCGCGCCCGCTGTTCCAACATAAATTACCGATCCCACATTGTTCGGACCGGTGCCGCCCGCCCAGAAATTGGTTCCATCGGACACCGCGCTCGTGATCGTGTAACCGTCGAATATGTTGGTGTTGACGACGGGCAATCCATAATTGCCGTAGCCATCCAGTGTTGCTACGGCTCGGGGAACGTTGGTCGCTGCCGAAAAGATGAGTTCCGACGAATAAGGCACGTCGGTGTTATACCCAGCGAACACCAATTGCGCGCCATTCGGCGACAGGGTCAGATACCCTTCGTAGGGCTCGCCACTCAGAATGAGCGCGTTGGAACCGCTGGAAGGGACAGCGAATGAGTTTACCAGAGTGCCAGTGGTGGTGTACTGATCGATCCAAACTGTGGCGCCATCGCCTGATGTTTTGGTATTCTGGTCGGGGCCGCCGATTCTCAGCACGGCGAGATTGCCGTTGGTGAAAAACTGCGCCTGCGCGGTCAGAAGAGAGGCGATCAAACCGATTGTCGGAAGAGTTATTTTTTTCATAGCGTGTCTTTCCATTGTATGTCCATTAACTAAATTGCTTGCGTGTTTACATGCGGAGACCCCGGAGGCTCATCTGAAAAGCCCGGCTCAAGAACAGAATCGCCGCAATATCCTGCCCCAAAAAAATGAGCCTTCGTCGTTTGGTTGCACCCTCACATGACCGACATTATCACCGCCACGTTGGCTTCTACAATGGGGGGATTGTGACAATCTGGTCAAATCTGTGTCTAGCTGGAGGGGGCAGTTCTCCCGCACACGATGCCTGTCATCGTGGCTGCGGTGTCCAAAAAAATGGAACTCTGCCATAAACTCGACGGTTCGGCCCTAATGGGCCAGTCTGCCGGAAACGCTCTCCCAAAAGGGAGCACTCGCCCATCAACCCGAAAAGACCGAACGTTTTCGAGGCTTCTGTCCAGCACAATTTGCAAAAAATTGAAAGATTTTGATCTTTAATCCCGTCCGTCAGGGCGTTTTAATCCGCACCATGAAAATTGTGTTGGCCTACTCGGGCGGGTTGGATACTTCGGTCCTGCTTTCCTGGATCAAGGAGAAATATGGCGCCGAAATGATCGCCTTTTGCGCCGACATCGGCCAGGAGGAGGAACTCAAAGGCTTGGAGAAGAAAGCCCTCAAAACCGGCGCGGCTAAAATTTACATCGACGACCTTCAGGAGGAGTTCGCCCGCGACTTCATCTTCCCCATGGTGCAGGCGGGCGCGATTTACGAGAACCAATACTTCCTGGGCACCAGCATCGCGCGCCCCTTGATCGCCAAACGCATGATCGAGATCGCGCAGCGCGAAAAGGCCGGCGCCATCGCCCACGGCGCCACCGGCAAAGGCAACGACCAGGTTCGCTTCGAGTTAGCCGCCGCCGCGCTGGCCCCGCAATTGCGCGTCATCGCTCCGTGGCGCGACGCCGCCTTCCGCGCCCAGTTTCCAGGCCGCGCCGAAATGATCCAATACTGCGAGCAGAAGGGCATCCCAGTCCAAGCCACCGCCAAGAAGCCTTATTCCACCGATCGGAATCTCCTGCATATTTCCTTCGAGGCCGGCATTCTGGAAGACCCGTGGCTGGATGCCTCCGCGCCCGAACACAAAGGCATGTACATATTGAGCGTCTCCCCCGAAGACGCCCCGGACCAAGCCGAGTGCGTCACCCTGGAATTTGAGAAAGGCGACTGCGTGGCCGTCAACGGTAAAAAACTCAATCCGTTGGGCGTGATGAAAACGTTGAACAAATTGGGCGGCAAACATGGTGTCGGCCGCGTGGACTTGGTCGAGAATCGTTT
>Ga0182024_10021944_pt1 | contig 11550 bp, 10 predicted proteins | sample P32metaG_FD_120480 | JGI IMG/M metagenome (GOLD analysis project Ga0182024, IMG submission 120480) | Permafrost microbial communities from Stordalen Mire, Sweden - P3-2 metaG (Illumina Assembly) | ecosystem: Environmental > Terrestrial > Soil > Wetlands > Permafrost | place: Sweden: Stordalen... | reverse complement strand
TTCATCCGGCCCGACGGCAAGTCGGTGTTCGATCCCTCGATCGGCGGCGACTACAAGGACTTCAGCGGCGACGGCCCCGGGCAGGAGACCGGCGGCGACGAGGCGTTCCTTGACGCCAACACGATCGCCGGCCAGGGCATCCATGTCTACGACCTCAATGGTTTCAGCGCACAGCCTGACCCCGGCATGTGCAACGTCCGCATCGAGGGCGTGGCTCCCGGCGCGGCGCTGGTCGGCCTCGACGTGTTCGGAAGCTATGAGGACACCACCAATTCGAACTTCCTGCAGGCCATCGAATACGCGGTGGTCGTTGACCATGTGGACGTCATCAACGAGTCCTTCGGCTCCAACAACTACCCCGACGTGACGGCGCTCGACGTGTTCAAGCAGTTCAACGATGCCGCGGTCGCGGCGGGCGTGGTGGTCAGCGTCTCGAGCGGCGACGCCGGGTCGACCAACACGATCGGATCACCGTCGACCGACCCGCTCGTGCTCTCGGTCGGCGCATCGACGCAGTTCCAGTTTTACATGCAGTCCAACTATGCCGCTGCGGATTACTTCGCGACGAGCGGCTGGCTCAGCGACAATTTCAGCTCGCTGAGCTCGGCCGGCTATAACGAGACCGGCGGCACCGTCAGCCTGATCGCCCCCGGCGATATCAGCGTCGCCTCCTGCGACGCGAGCTACCCGCTCTTTTACGAATGCCTCAATTTCCCGGGTGTGCCTTCCAATATCGAGGAGGCCGGTGGCACCAGCGAGTCGTCTCCGTTCATGGCCGGTGCAGCGGCACTGGTGATCCAGGCCTACCGGCAGACTCACGGTGGCGCTTCTCCGACGCCGGCTTTGGTCAAGCAGATCCTGGTCAGCAGCGCGACCGATCTCGGCCTTCCCGCGACCGAACAGGGCTCCGGCCTGCTGAACTCGTACCAGGCGGTCCTGCTCGCCGAGTCCGTTCACACCGCCGATGGTGCGCCTAAGCCGGTTGGCAACTCGCTGCTCCTCTCGTCCAGTCAGCTGAACGCGGTAGGCGCTCCCGGCACCGAACAGCACTGGAACGTGACCGTCACCAACACCGGCGCGCACCCGCAGTTCGTCGAGTTCAGCGGCCGCAGCTTGGGTCCGGACCAGCACGTGCAGACCGGCTCCGTCGTGCTCAACGATGCGACGAGTCCGCAGTTCGCAAACTACCAGGGCCTGCAGAACAACTACGCGGTCATCCATTTCCACGTGCCGGCAAATGTGGACCGGCTGGATGGATCGATCGCCTACCCTGGTAACCCGGCCAACGGGAACAACTCCCGCGTACGGCTTATCATGATTGATCCGAAGGGCCGGTTCGCGGCGCATTCGCTGCCGCAGGGTGTGGGCAACTACGGCAACGTGGATGTCAGGTTCCCGGCCCCTGGGGAGTGGACCGGCGTCATCTTTGGTGACCTCGCCGCCGCTGGTGGCACCAACGGGACCATCCCGTGGCGGGTCGCGACCCAGCAGTACCAGTCGTTCGGATCGATTGAGCCGGAAAACCTGTTGCTGGCCCCGGGTCGCAGCGAGACCGTCAGGATCTCCGCGACCACGCCGAATTCACCCGGCGATTCATCCGGTTCGATCATGCTGAGCTCGGACTGGGGTTTTGGCGGACGCACCTCGATCCCGGTGACGCTGCGCAGCCTCGTGGACGTTGCCCACGGTGGCAGCTTCAGCGGCGTGCTGACGGGTGGCAACGGCCGCCCGGGCGGCGAGGGACAGGTGCAGTTCTATGAATTCAACGTCGGGGCCGGCGTCAGCAACATCACGGCCAACGTTTCGCTGGCCAATGACGCGGGCGACCCCGTGGGGGCATTCCTGATCAGCCCGGATGGCGATACGCTCGGCTATGGTCAGAATTCGATCAACGGCACCAAAGGGTTGTCGCTGACGGCCTACACACTGAATCCGGTTCCCGGCACCTGGACGCTGATCGTCGACTTCGCAGAGCCGATCGTTGGCGATGAGGTCTCTCAACCCTACAGCGGCAACATCCGCTTCAACCACGTCAATGTCAGTGCGTCCGGGGTACCGAACAACGCCAGTATCAAGCTTGCCGCCGGTGTTCCGGTGACCGTCCCGGTGACGATCACCAACAACGGTGCGGCGGCGGAGGGCTTTTTCGTGGATGCGCGGCTGAATGCGACCACGACCCTGGCGCTGGCAACACAGTTGGGCACTTCCGGCAGCGTCGCTCTGCCGCTGACGGTCTCCTACCCGTATTGGCTCGTACCGACGCAAACGTCGAGCATCTCGATTTCGGCGGCCTCGACCGTACCGCTCATGTTCGATTACGGTCCGTGGACGGGTGACCCTGATCTGGCGAGCGGGACCTTTGGAGCTGCGTCGCTGTGCGCAACCTCGGTGTCGGTGTCCTACTCCCCGCCGGGCGGCACCGTGACCACGGGTCTGTGGGGCGCGGGCCCCACGGAATGCGGGCCCTATGGGGCGACAGCCTCACCGCCCTCGGCGCCCGCGGGAACCGCGACGGTATCGATGACGGCGCGCTCGAAGGCGTTCGATCCGGCCGTGACCGCCGAGACCGGTGACCTCTGGCTGGCGTCCACGAACGCGTCAGTCTCGTTCTCGCCGCTCGTGATCAATCCTGGCCAGACTGTCACCGTCAATGTGACGATCACGCCGTCCGGACCGCCGGGCACGGTGGTCGCGGGAACGTTGTACGTCGACGACTTCCTCAGCAGTGTGCCACCGTACGGGAATATAACGGGCGATGAGCTGGCTGCGATCCCGTACACGTACACGATCCGGTGATGCGACTTTTCCGGCAGGAGCGTCAACACGCTCCTGCCGGATCTCACCTTAACGCCTCGGTCGCTGAACAAGCCATCCTCCCGCCCTTGCATGATGTGGCAGGCTTTGTGATTATCCAGATGTGCGTACTGTCTTCGAGGCGGCTGGCGGAATCAGTGGCTTGCGCCGGCTTGCGGAGGCTTGGCACCACCGGGTATTGGCCGACGATGTAGTCAGCCATGCGTTCAGCCATGGCTTCCATCCTCAGCATGTCGAACGCCTCGCCGCATATTGGGCAGAGGCGCTAGGCGGCCCGAGCACCTACTCCGACACTTATGGTGACGAGACCTACGTCGTCAAGATGCACAGCGGCAACGGCGAGCATGGCGAAATGGATCGTCGAGCGATTGCGTGCTTCGACAAAGCGCTTGTCGACACTGGACTGGCCGACGAGGCCGAATTGAGACGAGTTCTCCACGACTACTTCGCCTGGGCGACCACGACAACGATGGCGCGCTATCATGAATCCGCCGCTGATGTGCCCAGCGGCCTGCGCATACCCCACTGGTCATGGGACGGGCTACAGCCGTAAAATCGAGAGCTTTTCCGCGTCGACACCGGCGATTATTAAGATTCCATATTTCGCGGCAATGACACTCGAACTTCAAGACCCCCGCTGTCGCGATTGCGCATGCTCAAAGTCCCATGGAGCTGTTGCGTAAGCTGCTCTGCAATTGCCAAGCCCAACCCTGTCCCGCCTGTTTCGCGATTACGCGAGCTTTCGATGCGATAGAACGGCCGCAGCACATCATTCATTTGATCCTCGGGAATACCAGGGCCCGCATCAAGCACCACGATAGCAACGCACTCCTCACTTTCCGAGAGAAAAAGCAGCTCCGGATCCGTGCCGAACTTCAGAGCATTGTCCAGCAGATTGCTGATGATTCGGCGCAGCGTTCGCGGTCGTGTGAGCAGGGGCCTTTCGCAGTAACCGCTCAAGCGCACGGCTTTTCCAGCGTCGCTGTAGTCGTAAACGACGCTATCGAGCAACGCGTTCATGTCGGTCACGCACGGAGCTTCGGTGACGCCCTGGCCATCGCGCGCGTATGCGATGCCCTCCTGCACCAGCAATTGCATGGCCTCCAGGTCGCCCAGAAATTTTTCTCGCAACGGCACATCGTCCATCAAGTCTGCGCGCAATCGCATCCGCGTAATGGGCGTTTTCAAGTCGTGTGATATCGCGGCGAGAAGTTGCATCCGCTCGCTCAGGTAGTCGTTGATCCGACGCTGCATGGCGTTGAACGCGATAGCGGCGCGTGCAACCTCAAGGGGTCCATCCTCAGCCAGAGAAACGCCTCTTGCGTCGCGCCCAAGCGCATCAGCCGCTCCAGCCAGCTGGGCGAGCGGCCGCGTGGCTTGCCGAACGGCCAACCAGGAGATGGCAACCAGCGCACCGAATTGAACCGCGAACAGCGGCAATAACCACACCGGCAGTGGAGCGGATGAGAATAATAGATCGATCGCCAATGGCGCGCCGTCGTGAAGATGCAGTTGAAGCATCAGGTGACCTGTCGCCGTGCTAAGCGTTGACGGCGTATAGCCGGGCCCCAACACATCGACGATCGGGCCGACACGGGCCCGCACCGCGCGAGCATCGAGCGGTACGCCATCAGCAATCGCCTCCAAGCGATATCTGTAGGCCGGGCGCGCCAACTTGTCCAACCACAGAGGCCGCTCCGCTGCCGGCAGGCGATCCAGTATTGCGACCGAGCTGCCAATATCCCGTGATGCGGAACGCAGCATCATGCCGCGCGAAGACTCGGTGCGCTCGTAAAACACCAGCCAGAACGACAGTAGGTGCGCCAGCAGCAGGCCCGCGAGCAGAATCATCATCAACCTGGCGGATAGTGTGCGCGGCGGTATGCGCAAGTGATTCAGCATTCCTCTACTCCGAAAGTACTCGGACCTTCTGCGCGAGCACGTAACCTTCATTGCGTACCGTTTTAATGTAGCGCGATTCGCGCGCGCCATCCTTCAGGCGCTGCCGCAGGCGGCTCACCAAAAGATCGATGGAGCGGTCGAGCGGATCAGTATCGCGACCCTGCGTCAGGTTCAACAACTGATCGCGGCTTAGCACGCGCTGCGGATGATCCAGGAATACGCGCAGCAGACGGTATTCGCCACCGCTCAAGGACACGACGGTACCTTCCGGGTCGAGCAGATGACGGGCGGAGACGCTCAGAACCCATTCGCCAAACCCAATCTTTGGCGCCCCCTCGGCAATGCGCATGTTGGGAGGCAGCATCCGGGTTCGTCGTAGCACCGCCCGGATGCGCGCCATCAGTTCGCGCGCTGCAAACGGTTTAGTCAGGTAGTCGTCCGCTCCCATTTCGAGGCCAACGACCCGATCCGCCTCCTCATTGCGGGCAGTCAGCATCAGGATCGGAACCGATTTCGCCTTGCCGGTTCGCAGGTCGCGGCACAGCGTAAGCCCATCCTCACCGGGCAACATTAGGTCGAGGACGATCAGATCAATTGAGTTTGTCTCGATCGCCGCATTCATGCGCCGACCATTGGCGACCGCGGTGACTTTGAAGCCGTGCTTCTGCAAATACGCATCCAGAAGTTCTCGAATGTCTTTGTCATCATCGACAATGAGTATGTGGTCAGGGCGCTGCATAGGTTCCTTCGACATTCGGCCATTGAAGCATTGCACCGGGCACGCAATTTGTATCTCAATGTATCAATTCGGCGTCCGAACAAAGAGGCACACACAAGTCTGATGTTCCCGAAACACTGCGGATACAAAGCGGCGGTCCAATGTCACCTCAGTCCATACCATACTTCCGTACCCTAGGCAGTGTCGATGCACAGCAAGTCTCACCTCTCTTCGATGAGGTATCTTACCTTCCTGCTGGTGGCGCTCATTTGGGGGACGACATGGACAGCCATCAAGCTGTCGCTCGAGGGGTATCCGCCGCTCATCGGTGCGACGCTCCGGTTTGTGTTCGCCATTGCAGTGTTGGGACTCTATGCGCGAGTGAAGCGCCTGTCGCTGGTGCTACCCCGTCATACGATAGTGTGGGTCGCTGCCACCGCAATTCTGGTGTACGTGGTCGACTACGGGCTGGTCTACTGGGGCGAGCAATATCTTAGTGCCGGTGTCACTGCAATTTTGTTTGCGGCGGTACCTCTTGCAACGATGTTAGGGTCCGTTTTCGCATTTAGGACCGAAACGTTTCGCTATCGGGAGGTCGTCGGCATCCTTTTTGGATTTCTCGGTATTGTCGTCGTCTTCTTCGTTCCGCTGGTGGCCACCGGCTTCAGCGCCAAAGCGACCCTGGCCGCTGTTGCGATTGTCGTTGCAGCGATGGCGGCAGCATTCAATATTGTGATTGCGAAGCGCCACCTAATGCTCGTCGGCGCTGTCCCGCTGACTTTTCACCAGATGTTATGGGGAACGCTGGGTCTGGGAATCATTTCCGCGATCACCGGCGAATGGCGCAACGTCCACTACTCACTCGGTGCAACCCTGGCCGTGTTGTATCTTGGACTTGCGGGTTCCGCCGCGGCATTTGTCATGTACTACTCGTTATTAAGGACAATGCGCGCCAGCACGCTCTCGACGATCTCCTACGTCACACCGTTGGTGGCGGTGTTCAGCGGTTGGATAGTACTCAACGAATCAATCAGCTTGCGAGTCGGAAGTGGCGTGGTGGCGATCTTCGTGGGACTGGCGACTATCGAGTGGGATGGTCTGATGGCGATCTTGCGTCGTTCGTCCCGATGGCCGCTGCCGAAACTACCGGAGTCGAAGGTGCAAACAGAGAGTCGAGCGTAGATAAATCCGCATGAGGAGTTCCAATGAGAAGTTCCAAATTCATCGACGAGAGACGAAAAATGAGATCGTTGTTTCCAATCGCCGCAGCCTTTTTCATTCTCGGATGCGCCACGACTTCGGCACAAAATGCCGTTCCACCCAATATTGCAAGTGCGGTCGCAAATCAGGATCGCCCGGATGAGGATCGGCAAAGAGACGCTGATCGCAAACCCGCAGAAGTTCTGACGTTTGTTGGCGTCAAAAACGGCGAGAAGGTGGCAGACTTCATTCCCGGTACGGGCTATTTCTCCCGCATACTGTCGAGTGCGGTCGGACCGCAGGGTCATGTCTACGGCTTCTTTCCGTCGGAACTCGCGAATTTCATCAAGCGACCGCTACCTCCGAACGGATCGACGCCATATCCACAATTTCAGAACTTTTCCGTCATCGCCGTGCCAGTCAACGACTTCGCGGCGCCAGAGCCTTTGGACCTGGTCTGGATTTCGTTGAATTATCATGACCTTCATGATCCGTTCTTCGCCCCGGCCGACGTTGCAAAAATCAACAAAGCTGTCTTTGCAGCATTGAAGCCAGGTGGACGTTACGTCGTCATCGACCACGCTGCGGCAGCCGGCTCCGGTTTGCGCGACACCAACACACTGCATCGGATCGATGAGGCCTCAGTCAAGTCGGAAGTTGAAGCCGCGGGCTTCAAGCTCGAGGGCGAGAGTGACTTGCTGCACAATGCTGGCGATCCTCGCACCGCCAACGTGAAAGATCCGACGATTCGCGGCAAGACGGATCAATTCATCCTCAAATTCAGAAAACCTAAGTAGTAAGCTTGTACGCACAGGGTCTCCCTTCGTGCGCAAAGTGCACTTCAGGGGATTTCAAAACATTCCTCGTCAGGATTATCGTCCTCGCGAACTCGGGCAACGTCATTGATTCAACATGTCACAACGGGAGAAGAGAAAATGATCAAGACTATTATCTTATCCACGTGTCTCGCCGCATCCTCACTTTCGCTTAATGCACGTGCCCAGGATGCGCGCCAGTACACTGAGGGCCCTGTCACTGAGGTCGCCTACATACACGTTGAGTACGGGCATTTTGAAGAGTACATCGATTGGCTAAATTCGACCTGGAAACCGACCATGGAAGCCACGAAGAAAGCTGGGCTAATCATCGATTACAAGGTCTTCAGGCTCACTCCAAAATCACCGGATCAGCCCAATATATATCTCTGGATCACTTATAAAAACATGGCGGCTTTAGATAAAGGCGCCGAGGAAGAAGCAGTGGCCAAGAAAGTAATCGGTAGCACCGAGGTTCAGAACAAGGCCAGAGTGGCCCGGACTGAATACAGAAAAGTTCTGGGCACTGAATATATTCGTGAACTTATTTTAAAATGAATTTGTTATACGTAAGGCCTTCGTACCCAACCTCCGAAGGCTCTTCATAACAGTCATGAGCTGACCTCGGCGTCGTTAGCCGGTCAATAGTTCGGGAGGGTTCCCGTCAGTGGGATCAATCAACCGGAGGCCCCGGAAGCGGCGAAAGTCTCTGTCGACAGAGCAGAGAGTCGCGCCATGTTCGAGGGCGAGTGCAGCCAAGGCTGCATCAGTCACAAGCGGACCCGTGACCTGGGCTTCGAGTATTTGGTCCTTCAGAATTTCCCAGAATCGCTCACCGGCCCCGATCACGTTTACGTTGACCTGATCTAGCCAAGTGCTGACGATGGCGCAGGCCTCTGTGCTCTGTAGCGGCCTTTTTGTTGCGCGCGGATTTGTGCTGATGCGTACGAAGGCGAGCAATGTCTGCCATGGCAAGGCGACGATCTCTTCAGAATTGAAGGCTGCTTCCAACCAAGAGCGGCAAACCTCATGGTGATGGGAATCGCTGTCATACGCATACAACAGAATATTGGCGTCGATCAGCTTCACCCGTGGCGAGCGCCTTCAAGCTCTTCGAGAAGTGCTCCGACGTTGTCATAGGAGACCCCTGCGGACGGCCCTCCCATTGATCGAGGCTTAATCTTAAACGGCTTCCGCTTTTGTACCGCAGCGCTCTGGGCGAGCGCCATTCGAAGTCGTTCGTTAACAACCGTTTTGAACGGGCGCCCGGTCCGCCGCGCCTCAGCCTGCAGGCGGGAAGCTACATCATCGTCCAGGGTAAGTGTGGTTCTCATACATCATGATGCTATCCGAAACGCATCTTGATGTCTACATTGTTCAAATGAACGAGCGCCGTCAAGGGTAACGCGCAAGAGCCGTGAGTCGAGCCCCGATCAAACTTCGATATCCGTACGGAAGAGCACCCCCTCCGCTCCCGCCCGACGGCCAAATTTCGTCAGACGTGGCTCCCCGCTAGCTGCGCGCCACTGTGCATGCCGGCTCGTTGCCCGCGCGGCTCGGCGAGGGTTTGGTGCAGGGCCCGCAAAAGCACAGCACCGCCTCAATTTCATGTACCGTATGGCGGCCTCTTGATACGGCGGAGCTGCGATGCAGGACGAAGCGATCATTACAATCAACGGTGTGAAACTCAGTGATGCCGAGTCGATGACAGTTCGCGTCGCGGTCGACACGCTCGCCAATGTCTTGGCCGAGGGCCTCGAGGAGAAGGAAGTTCAAGAACTGACCGCCCTCTACGTGGACTCGCTCGTGCGAATTCAGGCCTTGCTCGAGAGCCGAGAGACCCGAAGGCAATAGATCGGGTTTGGGACTCAGGGCCGTCAAAGCGGTGCCGCAGTTTTTATACAGCAGGACGCGCGGGACGCAAGAGAAAAACGGCAGGAATGGCCGCGACCGCAAGCCACATCATCAACTTGAAATTGTCGTCGTACGCAACCATGGCAGCCTGCTGTGTAATTTCCGCGTTGAGCATTGCCAATTGCCCAACGTTTGTCGCAGCATGCGTCATCTGTTGCCGGACAACTGCGTTGTAGGGATTGATGTGCTCGACGAGTGAGGCGTGGACGATTTGAGTGTTGCGTGTCAGCAGCAACTCTACGACCGATATCCCGACACTGCTTCCCAGGTTTCGAAACAGGCTATAGAGCGCGGCTCCCTCATTTCGCAGAGACGGACTCAATGTGGCGAACGCCGCTCCTGCCAGTGGCACGGTTACCAGACCTGAGCCGATCCCCTGCACTAGACCAGACCACATCACGGTGGATGCATCCATTTGCAGGGAGAAATGCATCATCTGCCAGGCGGAAATAGCTGCTATGACAAAGCCGACACAAATGACCCAGCGCATGTCTATTCGGTGCGCCATGCGGCCGATCAGGAGCATGGAGACCAAGCTCCCGACCCCCCGCGGCGCCGTTACGATCCCGGTGGTTATCACGGGATAACCCATCAGGCCTTGCAGCATCGGCGGCAACAGCGCAAGAGTCGCGTAGACGATGAGCCCAACGATGAAAATGAAGACACATCCGGCCATGCAGTTCCGATCCTTGAACAAGTGTGGCTCCAAGAAGGGAGTCCTGGTGGTCGTTAGCATGTGCACGCAGAAAAGATAAAAGGCGGCGATCGAGATCACCGCTTCGGCACAGATCTCGGGAGAGTTGAACCAATCTTTCAATTGGCCGCGGTCCAAAGTAAGTTGTAGCGCGCCCACGGCAAGGCTTAGCGCCGCGAAACCAAAGAAGTCGAATACCGAGCGCTTTATTTTCGTCTCGTCCATGGCGGCCAATAGCCCGAAGAAAGCGAACACACCAAAAGGAAGGTTGATGTAGAAAACCCATCGCCAGTTGTAGCTTTCTGTCAGCCATCCGCCAAGCGCCGGACCCAGAATCGGGCCAATCGTGATGGTCATTGACCAGATGGCCATTGCCCTCATATGCCGCGCAGGCGGGTTGATGTCGAGTACCACCGCCTGACCCATCGGAATGATCGAGGCTCCGCACACGCCCTGCAAAAGTCTGCCGGCCAACAGTTGCGGCAACGTTTGGGCAAGGCCGCAGAACATGGATGAGATCGTGAAGCCGGCAATGGACGCCAACAGCACACGCTTTCTGCCGACGCGGCCCGCGAGCCAGCCGCTCAAAGGGGTCATGATGGCGGACGCGATTATGTATGCGGTGAGAACCCAAGCAATCTGATCTTGGGTTGCGGAAATCGCGCCCTGGATGTGAGGAAGCGCGACGTTGGCGATGGTGGTGTCGAGCACCTGCATGAGCGAGGCCAGCATGATCGATACCGTGATCATCATTCGGCGCGGGGCCGCGTCTGCGATGGGAACGCTAATGGTCGCGCTGTGCTGCATTTGCTATGGGAAACCCTGGCCGCAATCGTTTACTCTTGGCTCAAGCTAGGGTAGCAAATGCCGCCGCCTCGGGCACGATCTTGAAAAACGAGGCCCGCCGTAAGATCCTGCTAGCGCAAACGATTGAGTTACTTGTTACGGACACTACCAAAATGCGATTTTTCTCAATGGCAACGATGGCGGCCGCGCTCATCGGTTGCGCGACTACTCGACTTTCAAATGACGTGAAGCCCTACGTTGGCCGGAACATTCACGAGCTAGCTACGCGTTTAGGAAAGCCCACGGGAATACGTGAGACCACTGGAGATCGTGTGTACGTCTGGTCAGTCGATAGCGAAGGTGTCCTGCCCACTGGCTCTGGCGTCGAAGGCACCAGGACCGGCACCACAATCGGCCACTATGAATGCACGCTTGAGGTCACCGTCAACGCGCAGGATTTCATCCAGGCTTACCAGGTCGAGGGTAGCAATGCCGGATGCACCGCATTCCTTCGTAACCTGGGCCACTGAGACTTTCTCATTTATCCGGCCAAACTGCCGCGCCGTGCGACGCAAACCCCGAATTTACGTCCAATGCGGCATACAATGTGGATTGGACTCCACATGAAACTACACACGCTATGAAGACAATTCAGATGACAATCGACGAGTCATTACATCGATCCCGAAGCCTACCTGAGATATGTG
>Ga0182024_10021943_pt1 | contig 11551 bp, 10 predicted proteins | sample P32metaG_FD_120480 | JGI IMG/M metagenome (GOLD analysis project Ga0182024, IMG submission 120480) | Permafrost microbial communities from Stordalen Mire, Sweden - P3-2 metaG (Illumina Assembly) | ecosystem: Environmental > Terrestrial > Soil > Wetlands > Permafrost | place: Sweden: Stordalen... | reverse complement strand
GTCATGCTGTCCAGCCGGCCCTTGCGGATGGCGAGCAGTGAGCTGACCGCGCCGAGATACTCCTCCGGCACGTCCACGGTCAGCCGCTCCACCGGCTCGTGCAGCTTCCCGTCCACCTCGCGGGTGACGACGGTGGGGCGGCCCACGGTCAGCTCGTAGCCTTCCCGCCGCATGGTCTCGACCAGCACGGCGAGGGCAAGCTCCCCGCGGCCCTGCACTTCCCAGGTATCCGGCCGGTCGGTGGGCAGCACCTGGATCGAGACGTTACCGACAAGCTCGCGATCCAGCCGGTCGCGCACCATCCGCGCGGTGACCCTCGATCCCTTTTCCCGGCCGACCAGGGGCGACGTGTTGACCCCTATGGTCATCGAGATGGCGGGCTCGTCGACGGTGATCAGCGGCAGCGGCCGCGGGTCGTCCGGGTCGGCGAGCGTCTCGCCGATCATGATCTCGCCGATGCCGGCCACCGCGATGATGTCCCCGGCCGATGCGGACGCCGCGGGCACCCGCTCCAGCGCCTCCGTCCGGAAGAGCTCGGTGATCTTTACCCGCTCGATGGAGCCGTCCCGGCGGCACCAGGCCACCTGCTGGCCGCGCACGATCTCTCCGCTGAACACGCGGCACAGCGCGATCCTGCCCAGATAGGCCGACGCATCCAGGTTGGTGACGTGCGCCCGCAGCGGCTCCTCGGGGTCAAAGGACGGCGCGGGAACGGTCTCGCGGAGCACGGCGAACAGCGGCTCCAGGTCCGGCGAGTCCGGCATCGTGCCATCAGCCGGGCGGTGCAGCGAGGCCAGGCCCGCCCGCGCCGAGGCGTACACGATCGGGAACTCGATCTGCTCCTCGGTCGCGTCCAGGTCCATGAACAGCTCGTAGCAGGCATCGACGACCTCGGCGATCCTGGCGTCCGGCCGGTCCACCTTGTTGATCACGAGGATCACCGGCAGCCTGGCTTCCAGCGTCTTGCGCAGCACGAACCTGGTCTGCGGCAGCGGTCCCTCGCTGGCGTCCACCAGCAGCAGCACGCCGTCCACCATGGACAGCCCGCGCTCGACCTCACCGCCGAAGTCGGCATGGCCGGGGGTGTCGACGATGTTGATCGTCAGCCCGCCGTGGGTGACCGCCGTGTTCTTGGCCAGGATCGTGATGCCCTTTTCCCGCTCCAGGTCACCGGAGTCCATCACCCGGTCGGCGATCTGCGCGTTCGCGCGAAACGCCCCCGATTGCCACAGCATCGCGTCGACCAGCGTGGTCTTGCCGTGGTCGACGTGCGCGACGATCGCGACGTTGCGCAGGTCATCGCGGGTCGCGAGCCGCGCGGTGCGGGCAGGCATAAAAGGAGACTCCGATAGCTAAAGGAAGGTTGTGCCGAGAGTGCGGCCAGCTTTAGTTTATTCGCTCTTTACTGCTTAACGTGCACGCCGCGGCCTGCCGCCCGCCGCCAGCGAGCCTGCCCCCCGCGCGAGCCGAGCAGGCGCCTGAGCAGTCTAAGCCGCTGCGCTCGCATAGATAAGGCATCCGCCCGATGCCGCCGGCCCTGCCTTACGGCGAATCTGAATGATGTCGGGTCATGACCATGACCCGGAGGCCGAGGAGGAACCATGCATCCGCTGATTCTGCACGAGCTCGCCAGTGCGCATGTCAGGGACATGCGGCTGACCGCAACCGTCGCGCGGCGTGCCCGTCAGGCACGCCGCGCCCGGCGCGGCTACCCCGCGATGGCGTGGCAGCCAGGCGCGATGGCGCGGGAGACGTTCGTCCAGCACGTGTGACAACCGGGATATCCGGCCATCGGCGGATAGAACAGGCGTTCGACAACAGCGTACGCTGGAGAATGTGGCAGCTTATCTACCGCCCGGTTGGCCCGCTGGCGTGCATCCGCCGGGCAGCGAGGGTTTTGAGCAGACGGCAGTGGCATGGCTACTGGACGTCGTCCCGCCCGACTACCGCGTGCACGGGGTGCTGCGACGACACCCCATCGCGCTGGCCGTGCTCGCCAGGCATCACCTGGCGGCTTGCGTGGAGGGCGCGCGCAAGGGATACCGCAGCGCCCGCTCCGAACTCGGCGACGTGCTGCCGCCGCAGGGGGTCGACGCCGTGCTCGCTGCGTACCAGGCCGAGGGCCGCAGGCTGGTAGCCACCGCCCTGGCGGTGGACCTGATCGGCCGGGGCCTGCGGGGCGAGGAGTTCACTCCCCGGCTAGGACGCTCTTAGCACCAGCAGTGCCATGTCGTCGGCCAGCGGGGCCGCATCGAACTCGCGGGCCGTCTGCTGAATCCTGGCCGCCACCGCGCCGGCGCTGAGGCTGCCGGATTCGGCGAGGAGCCTGGCCAGTCCGTCTTCGTCGCCAAGCAGCCGGTAGCCGTGCCGCCGTTTCGTCACTCCGTCGGTCACGGCGAGCAGCAGGTCGCCGGGATCAAGATCCAGTGTCTGGGTGCTGAACGTCAGCCCGTCGATGACCCCCAGCAGCGGCTGCGGATCCGCGGCCGGCGCAGCCATCCCGCTCGCGGCCCTGAGCACGAGCGGCAGCGGGTGGCCGGCGCACGCCAGCGTGATCCGGGCGCGCGGCCCGGCGGTAATCTCGCCGTGCACGAGCGTCAGGAATCTCGCCAGCTCGCCCTCGTCGATGATCAGCTCGTTGAGCCGCCCGAGCACCGTCGCGATGTCATGCCCCTCACGGGCCAGGATGCGCAAGGTGTGCCTGGCCAGGCCCGCGATCGCAGCGGCCTCCGGTCCCGTCCCGCAGACATCGGCGATGACGAACCGCCAGCGGTCCGCACCGACGGGGAAAATGTCGTAGAAGTCACCGCCCGGGCCGCTGGCACCGCCCGGCTCCTCATGCATCGCAGCCAGCTCGACACCCGGAATCTGCGGCGGTTCGTGCGGCAGCGGCACCGGCTGGCGTATCCGGCTGGCGAACTGCCGCCTGGCCTGCCGCGCGGCGTTTTCCAGGGCGACGGCAACCCTGCGGGCGAGCCCGTCGGCCAGCTCCGCTACCTCGGCGCACAGCCGGGCCCCGGCCGCGGCGCCGATGACGAGCTGGCCGCGGCTGCCGTCCGGTGCCGCGAGCGGGAAGCACCACGCCCCGTCAGCGGCCAGCTGAGCCACCCCGGGCGGAGCATCAGGATCCGGCCGCTCCGCCCCGGGTGCAGCGGCCGGGGCCTGCAGGGCCGCCCCGGGTGCAGCGGCCGGGTCCTGCAGGGCCGGCTGCCAGCGGTGGCCAGCGACGCGCGTGCGGGCCGCCGCATCCTCCGCGCTGTCCGGGAGCACCGCCGCAGGCACGTGCTCCACCAGCCAGGCCAGTGCCCCGGCGCGTGATTCGTCGACATGGCACAGGTACACCGGTCGCGGCACCCCGCCGGCATCGGCCAGCAGGACCGCGCACCAGTCCGCCAGCTGAGGCACCACGAGCTGGGCCGCCAGGGCGACGATCGTTTCCTGGTCAAGGTGGCCCGCCAGGACTTCGCCTGCCTCGTCGAGGAAGCTGGCCCGTGCTCGTCTGGCCCGTTCCAGCTCGCCAAGCCTGACCCGCTCCAGCGTGGGAGCCGACCGGTCGGCCAGATCCTGCAGCCTGGCCGCATCGCGCTCACGGAACCGGCCGGGCTCAGCGGCGGCCACGGCGAGCACGCCTGCCACCCGCCCTTCCGCCATCAGCGGGACCGTGACCAGGGACTGGGCAGCGTCGGCCAGTGCCCTGGCCGGCCCGGCGGCAACCGTCGCCGTACCCGCCGCGAGCTGCGCGAAGCCTGCTCCGCTGCCCGGGCCGGCCCCGGCCGCGGCGCGGACTCTCAGCTCGCCGTCCTCGGCAGCGGCCAGCAGGTACGCGGCGTCGGCGGCCATCATCGCCCGCGCGGCCTCGACCGTGTGGCTGAGCAACTCCTCGTAGCCGAGCCTGCCGAGATTCCGGCTGGCCCAGACCGGGAGGCCGGCCAGCGGCCACTCCGCCCCGGCCAGGCCAGCCTGCCCGGTGGCGGGCGGCTGATCCCTGGCCGGCTGGTTCGCAGGACCGGCCGGCTGGCCCTCCCCTAGCGTCCCGGCGGCCGTCAGCATGCCGGACGCGACGGACCTGGGCGCCGGGCCCGCCACCCTGCCATGGCCGGACGGCCCGCCCGCATCGTCGCCGGCACTGCCAGCATCGTCGCCAGTGCTGCCAGCTTCGAGGCAGCCGATGCCGAGCCTGAACCACACGGCCTTGGCGGTGCGCGCATACGTGACACCCCAGGACGAGGCAAGCTCGGATGGCAGCATGAGGCCGCGCCCGCCGGTGCGTTCCGCCGCGAGGCTCTCGCCTAGCTCGCGGTCGGGGACTAACTGAACCGGATGCCGGTCCAGTACCACGACCTCGACAGCCCCGTTCACCAGCCGGCAGGTCACCTGCACCGGCGTTCCCGCGTGCACCACCGCGTTGGTCACCAGCTCGCTGGTGAGCAGCACCGCATCGTCAACGAGTTCGCCCTGGCTGGCCGACTGCCCGGCCACCTGCCACGTCTGCAGGGTGTCACGGACAAAGCGCCGCGCCGCCGCGGCGGCCGCGGGCTCGGGCTGGTAAGCCGCGGTCGCGACGAGATCATCCCGTGGCTGCACGTGCCCCCTTGACTGCCGCTCGCTCCGTCAGGCCCGCTGCGATCCCCGGCCTGGCGGCGGCTGAGTCTCGCCAGAGCCTCCCGCCCCGGTGGCGGAGGCGACCCTGCCATCGTCGCAGACTCCCGGAGATGCCACAGGCAAAGTGCTCAGTCCGGGCCGGGCAAGGGGCGCGACCAGCCGTTTCCCGCAGCGTATTCCCGGACAACCCTGGCCGGAACGCCCGCCACCACGCAGTGGCTTGGGACCTTGCCGCGGACGACCGCGCCCGCGGCCACCACCACGTTCCGGCCGATGCTGGCGCCCGGCAGGACGACAGCGCCGGTGCCGAGCCAGCAGCCCGGGCCGATCGATACCGCGGCATTGCTCGGCCGCTGGCGCCCGATCGGCACCTCGGGATCGGCGTAGCCGTGGTTCTGGTCGGTGATGTAGACATACGGGCCGGTGAAGACGTCATCGCCGATCAGTATCGACTGGTGCGCCACGATGTGGCTGCCGCGCCCGATCACGCACCGGTCGCCGATCCGCAGCAGCGGGCTGCCCCCTAGATCCTGTCCGGGCAGCATCCCGGCGCAGAGGGTGACCTGCGCCCCGATCATGGTCTCGTCGCCGATCTCGATCCAGGCCTCGCCGAAGACGGCACCGGCGGGGAAGGCCATCAGCGACCGGCGGCCGAAGGCCGCGAACCTGCGCCCGGTGCGGGAGTCGGCGGTGATCATCCCGGCCTGCTGCACGGCCCGCCAGGTCTCCTGGATGAGGCCGGCCAGGGCGGCACGGTACCGATTGCGGAGCTTAACCTGCCAGCGGACCATGACCTTGCTAGCCGCCGGCCCGATCCGTCGCGGCGAGCTGGCCGCACGCTCCGTCGATCTGCGTGCCCCGGGTATCGCGGACCGTCACGGGGACTCCCCTGGCGGCCAGCCTTGCCTCGAACTCGCGCATGTCCGCTGGCCGCGACGCCGTCCACCGGGAGCCTGGCGTGGGGTTCAGCGGAATCAGGTTGACGTGGGCAAGCTGGCCGGCCAGCAGCCTGGCGAGCGCGTCCGCCCGCCACGCCTGGTCGTTGACGTCGCGGATCAGGGCGTACTCGATCGAGACCCGGCGGCCGGTCGCAGCCGCGTAGGCCCAGGCCGCCGCCAGCACCTCGGCGACCTTCCAGCGCCTGTTCACCGGCACGAGCTCGTCCCGCAGGCCGTCGTCGGGAGCGTGCAGGGACACCGCGAGCCGCACCGACAGGCCCTCGCCGGCGAGCCTGCCGATGGCCGGGACGAGGCCGACGGTGGAGACCGTGATCCCGCGCTGGGAGATGCCGAGCCCGTCGGGCACCGGGTCAGTCAGGCGGCGCACGGCTCCGAGCACGTGTGCGTAGTTGGCCAGCGGCTCGCCCATTCCCATGAACACCACGTTGGAGATCCGGCCCGGGCCGCCGGGAACCTCGCCGGCGGCCAGTGCCCGGGCGCCGGCCACCACCTGCGCCACGATCTCGGCTGCGGACAGGTTCCTGGTCAGCCCGGCCTGGCCGGTCGCGCAGAACGGGCAGGCCATCCCGCAGCCCGCCTGTGACGACACGCACATCGTCACGCGGCCCGGATAGCGCATCAGCACCGACTCGATGTAAGCGCCGTCGAGCGCACGCCACAAGGTCTTCCTTGTCGTGCCCTCGTCGCAGGTCAGCTCACGCTCGGCGGTCAGCAAGCGGGGCAGCAGGGCGCCGGCTAGCTCCGCCCGATCCCCGGCCGGCAGGTCGGTCATGTCGGCCGGGTCATCGGTGAGCCGGGCGAAGTAGTGCCGGGACAGCTGGTCCGCGCGGAATCCCTGCTGGCCGAGCTGACTGGCCGCGGCCCGCCGCCCGGCCGGGTCCAGGTCAGCCAGATGCCGGGGCGGCGGCTGGCGGCGGCCGGGGCGGCTAGTCAGCCCGATGGGCAGGCCGCCGGCCAGGTCGCCACCAGGCACGCTGGCAGGCACCGGAACTGCTGGGCTGGGCACCTGTGCTCCGTTTCTGCCCTGCCTGGCGGACTACGCAAGGCACCGGCCGTTGTAAGCCCTTATAACGATGTCCGCGTGCGGCATTGTTGACCTGCGGCAAGTCGATAGATTTCCCTACTATGCCAACCTTGCGCAGAGGGGCCAGGGACTCCAGGATAGCCGCCAGGCCCGGGCGGCCCACGATCCTGCTGGAGAGCGGCAGCCCGTACGCGAGCCGCCGCGTAGTGGTCGAGTACGACGGCACCACCACGGCCGCCTACCTGCACGACAAGACGGCAGCGATCGCCGCCACCTGGATTGCCAATCATGACCAGGCTCCGGCGGTCACGGACATGACCAGGCTGAATTCCGGCAAGGCGCCGGTGATGCCAGCCGACCACACCAAGCATCCGGGCGGCAGGCCCCTGCTCGAGCCGCAGGCGCTGCGCGCGCTCTGGCTGGAGGAGGGCGACGGCGTGGCAATCCTGGAGAACGGGGAGCTGCTAGCCGTGATCCCCGGCTGGTCGGACATGTCCAAGGCCATGCCCGGCTACAGCCGGGACATCATCGGCCAGACCCCGTTCGGCTGGTCGCTCGACGATGCGATGGAGGGCCTGGGCCCGCGGGTGGAGCAGGCCATCAGGTTCTGGCGCTGGCGGGGCGACGAGCAGGAGTGGCCCCGCTTCCAGCAGGCCGTTCTCGGCCACCTGCTCGGCAGGCTCGGCCCCGGCGCCCGGTACTGGGACGTGGGCGGCGGGAAGCAGCCCCTCGTCGGCGTCTCCGAGCGCCCGCCGACCGGGTACCGGCACTACACCGTCCTGTCCACGGTGGGAATGTGCACCCAGCGGATGCCGGCGGTCGAGCAGCTGGTCGATGACGCGGGCTCGCGGGCGAGAATCGAGCTCGCCATCGCGACCACGCTGCCGAGCACCGACGCCGCCCGCATCTTCCTGTGGCTCGCCCAGTACCCGTGGCGGGACGTGACCTGGCTCGGGCCTGGCCACAGCCTCCGCTGGTACCACCAGCCCGCCACGTTCCCGCTGGGCGGCGGCAACGAGGCCGTCCTGCTGCTCGACGAGCCGGCCGCCCTGCTAGGCCCGGAGGTACCCGAGCTTTCCGGTTTCACCTTCGGCGGCGACCCGGTGCGGTGGCTGTGGGTGATCCCGATCAGCGAGCGGGAGCGCCTGATGGCCAGGGAGCGCGGTTCCGCGCGCCTCATTACCCAGCTCGCGGCGCAGCGCCGCAGCTGGGTCGTCGGCTAGCCGCCGGCTCACCTGCTGTTCCGGCTCACCTGCTGTGCGGTATGAAGACCGTCAGCAGCAGCCAGGCCACCGGGGCGACAATCAGCATGGAGTCAATCCGGTCAAGCACCCCCCCGTGCCCGGGCAGCACCGAGCCCATGTCCTTGATCTCCAGGTCCCGCTTGATCATCGACATGGCCAGGTCGCCGAGGGTAGCCGCGGCCACGGCCGCCGCCCCCAGCAGGACGCCCTGCCAGAGGTGGCCGTGCAGCAGCGTGGCCAGCAGGATGGCGCCGCCCGCCACCCCGGCGAGCACCGATCCCGCGAGTCCCTCCCAGGTCTTCTTCGGGCTGATGCCCGGGGCCATCGGGTGCTTGCCGAGCAGGATCCCGGCGAAATAGCCGCCGACGTCACTGCAGACCGCTAGCGCGACGAAGATGAGGGTCCGCCGGGAGCCGTCCGGCCTGGCCAGCATGAGCGGCACGAAAACCGCGAGGAAGGGCAGGTAGACGAGGGCAAAGACGCCCGCGGTGAGGTCGCGCACATAGCCTGCCGCGCTGCCGTGCAGCCGCCAGGCGACCAGCACTACCACGGTCACCGCGAAAGCGGCCAGCGCCGCCTGCTCGCCGCTCCAGTACGCCAGCGCGAGCATCGCCACGCCGCCGGCCGCGATCGGGGGCAGCGGCAGCGCGATATCGCGGGTCCGGAAGGCCCGGGTCAGCTCCCAGAGCGCAACCCCGACCGCGACGGCCACCAGGCCGAGGAAGGTGGCCTTGAGGGTGAAGAGCGTGAGGATGGCGAATCCGCCCAGGACAACGCTGACTGCCAGCGCGACGGGCAGGTTCCGGCCGGTGCGGATTGCCTTGCGCTCGCTCACCGGGCCGCCTTTCCCAGGCCGGCGTGCCGGCTGCGTGGATGGGAGCTACACCTCGAGGAGCTCAGCCTCTTTCCGCTTGAGCAGCTCGTCGACCTGCGTGGTATAGGTATGGGTCAGGTCGTCTAGTTCCCGTTCAGCCCGGCGGCCGTCATCCTCGCCCGCCTCACCGCCCTTGACCAGCTTGTCCAGCGAGTCCTTGGCGTGCCTGCGGATGTTGCGGATGGAGATCCTGCTGTCCTCGGCCTTGTGCCGGGCGACCTTGATGAACTCGCGCCTGCGCTCCTCAGAGAGCTCGGGGAAGTTCACCCGGATGATCGCGCCGTCGTTGGAGGGGTTGACCCCGAGATCGCTATTCCTGATTGCCTTCTCGATGGCGGCCATCGACGACTTGTCGAAGGGCTGGATGACCACCATCCGCGGCTCGGGCATGTGGAAGGAGGCCAGCTGGTTCAGCGGCGTCTGCGTTCCGTAGTACTCAGCCGTGATCTTGCCGAACATCGCCGGGTGCGCGCGGCCGGTGCGAATGCCGCCGAACTCCTCCTTGGCCACCACGACGGCCTTTTCCATCTTCTCCTCGGCCTCGAGGAGGGTGTCGTCAATCACTGCGGCTCCTGTGGGTCCGTCCATAGTCCCGGCGCGCGCCTGCGGGCGCCGGCATCTTCCATGGTGCCAGGCCGCGAAGGCACGCCATGCCCGTCATCAGCGGCCGGACCGGCTGACCAGCGTGCCGATCTTCTCGCCCCGGGCGGCCCGCAGCACATTTCCCTCGCCCATCAGGTCAAAGACCACGATCGGCAGGTCGTTGTCCATGCACAGGCTCACTGCCGTGGCGTCCATGACCTTCAGCTCGCGGACCAGCACCTCGGCATAATCCAGCTGCTCGAAGCGGACGGCATCGGCCGACAGCCGGGGATCGGCGTCATAGACCCCGTCGACCTTCGTGCCCTTGAGCACTGCCTGGGCGCCGATCTCCAGCGCGCGCTGCGCGGCGCAGGTATCGGTGGAGAAGAACGGCGCGCCGAGGCCGGCGCCGAAGATCACTACCCGGCCCTTCTCCAGGTGCCGGATCGCCTTGCGCGGTATGTAGGGCTCAGCGACCTGGCCCATGGTGATGGCCGTCTGCACGCGGGTCTCCACGCCCAGCTTCTCGAGCACGTCCTGCAGTGCGAGGCAGTTGATGACCGTGCCGAGCATGCCCATGTAGTCCGCGCGGGCACGGTCGATGCCGCCCCGCGCGGACAACGTGGCGCCACGGAACATATTGCCGCCGCCCACCACGGCGGCGATCTGGATGCCCTCGCGGGCAGCCGCCGTGATCTCCCTGGCGATGTGCATCACCACATCCGGCGAGATGCCCAGCGGCTCCGCTCCGGAGAACGCCTCGCCGGACAGCTTCAGCACCACGCGGTGCCAGCTGGGATGCGTCTCGCCGCTGGCGGCAAGCTGCTGATCCGGCGCGGCGGCCACGTGGTTCAAGGCCGGTTCGCCATTCTCCTGCGTGACGCCTTCATGCACGGGCCGCGTCCTTCGCTGCTAGCGGCTGCCGGGCCAGTCGTTGCCGTTGCTCGTCCTGGCGCTGCTGTTGCCTGTGCTGGGCTCACCCAGCCTGCCCGATCTGGAACCTCGCGAAGGCGCGCACGGTGGCCTTCCGCTCCGCGAGCACCTGCTTGACCGTCTTCTTCGGGTCCTTGATGAACGGCTGCTCGACGAGGACCACGTCCTTGAAGAACGCGTTCACGCGGCCTTCGACGATCTTGGGGATTGCGCCGGCGGGCTTGCCTTCCTCGCGGGTCATCTGCTCGGCGAGCCTGCGTTCCTTCGCGACGATCTCGGCCGGAACCTCGTCGCGGTCCAGGTACGCCGGCATGCTCGCCGCGATCTGCTGGGCGATGTCCTTGCCGGTCTCCGGGTCTTCGGAATCCAGCTGCACAAGGACTCCCCTGACCGGTGGCAGCGCACGGTCCGAGCGGTGCAGGTAGCTCGTGATGTAGCCGCCCTCGAGCCGGGCGAACCGGCCGAGCTCAAGCTTCTCCTTAAGCGCGGCGCCTGCCTCATCGATGAGCTGCTGGACCGTCGTGCCGGGCCGGACCTCCACGCCGAGCAGGGCAAGCCTGTCGGTGACCTTCGATTTCATCGCCGCGCCGGCGATGTCCGCCGCTGCCTGCTGGAATTTGTCCGTCTTGGCGACGAAGTCAGTCTCGCAGTTGAGCTCGACGAGCAGGCCCACGCTGGTGCCGTCCAGTTCCGCGGTGACCAGTCCGTTCGCCGCCGTCCGCCCGGCTCGCTTGCTGACGTCCTTGGCGCCCTTGAGGCGCAGCGTCTCTACCGCGGCATCGAAGTCGCCGCCGGAGTCCACCAGGGCGTTCTTGCAATCGAGCATGCCGGCGCCGGTCTGCTCGCGCAGCCGTTTCACGTCCGCGGCGCTGTAGTTCGCCATGTCCTCATCTCTCACTAGGTCTTTGTCAGGTAGAGGCGGCTTGTCCAGGGAAGGTAGCGCGCCCGGCCGGCCGCCGCGAGCCGCGGGACTAGGCCGGTTCGCCCGGTGATCCCTCGGCTACCGCCTCGGCCTCCGCGCTGTCGCCGGCCGCGCTGCCGGCCGCCGCGCTGTCCTGCGCCGCAGCATCGGTGGCCGTGGCTTCCTCGGTCACCGCTTCGGCCGGCTGCGGTGCGCCGCTGCCTGTCGCGGTGGCAGTGTCCGTCGCGGTGGCAGTGTCCGTCGCGGTGGCAGTGTCCGTCGCGGTGGCAGTATCGGTCGCCGCTGGGCTGTCCGTCGCGGTGGCACTGTCCGTCGCGGTGGCAGTGTCCGTCGCGGTGGCAGTATCGGTCGCGGTGGCAGTGTCCGTCGCGGTGGCACTGTCCGTCGCGGTGGCACTGTCCGTTGCGGCCG
>Ga0182024_10021942_pt1 | contig 11551 bp, 11 predicted proteins | sample P32metaG_FD_120480 | JGI IMG/M metagenome (GOLD analysis project Ga0182024, IMG submission 120480) | Permafrost microbial communities from Stordalen Mire, Sweden - P3-2 metaG (Illumina Assembly) | ecosystem: Environmental > Terrestrial > Soil > Wetlands > Permafrost | place: Sweden: Stordalen... | reverse complement strand
GTCGATGTCGTCGCGTATCGCCGATGACAGGATCCTCGTCAACTGTTTCGTAGGCTGCCTAGTGGACGACATCTGCGCCGCTCTCGGATGGAAGACATCCGCTCTGTTCGTGAAGAAGGCCCCGGCGACGTCTAATCCCCAAACGCCGTCATCGCGACCAAAGGAAGATCCAGACCCACTTCCCACCGAAGACGACCTCCGGATGGGCCGCGATCGACTCGCGCGCGCCGACATTCGCATGCGGCTCACAACCGAGCGAGATTGGTCCCCTAGCGCCCTGACCGAGTTCAGGCTGGGGCTCGATGCGAACGGACGCATTGAGATCCCGTTCTACAAGGGCGACGAACTCGTCAACGTCGAGCGGTATGTGCCGTTCGAGACGTCTGAGCTGAAGATGTTTGCGCCCAAGGGCAGACCGCGTGAGCTCTTGCTGCCGCCGGGCGGCCTTCAGCCCGAAGTGTTCATCACCGAAGGGCGATCCGACGCAATTGCAGCATGCTCTCATGGTCTTGCCGCAGTGGGTGTGCCATCAGCCGGGACGTGGAAGCAGAGCTACACCAAGGCCATCGAAACGGGTGGCGTGAAAACTGCATACGTCGTCTCCGACTGCGACCGCGCAGGACGTAAGCACGCCTTTCGAGTCGCAAAAAGCCTCGATGAGGCCGGAATCGCTGCTTTCGTCGTCGATCTTGATCCCGCTCACGAAGACGGCTTCGATCTGACCGACTATTTGAAGACCGGGAGTCATGGGAATGAGGAGCTCCGTCAGGAGCTTGTGCAGCTCGGGAAGCCCTACGTTCCGGCGCCTGCTGAGCAGGAAGGCGTCGGCGAATTCGAAGTAATCGCACCCTCTCTAGACGAGGTGCGACCGATTGACTGGGCGTGGCGCGATCGGCTGGTCATGGGATTGGTCAATCTCTTGGTCGGTGAGGAGGGCGCCGGCAAAGGCACTTTGATCGCCTGGCTGGCCGCGAAGCTCACTCGGGGCGAGCTGGATGGCGACCTCCTCGGCCGTCCGGTGCGCGTCCTGATCATGGGCGATGAAGACGACTTTCATCGCGTTTGGACGCCGCGCTTGCACGTGGCAAACGCCGACTTTGCGATGGTCGGCTGCCTGAAAGGCAAGTTCGGCTCGACGCTCACGTTCCCCAGCGGCATACCGAAGCTGCGAGAGGTCGTTTCCGCTCGCGGAACTGAGGTCGTGATCTGTGATCAGATCCTCGACAACCTCGATCCGGAGATCAATCCGGATAACGCACGGGACGTTCGGCGAGCGCTGATGCCGTTGCGCGCATTCGCGGAAGAGATGTCGATTGCCGTAATCGCCGCTGCTCACACCAACAAATCCCGCGGCGGATCCTTCCGGCAAAGCGTCTCCGGAAGCCACGCTTTCAACGCGGTCTCGAAGTCCTCGCTTCTCGTCGCTCCACATCCCGATGGACCCGAGGAGCGCCGGGTTGTCGCACGCGGGAAGGGCAACTACACCAAACGTCCCGCATCCCTCGAGTTCACGATCCAAAGCCGCTCACCGAAGATCGGCGGTCACAGCATTCAAACGAGTTTGGCGGCGGACTTTCAGGACTCTCCGCTAACTGCGGACGACTTGCTCGCTCCGCGTAAGAGGGAGCCAACGTCCAAGATGGGTCGCGCTCGCGACTACATCAGGGAAGCGCTCGCGGACGGCGAGAGCCATGACGCAAAGCCGATCAGCGAGTACGTGGAGACCGAGCTTGGCATGGGGGATCGCCAGATCCGCCTAGCGCGTGAGAAGGTCGGCGCGGTTTCGGAGAAAAAGCCCGAATTTCAAGGCGCTTCTGCATGGCGGCTAACAAACCGGCCCCTCGAAAACTTCATCCGGACTAGCCGGACTAGCCGGTATGGAGAAGCGCCCACAGAGGCTAAAGCGGCTAAACCGGCTAAAGAGGCTGAGAGCGACCAAATCGCAAGCGGGGAGCAGGGCTGAAATGAGCAGCGTCGGCCGTGCTCTCGTGGATGAGTTGCTTCAAGATGACGAGGCGCTCGACGCCAGAGGTGATCAGGAGTGAGCGTCGCCGAATCACTCGCAAGTGCGGTGCTTGACGCGCTCCGAGAGGACCCAGCCGCTCGCGAGGAACTCCGATCGATGCTCGAGCTTGACGCCGTCGAGAGGGCCAGAGACGAGACGAGCCGATGGCTGAACAGCGACGAGGCCGCGCGCTATCTCGGCTGTCCGCGCTCCCGTATCCATGACCTCGTCCAGCTACGGAAGCTGCAGCCGACCCGTGACGGCCGCCGGCTGCTCTTCCGCCGCGGCGACCTTGACGGCTACCTAGAGACCACGCACTGAGCCGAAGCCGGGGACCTGATGCTGAACAGCGTGTAAACGAAGTGCGAACACGCCCCACACCACTGGACTCCACTCGCATTCTGTCTGACGCCCGCGAAACGCGGAGATAGCAAGTATTCATCAGCTATGCTCCACTCAGCGACGCTTCAGGCGAGTGCTACGGAACCGAAGGTCGGGAGTTCGAATCTCTCCGGGCGCGTACACCATCCCGCATAGCGGGAACCTGCTGGGCAACTGCCCGGCAAGGGTGTTCACTTACAAGAAGGTCGCTCTCGTGGGCTTGCAGTGGGGCGACATTTCCTTATGCCGGATCAAGGATGATCGAGGATGAGACACAGGTACCTGTTGATGAGCAACTCTGACTTGCCGCGCGGCGACGCGGCCACGCCATGACGACCCCCAAGATCGTGCTGGGAACCCTCGCCGTGGTCGTCCTGGCCGGTATCGGGGTCGAGGGGCTCAAAGGCCCTTCCGCGCACCGCTCGCCGGTGAAGGCGCAGCCGCGAGCCTTGACGCCCGCTGCCGCGACCGTGACCACCCCCGCCTACGCCCCCATCGACGTCGTTCCCGCGTGGGTCGATAGCGAGCGCTGGACGGCCAAGCCGTCCGTGCGCCTGGGTTCGGGCCGACGGCACAGAGCCAAGGCGAGACACCACGCGAGACACCACGCCAGTCACCACGCGAAACGCCATGCGGTTACCGTCCACCACACCGTGCCGGTGGCCACGCCGCGCACCGCGCAGGTCACCCCACCGGCAGCCCGAACCGTGACATCCTCGAGCGGCCCGACCTACGTGGGCCCGACCTCTTCGTCGCGCTCGGCGAGCTCGACGCACAGCACGACGTCGGACAACGGGACGACCACCACCCGGACCATCACCACGCACGTCACGACCCTCAACGGCAAGTCCACCCAGAGCACGCAGACGCACGTCACGGTCACTCCCCCGCCTGGCGGGTAGCGTCCGTCCGGTGCGTCGTTGGTGCCCGGTGCTCTCCGGCCTGGGCAGCGACGAGCAGGCGCAGTTGATGTGAATCAGATGTAGACCCGCCCTACCGACTCAGGCAGCCGTCATCGAGGCGCGAGCGGTCTCGCTTCCACGTCCGGTCTCGTCGTGCGAGGTGGCCCGGATCTCGTAGGGGCCCGCGCCCTCGGGCATTGGGGGAAGCTCGAGCGTCCCGCTGGTCCCGTGGACGTCGCCGCTCATCGTCACCGCGGGCGCGGACCCGTCGCTCGGGGCCAGCCCGACGACGATCTTCTGCGCAGCTGGAGACCCCGGCTGAGTGGGCAGGCGGTAGCGAACCACGGTCGACTCCGGGCCCCGCTCCACGCTCAGCTGGGGCGCGGGCGGGGCGGGCGTGGGCGCCTCCACCGGCGCCCCGGCCTCCGGCAGATCGTGGGTGGGCCCACAGCGCCTGGGTATCCGAGAGCACGACGAGGTCTGGGCGGAGCCGCGGTCCGCGCCCGTCGTTGTGGTCGGGCGCGAAGGATCTCTCGCTGACAGAGACCCCGGCCCGCAGCAGGTTGGCGTGCGACCCCCGCGCCCTGTAGGTGACGGGCACCGGCCCATCGGCCGTCGCCGCGAGCTCGAGCTGGTCCAGTCGGCCCGCAGACCGCTGCGATGCTGGCTGTGGCTGGCCTCTTGGGGCCGCCCGGAGGCGTCCAGGCGCAGCTGGATCATCTCCAGGTCGCCCTGATGGGTCCCGAAGCCCAGCATGTTGGGGTTGTCGTAGTACATGAAGAACCAGTACTGCAGCCAGGGCACGCCGGTGGAGTCGCTGGCCACACGGCCGTGGACGCAGTTGGCGTACCTGGGGATCGCGTGCATCTGGTGGGCCTGGGCGACGTAGTCGCCCCCGACCTCCTCGATGTAATCGGTGTCAGCCGCCGGCTCACCATTGGCATACCGAGCGGCGCCGAGGAAGTCGAGTTCCAGCTGTGGGGTTCCCGGTGGCGGAGTGGCGGCGGCCAGTACCGTTCCGTCCCGCCTCTTGAGCAGGTTTCCGGGTCGATCGGTCAGGATCGCGGCGGAGTCCGCGAAGAAGCTCTCCAGCGAGTCGTAGGCCACGACCGGCCGGTAGCGCGCCAGCAGCGCTGACAGGTTGACGCTCGAGCTCGGATTCGTGGGTCCGCTCACAGCCTCGATATCACCAGGCCGATCGCCAGCAGCACCAGCGCGAGCCACAGCGCCGACAGCGCGCCCTCCAGCGGCTCGGCCAGCGAGGCCGTGGTCAGCTCGACCACCCGGCCGTCCTTCAGCCGCTGGGTTCCGGTGACGTCGGTCGTCTGGCGCCGCAGCCGGCGCGCCGGGGTGCTCAGCCGGCGTTGGGCGACGCTCAGCAGGAAGCACGCGGCCGCCACGAGCAGGCCCTCGGGACGGATGGAGAGCGAGTTGACGAAATAGCCGGTGAAGGCCGGAAAGGCGCCCCAGGCCAGAGCGAACCACGCATCGGTGTGGAACCGCCCCCCGGCCAGCTCGAGGTTGTAGGCCAGGACCAGGAAGGCCCCGATCACCACCAGCGGCCCGAGCAGCGGCGAGACCACGATCATGCCGGCGATCCCGATGGCGACCGCCCCCACCAGGCCGAACGCGGCGAGCGCGATCAGCGATCGGCGACTGAGCTGGGTGGCCAGGGGACGTCCGCGGAGCTCATCGAGAGCGTGGGCGGCCACCCCGACGGCGAGCAGGAAAGCTCCCAGGGCCGCCCCCAGACGATCGGCATGCAGGGTCGGAGCCACCGCCGCGCCGAGTGCCACATAGCTCAGATGCCAAGCGGTGTACGGCGGGTGAAGGACGGTGACCAGATCACGCCAGCCGCCTGACCGCAGGGCATAGAACGCCGGACGATCGAATTTACGCGTCGGCGCGGCCGTCTCTGACCCCCCACATCACCAGTCCGGCGCCAAAGCTCGGACGCAGCTCGCCCACGTCGCCGATCCCGGCGGTCTGCCACAGCCCCGGCAGGTCCGGCTCGCTCGCGTACAGCTGCTCGATGTTCGGACCCAGGAAGCGACCCACCTCAAACCAGGCCGGCGACACCACGCGGCCCATCGCCGGCAGGCCGGCCCGAGTGTGGATCCGCCAGAGCGCGCGCAGTGGGCGCGACCCGGGAACGCCGAACTCGACCATGCCGATGCGGCCGCCCGGCTTGACGACCCGAGCCAGCTCCCGCATCGTCGCCGCCCGATCGTCGACGTAGCGCAGCAGATAGGTGAAGGTCAGGGCGTCGAACTCGGCGTCGGCGAAGGGAAGTCGCTCGGCCTCGCCGACCACGAAGCTCACCTGGCTGCTGAGCTCCGGAGAACGGGCCAGCCGGGCCCGGGCGGCTCCGAGCATCGCCTCGCTCTGGTCCAGCCCCACCACCTGACAGCGCCCGCGCTTGGCGAGCTCGAAGGCGACCATGCCCGTCCCGGTGGCGACGTCGAGGATGCGCTGCCCGGGCCGCGGGTCGACCGCGGTCACCAGAGCCCGGCGCCACCGCGGGTCCTGACCGAAGCTGAGCACCGCGCCCATGCGGTCGTACTGACGCGGCAGGTCGGAGAAGAGCGCGAGCGCGTGTCGCTTGCGTGGGGAGGTCGTGCCGTCCACGGACGGCACAAGACTACGGGGTGACGGCGTCCGTCTTGGGCTGCCAGCCGATCGACGGCGCGATGTGGCGGGCAATCGTCTCCAGCAGGTGGGCGTTGTACTCGACGCCGAGCTGGTTGGGCACCGTGAGCAGCAGCGTGTCGGCTTCGAGCACGGCGGCGTCGCGGCTGAGCTCCTCGGCGATCGCGTCGGGCTCGCCCACGTAGCTGCGCCCGAAGCGCGCCAGCACTCCCTCCTCCAGGTAGCCCACCTGGTCCTGGCCGTCGCTTCCCGAGCGCTGGCCGAAGTACCTTCGGTCGAGGTCTGAGGCGATCGGCAGGACGCTGCGGCTCACCGAGATGCGCGGCTCGCGCTCCCAGCCGGCCTGCGCCCAGGTGGACCGAAACAGAGCTATCTGCTCGGCCTGCAGCTCGTCGAAGGGGACGCCGGTGTCCTCGCTGAGCAGCGTCGAGCTCATCAGGTTCATGCCCTGCTCAGCCGTCCAGATCGCGGTCTGCCGGGTGCCCGAGCCCCACCAGATGCGCTCGGGCAGACCGGGCGACTGGGGCTGGATCGCCAGCGGGGCGTTGGAGCCTGTCATGCGGCTGTCGGCGTGCGCGACGCCCGCCCCCGCGATCGCGGCCCGGAACACCTCGGTGTGAGCGCGCGCCAGGTCGGCGTCGGTCTGACCGTCGGCGGGCAGGTGGCCAAACGACTCCGACCCGCGCAGCGCGGGCTCCGGAGAGCCCCGGCTGATGCCCAGCTGCAGCCGTCCGCCGCTGATCAGGTCGGCGGCCGCCGCGTCCTCGGCCATGTACAGCGGGTTCTCGTAGCGCATGTCGATCACGGCGGTCCCGATCTCGATGCTGCTCGTCCGGGCCCCGATCGCGGCCAGCAGGGGAAACGGCGAGGCCAGCTGGCGCGCGAAGTGGTGTACGCGCACGAAAGCGCCGTCGATACCTAGCTCCTCGGCGGCGACCGCCAACTCGATCGTCTGGGTGAGCGCCTCCTGCGCCGTACGGGTCATTGACCCGGGCAGTGGCTGCCAGTGCCCAAAGGAGAGAAACCCGATTCGCTTCACCGCCTTCATGCTAGGGGGGTCCGGGCATAGAATCGCGGGCCCCCGAGCCGAGGAGACGAGGATGAGCGACACGGTCAAGTTCCTGTTGGGAGAGCGGGACATCCCGACCCACTGGGTCAATCTGATGGCCGACCTCCCGGGTGATGGGCCACCGCCGCTGCACCCGGGGACCAAGGAGCCCGCCGGCCCCGATGATCTGTCGGCGATCTTCCCCATGAGCCTGATCCTGCAGGAGGTCTCGACCGACCCCGAGATCGAGATCCCCGAGCCCGTGCGCGACGCCTACAAGCTCTGGCGACCCACGCCGCTGTATCGAGCGCGGCGCCTGGAGCGCGATCTCGACACCCCGGCGCACATCTATTACAAGTACGAGGGCGTCTCCCCCGCCGGCTCTCATAAGCCCAACACCGCAGTCGCCCAGGCCTATGAGAACGCCGCGGCCGGCATCCGGAAGCTGACCACCGAGACCGGGGCCGGCCAGTGGGGCTCGTCGCTGGCCTTCGCCTGCCAGCTGTTCGGGCTCGAATGCGAGGTCTGGATGGTCGGATCCAGCTATGACCAGAAGCCCTATCGCCGCTCGATGATGCAGACCTGGGGCGCCAGCGTGCACCGGTCGCCCTCGGATGTGACCGAGTCGGGACGCGCCCAGAGCGAGCACACGACCGGGTCGCTGGGGATCGCGATCTCCGAGGCGGTCGAGGTGGCCGCCCAGGATCCGGGCACCAACTACTCGCTCGGCTCGGTGCTCAACCACGTGCTCCTGCACCAGACGGTGATCGGCCAGGAGGCGCTCACCCAGATGGAGATGGCGGGCGAATATCCCGACACGGTCATCGCCTGCGTCGGCGGCGGCTCGAACTTCGGCGGTCTCACCTTCCCGTTCTTGCGGCGCGTGATCCGGGACGGAGCCGCCACCAACTTCATCGCCGCCGAGCCTGCGGCCTGCCCGACGCTGACCCGCGGTGTCTACGCCTACGACTTCGGCGACACGGTCGGGCTGACGCCGCTGATGCCGATGTACACGCTCGGTCACGACTTCGTCCCCCCGCCCGTGCATGCCGGGGGCCTGCGCTACCACGGAGACTCACCCCTGGTCTGCGGACTGGTCAAGGCCGGGTTGGTGGCGCCCCGGGCCTACCGCCAGAACGAGACCTTCGAGGCGGCCGTGCGCTTCGCTCGCACCGAGGGCATCATCCCGGCGCCCGAGCCCGCCCACGCCATCAAGGCGACGATCGACGAAGCCAACGCCGCCCGCGAGGCCGGTGAGGAGCGGGTGATCCTCTTTGGGCTTTGTGGGCACGGCAATTTCGATCTCTCTGCCTACGACGCCTACCTCGCCGGGGAGCTCGATGACCCCGAGTTCTCAGAGGCCGACCTGAGCTCGGCGCTGGCCGCCCTGCCCGAGGCACCGGCGCTCACGTAAGCGCGAGCCCCTCACGGATGACGCTTGACGCCGCGTAGGATGGCGTCGGCGTCGCGGTGGCGGGCGCGCAGGGCGAGCCCCACCAGGTCGAGCTCGGCGGTCGCAGCGGCGCGGACGACCGCGCGGTTGTCGGTGTCGTTGCCGGTCTCGAACATCGGTGCGGTGTAGATCGCGATCGGGACCTGGCGGCGCTGCGCCCGTTCGCGCAGCGTCTGGAGCTTGGCGCCGGGCGCCTCGAAGACGAGCACCGGCTGGACCAGCAGGGGCAGGTAGACCTGGCCGTCCCCGTCGACGTAGTCCTCGCCGATCGTTTCGGGCCCCGCCCGGCTCGTGACCCCGCTGATCAGAAACGCGGTCACGTTCAGCCGCTGCCAGGTCTGAAGGTCGTCGCGGACAACGACGGCCACCTTGGTGTCGAATTCGCCGACGCCCATGCGCACACCATCGCCCAGCCCCAGCCGTAGGTCTTGAACGTTGTTGCGGACCTGCGCTGCCCGCTACCCGGCGACGGCTCGCGCGTACCGAGCGGGGCTCACGCCCACGGCGCGCTTGAAGGTCCGAGACAGGTGCGGCTGATCGGAAAAGCCGCAGTCAGCCGCGACCTCCGCCGGGGGCACTCCGCCGGCCAGCAGTGTCCGGGCACGGGCGATGCGCAGATTGACCTGGTAGGCGTGGGGCGAGAGCCCGGTGACCTGGCGGAAGCGGCGCACCAGCTCAAAGCGGCTCAGGCAGGCCACGGCGGCCAGCTCGGCGAGCGGGACCCGCTGGTCAAAGCGCTCGCTCAGGTGCAGGCGGGCGCGGCGCACCGCCGCGTGCTCGGCGTGACCCCGGGCCGGCTCCCCGGAACCCGGACGCAGATGGGGGCGCAGGGCTTGCACCGCTCCCAGGACCGCCTCGTCGACAGCCAGGCCGGGAGGCTCGCTGGCCAGGGCCGCGTGTGCGGCCAGCAGCGCGGCCCGCAACTCCACGTCACGGAACACCACCCAGCGAGCCGCCCGCGGAACCGCCGCCTCCCACTCGCTCCACTCCTGCAGGAGGCCGGGCTCCACGTAGAGGACCTTGTAGGCCCACCCCTCGGGCACGTCCGCCATGCCGGTGTGCACAGCCTCGGGTTCGAGCAAAAAGAGCTCGCCCTCACCGGCTCGCTGGTGGGTCGCATCCAGCTCAAAGCGAGCGGCGCCACGCTCGACGACCGCCACCGTCCAGGTCGGGTGCGAATGGGGCCGGTAGGCGTGCTCGACGAACCGCGCGTGCAGAGCCTCGATCCCGATCAGGCCCTGGGGACGAAAGTAGCTGGCGTATTCGGTCGGCGTGGCGCGAGTCTAGGGCACGACCGGAGCGCCAGGACCACCCGACCGGGCGGCCTGGATCCGTCCCTGCCACACTGCCTTGGCGCCGAGATCGCCGGTCCTGAAGCACATGTAGCCCGCCCCGATCGCCAGCAGCACGAGAAGGACGCTCAGTCCCCTGAACACCGACCTGAGCGACAGCAGCCCATCGACGATGCCCAAGCCCTGGGCAATCCAGATGAGATCCGCAGGGAGGCGAAGGTGACGATCAAGGTTGCGGTGAAGACGACATAGACGATGGCCAGAATGTGCGCGGCGTGCGCGTGTTGGGAGATCAGGCTGGCCGCCGGGCCCTGCAGATTCAGGGCGGCGCGCAGCGCGGCGCCGGCCTGGAGCGTGAGGAACACGGAGCTCATGGCCACGATCGACACCACGGAGAGCGCGATCCCGTAACGGGAGAACCACGCCCGCTTGAACACGAAGACGACCGCGGCCGCAACCGTGCACGGGATCAGGATCACCGGCACGTGGACGAACAGGGGGTGCGCGGGCAGTCCACTGTAGATCGTGGTGAGCCGGATCGGCAGCGTGAGGAAACCGAGGAAGCCGAGAAGCGTCAGGACGAACTCGGCGCGACGCCAGTCCACGCCCCCCGCCGGGCGCGGTGGCGTGAGCCTCTCGGTGCTCACTGGTCGGTCGGTACTCACTGCGTCAGACATCGCCTGGGTGAACGCTACGGCCAGGGTCTGGAACCGACAACCGCCTCGAGGATGATCTTCTGGGCCGGGTGACTCGTTCTCCGGTATCAGGCGCGCCCGCTGAGGGGATGGTTCACGAGTCTCAGCCCTGAGACGGCGTGATCAGCCCGGTCTCATAGGCGAAGACGACGATCTGAACCCGATCGCGCAGCTCCAGCTTGGAGAGAATCCGGCCGACGTGGGATTTGACCGTCGCCTCGGAGAGCACCAGGAGCTCCGCGATCTCGGCGTTGGAGAGGCTACGGGCGACCTGGAACAGAACCTCCTGCTCACGGGCGGTCAGTAGCGCGAGGCGCTCACGCTGACCGGTGTCCGCCCCGCCGCGAACCGGAAGCCGATGCGCATATTTGGAGAGAAGCCTGCGCGTCACCCTGGGGGCCACGACGGCATCGCCGCTGGCCACGGCCCGGATCCCGGAGAGCAGGTCGCCCGGCGGAGTGTCCTTGAGCAGGAAGCCACTGGCCCCGGCGCGCAGGGCCGAATACACGTATTCGTCGAGATCGAAGGTCGTGAGGATGATGATGCGGCTCGGGCTCTCTGACTCGACCAGGCGACGTGTCGCCTCCAGGCCATCCATGCCGGGCATGCGGACGTCCATGAGCACGACATCGGGGCGCAGCCTGAGCGCGGCGTCCACCGCCTCCTGACCGTTGGCCGCCTCCCCGACCACCTCCAGATCAGGCTGACTCTCGATCACCATGCGGAAGGCCATCCGCATCATCTCCTGGTCGTCGGCGAGCAGGACTCCGGCGGTGGCCACGGCGGTCATGCCACCGGGCTGCCGGAATCAGCGTGCAGGCGCAAGCGCACCCGCCAGCCTCCGCGGGGCAGCGGCCCGGCGTCCAGGTCGCCGCCGTAGGCGGCGGCGCGCTCCTGCATGCCCCGAAGACCACGTCCTCCCGAGACGGTGCTCGAGTGCCCGTTCATGGCGGTAACACCGCCCTCAGCGTCCTCGGCCGCATCTGTCACCTCCAGTTCGACCTCCCCCGAACGGCACCGCAGAAGCAGATGCGCTCGCGTCGGGCGTGGCGCGTGCTTGAGGATGTTCGTCAGTGCCTCCTGCGCCACCCGGAAGACGGCCAGCTGGACGCCGTCGGCGAGATCG
>Ga0182024_10021941_pt1 | contig 11551 bp, 10 predicted proteins | sample P32metaG_FD_120480 | JGI IMG/M metagenome (GOLD analysis project Ga0182024, IMG submission 120480) | Permafrost microbial communities from Stordalen Mire, Sweden - P3-2 metaG (Illumina Assembly) | ecosystem: Environmental > Terrestrial > Soil > Wetlands > Permafrost | place: Sweden: Stordalen... | reverse complement strand
GTTCCCGCCCTTATCCCACGTTACGTAGTAGGGGCCGGACCAGGGGATGGACAGCGGCCATTCGGTAATCTTCTTGGTTTCCGGATCGAGCATGCCGATGCGGTTGCCCTGATACTCACCGAAGAAGGAGCGGTCCTGCGCGTCCGTGCGGATGCGGCGCGGGCGGGAATTCGCCGTGGGCGTTTTGAACCAGGAGACATCGCCGGATTTGGCGTCGATCTTACCGATATAGTCCGTCGCAAAGTCCGTGAAGTACAAATTGTTGTGCGAATCGGAATCGATCCCGTAGATCGTGCCGCGGCGGCTGTCCGGCAATTTGTTCATGGGCGTGAAGTGCTCGTAATTGCCGGTCTTGACGTCTAGCCGGAAAATATCGTAGTGGCCGGCGCTATCCGTCCAGATTTTTCCGTCCACGTCGTAGCGCATTCCGAGCATATTGGGTTGCGCGGCGTCGTCGTTGAACTCCTTGTTCAGCGGGTAGGTGGTGAGCTTCTCGGTCTTGGGATCGAACTTGGCGAGCGCGCCTTGATACATCATCCCGGCCCACAGGTTTCCGGATTTGTCTTCCTCGATGTCCAGCAAGCCCTCCGGGTAACCGGGTTTCAGCGTGGGCACTGGAAATTCCTTGAGTGCGCCGGTTTTGGGATCGAGCCGGCCGATAAATTGCTCGCCGAAATTGGTGTACCAGACGATGCCGTGTTCGTCGACGATCACGTCATGCGGTTCGATCGTGGGGCGCGGCAGGTCGTATTCCGTAATGATTACGTGCGTGGCCTTGCCCGTGGGGCGCGGCAGTGTCTTCAAATCAAAGCCCAGGTGGTCGTTGGAACTTAAATTGAAGCTGGCAATAAAATCCGCCTGCTTGCGATACTGTTCAGGGTCGCCCGCGCGATTGGCCTCCATGCGCCGCTGCGGCTTGATGGGCTGGCTCACCTGGGCGTAGTTCATCATGCGCGTGATCACCTGAGTAAATTCGTCGGAGTCATGCGTGGACTGCACGATGCGCTGCAGCGTATGGCAACTGACACAGTTCAGCATCATGGCTTTTTGGTCGTCCGTGCCAGGCACGCTCATTAGCCACTCGGCGTTGGTCATTTGCGGAACGAGACTCTTTGCCTTCACCAGCTTGAGGTCGGCCGTCGCAGGTTTCTGCGCGGCAAGATCGGCCGCCGCAGGAGCGGAAAGGCTATAACCGACCGCGCGAATCTTCAGCGTGTAGTGGCCGGGTTCAAGGCGGCTCGCCGGGAAACTGAACTGCCCCTTGTTGTCGCTGATCACGCTCACCGTGATCGTCGATCCATCCTTCTTGGCGCTGACCACGACGCCTTCCATGGGCCCTTCCTCTTGCGAGGTGACTTGCCCGACGAGGGCCGGAGGGCCGAGCGGATCAGCCGCGGCCGGCGCGGGTTTTGGCGCCGCATGCGCAGCGGCAACCATCAGGCTTATGATCGCGATCAAAACAAAATTTCGTGTTCGCATGGTTCCCTCTCTCACTGGAATTCACAAACTCATAAACGGCGCGGAGCGGCCGATTCATCCAAGAGTCGCTGAAAGTAAGCTTTCGGGTCATGCTGGTAATACCCGAATGTCATTATGGCTTTCCGGCTAACCCGCAATATACATCAATATCCTCGCGCAGGGAACGTGGTTTTTCCGCGTGCCTCGCAAAATTTCCCGCAGTATTTGGCTTTTCTTCCCTTTCCGCTTTTTCCAATGGGCTATCCACACATTCAACCCGGGAACGTAATTCTGCACGGATTTTCATGCACCCGCTACGTGGCCGCGCCGGTCGTGCGCTACAATATTGTGTGGCTTCAAGAGACATGGCGGATTCGGCTCCAACTACGGTTGAGATTTCGCCGGCAACGGCTCCTGCGCCCGCAAACGGCGGAGAAACTACCTCGGCCGGAATGTTCCGCGCGTTGAAAATCCGCAACTTCCAACTTTTTTTCAGCGGGCAAATTATTTCCCTGGTCGGCACCTGGATGCAGACGGTCGCCGAGGCATGGCTCATTTATCGCCTGACGGGTTCGGGGGCGCTCCTCGGCTTGCTGGGATTTGTGGGGCAGATTCCCATCTTTCTGCTTTCACCGCTTGCTGGCCTGGTTGCCGATCGCTGGCCGCGGCGGCGCGTAGTGATCGCCACGCAAACTTCGTCAATGCTACTTGCGTTCACTCTGGCGACGCTGCAGCTTTCAGGACAAATTCGCAAGGAAAACGTTTGGGAAATCATCGTCCTGGCGACGCTGCTGGGTGTGGTAAATGCGTTCGACGTGCCTGCCCGGCAATCGTTTCTCATCGAGATGGTGGGACGCGAAAATTTGCTGAACGCAATTGCGCTGAATTCATCGATGTTCAATGGCGCGCGCGTGGCTGGACCTGCAATTGCCGCCGCAGTGGTTGCCGCAGTCGGCGAGGGCTGGTGCTTCCTGCTCAACGGCTTGAGCTATCTCGCGGTGATCGCGGGCCTGCTGCTGATGCGCATCGAAAAATCGAAAGCCGTGCACGATGGCGCGACGCCGCTGGAAAAAATGCGCGAGGGATTCCGTTTTGCGCGGCAGACGAAACCCATTCGCGCCCTGCTTCTGCTCTTGGGCATCGTAAGTTTCACGGCGTTGCCCTTCAGCGTGCTGATGCCGATTTTCGCCGTTAAAATTTTGCATGGTGGCGCTTCCGCCTACGGCTGGCTGATGGGCATGGTTGGACTGGGCGCAATGTTTGGCGCGCTGGCCATCGCCATGCGGCATCAGTTGCGCGGGCTGGGCAACGTGGTGGCGTTTTCCGCGGTGGGGCTGGGCGTTTCGCTGGTGTTGTTCAGCGCGTCGCGCTGGTATTGGGCATCGCTGGTGATTCTGATTTTTTGCGGATTGGGGATGATGATGCAGTTCACTTCCACCAACACGCTGCTTCAAGCCATGGTGCCGGACCAGCTGCGCGGCCGCGTAATGTCCATCTACACCATGATGTTTCTGGGGATGTCGCCGCTCGGATCGCTGGCCGCGGGAAAGCTGGCGGACCACATTGGCGCGCCTGTGACGGTGGCCATCGGCGGCATGGTCAGCTGCGTTTGCGGATTAATTTTTGCGCGCAAGTGGCCCGCCATGCGCGGCCCGGCGCGCGAACTCATCGCCGCGCAAGGCATGATGGCGCCGCCCTCGCCGCCAGATCCTTCCGGCTCCCCTTCCTGATTTAGTAGCACAGGCACTCCTGCCTGTGCGGTTTTTGCTGGAGTTAACAAAAGCGCACAGGCAGGAGTGCCTGTGCTACTGGAACCTGCACGACGAAAAGCTATGCGCCGGCAGCGCGCGGCTTGCGCGCAAACTTGCGCACCGCGCTTTCCATTCCCGGCGCCGAATTTTTCAAATCTTCCAGGCTCATCGCGGGTCGTATTTCCACCTTCGCGTTGAAGGCCAGAAACCACGGCTCCGCCAGGGCTGGAATATCCGATTCTTTTTCCATGTTGACGAAGATATAGCCGGTTCTCGCGCCATTCTCCTCGGCAAAATAAACCGCCTCAGGCTTTATATCTCCAAGAATGGAGCCGATCGTGGTTCCCAGCGAGCCGTCAAGAATGGCGGCGTTTCCTTCTGCTACCGGTATGGCTACCTTGAATAACATGCGCATCGCGCACCTCCGTCAGTGGGGCGCGAATCTACAGCCCCGCGGAACCATTGTCAACGCGGTACTTCTTATACCTGTTTGTATATCTTATTCTTGATGCAACCGCAGGGCGCTGCATTCATACCCTGCGCGTGTAACGCCGGCAATCTTTATCTCTACGCCGCACTGATGAAATATTCCGTCCACTCCGCGATCTTGCCGTCTTTCATCACGAAAACGGCCACGACGTGCGAGGTGCGCGTCTTATCCGCCGCGATGAATTGATTCAATTTCTCCATCACGACGACCGGCCCCTTGGCGAATCGGTCCAGCAGTTCGTGGTGAATTTTCTGGCTGTTGGCCGTGCCGCGCTTGATGGCTGCATCGATTACTTCCAATCCACGCGTCGGCGCCGTATCCGTAGGCCGGAGCCGGAAGGCGCAATCGTCAGAAAAAAATGGGGCAAGCTCGGATAAATCCGGAGGATCCGTGGCGGCCACGATGTCCCAGGTGGCCGCCATGCTGCCGATAATCTTGATGTTTGCCTTCTCGGCGTCGTCGCTCAGTTCAGCGGCTCCCAAAGCTTTCGGGAATTCCGCCATCGCCAACGCGCCAAGAAATGCAGCCGGCAAAAATGTGCGTCGATCCATGTTCTGCAATGTCCATCACCTCCTGGACACTTAAGAATTTCGCTGAATTGTTTGCCCCGCGTTGTATAGCGAAAATCCCCGCCCTTAAAAGCCGTCAAGGTCGGGGCAACCCAAATTCAAAATCCCGGGCCACCCGACGATCACGACCTTTTTGGAATCAAGGACCACGCCAGTGCAGCACTTGCCAGAGTTAGGCCTGCGCATATGACCATAACAATTCGGAATCCAAACACGAATGATCCCCTGATGGCTTCATCGACGGCAGCTCTTATCATGGGATTAAGGGCGGCCGGTGCCCGCAGTCCGGCAAGTTTCGTCTCATTAGCCCGAAGATCTTGCAGAATACCCGGTGGGAGTGCGAAGTGAGCCAAAGTACTGTTCAGCCGAAACCCAAACGCTTTCACCATCACAATCCCAAGAACTGCAATAGCAAGCACGCTCGCCAGGCGCGCCACAGCATTGTTGATTCCTGAAGCCGTGCCCACGTGATCTTTATCGACTGAATTCATGACGACGGTGGTAAGAGGGGCCACAGTGACCGCCATTCCAAATCCTACGGTAATCACCGCCGGGAAAAAGCCCCTCCAATAACCACTTCCGACAGTGGGAAGCGCAAACAGAACGAAGCCCACTGCGACAATGATTGGGCCAACGATCAGCGGCCCGCGCGAACCATAGCGGGCCACAAGTCCGCCAGACCAGCGAGAAAGAGAAAACATAAGCAGAATGAAGGGTAGGATGGCCGTGCCGGTTGCCGTGGGCGAGTATCCCTGGACTTGAATCAGGTTCAAGGGAAATAAGAAAAAGAAAATGCCGACAGCGGCGTATAGAAAAAGAGTCAGCAAGTTCGCACCAGTGAAGCTGCGGGATTTGAACATTGCGGGTGGGAGCGTGGGCGAGGCGCTGGTAGCCTCGACATATACGAACGCAAGAAGCGTGACGACGCCGAGGATTAAACTCCCGAAGACGAGAGGACTGCTCCAACCCAGGTCGGGCGATTCGACGAAACCGACAACCAAACTCCCAAGTCCAAGTGTGGAAAGAATCGCTCCGGGCCAATCGATGCGCCCCGCTCTGAAGCTGCGGCTCTCCGGTATCCGCCAAAGGGAAATCGCTACCACGGCCGCGGCGATGGGTAGATTGAGGAAGAACACCCACCTCCAGGATGCGTGCCCAACCAGCCAGCCTCCAAGCACTGGCCCAACGGCTGTAGTGATGGCTGTGAAACCCGACCATGTACCGATCGCCTGACCGCGACTTTTCTCGTCAAAAGACTGACTGATGATCGCCAGACTGCCTGGTACAAGTAGTGCAGCTCCTACACCTTGAATGCTCCTCGCGATGATTAGTTGATGAACGTTTGAGGCGACGCCGCAGGCGGCGGAGGACAGGGCGAAAATTAACACACCGGCGACGAAGATAAGTCGGCGCCCGAAATGGTCGCCCAAAGATCCGCCGACGAGAATCAGAGCGGCTAGAAGCACGCCATAAGACTCAATCACCCATTGCAGATCCACCACGGTTGCGTGGAAGCTGGCTTGGAGAGCGGGAAGAGCTACATTGACGGCTGTCCCGTCGATGAAAGCCATGCTGGAACCCAGAACGGTCGCGGCGAGTATCCACGTTCTCGCCTGTGTACTACATGGCGCTTCGGCAGCACCTGATCGCATTACGGCTTCATCGCAAGGGGATCTCATGAAGGCTGTTGTTCCCATTTTCTCCTCAGCGTGCCTTCAGGCGCGTGGGATAATTCGTTGAAAGCTCCATGTCGCGCGACATCCATCGCTGGCGCGCGGCATATCCTTTCGCATTCTTTTTATGACGAACAAGCGCGGTTGGATGATACCACTCCGGTACGTCGACGCAGTGGAACCGGTTTTGCATTCGCGGGCGCCCAACCCTTTCGGGTTGAGAAGGGTAGGTGCTTCAGGACTCCTTCCCCACATCGCCACTAGAATCACCTGCCGCCACAGGCACGGTCATCTCTTCACGATTCGACTCAAACGATTCGGCATACCGCGCGGCTGCATTTTTTCGCCCCGAACCGATGCGATATGTGTCCAGGAATTCAATTCAGTGTAGGATATTAGCCGCACTCGTTGGGCCTGTAGCTCAGCGGTTAGAGCAGCGGACTCATAATCCGTCGGTCCCAGGTTCAAATCCTGGCGGGCCCACCAGTTTTATTGCGTTTTACAAAAATTCCTGCTCTGAAGGCCGCTTCCCGCGACGCAAACGTTTCCTCAATTTTCAGGAAACGTCGCCCACGAATGGGACGAAATTATTTGACACTAAATGGATGTATATGGTTTCCTCAAGTGAGATAAAATTCCGCAGCACAATGATTCAAATGAGGAAACCGGGTACACATGACCTGGCATTTTTCATATAAGAGGTGTCCTTTGAAATCGAAGTCAGCACTTGTTTTTGCCGCAATTCTCGGATTACTGCTGGTCACCGTTCCCGGGTTCGCTCACCACGGAAATTCGGCTTACGACATGTCGAAAACAGTTCCTATGAAAGGAACCATCACCAGATTCGAGTACAGCAATCCTCATACGCAAGTCTATTACGACGTGACCGATGACAAAGGCAATGTCGAACATTGGGTTGCGGAAACGACCAATCCGGCCATGCTCAATCGCGTTGGCTGGTCCAAAGACACTCTGAAGCCCGGCGACGTGGTCACGCTATTCGTGAATCCCAATAAGGTTGGGGCCAAAGTCACTTTTCTGCAAAAGGTGCAGTTGGCCGATGGCAAGGAATTGACGACCCAAAAGGCTTTTTAGCCGCTCCTGCGCCGGAGGGACCGGCGGGTTCCTTGCGGAAGTCAGTTGTGAGCGATTGAATCTCCAAAAGATTTTTTCAAGTGAGACTTTTCGTGAAAATGGGATTCCGGAGTTCATTGCGGAATCACACGCTTAATTCTCTCAATCGAATCGAGGAGTTTAGGATGCGTCACCCGCTGTTGGGTTCGTATGGTGTGTTTGCAGCTATTCTGGCTTTTTCGCCGGTTGTTTTTGCCCAGGCAAGCAAGCCATCGGAAACCAAGAAATCTCCCGCTGCCAGTTCTGCGGCCAAACACGGCAACTCGCATGACCTCTCCGGAGTCTGGATGCAATTTGCGGATGGCACGGACCCGGCATTTGCGCGCATGAACGGAGTCGATGACCGGACGCGCCCTCCCTTGACGCCCTGGGGACAGGCAAAGTTTGACACCGCCAGGCCATTGATGGGTCCGCGCGCCGTGGGTGGCCAGGAAGACAGCGCAGCGCTGCATTGCGACCCCAGCGGTCCTCCGCAACTTCTGATTCTTCCCAATCCCTGGGAAATTGTTCAAATTCCGGGCAGGATGTTCATGTTTTTTGAGGAGTATCACATCTGGCGCACCATCTATAGCGACGGGCGGCCGATTCCCAAAGATCCCGACACGTCCTGGCTTGGGTATTCTGTGGGCCATTGGGACGGCGACACGTTTATTGTCGACACGGTGGGATTTAACGACAGAGTATGGGCCGATCTTTCCGGCAATCCGCGCAGCGAACAAGCGCACTTGATCGAACGCTACCGGCGCATCAATCATGACACTCTGGAACAACAAATCATTATTGACGATCCCAAGTCGTACACGAGTGTCTGGGTAAGTCCTCCCAAACTTCACAAGCTGGAAGCGAAGTGGGAGATCGGCGAGTGGTTCTGCGCAACAAGTGAAAATCAAGAATATGACAAGGATGTTCGAAAGCCGTCTGGCGGGCTTTCTACAGAGCCGAAATAGGCGGGAAGCCATGGAAGTTCAGGAAGTAAACGAAGTAAAGGAAATGGAGGATAAAACCTTGCCTAGCCGTTTGCACCGGCGTGATTTTTCCGTTCCTTTACTTCCTTCACTTCCTTTATTTCCTTCACTTCCATTTTTTCTGCTTCTGCGCCTTGCAAGTTCGCTCGCAATTCTGGGAGCAACGCTCGCTTATTCGCCTATTGCATTTGCCCAAAGCGATTCCCAATCCACTAAGCCTGCCGAAACTGCAAAGACTCAAGATGCTGCTCCAACGCTCTCTCACGATCTTTCCGGTGTTTGGATGCAGTACCGTGACGGGGACGTTCCCGGAACTCCCGGCATGAATGGCGTGAATGAAAGATTTCGGCCGCCTTTGACGCCGCTTGGGCAGTCCATGTTCGATGCCGCGAAACCCCTGTCGGGAGCCAAAGCCGTGGCGGGTAGGGAAGATAATTCCGCATTGCGCTGCGAGCCCAGCGGGCCGCCTCAAGTTCTGGTGCTACCTAATCCGTGGGAAATTGTTCAAATACCCGGCAGGGTTTTGATGTTTTTTGAAGAGATGCATATTTGGCGCGAAATTTGGACCGACGGTCGCCCGCTGCCAAAGGATCCCGATCCCAGCTGGCTGGGTTACTCGGTGGGCCACTGGGAAGGCGACACGCTGGTTGTCGAAACGGTTGGCTTCAACGATAAAGAGTGGGTCGATCTGTATGGCAATCCACGAACTCCGACGACCCACCTGACTGAGCGCTATCGCAGGTTGAATCACGACACGCTGGAACAGCAAATCATTATTGAAGACCCTAGGGTCTACACGAAGCCATGGGTCAGTCCTCCCAAACTCCACAAACTGGAGCCGGGCTGGGAAATTGCCGAGTGGTTTTGCGTCCTGGACGAAAACCATGGCTACGATGAGGTCGTTCGCAAGCCTGCCGGCGTTGCGCCCGCGTCTAAATAGTGGATGCACCTTTCGAGATAAAGCACCGTAAAATTTCAGCGGAATCCATTCTACAATTGGACGAGTTTCATGGGACAAGGGGAATGACAGAAAAAATGAAGACTCCGGCCAGTGACAATCGTTTCGGCTCAAAGCGTTTCGGCTCGAAATATTTCGGCAAGGATACGTTTCAAACGAAAGATCAGTTGGGCAAGCGATTCAAGTGGCCTGTTGCGGAATGCGCGAGCAGGTCCTTGGGAATTTCCCTCAGGATTTTTATCCCTGCGCTGGTGCTTGCATTACTTCCTGTGGCGCGAATTGGCCCCCAGTCCGCTGAGCAGTGGAAGCTTCCGGATATTCCGTGGGCATTTCCCGTGCGGGACAAGGTGCAACCGGTTTTGGATGAACGAACAGGCCCGCAGCATGTCCCTGGAAGTACTAAGTCGTACACTCAGGATGAGATTGACAACATAGGTAATCCGCCGGATTGGTTTCCCGAAGAGCACGCGCCCATGCCTCGTGTGGTTGCGCATGGCGCTCCCGGAGGAGTGCTGGGATGCGCCTCCTGCCATCTGGCATCGGGACTCGGGCATCCCGAATCCGCGAATCTTGCCGGTGTTCCGACCGTCTATATTCTGCGCCAGCTTGCCGACTTCAAGGTCGGAAACCGCATGGGCGAGGCCATGAACGATATGTCCAGGAACCTGACCGACGAAGACGCGCGGCAGGCCGCCGAGTGGTTCGCCGCGCTCAAACCGAAGGTGTGGCAGCCGGTGGTGGAAACCGATCGCGTGCCAAAAACTTTTGTTAATGAGCATCTGATGCGCATGCCGCTTCCGGGCGCGGGCGACGAGCCCATCGGCAATCGCATCATCGAGCTTCCGCAGGATGTTGCCGGCGCGGAGAGCCGCGATCCGCACTCCGGATTCATCGCCTACGTGCCCAAAGGAAGCCTGGCCAAAGGCAAGGAATTTGTAACCACGGGTGGCGGCGGAAAAACGATTCAGTGCGTGATTTGCCACGGGCCATCGCTCAACGGCCTGGGAGAAGTCCCGCCTATTGCGGGACATTCTCCGATGTACCTTTTCCGCCAGCTCTACTACTTTAAGGACGGCTCGCGCCACGGCTCGATGGGCGCGCTGATGAAAGGCGTCGTCGCGCAGATGACTCAGGACGACATGATTGCGCTTGCGGCTTATGTCGCCTCACTGCCGCCTGGCAAAGAAGAAAGCTCCTCGACGGCGCCAGCGGGCCAGATTTCGGCAGGTCTCACAACAATGTCAACCGAGAAGTACGGTGGCAAATAACAGGGCGCGTTGGGCATCAGATCATTCTGGGGATGGAAAGTTGGTCCCGATGTTGCTCCGAGATGGATTGCGAGGTGACAGGAAAAACGGCACTACTAACGTGCACAAGCGCATCGCGATTCTGATCGCGGCGTGCCTGATTGCCAACGTTTGCATGGCCGCCCCCCGTGTGATTTTTGACACGGACATGGGCAACGATATCGACGATGCCCTGGCTCTTGCTATGCTTCACGCGTTGAGCGATCGCGGCGAGTGCGAATTGATCGGTGTCACGCTCACCAACGCAAATCCATCGGCTGTTCCCTACATCCGCATGATCAATCGCTTTTACGGCCGCGGCGATTTGCCCGTGGGAGCCGCGACAAAAGCACTCAAGGACGGGGTGGACGATGGCTACATGAAGGCCGCGCTGGGCACTACGCCCGCTGTGACCTCCGGCCCCGCAGAAATGGCGCCCGCACTTCTGCGCCGTCTGCTTTCGGGCGCACAAGAAAAAATCGTCATTGTGCAAACAGGATTCAGCACCAATCTGGCGGCACTGCTGAATTCTCCGGATGGCCCTGCACTTGTCAAAGAAAAGGTGGCGCTCCTCGTGGTGATGGCGGGAAATTTCGCCGGAGGAGATCCGGAGTACAACGTGCGAATCGACCCGGCCTCCGCCAAAACGGTTTTCGAGCGCTGGCCCACTCCAATTATATTCAGCGGCTTTGAAATCGGGCTTAACCTCCTGTACCCCGCAGCCAGCATCGAGCACGATTTTTCATACGCGCACCCGCACCCCATCGCGGAGTCCTACCGGACCTACATGAAAATGCCCTACGACCGGCCCGCATGGGATCTAACCGCCGCCCTCGAAGCCGTGCGACCGGATCACGGCTACTTCACCCTCTCCGAACCCGGCTCTGTGCGCGTGGATCAGGATGGCTCGACGCACTTCGCGCGCGGTCAAGGCGATCGGCGCTATCTCATTCTCGATCCATCCAAACACGCGGAGATTATCGAAGCGCTTGCGCTACTTGCCAGCCAGCCGCCTTCTGGTAGGTGAGGAGAATTGAAGGGGGGCAATTCGGTTTGAAGTGAGGCCTTGAACATGCTACAAATTGTATATGGACAAGAGCATCCGCATCTATCACAGTCACGACGAAATGAAGGCGGACGAGTATCGTTACTGGCAAAGTCGGCCCGTGCATGAACGGATGGATGCTGTTGAAGAACTCACGATTGCCACTTACTCAATGAAGGGCGTTGATCCGGATGTTCCAAGATTACAAGGCCCTCTTGTCTG
>Ga0182024_10021940_pt1 | contig 11552 bp, 9 predicted proteins | sample P32metaG_FD_120480 | JGI IMG/M metagenome (GOLD analysis project Ga0182024, IMG submission 120480) | Permafrost microbial communities from Stordalen Mire, Sweden - P3-2 metaG (Illumina Assembly) | ecosystem: Environmental > Terrestrial > Soil > Wetlands > Permafrost | place: Sweden: Stordalen... | reverse complement strand
GGCGCTGGTGACGATCAGCCAGTCAAAGCCGCTAATTACTTCGAGGACTGCGTCCAGATGGGCATAGGTTTCTGGGGGAACAACCTCGATCGTGGGCAGGCGCAACACCTCGGCGCCTTGCGCCTCGAGCGCCTCGGCCAACCGGCCGGCCTGGTGACGCGCACGAGTGATCAGGATGCGCCAGCCGGCAAGAGGCCCGGCGGTATTCATGCCCGCCTCTCCTCGAGCTTAAGGATGGAGCCTGCACCCTGGTCCAGCAACTGCTGCGCCAGCTGCTCTCCCAATATTTCCGGATCTGTGTGCCGCCGCTCCGCGGAGATTATCTGCCGGCCGTCCGCGGAGGCCACCACGGCGCGCAGCGATAATTCGTCTCCGCTGCGGTGACAGTAAGCGCCGATAGGAACCAGGCATCCGCCGCCCAGGGCGGCAAGGCATCTGCGTTCGGCGGTGATGGCCAGGCGGGTGTCGCGGTCTTCAAGCGGCTGCAAGATAGCGTGCATCGGCCGATCCCCTGCCCTGCACTCGATAGCCAGTGCTCCCTGGCCGGGCGCGGGGCATAGCACTTCGGGCGCAAATCGTTCGCGAATAGCGGCGGTCTTCTGTAATCGCTCAAGGCCCGCTGCAGCCAGGATGATGGCATCGGCTTTCCCCTGCGCCAGCTTGGCGAGGCGGGTGTCCACGTTGCCGCGGAATTCGATGTACTCGAGATCAGCACGCCGCGCCCGCAGCTGCGCCTGGCGGCGCAGGCTGCTGGTGCCCACCACCGCACTCGCCGGCAACGCGTCGAAACTCCGGTACCGCTCCGACACCAGCACGTCGCGAGGATCCGCTCGTTTGGGAATCGCCGCGAGCGTGAATTGTTCGCCCAGATCGGTCGGTAAATCTTTCAGGCTGTGGACCGCCAGGTCAACCGTATTGGCCAGAAGAGCATCTTCAATTTCTTTGGTGAACATGCCCTTGGCGCCAACCGCGGCGAAGCCGATGTTCTGCATGCGGTCGCCGGTGGTGCGGATGATCTCGATTGAAACTTCATGGCCTAGATGGCGCAGCTCTGCGGCAATGTGATTGGCTTGCCACAATGCCAGCTGCGATCCCCGGGAACCAATGCGGATCAATTATTACGTTCCTGATCTTCGAAGGTTTCTTCCTCGGCCGCGTTCTCGGGTGATGGAATTACCCCGAAGGCCTCGCGGATGGCATCCACCGCGACCGAGTTTCCTTCGCTGGCGGCTGCCTTAATCGCCTGCACCGGCTGATGGAGAAACTTGTTTACCAGCCCTCGGGTCAGGGCTTCGACGGCGGCTTGCTGCTCCGGGGAAAGGCTCTGCAAGCGGCTCGCCAGCCGGCGCAATTCCCCTCGGCGCATCTGCTCAGCGGATTGCTGAAGCTGCACAATTTCCGGCCCCACGTTCAGCGTATGCATCCGGCGCTGATACTTATCCACCTCGGCCAGGATCATGGCCTCAGCCAACTCCGCTTCTTTGACGCGCTCTCTGAGGTGCGATCCGGCGACCGATTGCAGGTCGTCGATGTCGTAGAGGAAGATACCGTCCAGCTTGTTGACTTCAGGGTCCACGTCACGGGGCACCGCGATGTCAATAAAGAACATGGGCCGTCCCCGGCGCTGCTGCAGAAAGTGGTGGGCATGCTCACGGCGGAAAACGGGCCGGGCCGAGCCGGTGGAGGTAATGATGATGTCAGCCTGGTCGGCGCTGGTATAGAGGTCGTCAAAGCGGATGGCCCTCCCCCCAAAGCGCTGGGCCAGCTGCTCCGCGCGCTCGTGGCTCCGGTTAGCTACCAGGACAGTACCGGCGCCCTGGTCCACCAGGTGGCGAGCGGCCTGTTCGCTCATCTTGCCCGCGCCTACCAGGAGAACCTTCTTGTCCTGGAGCGACCCGAATATTTTCCGCGCCAGCTCCACCGCGACCGAGGCAATGGATACCGAGGAGCTGCCGATCTGGGTCTCGCTGCGGACGCGCTTGGCCACCACAAAGGCGCGCTGCAATACCTTGTCCAGGTGGCCGCGGATGGCTCCGGCGGAGCGGGCCGTCAGATAACTGCTTTTTACTTGTCCCAGGATCTGGGGCTCACCGATAACCATGGAGTCCAGACTGCAGGCGACGCGGAATAGATGGCGTACGGCATCTTGCTGCCGGTACTCATAAAGGTGCGGAGCCAGTAGTTGGCGCTCGATGCCGAAGTAGTTCCCGAGAAAGTCCAGCAGGTGGGGCGCGTCCGGTTCCTGACTGGTAAGCAGCTCGACCCGGTTGCAGGTAGAGAGGATCATTCCCTCCAGAACCCCCGGCGCCTGAACCAGGGAGCGCGTTGCCTCTTCCAGTTGTTGCGGGCCAATGGCCAACCGCTCGCGCAGCTCGATGGGCGCGGTTTTATGATTCAGCCCCAACAGGACTATGTTCATGGCGCGGTAAACCGATGGACGGAGCTGAGCTGGTTGGCTGCCCAGACGCTGATCACAACCAGAAAGGTGAGGCTGGAGAGATAGACAGCGCGCCGACCCCGCAGGCCGGCCTGGCGGCGAACGAAAAGCATGGCCAGGTAGAGCGCCCACATGGCAAAAGACAGCAGCACTTTGGGGTCTTTGAAATACGCCGGGCCGACACTCTCCTGGGCAATCAGCGATCCGGCCAGCAGTCCCAGCGTCATAAAGGGAAAGCCGATGAGTAGCATGCCTGAGGCGATGCGCTCCATGGTTTCGAGCGGGGGCAGCCAGGCCAGAAAATCAACTTTGCTCTTGCTCTTGAGACGCCGCTCCTGCACGAGGTAGAGGAAATTAGCGATCAGGCTGAAGATGAGCGCCGCATAGGCTGCCAGCAGCGCGATGATGTGCAGGAATAGCCATCCACTGCGAATCTCAGGCGAGTGAAAGGTCCAGTGGTCCGGGCCGATGGCGGGTCCAAGCACCAGGAGCAGGGAAAGGGGTAGGGCAAAAACGCCGAAGGATACGGTGCGGTAGAGCACGGCCACCAGCAGAAAAGCAGCGCAAATCAGCAGCGCCAGCAGCGACTGCACCTCGTGCATCCCGACCGGCAGGGAGTGGTGGGAGGCGGAAAGCATCTCAATCAGGGAGACAAAATGAAAGAAGAAGGCGGAAACGGCCGCGGGGACGCAAATCTTCTTCCACCCGGGCCGGTCATAAAGCACCGCCGGCAGTGCAGAAATGCTTGCAAGAGCGTAGAGGACCGCCGCAACTCTTAACCACAGTAGAAACATGCCGATTCCCGCGATCTTTAAGTATAACCGTGCGGCGATTCAGCCGGCATTTGCGTGGTTCAGTCGGCGTCCCTCTCTCTCTCTCTCAGGGATTTGGCTGGCCGAGATAGTAGAGGCGATTGTTGGGCTACGCCCATCTTTCTCGGCCCACGTATCCGGATTTCCTGCACGGGGCGCCACCGAGACCCACGTGTGCGGCTTTCATTAAGGAAAGCCGCATGAAGTTCGTCAACACCAGCAAGCTCGACAGGAAATCCGGAATACGCTGGGGCGAACGTGGGGCACCCGTCCAGTCCCGTTGGCGTTTGGCACAAAAAAGGGCTGGAAATTTGACCCTGTTCAAGTTGGGAATTTAAACCCCCTCCCCGAACTCCAAAAACATGCATCCCAGCCGATGAGAGGTATTTTGATCCGCTCCTTGCGGCGGCCAGAGTTCCCCCCTAAACCGTATTTGCTACACAGGAGATTTCAAAATGGATTATCGCGTTCGCGCCGGAGAAATACCGGAAGATCAAACTACCGCCATGATGGAGAGCTACTCCGCCAAACTACCCAGCAGTTTCTTCCTGGGCGCGGCCCTCGCCTCGATCATCGGCTCCCTCATCCTCAAGACCACTGGCAAGGACCATCATGCCCTGTTCGTTGGGCAGTGGGCTGCCCCATTCCTCTTGTTGGGGATCTACAACAAGATGGTCAAGCAGCACGGCTCAGACGCCCACGTGAACCAGGAACCGAGCCTGGTCGCCTGAGTTAAACACCTCCCCGTTTTCTAATCTTTGAGCGCCAGCATGTCATTCACGATATGCTGGCGTTTTCCGTGTCTACTCTTCCCCCAACTCCAGCGGCCGACGCGACCACTACGCCGCTCATGCGCCAGTACTCGGCTGCCAAGCGGCAAAATCCCGATGCCCTGCTGTTTTTCCGGATGGGCGACTTCTACGAGCTGTTTTTTGAAGATGCGCAAGTTGCCTCGCGGGAACTGCAAATCACACTCACGGCACGAGATAAAGAGCGGTCGGTGCCGATGTGCGGAGTGCCCTACCACGCCGCCGACAACTACCTCTCGCGCCTGCTGCGCAAGGGCTACCGGGTCGCCATTTGCGAACAGATGGAGGATCCCAAGCTCACCAAAAAGATCGTCCGCCGCGAGGTCACGCGCGTACTCACCCCGGGCACGGCCGTCGATCCCTCCCTGGCGTCGGAACGGAACAACTACCTGGCGGCTTTGCACATTACGGGTCCGGTGGCGGCGCTGGCGCTGCTGGATCTGTCTACCGGCGACTTCCGCGCGACGGAGTTCACTGGCCAGGGAAGTGTGGGTTTCTGTGTCGATGAACTGATCAAGGCCCAGCCCAGCGAGCTGCTGCTTTCCACGGATATGCCGCCACTCGACCCGCTCATGGAAGCAGAAATCGAGAAGATCGGCACCAAAACGCGCCTGGAAGAGTGGGTTTATACGGCGGATTACGCAATTCCCCTGCTGGAGAGGCAGTTGGGGGCCAATGGCCTCGAGGGCTTCGGCTTAGGGGGAGCCCGGGCGGCTGCGATCGCCGCCGGCGCCGTGGTCCATTATGCGCGCACCACCCAGCAGATCGAATTGCAGCACGTAAATCACATCAGGTACTACGAGCGCGCTGAGAACCTGCAGTTGGATGCCGTAACGGTGCGCAACCTGGAGCTGATCGAACCGCTCTGGACCGGCGGCGCCACCGAGGCAACGCTCTACTCTAACCTCGACTGCTGCATGACCCCGATGGGCAAACGGCTGCTGCGGGCGTCGCTGGTGCGGCCGCTGATCGATCGGGCGGAGATTGAGTCGCGGCTGGAGGCGGTCGCTATCGCTGCCCACAGCTTGATCGACCGCGAGCATGTGCGCAAAACCCTGGGGGCGATCCAGGATATGGAGCGCATGCTCTCCCGCATTTCGCTCGATAGCGCGGGGCCCCGAGATGCGGCCAGCCTGGGAGCTTCGCTTGCCCGGCTGCCTGATTTGCATGCGGGTTTACAGCGGCTTGCCGCCCCGCGATGGCTCGAGTGCGCTGCCCGGCTCGATCTGCTTGAGGACCTGCGGGAAAAGCTGCAGCGGACGCTCTTACCCGAACCTCCCGTGAACCTGGCCGATGGGGGCGCGATCGCAGCCGGCGTTGACCCGGAGCTGGACGAGCTGCGATCGCTGGGGGCCAATGCCCGGCAATCCATAACCACCATTGAAGAACGGGAGCGCAAGCGCACCGGCATCCATTCCTTAAAGGTTCGCTTTAATAATGTGTTCGGATATGCAATCGAGGTTACGCGTTCCAACCTGGCGCTGGTGCCGGCGGACTACGAACGCAAGCAGACCCTGGCCAACGCTGAGCGCTTCACCACCCCGGAGCTGAAGAGATACGAAGTCAGCGTGCTGAGCGCGCATGAGCGCTCGATCGAGATTGAAAAACGTATCTTTAGCGAGCTGCGGCAGACCATCCTGCTGGCCGCGGGCCGCGTCCGCGCCAGCAGCGGAGTGATTGCCGAGGTGGACCTGCTGGCCAACTTCGCCCACCTGGCGGCGCTGCGCAATTACGTCCGCCCCCAGCTTGCGCCGTCCGCGGTGCTGGAAACCGTAAGCGCCCGGCATCCGGTAGTGGAGTGTCTATTGGATGCGGTTGGGCAGACCAAGTTCGTCGCCAATGACCTCTATGTCGAGACTGGTGGTCCCAGCCTGCTGCTGATCACCGGACCCAATATGGGCGGCAAATCCACTTACCTGCGCCAGGCGGCTTTGTTGGTCATCATGGCGCAGATGGGCTGTTTCGTTCCCGCCAAAAGCATGCGCCTGGGCATTGTGGACCGGATCTATACGCGCATCGGCGCCAGCGACAACGTGGCCCGCGGACGATCGACCTTCATGGTCGAAATGACGGAGACCGCCACCATTCTTAACACCGCGACGCCGCAGTCGCTCATCCTGCTGGACGAAATGGGCCGCGGAACGGCTACCTTCGATGGGCTCTCGCTGGCCTGGGCAACGCTTGAATACCTGCATGCCCAAGTGGGCGCGAGAACACTCTTCGCTACCCATTACCATGAGCTCACGCTGCTGGCGGAGCAGTTGCCAGGATTGAAGAACCTGCGCGTTGCCGTCAAGGAAACGCCCAAGGGCATTGTTTTTCTACACGCCATCGAGCCCGGCGCGGCGAACAAGAGCTATGGCATCGAGGTGGCGCGGCTGGCCGGTTTGCCACTGTCGGTTATTGAACGCGCGCGCCAGGTGCTGCTGCAGCACGAGCAATCAGAGAAGAGGAACGTGGCCCAGGAGACCGAAGCGCCCCTGCAACTGACCATGTTTACGCCGCTCTCGCAGCGCATTCTGGACCGGCTGGAGCAGACCGATACCAACAGCCTGACGCCGCTGCAGGCACTGAATCTTCTCGAAGAGCTCAAGCAAGAGATTCGGGGGACTTCGTGAGCTCCATCCCATTGCGGCAGGCGGCCGGTCAAGTTCTGGTAGTGGGGTTGGAAGGCACGCAGCTGAGCACCATGGACGCTGCCTGGTTGCGCCTGCTGCAGCCCGGCGGAGTGATTCTCTTTCGCCGCAACATCGAGACCGCCGCACAGACCTATGCCCTGATGCAATCGGTGGATGGTCCGCTGCTGCGCTGCATTGATGTCGAGGGGGGCACCGTCGACCGGCTGCGCGATTTGATTGCGCCTATGCCCTCGCCCTTCGCGGTCGCGACCACCAACAAGCCGGCATTGTTCGAAAAGCACGGCAGCCTCATCGGTCAGGAGGTGCGCATGCTGGGGTTGAATACTACCTTTGCGCCGGTGCTCGATCTGCGAACGCCTGCCTCCGAGGCGGTGATGACTACCCGGGTGGTCTCTGGCGATCCTGTGCAGGTCACCCGCTACGCCGGGCTCTTCCTGAAGGGACTGGCGCGGCAAGCCGTGCTGGGCTGCGGAAAGCATTTCCCCGGGCTGGGTAGCGGCCAGGTCGATTCGCACCATACCACTCCGTCGATCAACAAGCCTCTCAACCTCTTGTGGAAGGAAGACCTGCTGCCCTACCGGCGGCTGGCCAGGCAGCTGCCGATGGTGATGGTATCGCATGCCTCATATTCCGCCTCGGTTGCTGAGCCTGCATCCGTCTCCAGCTACTGGATTCGAGAGGTCCTGATCCGGGAGATCGGCTACGGCGGCCTCATTGTCTCCGATGACATGGAGATGGGCGGCATCCTCAACTACACCGGCATGGCGGAGGCGGCGGTTCGATCGGTCGAGGCGGGCACGGACGTGGTGGAAATCTGCCGCGACCCGGCCCTGGTGTTTGCTGCCTATGAGGCCCTGCTGCGGGAAGCAGAGAGTTCACCCTCATTCGCCCGCCTGCTTCGTCGCGCCGCGGCCAAAGTGAACGCCGTTGCGGCGGCACGCCCTAAACGGGTGCCGCGGTCGCCTACCAGCACTGCAGTGAAGAAAATGCAAACTGCGGTGGCGCAGTTTGCAGAGCAAGTGGCGAGAGGCCCGGCATGAGCGCGGCGCTTACCTCGATGACGGTGGCCGGCATTATGAGTGGAACGTCTGCTGATGGCATGGACGTTGCCTTCACCCGGATCACGCCAGACCCGGAGGATCCGCAAGCTCCTGCGCTGCAACTGCTCGCGCACGCCGGATTCCCTTTTCCGCCGGCATTGCGCCGCGCAGTGCTGGCGGCCATGAATGCCGAGTCCATTGCGACGGCGGAGCTGGCGCGGCTTAACTGGCGACTTGGGCAGGCGTATTCCGAGGCGCTTGCGGTGGCCCTGCAGCGCCATCCCTGTCAGCTGGATTTGATCGGCTGCCATGGTCAGACCATCTATCACCAGGCCACTGCGATACGCTATCTGGGCCGCGATGCAGCCTGCACCTGGCAGATTGGCGAGATGGCTATGCTGGCGCAGCGGAGTGGGGTCCCCGTGGTCTCAAACTTTCGTCCCGCCGACATGGTGGTTGGGGGACAGGGTGCTCCTCTGGTTCCTCTGCTCGACTACGTGCTGTTTCGCCACCCTACCCGGGGCCGAGTGCTGCAGAATCTGGGAGGTATTGGCAACCTGACGGCGTTGCCGCCCAAGGCTGAGCCGTCGCAGGTGGTGGCCTTTGATACTGGACCGGGCAACATGGTGATCGATCAATTGATGCAGCAGCTGTTCGGCAAACCGTTCGATCGCGGAGGAAAAACAGCCGCGCGGGGTAGGGTGATCAGGCCCGTAGTAAGTGCGATGCTGCGCGCTGCTTTTTTTCAGGTGCGACCGCCCAAGAGTGCCGGGCGGGAGCAATTCGGCAGCGCCTACACAGCGCACTTTCAGGAAGCCTGCCGCAACACGGGAGGCAGCGCAGAAGATACCATCGCAACTGCCACTGCGCTGACTGCACAAAGCGTCCGGCTGGCTTATGCGAACTTCCTGCTCAAGAACATGCATGAGGCGGCGGTGGACTTTATCGTCTCCGGGGGAGGAGCGCGCAACCTGACCCTGATGCAGATGCTGCGCGAAGAGCTGGAGCCGCTGGGCTGTACCGTGCAAGCGAGCGACGACGTTGGACTACCGGCGGAGGCTAAGGAGGCGGCCGCCTTCGCCTTGCTGGCCTATGAGACGTGGCATCGGCGGCCGGGAAATATCCCTTCGGCGACCGGCGCGGCACGCCCGGCAATCCTGGGCCAGATCACCTATGTCTAAAGCAGTTTCGCCATTACCGTGGTCTGGTAAAGGTCGCGAGGAGTGGTTTTCCTTCGGAGAAAACCACGAAGAGGGCTATTGCTTCGGTCTACACCAATTGCGAAACTGCTCGAGACGCCGCCGCTTCCTGTTCGTCCTATGTGTGTTGGTAAGTCTTGCCGGATGCGGGGCCAGGAGGCAGTCGCCGCAAACCGTGACCATGCTGATTGAGAGCAGCCCCACCAGCCTCGACCTCAGGATAGGTGTCGATGCCCAATCGGAACATATCGGAAGCCTGATCTTCGATAGCCTGGTGCACAAGACTGCGAACTTTAACCTGGAGCCTTGGCTCGCCACCAGCTGGGAGACCCCCGATCCACTTACCTATCGCTTTCACTTGCGCACGGATGTGCATTTCCATAATGGAAAACCTCTGACCGCCAGCGATGTGAAATACACGCTTGATTCCATGCGCAACGGCACGGTGATCACCGCCAAGGCGCAAGCGCTGGGGCGAATCGATCACGTCGACGCACCCGATGCGGCGACGGTCGTCATCCACTTGAGGCAACCGGATGCCGCGCTGTTGTGGAATCTTTCCGACGGCGCCATTGGTGTAGTTCCCGTTGGCAGTGGCCGGGATTTCGGGCTTCATCCTATTGGCAGCGGGCCCTTCCGATTCGTGAGCCAGCTGCAGGATGATGAGGTGGTTCTCGAACGCAACGATAATTCCTGGCAGCCTCGCCCTGCGATTGCGCGGGTTCGATTCGCGGTGGTGCCCGACGCAATTACCCGGGCGCTCGAGCTGGAGAAAGGGTCGGCGGATGTGTGCATCAACTGCCTGACGGCGGACATGATCTACGCCCTCGCCAAGCGCTCCAATCTGCAGGTGCAGAGTGCCCCGGGGACGGTTCTTAATTACATCACGTTCAATGCCCAGGACCGCGTGCTGCGCGATGTTCGCGTACGCCAGGCCATTGCGTATGCCATGAATCGGCCGCTGATCATTCACTCTTTGTGGAGGGATCGCGCCCGATTGGCAGAAAGCCTGTTGCCCCCGGAGCACTGGGCTTGGACGGGCGACGTGCAGCAGTATCCTCATGACCCAGCGAAGGCGAACGCGCTGCTGGATGAGGCGGGCTGGAAGCGAGCGTCCGACGGCATTCGTTTCCGTCTGGCGATGAAGACCTCCACTGACGAAAGCAGCCGCTTGCTGGCGATGATTTTGCAACAGCAATTGCGCGACGTGGGTATTGCTCTGGAGGTAAGGAGTTTCGAGTTTGCCACCTTCTACTCCGACATCACCAAAGGTGCGTTCCAGATGTATACCTTGCGCTGGCTGGGCGGCAACGAGGATCCGGATATTTTCCGCTACGCTTATGACAGCCACATGTTTCCACCCCACGGGGCCAACCGCGGCCACTATGCGAACGCCGAGCTGGATGCGCTGATAAGGGAAGCTGGTGGATCCGGCGACCAGGCGCAGCGCCGCAAGGATTATGTGAGAGTGCAGCAGATTCTTGCCGCCGAGTTGCCATCGATCAACTTGTGGTATCTCGATGCGGTCCTGGTCCATACCAGAAGGCTCGAAAACATTCAGATATCCGGTTCCGGAAACTACGATCTTTTGCGAACAGCTACGATCATAGAGTGAACGCCCTTGTGTTTCCCGGGCTTTTGAGGCGATAGAATAAATACGAAGTTCTCACATGTTCGTTGCCACTTCAGCTTGGGGGTCATTTTGCGTCGGGTGAAAATTGTCTTTATTACGCTACTGGGGCTAGGCGCGGCTGCCCTGATCGCACAGCAGTCTCCAGCTCCGGTTCCAGCGCAGGACCCCGGCGCCAATCAAGCAGGTCCTCAAGCCCCGGCCCAACCGCCGGGTACCGTTCCCGTGACCCGTCCTCCGGCTTATCCAGTCAGGCCGCCTGCCGACCCCGCAATGGTTGCGCGCGGGCGCCAGATTTTTAGCGCAAATTGCAGTTTTTGCCACGGATCCGATGCTCGCGGCGGCGAAGGAGGCCCCAATTTGATCCGCAGCCAGCTGGTGCTTGATGATCACGACGGTGAATTGATAGCCACGGTCGTTCAGAACGGCCGCCCCGATAAAGGCATGCCAAAATTTGATCTTCCTACCCAAGACATTGCGACCATCGCAGCTTTTATTCACAGCATGCCGGTGGGCGGCCGTGCTGCAACTACCGGCAACGTCGATCCGTTGGTGGGCAACGCGAAGGCCGGCGAAGCCTACTTCAATGGACCAGGAAAATGTGCCACTTGCCATTCCGTGTCTGGAGACCTGGCGGGGATAGGCGCAAAGTACAGCGACGTGAGGGCTCTACAAGGTGCAATGCTCTCCGGGGAGAGAAGAGGCGAGTTATCGGAGGTGCGCAGAAAAACGGTTACCGTCGCCCTTCGCAGCGGACAAACGATGGAGGGAAAGCTGGATCAGATCGATGATTTCATCGTTTCATTCACCGATGCCGACGGCAATTATCACAGCTATCCTCGTCATGGTGATGATCCGAAGGTGGTGGTGAAAGATCCATTGCAGCCGCACCTGGATATGCTTCGAACTTTTAAGGATGATGACATTCATAATTTAACTGCCTACCTGGTGACGCTGAAATGAAGCAGACAAGAAATCTCCTTCTC
>Ga0182024_10021939_pt1 | contig 11553 bp, 19 predicted proteins | sample P32metaG_FD_120480 | JGI IMG/M metagenome (GOLD analysis project Ga0182024, IMG submission 120480) | Permafrost microbial communities from Stordalen Mire, Sweden - P3-2 metaG (Illumina Assembly) | ecosystem: Environmental > Terrestrial > Soil > Wetlands > Permafrost | place: Sweden: Stordalen... | reverse complement strand
TATCGATGCCTACATCAACGCTTATAACGTCAAAGCTGAGCCGTTCGTCTGGACCAAGAAAAAGGTCCGTCAACGCCGGTTCAAAGGCCGCCGTATCACTCAGCTCTGATTCCGGGTACTAGCCCAGCGTGGTAGCGTCGCCTGGTATCCCGTAGCTCCTCCCCACCGATTGCAATCATCGGGTCCGCCATCGCGACCAGCGCCTTGCCAATGGCCTCGTTCGACGGGGTCGTCCGATTCTCGCCCTTGTTCGCGAGCCACCAGGAGGCGAATGCGAGGCAGAAATCAGGAACAGCCAGCCGGCGATCCGGATCGTAGTAACAGCAATCGGTCAGGAAGCCGTCGACCAGGTTGCTATCCCGCCTGATCTCGTCGATCGAGTCGGACATCTGCTTGGTTAGGATCAGCCGGCCGCGTTCCAGCGCCCGTTTCAAGCCGACCATGGCCCACGCGAGCAGGCCCGGCATCTCCTCTTTGAGCACCAGGTTCGACGGTTTGCCTAGACCCCGTCGAAACGCTTCCTTGGCCGCCCCCACCGGATTGACTTCGAAGAATTCACGCTTGCACTCGATCACCACAAGCCGATTGGTGATGGCCCGGGTGCTCTCCTTGAATTGTGGTGGATGGTTGGTGCCCCAGAAAATCGGCGCGCCAGACCGAATGCTCAACATCGGACCGTTCTTGATATTCACGTAAATCGGCTCGCCCGTGATGATCGTTTTCACGTCGGAAGAGAAGTGCCACTTTCGCTGGTCGAACGCCTCATGGAGCATCCATGGCCTGCGCTTGAGAAAGCCCATTTTGCCATGCGCGCCCTCCAGCGCCTCGATCGTTGTCGAGTTCACTTCCTGGCCGAACAGCCCGCCGAGCACCTCGAGGAGTCCACTCTTTCCGAAGTTGGACCCGCCCTGAAAAACCAGAGCGCGGCTCAACTCCCTCGGCTTATCATCGATCAACGCGGCGCCGAGAATCTCCTGGATAACCGCGATGGTTGCAGCCCGCTCCTCCTCCGAACGGTCTGCGAATACGTCCGCCAGCATCTGCAGCCACCAAGGGCACTTCGCCATCGGGTCGTACTCTGTCTCAATGCGCCAGGTGCAATAGTCGTCGGGCTGCATCGGTCGCACCTCTAGTGTTCGAGGATTCACCAACCCGCTCTTTGTCGGCACCATGCCGTGAGCATCCCACTCGATATCGTCGTGATTGCGGTGGAGTTGCTCTTGTCGCTGAATCCAAGCGCGCGTCTCGTTGATCAGCTTGATACTGCTGACCTGGCGAAATTTCTTCGCAGCGATTTCAATCTCGACATTGAGCCACGCCGCAAGCCCTTCCGTCTCCATCGACCACAGGCCGTTCGAGTACCGATAGGCGCCCTTCTGGGTAAACATCAGATCTCCGCCACGATACCGTATGACGTAGATCACGCAGTCGCCGAGAATGATGTGATAAGGCGGCTTATCGTAGATTTCAGTAATAGACGTCGGCTTGGGCTTAATGATTTGTGGATGCGGTAACTCGACGACGACGGGTAAGTTGATCTCAGGGGTCGGCGACATGTCCCGCAGTTGCGCCTCCAAATCGAGCCGATGCGCCTCCCCCATGTACGGCAAGTACGGGTTGTCCTTCGATAACACAGCCGCGAGTCTCGCCGGCGCCTCCTCGGCATAGTTCGCTTCGAAATTCCGATAGAAATTCGTAGTCCATTCTTCCTTCTCTTGTTCGTTCATCTGGCGGAGTGTTTTTTGGCTGCTTGCATTTTTGTTTTCGTTTAACACGGTGAAAGCCTTTCGATTTCCCCACCAGCAAGACGCAAGCGGGCATTCGCGCAAACGGGCGCGGCCGGACGGTGAGGGCATTTTTTGATTTTCAAATTGCTCAATCACGTCGTCGGCCGAGTACTGCCGCGCGTGGCTCGCCGGAACTTACGTGCTTGGCGATCGCACCCCGTAAGGTGTCTGATCTTCGCTTGTCATGGCAGCGATGCCTCGCCGCCTTCGATCAGTGTATTCAGATCCGAGCCATGGCTCGGTCTCTATATTGTGGGTGCGCAGCTCAGGCCGCGTTGGGCTTCATGGTCGTATCGAGCATCTGCTCCAACGCGCGAACCGGCACGCGCAGGATCTTACCGAGCCTGATCGTGGGCAAATCCCCCCTTCGAGCGGCGGCATAAGCGGCATTCCGGCCTAGTCCAAAGTACTGCTGGCCGGCCTCGGGGACCGAAAGCGTGTGAACGGTGGTCATCTCAAATATCCGTGCTGGTTCATTTGGGTGCAGAGGAATCACTGCCTCTTCGTAGTTTCATATCTGTAAAACCGATTTTTCGATTGTGCAACTAGATTCTTTGTGCAATCTTGTTCCGATTAGAGAGGTCCAATGGCAAAGAAACCGACAGCAATCGTCCCCACCATGCTCCGGATCCGTGAGGATCTGCGAAAACGACTCGAGCGCGAGGCTAAAAAGCGGGATCACTCGCTCAATGCCGAGATGGTTGAGCGACTCGAGCAGTCGTTCGTGGACGATGAGCAGAACAAAAGGGAAGTCGCGATCATCCGCATGATGATGGAGAGCGACGACATCACGGTTGATCTGATGAAAAAGATTGTTCGCGAACTGTGGAAGCGACGCAGTTGGGCGGACGCCGACGTCGATCCAAAGGACAACGAAATAGGGTTGAATTTTTTGGAATATGCTAAGGAGAAGAGCAAATGAAAGGCTCTCTCAAAGAACGCTCGCCCGGCCATTGGGCAATCATCCTGGATATTCCCGATCCCATAACCGGCATGCGCCGCCGCAAATGGCACAGCTTCAAAGGGACTAAGCGCCAAGCGCAGATCGAATGCGCGCGACTGATCGCCGCTCGCCAGGCTGGCACCTATTTGGAGCCCTCAAAAACCACCCTAGCGCAGTTCCTCGATCGGTGGCTCGAGCACATCAAGTCGCAGGTATCTCCAAAATCGCACTCTCGCTACAGTGAGTTGGCACGCAAGAACATCGCGCCGCTTCTTGGCAGCACGATCCTGACGAAGCTGCGTGCCGAGGCTGTAGACGCGGCCTACGCCAAGGCCCTCACCTCCGGCCGACGGGACGGTCGTGGCGGCCTGTCGCCACAGACCATTATCCACATGCACCGGGTGCTAAAGAAGGCCATCGGACAGGCGGTGAAATGGGAATTGCTCCTGCGCAATCCGATCGAAGCGGCCTCCCCGCCCAAGGCCAGCCGCAGCAAGATGAACACCTATGATCTCGACCAGACGGCCGAGCTGATCGACGCAATGCGCCCTACCCGTATGCTTGTCCCGACGCTGCTCGCTGTTCTGTGCGGGATGCGCCGCGGCGAAATCGCTGCCCTGCGTTGGAAGAACGTTGACTTGACCACCGGACAGATTGCCATTTTAGAAAGCGCCGAACAGGTCGGGTCGAAGGTCCGCTACAAGACGCCCAAGAGCGGCAAGGGGCGCACGCTGGCGCTGTCCGCCAGTCTGGTCGAGGAACTGCGGGCGCACCGGCTGCGGCAAGCGGAGGAGCTACTGCGGGTCGGCATTATCCTGTCGGCCGATACGTTCGTTGTAGCGCAGGCCGATGGCACGCCCCTGCAGCCCGATACGCTGACGCAAGACTGGTTTCGCAAGCTCGCCGGAACGTCCCTGCCCCGGATCCGTTTCCATGATCTGCGCCACGCGCACGCAACGCACATGCTCGCGAATGGAGTCCATCCCAAGGTCGCCAGCGAACGGCTCGGACATAGCAAGATCGGGATCACGCTTGACCTATATTCACATGTCCTGCCCGGCATGGAGGCCGACGCAGCTGAGCGCGTTGACGTGGCCCTACAGGCTGCAATAAACAGACGCACCAAAACGATCGGGTAGCAAAAGCGGTAGCAAACAGCGATTTTCCATGGTGAGCCGACAGAAATACCCAAATGTAGTCAATGCGTTAGCCGGTTTAGCTCAGCGGTAGAGCAGCGGTTTTGTAATTCTGCGATGGTAATCTCGGCCAGTATCATCGTGTTCGATTCTGTAGGATTTGCAGGCCTTTCAGTGCCGCCTCAAACCTATCTAATCCGTCCCGTTATGTTTCGTCGCGTTGGGTTTGGGGCCAATCTTAGGGCCAACGTCGAAGCGCCGCGTTCTGGAGTAGCAATTGATGCAAAAAGGCACATGGGATCTCGAGATCATCGCGGATCCGGGAATAGCCCCGCCCGCGACTCCAGGAAGCCCGCTGGTGAGTCCGGGAGTTGCGGGCTGTGATGGGGCCGGTCGATCCCAGCCAGCGCACGGTGCGCCAGCCCAGCTTGATCTTGGCATGGACCACCGGCTGGGCGGGCAGTAGAATTCGCGCATGAACGATTCGAGACCAGGAGACGAGATTGGCGCGCTGCCCAAAGCTGATCGGGCGCTGAAGCTGCACGAACAGGGGCTCACCCGCGCTCAAATTGCCGAGCGACTGTGCGTGAAGCCGGACAGCGTCAAGGGGATGCTCGATCGGGCTAAGCAGCGGCGGGCAAAGATGAGCATGGCGGCACGAAGTTGCGGACCTGAGCCCGCGGTCATTCCTCGAGCGGCGGAACTGCTTGATCCTCTGACCAGTCGATGACGTCGAAAAACATTCCACGGTTGAGCATCTCGGTTTCGAGTTCGCCGGCGTGCTTTTTCCAATCGGGTGTCTCCCGAACGCGGAATCTTGGTTCCTCGCCGAGACCGCTGAGTGCATCGTCAGACGCGAGAGCGCCGCGGACGCCCTCGTACATCATTGTGAGACTGTCGTTCGTGAACGCCTGATAATTCACCGGGCCCCACCCTATGAAAAAGCCGCCGCTGGGGTTGAGATCAGCGACGGCTTTCCGATACGCACACAAGTAACCGTCAGAAGGTCAAGCCCAGGATAAGCCCGAACGGTTAATCAGGAGTTAGGGGCGCGGACCTGAGCCCGATTCCCTCGCTGCCCTTTTGAGCAGCCTATGGCGCCAATTGTTTTGATCTTCAATCGGTTGCGTGCCGATTCGCAGAGCCTAGTTTTGCCTGCCATATGGGGACGGGCACAAAAAACCCGCCGGGTTGAGTCGGCGGGTCCAAGTTTAGATCGCAGCGGAGAGATGGGACCGTCCGCGATCGGCCAAAGGCTATTCCGGGGTCCTTAATAAGCCCTTCATCGCCTCAACCGCCTTGCGTGCGCGGCGATCCGCTGCCGGTTGCGCTTTCTGAATCGGCGCCGCCGCCTCATGACGATGCCTCTTCGGCGTCGGCGTTGAAGATCTTCCGGATTTCTCCAACAATGCCGCACAATTCCATGGTTGCCCACGCTGTTTGCTCCCGACAAAGGCCGTCCGAGTTGTCATCGGACATCAGGTCGAAGACGATCTCCGCCAGCATCGCGGCCCGGAAAATCGGTTGATCAAGCTCGAGGCATTTATCCGCGAGTTTGTTTCTCCGCTCGCATACCTCGCGCGCGTCTCTGGCTTCCGGCGTTGACGTGTCATCTGGGAATTTGACGACGCTCATGCCACTTCCCCTTCGTCGTCGGTATCGTCGTAGGCAAGGCCGATGACCGGTAACGTGTAGCCGGTCGCCGCAATCTTATCCTCGAGACCGCATACCTCCGCGACAGCCATGAAGAGCTGCTGGAACGGGTAAGCGTCCTCGAACGAAAACTCCGTCTCGCCTTGACATAGCGGTTCGATTTCCCAGAGCGCGACGAGCGCCTTTGCGCGAAGCCCCTCGATCGAGGAAACGGACGCCGCGTTGATGGCATTCGCCAGAGGCTTCATCTCGTCGTGGACCGCGGAAAGCGCATCGGCTGTGTCGTCGTAGCGGCGCGCCGACGAATTCGACCAACGCCTTTGCGCCCGATAATATCGGTCGACCAACGGTTCAAATCGGGCACCGAGTTCGATCAGCTCGGCGTCGAGGGGTTGCGCATTGTGTGCCGCTGCGGAAGGCGGCGGGGACCAAGGTTTGAGCCCACTCATGCCCCGGGTCGCATCATCGATCGTGGCGCTGAGGGTGTACAGATCGTCCGCATAGAGCATGCTACTATCTTTGCGAAGCTGATTGGCTTCTTCCCGCGTCCATGTGGTCAGTGCCGCAAGTCCGGCCGGCGTCGTCGGACGGGTTCGCATTACGACGTCGCGGGCTTTGTAATAAGGGTCCGCCACTTCGTCCGTAATCTCGATGCCATATGGCACGCCAAAGAATGCAGCGCGGGCTTGGCGATACGCATCCATCGCCGCAAAGATCGGATCGGTCGTTGCCTCTGCCGAAGTCGGAAGAGCGCCTGCAATCGGCAGCGCCGCGGCAGAAGCAAGGCCCGCCAGGACGGCGCGGCGGGAGCGAATCGGTGTAGTGGAGATGTCAGCCTTTGACATGATTTGTGCCTCATGTTGGGGGTTAGAGCCGGGGCGGAAGTTCGAGCTTCCCCTCGGCTTGCTTTTGTGCTAGCGCTAAATCATGACGAAGTCAATTAGCGCTAGCGCGAAAAGAAGGGGCCGGCCGATCACGACTGGCACGGGCATGACCATCGGCGTCCGGATGCTCGATGACCGGATTGCGGTTCTCGACGCATGGATCAAAAAGCAAAACGACGTGGACCTATCCCGCCCCGAAGCCATTCGCCGGCTTGTAGAGCTTGGTCTCACCGTGAAGGCATCAGCGAGGCGCGTCAGCAAACCGGGTCGGCTGTTGCGCGCTCAGGAGCTCGCCGCGAAGGCGATCGACAAGATCGGCGATCCAGCCGCCCATCCCGAAGAACGCGCCCAGCGCCGGCGCCGCCTCACCAAAGGGCCCGAAGAGTTTCAAGAGGTGCGGGTCGATCGACCAAAGGCGAAGGGAAAATGACCGACCCCAATTCGCGGCAACCCATATCAGCCAAAGTGGCAAGGTCTGCGGCCGAGCTCGTTATTCGGAATCAGCGAGATGATCCATTGAAATCGATCTTCAGTGCGGCTCAGCTCAAGCTCATCGACAAATGGATTTTCACGACGAACCCGACGTTGGATCGCCCCGAGGCCATCCGCCGCCTGGTCGAGATCGGGCTCAAGGCGAAGAAGTGAGCGAGCTCCGCGCCCGTCCGTGGACCTCACATGAAGATATCGTTCTTCAAAGATTGGCCACGGCCGGGAAATATGCCGCCGCTATCGCGGCTGAGATGAATCGGAGTGAATCGGCGATCCGAAGTCGTGCCAAGAAGCTGAACATTACGCTGGCCAGGGCGCAAGGCCGGGCGGAAGGCGAAGAAATGAGCCTTTCAACGCCAGCGCGGCGGCAATGGACCGCCGACGAGAAAAAGAAACTGGACGACTTGCTCGAGGCCGGCAAGACTGCTCCCGAGATAGCGGCTACTCTACAGCGAACACCCACCTCCATCTATGCGCAGTTACAGCGCCTTGACATAAAGAAGGCCAGCCGGCGTCTGGTCGAGCTGGGGCTGAAGGTGAAGAAATGAGCAAAACAATGGGGACTGAAATTAAGGTTCCGACGATCGCAGGCGCCGCGAAGTTATCGATCGGGCGATGGTTCAAGCGCGTAGGCGATCCTGTCAGCATCGGTGAGCCGTTGGTCGAGATCGACACTTATAATCTGACGCACGAAATACGGGCGCCGGCCACCGGCATTCTAGCCAAGATCTGGGTGATGGATGGCGGATCTGTTGAACCCGGCACCGTAGTGGGCACGATTGATCAGGTTTGACGGCTGACTGAAGGCGAAGGGGAAATGATGCCGGCGCGCTCGGCTGAAATTCCGCATTATCGCGAGCGGGCTGCTCTCCAATCAATCAAATATCGCAGCTGGGTGCCGCAAACGGCTCTACATCCAGCGGGCAAAGGAACGATCGCCAGTATGCTCAGAAAGGGCTGGATTGAGCGTCAGCTCGGGTCCTGACGGAGCGCTACAATTCCGCATTACAGAGGCGGGAAAGGCTGCGATTGCCGCCAAAATACCGACCGCGCGCTAAAGGAGACCTGCCTTCGGCTTTCAGCGCTACCCGAAGGATCAATAACAGAAGGGGCCGAAGCCAAATTCAACTGCGGGCCATGTCAGCGTGGCGCCGCATGTCTCCGGTGTGGCGCCGTGCGCGACCGGACCGCTCGTGGCCGCTTGGTAATATTCCAATGCAAGTTGTGAATCCGTCCGTCTCATGCGCAGCAACTCCACAGGGACGCGGCGCAACCAGCTGGGTAGAGACGGCGTCCTGAGTAGCCGCGACACCCTCAACCGATTTCGGGGCCACAGGACGCTGCGGCTGTGCCCCTTTTTCGGCGCTGCCGGAGTTGCCAGGAGGTAGGCCACCGCCAAGTGTATCAGGAGGAGCTGAAGGAACTCCTGTGTAAGCACCCGGCACGCCGCCTGCACCCGGACCCACGGCGGCCGTACCAGTGCTGGACGTGCGGTTCGTATTTGTCGGGCCAACCCCGCCTCCGATGAGGCCCGCCGGTGCGCCCCCACCAACCGCTCCGGCTGGCGCTCCCCCGCCTACCGCTGCGCCGTAGCCGCTGGACCCGCTCAGTACTGAGCCAACCGCGCCTTGCGGAACGCCACCCCTGCCTCCCGCGAGCGCGACGTTCATTGGCAACAGTGCGACTAGCAGCGAAAGGGTTAGGTTCCGAGTTTGACATGTAGCCATCGTTTCCTCCGTCAAAGGTAAGAAGTCACCGCAGTCTCGATGACGACAAGGATGGTAATACTAGCGCCCCGACATAGATCATTGCCAGTCCTCTCCTGGCTGCGACATGCCCCCGCGCCGACCAACCCGCACGCCCTTATGTGTCGGCGTTCCGTCTCAAGCACGTTGGGCGGTGGAGAACTGCCTTGTCGGTCGCGCCGCTCAGTGCGCCGGCCCGGCGCTAAGCCCGGCCAGGGCGGCGTCGTCAGCCACCCCCGTGCACCGCTGGATTATGGCTATCGCCGCATCAGCCAACTCGACTTGAGCGACCGCGCCGACGTGAATCGCCTTCATCGCGGAAAGCAGCGCGTGCTCGCCGGACGTGCCCATGCCCAGACGGCCGGCCTTGATGATGGCCACGAGTTCGAGAGGGTCGGCCCGGACGATTTTTTCCGCAAGCTCGACGGCCGCGCCGACGCCATCAGCCCCACATTCCAGTTCAGAATTAACCTGGGTCGCCGCTATTCAGCTTAACGAGCGAGTTTCGTTGCGGCGTACAAATGAAAATCTATCGTTGCCACAGTCGCGCAAGATTGGCTGCGGCCCGCGAACGTCTCAGCCATGCGATCTTCGCGATCAGGGGTCGCTGCCTTTTGCCTCTAGGCAGCGGCCCCGCCCCAACCTCCCCACTGTCAATCCACTATCTTTCGCGCGGGAGCGATTGACTCAACCATTGCGTGAGAGCTGGATAGGCCATCATTTCGGTGGGGGCTGGGGATGCGCTTATCAATATTCGCTCTTTTGGTCGCAAGTTGTTTTGGTTTTGTGTCGAGCACAGCAAAAGCTGCATTTTGTGAGTTCGGCGGAGACTGTCCATTTGGACTAATGGGCCTTTTGCCCGACTACAATGATCACGTCGTCTACGCAGATCAGCCCGTTGTATTTTCGATTCGCTTATTCGTGTCGCCGCCGGCGACATCGGCAACTGTACCTGTCGTCTTCTCACCATTTTATGGCGTCCCATTTTACGAGACCGGCTTGTACGGGTCTGATTTCCAATACTACTTGCACGGCTATTTTCCGGACCCGGGAACAGCCTACATGACCGGATTCTTTTACGACAATTTAGGCACTCTCACTGGGATAGGCGCCGAAGGCGGAGGAGAATGTTGCGGATCCTATAACGTCACGGTCTTGGCGGCTGACACACCCGAGCCCTCAACTTGGGCAATGCTCCTGATCGGGTTCGCAGGCATCGGCTTGATCGTCCATCGCCGCCGCGAGAGCCTGGGCCTTGGAGGCTAAAAATGCGCTATTTATTAATCGTCGTCGTCGCTTTGTTCCTTTCGGGTCAATCCGATGCATCGCCGCTCTTCTGTGATGAGAGCGCGGATTTTTGCCCGACGATTGCGCTCTCCATAACTGATGCCGCCACCGGCAAACCATTGCCCACAGACCAGGTTGACTCCTTTCCACTCGCTCACACATTTGAGTTGTTAAATCTGGAATTTGTCACGACATTCAAGATCCCACCTCAATTGTTTATCCCAGTTCCGACGGGAATTGCGGGTATACAATATTCATTCGGAACCTATTCATTCGGAACCGGATCACCGGTCTTCATTGAAACAGGCGTCTTTTCAAGCAAGCCGACAAGTATGGGAGAAGATTTTTTCTTTTCCGGTTATTTCACCATACCCGGCCTTGCGCGAGTACGCGCTACCGTTTTTGATAACGCGGGCAATTTCTTTCCCCTAGGCGACCTCGAAAACGATGGCGAATTAATCAGTGTCCTTCCGTCCGCCCCCGAGCCATCCACGTGGGCGATGCTCTTGATCGGATTCGCCGCGATCGGGTTTGCGGGATATCGGAGACGGTCACAGCCCACCATTGTAGCCGTTAGCGGCGCTATTAGCGTTGTTGAACCAATTGGTAAAATCGCTTGTGGTAATAGCGGTACCGCCAACGATCATTGCCTCGGCTATCGAGCCATCCATCTGGTTGACGCCAGCGGGGCCACGGAACAGCCTTATGGCTTCTGCCGAGAGACCACCTGTGCCGCAACTGAGGCTTGAGCTATTCACCCCATCAACATTGAGAAAGCTGGTGGTGGTCCCGTTGAATAAAGCGATGGCGCCGTGCCATATGACGTCAGTTGCGGTGACAAACGCTCCGCCGCCAGTTGCAATACAATAAAATCTGCTGGCAGTTCCAGTAGTATTGGAATCAAGCGCGGTCGTGGATGTGCCACCGCCAACGATTTGACCTGTAGTAGTGGCTGTCGGATTTCTGATGTAGACCGCCGCCATCACAAACGGCTGCGCCTGCGTAAACGAGCCGGTCGTGGCCAATATGCAATTGGCTGCCGTGCAGTTCATGACAGGGAGGCCGCCAAGCCCGCTGAATACCAGCAAAGGCTGCGTGGCATTGGCAGCATTAGTGGCATTGCCTATGCCGCCGATCTGGCCATAGGCATTAGAAACACTGCATCCGCCGGTGATCGCAGCGCAGGCCGCTGCTGGCGTGACGCTACCGGCAAAATAGGCGCTGAGATCGACGAACCCTGTCGTAGTAGCGCGCAACGTTCCAACGGCAGTCCCCGGTGAAGCGCCGCTAGGACTTTGAACCAGATCGCACAGCGAAGTAGCCGTGCTCGCATGGGCGGCGTTGACAGCCCGCGCGCAGGACCAGAATTCCTTTACGTTAGCGGCCGAACCGTTGAACGTGATGTCGCCGGGGCCGACGTAGGTAGCGGCAGCGAACGGGCCGAGGCCCACATTGAACCCACCTCCATTGAAGCCCTGTGCCGACGCCGGCGAGACGACCGCAAAGGCAACCGCCCCCAGAGCAATCAAGAACGTGAGAAGTTTGCGCATCGTGGTCTCCATGACGTCCGGCCCGGAAAGACCCGACGCGGCTAAGGGTGATCGTTAGATCGCCGGACGCCATGGATTG
>Ga0182024_10021938_pt1 | contig 11553 bp, 11 predicted proteins | sample P32metaG_FD_120480 | JGI IMG/M metagenome (GOLD analysis project Ga0182024, IMG submission 120480) | Permafrost microbial communities from Stordalen Mire, Sweden - P3-2 metaG (Illumina Assembly) | ecosystem: Environmental > Terrestrial > Soil > Wetlands > Permafrost | place: Sweden: Stordalen... | reverse complement strand
GTCGCTGGCGAGCCCGTCGGAGAGGTCGATCATCGCGTGCGCGCCGGCGTCGGCGAGCGCGCGCCCCTCGCGCAGGCGCGGCATCGGCCGCGCGTAGCGCATGATCAGCTCGCGGTCGCTGCGCCCCGCCTCGCCGCGCCCGGACAGCCGCTCGATCGCGGCGGCCGCGCCGCCGAGCCGGCCGGTCACGCCGACGATGTCTCCCGGCCGCGCGCCGTCGCGGCCGACGAGCGCGCCCACGTTGAGCGCCCAGCCCACGACCGTGAAGGTGACGAACGCGACCGGCGAGCCGACGACGTCGCCCCCGGCGATCGTGACGCCGCAGTGGCTCGCGAGCTTCTCCGCCCCGCGCACCAGCTCGAGCGCGCCGGCGGCGCTCAGCGAGCCGCCGACACCCAGCGCCAGGTAGGCCTCACCGGGGTCGGCTCCCATCGCGGCCAGGTCGGAGAGCGCGCCCGCGAGCGCGCGGTGGCCGACGTCGGCGGCCGTGATCCAGTCGAGGCGGAAGTGGACGCCCTCGACCATCGCGTCGGTCGAGACGACGCTGGCGCCGCCGCCGGCGGCGACGACTGACGCGTCGTCGCCGATCCAGCGCGCGACGCGGTGCCCGCGAGGAGCGAGCGCACCGCGCATCGCCTCGATCAGGGCGCGCTCGTTCAGCGCACCGGGCTCCGGCGCCGCCGTGCCTGCGCGCGGCCGGGTGGGACGTGGGAGCGCGAGGCCGCCACGCGCGGCACTACCGGTGTCGGTAGACGATGCGCGCGCGATCGAGGTCGTAGGGCGAGAGCTCGCAGCGAACGCGGTCGCCCGGCAGGATCCGGATGCGGAAGCGGCGCATCTTCCCGGCAACGTGGCCGAGCACGACGTGGTCGTTGTCGAGCTTGACGCGGAACATCGCGTTCGGCAGGGCCTCGATGACCTCGCCCTCGAATTCGACCTTGTCTTCCTTTGCCACTCTGTCTTCCTCGGCTTTTGTGTGAACGTGGGCCTACGCGGCTCCTGTTGCGTTCACCGTAGCAGCCGCCCCATACGGTGGCTTCGCGGCGGCGCTCAGGTCGCGCCGGTGGGCGCCTGCGCCCCGCCCTGCGCGGGTCCCGACGGCGGCGTCGCGGGCGGCGTCGAGGGTGTGTTCGTGGTTGGCGCCTGCGTGCCGCCGTGGGGCTGAGTTGTCGCCGGCGCCTGCGTGCCGCCGGCGCCGGCGCCCGCTCCGGCGGCGCCGGTCGCGCCGCTTGACCCGGTGGAGGGCGGGATGTAGGCGGCCTCGCCGGCGCGCTGGTAGGTGCCCGAGAAGGGCAGGTAGGTCATCGGGTCGGTGGTCGGGGAGGCGAACTGCGCGCACGGCGCCGTCACGACCGACGCCATGAAGTCGTGCCAGATGTCGGCCGGGAGGTCGCCGCCGAATTGCGCCTGGCCGTGCACGTCGTTCATCGAGATGTTGGATTGCGGGTAGCCCATCCAGACGACCGTGGTGCGATTCGGGGTGAAGCCGTCGAGCCACGCGTCGACGAGCTTGCTGGTGGTGCCCGTCTTGGCGGCGCTCGGGCAGGAGATCGCCGAGGCGGTCGCGGTGCCTCCCTCGACGTTGTGCTGGAGGATCTCGGTCTCGACCAGCGTCGCGGCGCGTGTCAGCACCTGCACCCGGTGCGGCACGCCCCAGCTGCGATCGACGCGGCCGTCGGGGAAGACGACCCGCTTGATCGTGATCTGCTTGTTGCGGTAGCCGCCGTCGTCGATCGTCGAGTAGACGTTGGCCATCTCGAGCGGCGTGACGCCGACGGTCAGGCCGCCGAGCGCCTCGGCCGGGTAGCTGTGCAGCGTCCCCGGCAGGACGCCCATCTCGTAGGCCATCTTGGTCACGCTCGCCTCGGTCAGATCGGCGGCCAGCTGGGCGAAGACGGTGTTGTCGGAGGCCACCAGCGCCTCGTCGAGGTTGAGGTTGGCGTTGAGGCTGCCGCCGCCGTCGATCGTGACCGTGTAGGTCGGGGCGACCGGCAGCCAGCCCGCCTCCAGCGTGTGCGAGAGATAGTCGGTCGTGAACGGGTCGATGCCGTGCGCCAGCGCGTCGGCGAGGACGATCGCCTTGAAGGTGGACCCTGGCTGGCGCTGGGCCTGCGTGGCGAGGTTGTACTCCGACTGCGAGTAGTTATCGGACTGCGCCATCGTGTCGACGTAGCCGTTGTTGGGGTCCTCGCTGACGAGCGCGGCTGCCGGGTCGGTGGGCAGGTTGAGCACGCCGTTGATCGCGTGCTTGGCGAGCGAGCCGAGCTGGCGGTTGATCGTGGTGTAGATCTTCAGGCCCCCGTCGGCGAGCACCTGGCGGCCGTAGCGCTTGGTCAGCTCCGAGCGGATGAACTCGGTCAGGTAGGTGCCGCCGAGCTGGTAGTGGTGGTTGGCATGCAGCTCGAGCGGAGCGCGCTCGGCGGCTGACGCGCGCGACTGGCTGATATAGCCCAGCTGCGCCATCTTCGCGAGCACGACGTTGCGCCGCTGCCTGGCGGCGCCGGGGAAGTTGAACGGGTTGTAGTCGGTCGGCGCCTGCGGCAGGCCGGCCAGCAGCGCGGACTGGGCCAGCGTGTCCTGGCCGGCGGGACGGTCGAAGTAGATCCAGGAGGCGGCCTGCACGCCCTCGGCGGTCTGGCCCTCGACGGTGCCGTAGGGGACGTAGTTGAGGTAGCTCGTGAGGATCCAGCTCTTGCTGTGGGCCTGCTCGAGCCGCTCGGCGATGACGGCCTCCTTGATCTTGAACTTGAAGGTGTGGTCATCGGGGAGGTAGAGGTTTCGCACCAGCTGCATCGTGATCGTCGAGCCGCCCTGCAGCGTCTTGCCGGAGGTGAGGTCGGTGATCGCCGCCCGCACGAGCGAGAGCGGGTCGATCGCGCCGGTGCTCCAGAAGCGCTGGTCCTCGATCGCGATCGTCGCCTCGCGCAGGTAGCGGGGTATCTGCGCGTAGGAGATCGGCGTGCGCAGCGCGGTCGAGGGGATCAGCCCCGCCACGCTGCCGTCGCTGTAGTAGACGGTGCTCGCCTCGCCCTTGGTGATCGGCTTCAGCTGCGAGATCGGCGGCACCTGCTGCGCGATCGCCGCGACCACGGCGGCGCCGGCGAGGATCATCAGCGCGATCGCGCCGAACAGGGCGCCGCCGCCGATCAGGATCGCCCGGGTCGGGTCCTTGCGCCGCGCCTTGCGGCGGCGCTGTCGCTCGCTGGCGGTCATCGATTCGCCGCGCCGGGGAGCCGGCGGCGCGGGGGGCGATCGACGGCGCCGCTGCGCCGCGGATCGTGGCGTGTTCGCACGCGCTGATTTTCGCACAGGGCGCCGACCGCCCCGCCGGCGCCCGCGCGCTCGGCCCTGCTGCCCTGCGATGATCGCGCCGATGGCGCGCCGCGCGATTCTCCTCGACGCGCTCGGGACCCTGCTCGAGCTGAAGGCGCCGCTGCCGGCGCTGCAGGCGCTGATGCGCGAGCGCCATGGCATCGAGGTCTCGGCGCAGGACGGCCAGCGGGCGCTGCGCGCCGAGATGGGCCACTACCGCGCCAACTGCGTGCGCGCCGCCGACGCCGCGAGCCTGCTGGAGCTGCGCCTTGAGTGCGCGGGCATCATCGCGGCGACGCTCGGCGGCGCCGCGGCGGAGCTCGGCGCGGCGGCGCTGCTGCCGACGCTGCTCGACAGCCTCCAATTCGAGCCCTTCCCCGAGGTGCGCCCGACGCTCGCGCGCTGGCGCGAAGACGGCCTGCGCCTCGTCGTCGCGAGCAACTGGGATGTCTCGCTGCACGAGGTGCTCGAGCGCACCGGCCTGCGCGAGCGCCTCGACGGCGTCGCGACCTCGGCGGAGGTCGGCTCGGCGAAGCCCGCCGGCGAGCTCTTCGCCGCCGCGCTCGAGCTGGCGGGCGTGGCGGCCGCCGAGGCGGTCCACGTCGGCGACAGCCTCGAGGAGGACGTAGCGGGCGCGCGGGCCGCGGGGATCGAGGCGGTCTGGCTGCGCCGCGAGCGCCAGCGCGAGCTCGCCCCGCCGCCCGGCGTCGCCGTGATCGCAACGCTTGACGAGCTGGCGCCGGCGGGCGCATGAGCGACGCGGGCGAGCAGCGCTGGCCCGCCTGGTACGGCCCGGCCGCGCTCGTCATCGGCCTTGTCGCCGGCGTCATCGGCGGCGTGATCGCGGTGCTCTTGGTGGAGGGTGGCGCCGCGGCGCGCGCCGGCACCCTGACCCCCGCGGCGACCGACATCGCGACCGTGATCCAGGACCTCGGCTTCGTCGGCGCCGCGGTCTTCCTGGCGGCCCAGGCCGGGCCGGTGCGCCCCGCGCAGTTCGGGCTCGTCGCGCCGGCGTCGTGGTGGCGCGCGCTCGGCGTCCTGCTCGCCGCCGCCGTCGCCTTCATATTGATCTCCGACATCTACTTCTCGCTGCTTCACCAGAGCGGCGAGGAGAAGGAGTTCGTCAAGGAGATCGGCGGCAACGCCGGCACGCTCGGCGTGCTGGCGGTCTGCGCGCTGACGACCGTCGTCGCGCCCGTCTGCGAGGAGCTCCTGTTCCGCGGCTTCGTCTTCCGCTCGCTCGCCAACTGGCGCGGGCCGTGGCCGGCGGCGGCGATGACGGGGATCCTCTTCGGCCTCGTCCACGGGCTCTCCGCGCCGGCCGTCGATCTCGCGCCGCTCGCCCTGCTCGGCTTCCTGCTGTGCGTCGTCTACTACAAGACCGGCTCGCTGTACCTGTGCATCATGATGCACGCCGTCAACAACGCGATCGCGCTGAGCTCCGACGAGGGCTGGGGCGCCGGGCGGACGCTCGCGCTCCTGTTCGGCTCGCTGGCGGTGCTGGCGCTCCTGGCCGGCGCGCTGCGTCTAGCATCCGAGCGGTGGACGCCCGCGACCGGCTGATCGCGCTGCTGCGCGAGCACGCGCTCGTGCTCGGCGAGATCACGCTCTCAAGCGGCGCCCGCGCCTCCTACTACATCGACGCCAAGCGGGCGATCCTCTTGCCCGAGGGCTTCGCGGCGCTCGGCGAGCTCGTCGCCGCGCAGGCGCGCGAGTGGGGTGCCACCGCGATCGGCGGCATGACGATGGGCGCCGACCCCGTCGCCTGCGCCGCGCTCGCGGCCGGCTTCGACGGCAAGGCCTTCTTCGTGCGCAAGGAGGCCAAGCAGCACGGCCTCGCGCGCCGCATCGAGGGGCCGCTGCTGTCGCCCACCGAGCGCTGCGTCGTCGTCGAGGACGTCGTCACGACCGGCGGCTCGACGCTCGCTGCGATCGCCGCGCTGCAGGCGGAGGGCCGCGCGATCTGCGGCGTGATCAGCGTGCTGGACCGCCTGGGCGGCGGCGGCGAGGCGATCGAGGCCGCGGCCGCCGCCCCCTACGTGGCGCTGACGACGGTCGACGACGTCTACCCGCAGCGCCCGGCCGCGTAGGGCTTGGGGGATCGGCGCATGCGCCGATCCCGCGTGCGGCGCATGCGCCGCACGCCGGCTGGGTGCATGCACCCGCCGCACAGCGCCGATGCCCCCGCCAGGAGTCGAACCTGGATCTGCCGCTTAGGAGGCGGCCGTCTTGTCCATTGGACTACGAGGGCGCGCGCGAGGCGCGCTGAATGCTCTCACTCGTCGTCGTAGAGCGACTCGCGCGCGAGCTCCTCGCCCGCCGCGTCGTACAGGCGGACCTCGAGCAGGGCGCCGGCGAAGTCGTCGGCCGCCACCAGCGTGAAGCGGTCGTCGACGAGCGCGCACTGGTCGGCGGTGACCTCGCCGAGCTCCGCGGTCGCGGTCGCGCCGCCCTCGATCAGCGCCTGCCCCCAGACCAGCGTGATCGACGCGGCGGCGCCGTCGAGGCCGCGCCAGGCGCCGACGACCTCGTCGCAGAGGTCCAGCTGCCACTGCGGGTTGCGCTCGGCGGTCTCGTCTGTGAAGTCCGCGTAGGCGCTGAAGTCGCCCTGGTCGCGCCCGTCGGTGGCGGCGACGAAGCGCACGTAGCCGTAGAGCTGGTAGGCGTTAGCGGTCGTCGCCGTGACCGGGATGTAGGTGTAGCCGTGCCAGGTTCGGTCGGGGTAGAAGGCGAACTCGCCCGGCTCGCCGATCTGGTCGAGGTCCTGCGCGGCGGCCAGGAACTCGGCGCGCAGGCGGTCGGCCCAGCGGCCGCTGGGCGGCGGCTCCTGCGAGGGCTCGGCGATGTTGGCGGGGATCGGCTGGGGAGTGGGCGCCATGGCGGCTGCAGAGGATACTTCGCGCGCCGCCGCCACGCCTGGGGCGAGGCGGCGCAGGCGGGCGAGAGCCCTACGCCTGGTTGTCGAAGTGCGCGGCCGCGGCGCCGGCTTCGGCGCGCGCGCCGAGCGGCTCCTCGGCCTCCAAGTGCGCCGGCAGGCCCGCGGCCGCGTAGGCGTCGAGCATGTCGAGCGTCTCGGCCTCGAGCAGCGCGCGCGTCAGCGTCTCGAGCTGGTCGCGGTGCTTGGTCAGCAGGTCGGTCACCTGGTGGTGGGCGCCGTCGACGATCGCCCGCACCTCGGCGTCGATCAGCTGCTGGGTCGCTTCAGACGTCTCCTTGGCGCCGGGGAGCAGGTAACCCATCGCGTCGCTGGGGATCACGGCGACGGGCCCGATCTCCTCGCTCATGCCCCAGCGGCCGACCATCTGGCGGGCGATCGCGGTCAGCTGCTGGATGTCTGACTCGGCGCCGGTGGTGATCGTGCCATAGACGACCTCCTCGGCGACGCGGCCGCCGAGCGCGACGAGGATCTTGCCGAGCAGGTCCTCGCGCGAGTAGGAGACGCGGTCGGTGTCCGGCGTCGAGAGCGTCACGCCGAGCGCCATCCCGCGCGGGATGATCGAGACCTTGCGGACGGGGTCGGCGCCGGCTGTGAGCATCCCGACGAGGGCGTGGCCGGACTCGTGGTAGGCGGTGCGCTCGCGGTCGGCGGGCGAGAGGATGATCCCGCGCGGCGCGCCGAGCATGATCTTCTCGAGCGAGTCGGTGAAGTCGCCCATCTCGACCTCCTTGTGGCCGCGGCGGGCGGCGAGCAGCGCCGCCTCGTTGGCGAGGTTGGCGAGGTCGGCGCCGACCATCCCGGGTGTAGTCGCGGCCAGCGTGTCGAGGTCAACGCCGGCGGCGAGCGGCATCCCCTGGGTGTGCACGCGCAGGATCGCCGCGCGGCCGACGCGGTCGGGCGGCTGCACGACGACGCGGCGGTCGAAGCGCCCGGGGCGAAGCAGGGCCGAGTCGAGCACGTCGAGGCGATTGGTGGCGGCGAGCACGACGACCGCCTCGGTGGACTCGAAGCCGTCCATCTCGGTGAGGATCTGGTCGAGCGTCTGCTCGCGCTCGTCGTTGGCGCCGGTCACCGACGCCGACCCCTGGCGCGAGCGGCCGATCGCGTCGAGCTCGTCGATGAAGATGATCGAGGGCTCCGCCGCGCGCGCCTGGGTGAAGAGGTCGCGCACGCGCGACGCGCCGACGCCGACGATCGCCTCGATGAACTCCGACGCCGAGATCGAGAAGAACGCGGCGTGCGCCTCACCTGCGACCGCGCGCGCGAGCAGCGTCTTGCCGGTGCCGGGCGCGCCCGAGAGCAGCACGCCGTGGGGCATGCGCCCGCCGAGGCGCCCGTAGCGCTCGGGGTTCTTGAGGAAGTCGACGATCTCGGTCAGCTCCGCCTTGGCCTCGTCGATGCCGGCGACGTCGGCGAAGGTGACGCGGATCGTCTCGGGGTCGACGCGCCGCGCCTTCGAGCGGCCGAACTGCCCGAGCGCGCCCATGCCGCCGCCGCCGGCCGCCGCGCGGCGCGCGATGAAGACGAAGATGCCGACGAGCAGCAGCGTCGGCCCGAAGCCGAGCAGCAGCTCCGCCAGCACCGAGGTCGAGGTCGTCGGCGACTGCGCGTTGATCGTGACGCCGTGCGCCGTCAGCAGCGCCTCGAGCTCGGACCCGTTGGCGAACGCCGGCACCTGCGTCGCGAACAGCTTCGTCGGCGTCGCGGTCTTCGAGCTCGCCGGGTACTTGACCTTGACCTTGAAGTTGCCCTGGACCGCGCCGGCCTTGGACGTGATCGAGGACACCTTGTCGGCCTCGACCGCGGAGAGGAAGTAGGGGCTGAAGGGGACCGTCACGCGAGGCTCGCTCGGGGACTGGAAGAGCAGCAGCGAGAGCCAGTTGACGGCGAGCAGCGCGACGATGAAGTAGATGAAGCCGCGCGAGCGGTGCATCGGCTTCTGCGTGCTCGGCGGCGTGCCGCGGCCGTCGGGCGCGGGGGCGACGTTCCAGCCGCGCTTGTCGCGCGGCATCGGCGGCTGCGACTTGCGCTTGTGCAGGTGGGTCTCGGCGGCGGGCTTTTGCTCTTCGGCCATCACTTCACCAGCAGCGCGGCGCCGATCGCGCCGCCCAGGTCGCCCAGGCCGGCGAGATGGACGGCCGGCGGGCGCGCGTCGTTGAACAGGTGCGGCTGCATCGCGGCCGCGATCCGCTCGCGGTAGGGCTCGCCGAAGCGCACGCCGAGGCCGCCGCCGATGATCACCGCCTCGACGTCGAGCAGGTTGACGGCCGAGGCGATCCCCGCGCCGAGCGCGAGCACGGCGCGGTCGATCAGCTTCGTCGCGAGCTTGTCGTGGTGCTCGAGCGCGCGCTCCCAGATGCCGCTGGTGAGGCGGTCGCGGTTGTGCTCGGCCGCGAGCTCGAAGAGGATCGTGTCGTGGCCCTTCTTCTGTAGCTTGCGCGCGCGGTTCTCCATCGCCGCGCGGCCGGCGTAGGCCTCCAGGCAGCCGCGGCGCCCGCAGGGGCAGTGGCGGCCGCCCTGCACGATCACCGTGTGGCCGATCTCACCGGCGCCACCGCGTCCGTGCCAGGGCTTGCGCTCGAGGATCAGGCCGCCGCCGACGCCGGTCCCCCAGAAGACGCCCAGCAGCGAGCTGTAGGGCTTGCCGGCGCCGAGCACGAACTCGGCGTCGGTGGCGACGCCGACGTCGTTGCCGAGTGAGATGTCGGTGCCGAGCGCCGAGTGCAGCGCCGCCGCGAGCGGGAAGCTCGCGTACCAGCCCGGCAGGTTGTCGGCGCGAGCGACGGTCCCGTTCTGCGCATCGACGGTGCCCGGCGAGCCGACGCCGACGCCGCGCAGCTGGGCGGGCGTCAGCGACGCGGCCTTGGCCGCCTCGGTCAGCGCGGCGGCCATCGCGTTGGCGACGTCGGCCGGGCCGCCGGTGGTCGGCGTCGGGTGACGCGCGCCGCCGAGCACGCGGTAGGTGCCCGCCTCGGCGACGATCGCCTCGATCTTGGTGCCGCCGAGGTCGATGCCGCCGACCGCCGCCGTAGCGGGCGGCGTTTGCGTCGCCGCGGGTGCCGTGGCGGGGGCTGGTTGCTGCTGATCTGCGTCGGACATCTGATTCAGGTTACTTCCAGCACGATCGTTACCGGTCCATCGGCGGTGATCTCGAGCTCCATGTGGGCGCCGAAGCACCCGCGCTTCGCGCCGAGCGCTTCGCAGGTCTGCTCGTAGAGGCTGGCCGCCCGCTGTGGCTCGGCGGCGTCGGTGTAGCTTGGCCGGTTGCCCTTGCGGGTGTCGGCGTAGAGGGTAAACTGGCTGACGCAGAGGATCTCGCGCTCGCCGAGCGGCTCGTTCATGCGGCCGTCTTTGTCGGCGAAGATGCGCAGCGCGAGGATCTTCGCCGCGAGCCGCTGGGCGGTCTGCTCGCTGTCCTCGTGGCCGACGCCGAGCAGGACCAGCAGGCCCGGGCCGATCTGGGAGATCGTCTCGCCCTCGACCGCCACGGCCGCCCGCGAGACGCGCTGGAGCACCGCCCTCACGCTTCGCGCAGCTCCGCCGCCGCCTGCTCCGGCGCGACGCTCAGCAGGTGCACGCCGCTGCCGAGCTCGAGCCCGGCGATCGCCTGCAGGCGCGGCACGATGTCGATGCGCCAGCAGAAGTGCTCAGCGCCGCGCGGCGCGGTGCGCACCCACAGGTTCAGGGGAGGGCTGGAGTCAAAGCGCTTCGCGAGCCGTCGCAGCGCGTCGTGCAGCATCGCCGCGGCGGTCGGGCCGTCGTCCTCGAAGCGCATCCGCGGGCGGCGCGGCACGATCATCAGCTGGTAGGGCAGCGCCGCCGCGTAGGGGGACAGCAGGACCGCCTCGTCGTCGATCGCGACGACGCGCTCGCGGCGGCGCACCTCCTCGGAGACGAGGTCGTCGAGCAGCTGCTGGCCCATGGTCTGCGCGGCGTAGGCGCCGAAGCGCTCGCGCTCGCGCGCGATCAGCGCCGGCACGAAGTCGAGCGCCAGCAGCTGCGCGTGGGTGTGCGTGCGCGAGGCGCCGCCGAGCGCGCCCTCGTTGACGAACAGGTGCAGGCAGGCGGCCTGCGGGTGAGCGCGCATGCGCAGGCGCCAGGTCTCGAGCGCGAGTGCCAGCTCACCGGGCTCGAGCTCCGCGAGCGTGGTCACCGCTCGCGGCGAGTTGACGATCACCTCGTGGGCGCCGCGCGCCTGCAGCGCCGTGAAGATCGCGGCGTTTGAGTCGCGCGGCGCCGGCGCGTCCTGGCCTGGCTGCAGCGCCGGGAAGCGGTTGGCGAACACGCGCACGCTCCAGCCGGGCGTGTCCGGTGCGCTCCCGTCGGGGCGCACCGCGTAGAGCTCGGGCGGCGTCTGCGACTCGTTGCCCTCGGCGAAGGGGTCGCCGCCCTCCTGCTCGCGTGCCGCGCGAACCGGCGCAATGATCGTGCGCAGCCCCGAGAGCGGGTCGACGCGGATCTCAGACACCGAGGTAGAACCTGATGTCCTGGCGCAGCGAGCGCTCGCTGGTGTACTCGCCGACGTGGGCGAACTGCATGCCGGTGCGCGTGTAGAGGTAGGTGACCGGCGTGTCGAGCGCGTAGAAGCGGTTGAGCGCCAGGCCGATCGCGCCCTTGGGGTCGCTGTAGCTCGGGAAGCTGACCGGGAAGCGCGCAAGCCATCCCTTCGCGCCGGAGGCGCTGTCCCTGTAGTCGTTGCCGATGAAGGCGATGCGACGGCCGAGCTGGGCCGACAGCTGCTGGAAGTAGGGGTATTCGAGTTGGCAGGGCTCGCAGTCCGAGGCCCACTGCGTCACCACCACCGGCGTCCCGCGCAGCGCGCGCAGGCGGGCCTCGAGCGCCGCCGCGCCGCCGCCGAGCAGCTTGTTGGCCTGGCGGTGCAGCGCCGCCAGCTGGGGCGGTGATCCGCGCAGGTCGGCGCGTAGCTGCGCGGCGCTCGGGGCGGCGCTGTGGGCGACGCTGCCGCAGCCCGCGAGGATCGCTGCCGCTGCGCCGGCGCTCGCCGCGATCGCGCCGATCGTCGAGATCCGGCGCACGATTGGCGCTCCGTGTGCCATGCTTGGTATCTTCCCGTATGTAGCGAGGGTCATCTGCAGTGGATTTCGCACCGCAGCCGACCGCCCCGAGTCGCTCAGAGTTCGCGAGCGACTCCGCCTCTTCTTCTTGATCCAGAGCCCTCGATGGCCGAATCAACCACAGTGGCCGCAATGGCCCTTCCCAGCGATGACGACGTCGCTCGCGCAGAGAAGTTCACGCGCGAGCCGTTTCTGCACGCCGGGGAGGAGCCGGCGATCGCGCTCGCG